>Ga0137415_10003829_pt1 | contig 14920 bp, 18 predicted proteins | sample CZODoug3_1_1_16f_FD_183082 | JGI IMG/M metagenome (GOLD analysis project Ga0137415, IMG submission 183082) | Vadose zone soil fungal communities from Angelo Coast Range Reserve, California, USA - CZODoug3_1_1_16fungal (Hybrid Assembly) | ecosystem: Environmental > Terrestrial > Soil > Vadose... | reverse complement strand
ATCAGCAGGAGGCCGACGGCGACACCGACCCCGGCCGCGCCACGAACGTGTGCCACCGAAGCGCTCGGTGCCCTCGTCGTGTCGGCAATGTTCTCCCGGTCATAGGCGTCGAGGGTCTCACGAGCAGCGTCTGCGTCACGGGCGGCGACGATGAGCGCCCAGCCATCGAGCCGGGCGCGAAGCCGATAGGGAATGCCGGCGGCTGCGAGCACCGTGGCCCATTCGTCACCACGGCGGCGGTCAGGCGTCACGCGGACGGCAATACCAGCGAGATCCTCCATCTGCCAGCCATGATAGAGGACGGAGTTCTTCTACCGTGCGGGTCGGCTTCGTCGCTCCGCCGCTTCGTCTCCAGCAGCTATCGAGAACAGCCGCTCGCCGTTCTTCCAGGCGATCGCCTCGGCAACGTCAGGGGGCAGCTGGCCGAGCCAGGTCTGGACGTCGCGATGATAGTCGCGCATCGCCTCCCAGCGCGATGTGACCCACGTATCCGTGCCCACCATGAAGCGGTCGGGATACTTCACGAAGACCGCGCGCCACTCCGGATCGAGCTTGCCACCCGGCGCGACATCGGCGCGCAACGCGAGCTCGACCCAGAGCTTCGGGAACCGCTCGAGAAGGCCTCCGACGGTGGACGCCGCCGACGACATGCCGGCATGCGCCCACAGGAAGCGCGCCTTGGGGTAGAGCGTCAGGAGCTTCTCGATCGTGACGTCGTCGACGTGAGCCTGGAGAAACAGATCGCGATCGGCCGCCAGCTCGGCGAAGCGCTTGACGGTGGGCCCCGCCGCGCCGGAGGCGCTCAGGTGGAACTCGCCGATGCCGCGGTAGATCCCGCGCTGGAGCCGCTCTTCGACGTAGGTCTGCACGCCGGGATCGCTGTGCCAGCTTTCCATGTCGTCGCGCGTCCGGTACGGCCGGAGGAATGGGACGATGGTCTTCGGCGCCTTCTCGTAGAGCTTCACGGTGCCGTCGTCGGGCGTGCTGGAAACGATCGCCCGGCGCACGCCCGCGGCGCTGAGAATCGCGAGCGCGCGTTCGGCCGAGTACACATCCCAGTCCGGGCGGCTGTAGTGGACGTGAGCGTCGAAGATCGGGAGCTGGGCGGCCGCGGGGGTCGCCGCGCACAGGGCGAGCAGGAGCGTCGGGACCAGAAGTCTTCGCATCGCCGGGATCCTAACACATGGACTTCGACGCTCACGCCGCCACCGGCGGGCGGCACACGCGGCACGGGCGATAGCCGACACTGGCGGCGTCGGAGACCGAGGCGAAGACGACTCGGTTCGCCTCGCCGACCCGCTGCTCGTGGGCGCAGCCGCGCCGGCAGATGATCCGCGTGCTCGTGCAGCCGATCAACGCCGGGGTCGTGCGCTCGAGGCGCAGGAGCTGGGTCTTCATCGCGCCGCCGAAGGCGTAGTGGCCCCAGGTGCCGTCGCCGCGCACGATGCGATGGCATGGGACGATCACCGGCACCGGGTTGGCTCCGAGCGCGTTGCCGACCGCGCGGGCGGCGCGCGGGTGGCCCACGCGCCGCGCGAGGGCCGAATAGGAATCGACTTCGCCGAACGGAATGCGCAGGGCTTCGGCCAGCACGCGGGACTGAAAGTCGCCCACACCGCCAAGGTCGACGGCCACGGTGAAGAACGTGCGGCGGCCGGCCAGGTATTCGCGCAGCTCCTGCCGGGCGCGCTCGGCGTGCGCGCGGGCCCGCGCGGAGGCGCCGTGGTCGCCCCGTCCGGGATGAAGCCGCACCACCCCGCGCTCGGTCGCGTCGATCCTGAACCGGTCGGCCAGCTTCTCGAGGCCCGTCGGCCTGGTCTTGAGGCTTCCGAGGAGACGCTTGGAAAGCCGGGGTGGCGCGTCAGGCTTGAAGAATTCTTCGAGCATCGCGTCGATCCGATCCATGTCGCTATCCCTCCAGCGCTCGTTTCAAGATTGCCTTGCCTCGCGCGAGCTGACTCTTGACCGTGTTGACCGAGATTCCCCTGATGGTCGCGAGCTCGCGGTAGCCGAGCCCGTTCACGTAGTGCAGCGCGAGCAGCACGCGGGCCTCGCGGGGCACCGTGTCGAGCGCGCGCGTCAGATCCAGCCGCTCGACCGCCGTGCCGGCCCGGCCGCGCGGCAACGGCTCCGGGGGCGTGCGTCGGCGCCGGCGCAGCTCGTCGATGCAGACGTTCGTGAGCACGCGGTAGAGCCACGTCGACACCGCCCACCGGCTCGAATACGACTCGCGCGCCTCGTAGGCCTTCAGCAGAGCCCGCTGGACGGCGTCCTCCGCGTCGGACCGATTGCCGAGCAGTCGGTAGGCCACCGCGTAGAGCCGGGTCGCGTATTCTTCGGCGGTGCGGGCGAACCTGCGCTCGTCCATCTCGACCTGTTGGATGGGGGGCCTCGAAGGGCCCCCCAACCCCCCCCCCGGCGCTCGGAGACGCCCCGGCGGAGCCGGAGCGCCCTCGATGTCGGTTCGTCTCTCGATGTCGCTTCTTTCGACCAGTTATACGCGGCGGATGCGCGGAAGGGTGGAACGAGGCTAGCGGGGTTTCGACCCCGGCCGGGCGTTCCGGATCGCTTCCCAGAGGCTGGCTGTCGTCAGCGGCACGCGCGTGATCTCGACGCCGCGGTCGGCCAGCGCGTCCTCGACCGCGTTGGCGATCGCCGGCACCGGCGAGATGATACCGCTCTCGCCGACCCCCTTGACGCCGAGCTCGTTGCGCGCCGAGGGAAAGTCGAGTGCGATGACCTCCAGCGGCGGCACCTGGTCGGCCTTCGGCACGCCGTACTCCATCAGGGAGCCCGTCAGGAGCTGGCCTGCGCTGTCGTAGATGAGCTCCTCGGCCAGCGCGGCGCCGATTCCCTGGACGATCCCGCCGTGGAGCTGGCCCTCGACGACCATCGGGTTTAGGGGGCGGCCGCAATCGTGCACGGCCGTATAGCGCAACAGGCGCAGCGCCCCGGTCTCGACGTCGACCTCGAGGGCGCAGGCGTGCGCCCCGAACGCCCACGTGACCGTCTCCGGCCGAAAGAACGCGCACGCGTGCAGGCCGGGCGCGCCCTCGCGCAGGAGGGTGGGGCTCCGGAGCGACGCGCGCGCCAGTTGACCGATGTCGATGGCACGCCCGGCCATGCCCGCGACGTGCGCGCGGCCCTCGGCGAGCACGACGTCGGCCGGCGCGCACTCGAGCAGCTCGCCGGCCACCAGCCGCGCCTTCCGCGCGACCTCGCGAGAGGTGCGCGCCACGGCCGGACCCGCCACCGCCGCGACGCGGCTCGCGATCGTGCCGTTGCCGTAGCCGACGACGGCGGTGTCGCCGCCCACGACGACGACCCGCTCCGTGTCGACGCCGAGCTCGGCCGCGCACACCTGCGCGAGCGTGGTCTCGTGGGCCTGGCCCTGCGAGGAGACGCCGATCTGGAGATAGATCGTCCCGCTCGGATCGATCCGCACGTCGGCGCCCTCGAACGGCCCGATCCCTGTGCCCTCCAGGTACGCCGAGAGGCCGATACCGATAGGTCGTGGTGAAGCCCGCCGCGCTGTCTGCGTGACCCGCCACTCGTCGTAACCGAAGCGGGCGAGCAGGCGATCGAACGCGGCCGGATAGTCGGCCGGATCGTAGACAATCGGCACGCCGTCGCGGTACCGGAGCCCGGTGGTGAATGGCATCTCGTCGGCGCGGATGAGGTTGCGTCGCCGCAGCGCGGCCGGATCCAGGCCGCTCCGGCGAGCCGCTCGATCGAGAAGCCGATCGAGCACGTAGGCGACCTCGGGGCGGCCCGCGCCGCGGTAGGCAGCGGTGAAGGTCTTGTGGGTCACGACGTTGACGGCGGACCCCTTGAGGTGCGCGATGCGGTACGGCCCCGGCAGATGGTTGATCGTGTTCAGCGTGATCACGTCGCCGATCACCGGATACGCGCCGCCGTCGCGCGTGAATTCGGTCTCCACCGCGCTGATCGCGCCGTCCCTCGATACGCCCAGCCGCGCGCGATGGCGCTGGTCTCGGTCGGGCGCCGTCGCCAGGAAGTGCTCGCGACGCGTTTCGATCCACTTCACCGGCTGCCGCAGCCGTCGGGCCACCGCGGCCAGCAGAACGTCCTCGGGGTAGACGTGACCCTTGGCGCCGAAGCCGCCTCCGACGTCGGGCGCGATCACGCGCACTTGCTCCTCGGCCATACCGAGCGCCGCGGCGATCGCCGCGCGAACGGCGAACGGCACCTGGGTCGAGGTCCAGATCGTCAGCCGACCGTCCGGCGGCTCAGGCTGGACCAGCACGCCACGGGGCTCGATCGGCATCGCGGCGACGCGCGGCACGCTGAAGCGCGCTTCGACGATCAGGTGCGCCTCGGCGAAGCCGCGGGTGACGTCGCCGACGACGCCATCGGATGGGCCGGCGACGTTGTCCGGCCACTCGTCGAAGACTCGCGGCGCGCCCGTCGCGAGCGCGTCGTCGACCGTCGCCGCCGCGGCCAGCACGTCGTAGCGAACGTCCACCGCGTGCGCCGCGTCAGTGGCGCGGTAGACGTCGTCAGCGACCACCACCGCGATCGCCTCGCCGGCGTACCGAGCCTTCGGGCCGGCGAGTGCGGGGTGGGCGTAGGACCTGAGCCGCGGTGACGGCACGAGCGGCGGCACCGCGCCGGCGCACTCCGGCAGCTCGGCGATCGTGAGCACCGAGACCACGCCGGGCTGCTCCATCGCTCGCCGCGCGTCGATCGCGACGATGCGGGCGTGGGCGTGGGGGCTCCGCACGATCGCCGCGTGGAGCAGACCGGGGAGCCGCAGGTCGTCGACGTAACGGCCGCGCCCGGTGAGAAAGCGCCGATCCTCGCGACGTTTGACGGAAAGGCCGATGGGCGTCATGAGATTGTCGTCGGACGTTGTGGCAGTATAGGCGCGGACCTGGGAGGCCACACGCATGAACTACCGTCCGGTCGAGGGGTGGGGGCGACTGCCCGAAGGGTGGTCGTACGTCGAGTCGACGAGCGTCGCCGTCGACGCCAAGGACAACGTGTACGTCTTCAACCGCGGCGAGCATCCGGTGATCGTGTTCGACCGCGAGGGGAAATTCTTGCGATCGTGGGGCGAAGGCGTGTTCCGGCGCGCCCACGGGATCACGATCGGTCCCGATGGGACGCTCTGGCTCACCGACGATCTGCACCAAACCGTGCGACAGTTCACACCCGAGGGCAAGCTGCTGCTGACGCTCGGCGATCCGGACAAGCCCTCGTCGCTGCACGGCGGCAAGCCGTTCAACCGGCCGACCCACGTCGCGCTCTGCCCGAAGAACGGCGACATCTACGTGTCGGATGGCTACGGGAATTCGCGCGTGCACAAATACGATCCCAAAGGCCGCCTGCTCTTTTCATGGGGCGAGCCGGGTACCGACCCGGGATGCTTCAACATCCCGCACAATATCGCCACCGACGCCGAGGGGCGCGTGTACGTCGCGGACCGTGAGAATCATCGGGTCCAGATCTTCGACGACAAGGGCCAGTACCTCACCCAGCTCAGCAATCTCTATCGCCCGTGCGGACTCTTCTCCGACCGGCGCAACGGGGACCTCCTCTACGTCGGCGAGCTGCCGGCGGCGCTGGCGGTGAGCGCCGAGGTGCCCAACATCGGCGCCCGCGTCAGCATCGTCACGCTCAAGGGCGAGCTGGTGGGCCGGATCGGCGGCCGCTTCGCCGGAGAGAAGCCCGGTGAGTTCATCGCCCCGCACGGCTGCGTCGTCGACTCGCGTGGGGACCTCTACGTGGCCGAAGTGTCATGGACAGCGCTCGGCCGCGATCTCACGCCGCCGCGCGAGATCCGCTCGTTGCAAAAGTTCGCGAAGGTATGACCGCGATGGCCGACCGGCTCCTCGACGCACTGGCGCGTTCCGGAGCCCGGCGATACGGCGGCGAGGTCGTGTCCGAGCTCGAGCACGCGCTCCAGTGCGCCGAGCTCGCGCGCGACAGCGCGGCCGACGAGGAGCTCCAGCTCGCCTGCCTGCTGCACGACGTGGGCCGCTACGCGATCGACCAGTCGCTCGTGGCCGACACCCTGGAGGCGACGCGGGTCGGGCCGAGGGCGCGAGGGCACCACGAGGTCGGCGCCGATCTGCTCGCGCCCTGGGTGCCCGAGCGGGTGGCCGGGTGCGTGCGCATGCACGCGGACGCCAAGCGCTATCTGTGTGCGACCGAGCCCGCGTACCTCGATCGCCTCTCGCCGGCCTCTCGCCATACGCTGGGGCTCCAGGGCGGCGTCATGTCGGCGGACAACGCCGCGCGGTTCGCGCGGCATCGGTGGGCGAACGACGCGGTCGCGCTGCGTCGCTGGGACGACGAGGCGAAGGTGGTGGGAAAGCCGACGCGAACGCTGGACGAATGGGCGCCGTTGCTCCGGCGCGGCGTGTCGCGGTGAGCCTGCTCGGCGAGGCTCAGGTCACGGCCGAGCTGGCGCAGACGCCCGGGTGGAAGCGAGCGGGCAAGGCGATCGAGCGAACCTATCGGTTTCCGGATTTCGAGGCCGCCATGGTCTTCGTCAACTGGGTGGCGGCACTCGCCGAGCGGGCGAATCACCATCCCGACATGACGATTCGCTACAACGAGGTCACGGTCTCGGTGTGGACCCACTCCGATGGCGGGCTCACGCCGAAAGACTTCGCGCTCGCTCGCGGGATCGACGCGCTGTGACGGTGGCGCTTCCCGAGGTGTTTCGCGCGCGCTTCGTTGCGCTCGAGGAGCAATTTCTCACGACGAAGGCGGGCGATCTCTTCGCGGAGTGCTTCGGCTGCGGTCCCGGGCACCCGATCGGCTTGCGCGTACGGTGCTTCAAGACCGACGAGGGCGTGCTGACGCCGGTTCTCGTGCCCCGGCGCTTCGAGGGGCCGCGGGGCGCGGCCCACGGCGGGATCGTCACCACCTACCTCGACGAGATCCTGGCCGGCGCGGCGTTCCGCGCGACCGGCCGTCTCTCCGTCACCGGCGAGATCACGGTGCGCTTCGTGAAGCCGGTCCCTCTGGAGACGCCGCTCCTGGGGCGTGGGCGCTTGACCGCCAGGTCCGACCACGACCGCTACGTCGACGTCGAGGGCGTGATCGAGGAGCTGGCGAACTCCGAGGTGCTGGCGCGGGCGCGCGGGCGCTTCTTCTTTCAGGAAGGCGCTACGCCGCCCGTCTCCGAGCCCTAGACGCGGGCGAGGAGCGCCATCACCGGCGGACGCTTCGGCGCCGGCTGATAACGACACTTGAGATCGGTGCGCTCGAGGATCTCCACGTAGGTGCCCATCACCATGCGGTAGTAGGCTGGGTGACGCCCGGCGGGGCCGCCGTTGTACTCGGTCAGGGCATCCTTGATGTTCGGCCTTCGGCCCATGATGTCGCGCAGGTAGGCCATCGCGAACCGCGTGCTCACCGTGGGGATGGCCAGGTCACCGAGGTCGCGCTGTCCTTTGAGGATCGGACGCTTGAAGGGGCCGACCTTCGACTCGAACAGAGCCGCCGTCGACGGCAACGTCTGGAACAGTCCGACTTCCCCCGCGGTGCCGACGGCGTCGTGACGGAACTCCGACTCTACCTCTGCCTGGGCGAGCGCGAGGCAGTGGTCGATCTGCGTGCGCTCGCTCTCGACGAACAGCACCTCCGGAAAATGCTGGAACGCTTTGATCGGGGCGCTCGGGTTCTTCTCGCCGATGTACGCCAGGACCGCGCGATTCAACCGTTCCGAGTTGGCCTCGTTTGCGACAGCCAGGACCTGGCGCGTCAGCACGACTCCACCAAGGGCGATCGCGCCTACCAACGTCAAGCTCGCGAGCACTCTGTTAAGTCTGCGCATGCACTCCCTCCTTAACTGTTCTTTGCGCGACCGACCTGATTCAGCTGTGACTGCGGGAAGGTGAAAATGAAGTTCTGGCAGTATTGCATGAGGCCGATGGACCCCGCAACATGATGTTGGTTCGTTCCGGATATCCACAACTGGCAGGGGCAATCTACAACGGCGGAACGGCTGAAACGACGCAGAGTTACCGAGAGCGGTGTCGGATCAGCGCGGGCGCGGCGGCAGGCGTCGGCCGGGCGGGGGAATTGTGCGGTGAAACGCGCTCGGATCGTTGTCCGTCTTGCCGCCGACGGCGGTGCCGCACTCGGCGCACACGTAGTCGTACTTGCTGCCCGAGGGGAGCACGAGCAGAAGCTTCTTGCGCGCCGGCGTCGCCCGGCGACAACGCGGACAGAAAAGGCTGGTCGCCTCGAACTCCTCGAAGCTGTCGCGCGGCGCGGCCATCGTACGGATTCTACACCGGGCCTATAATGCCGGCACGCGCATGATGTTCCGCTCACGGCTGGCGCTCAAGATCACCCTGCTGATCGTGGCCGTCCTGATCGTGGGGTTCGGCATCTCGACGATCGTGACGATCCAGCGCGAGTCGGCCGCGCTCGTCGAGCAGAACAAGCAGGCGGTCCGACGGCTCACCCGGATGGTCGTGGCCAGCATCGAGACCGCGATGGTGCAGGAGCGGCCCGACGTCACGCGGAGCCTCATCCAGGAGCTGCGCGAGCTGCGGGCCCAGCCGGTCCACGACGCGACCCCGCTCCAATCGCTGATGATCTACCGCCGCAACGGCGTCGAGGCGTTCACCGACCTCGCCACCGCCACCGAGGTCGCCCGCACCGCCGGGCTCTCGGACGACGTCATGAAGAACATCGCGAAGATGCAGCGGGCGCCGGGCACGACGATGACAGGCCCGCTGTTCTCCCGGGCGCTGGAGACCCTGACCACGCAAGAGTCGCTGGAGGTCGAGAACGGCGTCTCGCTCTTCACGCAGCACTATCCGATCCTCAACAAAGAGAAGTGCCAGGGCTGCCACGGCAGCGATCACAAAGTGCGCGCGGTGGTGCGGGTCGCCACCTCGATGGAGCCGGTCTTCGGCGAGGTCCGGCGCCATCGGAACCGCCAGATCCTCATCGCGGCGCTGACGATCCTGGCCGCCGCGGCCGTCTTGACAGTGGCGATGAGCTCCGTTGTCGTCCGACCGATCTCCGCGCTCTCGGCGGTCGCCCGGCGCATCGGCGACGGCGACTTCGAGGCGCGCGCGCCGGCCCAGGCGCGCGACGAGATCGGCGAGCTGGGCGGCGCGTTCAACGACATGACGTCGCGGCTCTCCCGGGCCCACACCGAGCTGGCGACGAAGAACAAGGAGCTGGAGACCGCGCTCCAGAACCTCCAGGAGTCGCGGCAGCGCCTGGCGCTGCTCGAGCAGCTCAAGGGCGAGCTGTCGAAGTTCGTGCCCGACGCCGTCAAGAAACTCCTCGAGCAGAGCCCGAACGCGACCGAGCTCGAGAAGCGTACGGTCGAGGTCTCGGTCGTGTTCCTCGACATCGCCGGCTACACGAAGCTCTCCGAGCAGCTCGACGCCAGGCGGCTCAACCAGCTCGTGCAAATCTATTTCTCGAGCTTCCTGGAGATCATCCAGAGCCACCACGGCGACGTGAACGAGACGGCCGGCGACGGCCTGATGGTCATCTTCCAGTCGGAGCGCAGCTCGACCGACCACGCCCTGAACGCGACGCGAGCCGCCTTCGCCATCCACCAGCGGACGTCGGCCCTGAACGAGGAGTATGGCGGCATCTTCCCGGCGATCCAGCTCCACATGGGCATCAACACCGGCGAAGCGCTGGTCGGCGCCACCAAGCTCGGCACCGGGGCGGGGCAACGCTGGACCTTCACCGCCACCGGGCCGACGACGAACATTGCGGCGCGGTTCGCCGGCTCGGCGCAGGGCGGTGAGATCGTCGTCGGCCCCACCACCGCCGAGCGGATCCGCGCCCACTTCGTGCTCGAGAGTCTCGGCGAGAGGACGTTCAAGAACGTCTCCCAGCCGATTCACGTCTATCGCGTGATCCCGCCCGGCATCTACGAGAAGATCGTCTAGGGGACGATCGTCGAGCTTGAGCCGGCGCATCCGTGTCGGAATCTGCGCGTGGGCCGACCCGGCGCTCATCGAGTCCGGCACCTTCTATCCACGGAAGTCGATGTCGGCCGAGGCGCGACTGCGCCACTACGCGAGCGTCTTCGACGTCGTCGAGGTGAACAGCTCGTACTACGCGATTCCGGACATCCGAAATACGCAGCGATGGGTCGAGCGGACGCCGCCGGGCTTCATCTTCCACGTGAAGGCGTACTCGCTCATGACCGGCCATCACCCTCGCGCCGAGACCGTACCGGCGGATCTGACCGCCCTCCTGCCCCGCAGTCCCCGGCGCACGCGCCGGGGCGAGATCGACGCGACGAGCTTCTCGCCCGAAGCCCTGGATCGCGCCTTCGGTCTGTTCCGCGCGGCCGTCGGGCCGATCGCCGAGGCCGGCAAGCTCGGCTACGTGCTCTTCCAGTTCGCGCCGTGGGTGCATTTCGACGCGGAGCGGCTCGAGTATCTCGCCTCGCTCCCGGCTCGGCTGCCGGGCTTCACGATCGCGATCGAGTTTCGACACCGCTCGTGGCTGCCCGATCATGTCGACGAGGCCCTGCGCGCCCTGAGCGACGCGCGCCTGGCCCACGTGATCGTCGACGCGCCACCGGGGGGCGCCGCCATACCCCGCGTGACGACGGCGACGGCGCCCACGGCGGTGTTCCGGCTCCACGGCCGCAACGTCGACGGCTGGCTGCGCCAGCTCCGGGGCGAAGAGCCCTCGGTCCGCGAGAAGTACGACTACCTCTACAGCGAGGGCGAGCTGCGGGCGCTATTACCGGAAATCGAAGCGATAAGCGGGGAAACCGAGGACGTCTTCATCTCCTTCAACAACAACAACCGCGACTATCCCGTGAAGAACGCTCTGATGATGAGACGACTCCTGGGCCAGCCGACGGCGAGCGAGTCCACGCCGCTAGACCTGTTCACCTGAGGGCTCGGTCGGTCTGGTAGAATCTTAGCCCCATGCCGGAACTGCAGCTGCGCGGAGGCGAAGTCGACGGGCTCCGCCTGCACTATGTCGTCGAAGGTCGCGGGCCCGCCGTCATCTTTGTCCACGGGCTGGGCGGATTCGCCGAGTCCTGGCGCCACAACGTGCGCCCGCTCGCCGGCCGCGCGACGGTGTTCGCCGTCGACCTTCCGGGCTTCGGCGATTCCGCGAAGCCGCGCACGAATTATCGGCTCGGATACTTCGCGAACGCGCTGCGCGGGTTCATGGACGCGCTCGGGCTCGCGCAGGCCTCCCTGGTCGGCCATTCGCTCGGCGGCGCCGTTGCGATCACGCTCGCGCTGACGCATCCGTCCCGGGTGGAGCGGCTGGCGCTCGTCGGCGCCCTCGTCCCCGGGTGCCGCTATCGGCCGTCGTGGATGTACCGGCTCGTCGCGCTCCGTGGTCTCGGCGAGATCCTGTCGCTGGGCGGGAACGCGCGGCTCTACAAGGCCGCGCTCGCGCGCTGCTTCCACGCCCCCGACCGGCGCGAGATCGACTACTTCGTCGACTACAGCTACGTGACCCGCGCCGACGGCGTGGCGCGTGCGGCCTATCTGGCGACGCTCCGCGACGTGCGGATCGATTTCGAGACCCACGCCGAGGACTATCGGCGCGCGCTGACGACCCTCCACTTGCCGGTGCTGTTGATCCACGGCCGCCAGGACCGCGTGGTGCCCGCCGCGCATTGCGCGGAAGTCGCCGGGGTGCTCCGGCACGCGTCGGTTCGCTGGGTCGATGCGTGCGGGCACTTCCCGCAGATCGAACACGTCGAGGCGGTGAACGGCTGGCTCGTCGATTTTCTGGTCGGCCGCCCGGCGCCCCGCTAGCGGAGCAACCGAGATGGACGAGATTTCCCCGCAGGACCTCAAAACGCGTCTGGCCGGAAGCGACCGACCCCTCTTGCTCGACGTTCGCCAGGACTGGGAGACGCGCCTCTGTCGGCTCGAGAACGCCGTGCACATCCCGATCGAAGAGATCGAGCTCAGGGTCGATGAGCTGAACACCGACGACGAGATCGTCGTCTACTGCCATCAGGGGGTCCGGAGCGCCGCCGTCGCCGACTTTCTGCGCCAGCGCGGCTTCAAGAACGTCAAGAACCTCCACGGCGGGCTGGATTACTGGGCCCGCACCGTCGACCCCTCGATGCGTCGATACTAGCCGATACTCGTGGGAGCTCCACTCACGCTCCAGCGGGCGGGCGCCGCGGTCTGGTGCACGCTCGATCGTCCACCGCTCAACCTCTTCGAACCGACCCTGATCCGAGCCCTGCGCGACACGTTCGCCGAGCTGGCGGCGGACCGCGCCACCCGGGTGGTCGTGATCGTCGGCAGCGGCCGCGCGTTCACCGCCGGGATGGACGTGCGCGTGCTGCGCGATCTCGACACCGGCCGGGCGCGCGACCTGATCACGACGCTTCACGACGCGATCGCTGCCGTGCACCGGGCGCCGTTCCCGGTCATCGCCGCGGTGAACGGCCCGTGCCTCGGCGCCGGCTTCGAGCTCGCCCTGGCGTGCGATCTCCGGGTGTCTGCGGCGAGCGCCTCGTTCGGGCTGCCAGAAGTGCGCGTTGGCGTGCCCTCCGTGATCCAGGCGGCGTTGCTGTCGCCGATGATCGGGCCCGGACGCGCCGCCGAGATGCTGCTGATGGGAGCGCCGATCACCGCCGCGCAGGCGCTCGACTGGGGCCTCGTGAACCGAGTTGTGCCCGACGAGCGTCTGCGCGACGCCGCCGAGGAATTTGTCACCGGAATCCTCGCGAGCGGCCCCGAGGCGATCCGATTGCAGAAGGAGCTGATTGTCCGCTGGCGCGAGACCGACCTCGCGACCGCGGTACGCTATGGGATCAACGCGTTCGCCACCGCGTATGCGACCGACGAGCCGCGCGAGGGCATGAACGCCTATCTAGAGAAACGCCCGGCCAATTTCATGCGGTGACGGGTGAAGGTCGAAACGATCACGATCGACCTGTGGGGTACGCTGCTGTTCGACGGCCCGGCCAGCGACAATCGTTACAAGAAGCGTCGCATGGCCGACTTCCAGACGTTGCTCGGGGCCGCGGGCCTCTCGACATCGGCGTCAGCGCTCGATCGCGCGTACGAGGAATCGGGCGCGTACCTCAGCCGGATCTGGGCCACGCACCGCGACGTCCCGGCGGTCGACCACGTTCGCGCGATCCTGACCGGAGTCGATCCCGGGCTCCCGCGCCGAGTCCCGCCGGCGCTCCTCACGGCGCTGGCCGATGCGTACGCCAGGCCGATCCTCCTGCTGCCGCCGGCCGTCGACGACGGCGCCCTCGCCGCGCTGGAGACACTCAAGGGAGCGGGCTACAAGCTCGCGCTGGTGTCGAACATCATGCGGACGCCGGGCGCGACGCTCCGCCAGCTGCTCGGGCGGTTTCGGCTGCTCGACTATTTCGAGCACACGACGTTTTCCGATGAGGTGGGCATTCGAAAGCCGGCGCCGGAGATCTTCGCGCTCACATTGCGGGCGATCGGCGGCAACGCCGCGAGCGCCGTTCACGTCGGTGACGATCCAGTCCTCGACGTGCGGGGGGCTCATGCGGCGGGGATGCGCGTGATCCAGGTGACTTCGTCGGCGGTCCGGAGGAATTCGGTCGAACCCGATTTCGTCATCTCGAGGCTCGCCGAGCTGCCGGCGGCCATCGAGCGACTCGAGAGCTAGCCGGCGTAGTTGATGCTCGAGCGGGCGGTGGCCGTCTGAGCCCCGCGCGGCGAGACGCGCCCGGGCATCATGAGGCCGATCTCTTCGAAGTAGCGACGAATCGGATCGGTGATGCGGTCGGCGTACGCTTCGAGCACGCGATACGAGATGCCCCGATGGTAGGTCGCGCTCCTGAAATCGCCGTTGCGCCAGCCGAGGACTTTCGCGCTGCGGTTCTGACGATTTCGCAGGATGAGCCCGAACGTCCCGAGGCCCGAGACCCAATGCTCGGGATTGTGCAGGCTGAGCTCGGAGCACAGGCCCGTGACTTGCCACTCCGGCGCGAACTCCGCCAGGGCCAGCTCGACCAGACGCTGCACTTGCTCGGGAAGCAACATCACTGCTCCTCCTCAGAGCGACCTTGCCGCCGTGGGGGAGCAAGGAGGGTGCCACGGACATCCGGGTCACGATCCGTGGCTGAAAATCCGGGCTTTTGACCCGTTCCGGGGGGCCGCGCGCGTCCGTCAGTCCCTTGACGTTCAAGCGGCAAACGGTGTCACGGTGCCACGGCTTCGGACACATTGGCGCCTTACGCACCGCGGCATCGAGGTAAGATACGCGGCGATGGATATCGCCGACCTCAAGGGGAAGATCCGCGACATCAAGGACTTCCCGACCGAGGGAATCCTCTTCAAGGACATCACGACTCTTCTCAATGACGGCCCGGCGTTTCGTTACGTCATCGACACCTTCGTCCAGCGGTACCAGAAAGAGCGCGTCGACATCGTCGTCGGAATCGAGTCGCGCGGCTTCATTCTCGGCGGCGCTCTCGCGCATCAGCTCAACGCCGGCTTCGTTCCAGTGCGCAAGCTCGGCAAGCTCCCGGGCAAGACCATCGAGGTCGAATACGAGCTCGAGTACGGGCGCGACGCGCTCGCCGTCCACGAGGACGCGATCAAACGCGGTCAGCGCGTCCTCGCCGTCGACGACCTCCTCGCCACCGGTGGTACGATGGGGGCAACCTTGCGGCTGATCCGCCAGCTCGGCGGGCAGGTCGTGGGGGTGGCGTTCATGATCGAGCTTGCGTTTCTTCACGGCCGGGACAAGTTGAAGGAGCACCCGCTCCACTCGCTCATCGTCTATGAATGAGATCGCAGGCATGAAAAAGATCGCAACGTTCGCGGGCGCACTGGTTCTGGTCGGCGCGTGGTCCGCAGCGGCTCTTGCCGACGAGGCGAAGTCGCCGATCAGCGCGTCGATGCTCCTCAGCGTCGTGGCGCCGATCACCGAGTCGCGCGACGCCGCGTTCGATCGGGCGATGAAAGAGCCC
>Ga0137415_10003828_pt1 | contig 14920 bp, 13 predicted proteins | sample CZODoug3_1_1_16f_FD_183082 | JGI IMG/M metagenome (GOLD analysis project Ga0137415, IMG submission 183082) | Vadose zone soil fungal communities from Angelo Coast Range Reserve, California, USA - CZODoug3_1_1_16fungal (Hybrid Assembly) | ecosystem: Environmental > Terrestrial > Soil > Vadose... | reverse complement strand
GCTCACCGAGGCCGGGAGGTTGTCGTTGGACAGCAGCAGCACGAAGGGGACGAAGAAGTTCCCCCACAGGTTGATGAACGTGTAGAGCGCCACGACCGCCAGGCCCGGCCACATCAGCGGCAACACCACGCGGCGCAATCCCTGCATGCGGGACGCGCCGTCAGTCCAGGCCGCCTCCTCCAGCTCGGCCGGAACCGCGTCCATGAAGTTCTTCGCCAGCCAGATGGAGATCGGCAGCGCGGTGGTGGCCATGAACAGGATGGTGCCGGCGAACGTGTCGATCAAGTTGACCTGCACGAAGAGCCCATAGACCGGCACCATGATCGCGGTGATCGGCAGCCCGGTCATGAACAGCACGGTCATCAGGAACGGGTGCTTGAGCCGCGAGCGGTACCGGGACAGCGGGTAGGCGGCCAGCACCGCGCACACCAACGTGACCAGGGTGGCGCCGCCGCACAGCACGAGCCCGTTGAGCATCGGCCGGTAGGTGATGTCTTCGGTGAGGATGGCCCGGAAGTTGTCCAGCGACCACGGCTGGGGCCAGGACACCGACGATCCGGCGGTGGCGTTGAAGGCGGCCAGGAATACCCAGAGCGAGGGCAGCACATAGCACACCGCCACGAGCACCAACACGAGGTTGACGGCCGCGGGGCCGCGCGGCCGCCCCGGCGCGCGCCGGCTCCGCGCCGCCGCGCCCGCACCGGCCACCCTCGGCCGTACCACGGACACCGGCGACGCCGTGCTCACGGCTGGTCCCTCGGTTGCAGGGTGCGCAGGTAGATGACCGAGAAGACACCGCCGACCAGCAGCAGCACCAGCGCGAGCGCGGTGCCGTAGCCGAGCTGGGAGAACTGGAACGCCTGCTGGTAGGCGTACAGCGGCAGGGTCTCGCTCTTGTTGCTGGGTCCGCCCTTGGTCATCGTCCAGATCAGGCCGAAGACCGACAGCGTCTGCAGCGTGATCAGCATCAGGTTCGTCGCGATCGACCGCCGCACCATGGGCAGCGTGATCGAGACGAGCGTGCGCCAGGTGCCGGCCCCGTCGACGACGGCCGCCTCCTCGATGTCCTTCGGCACCTCGGACAGCGCCGCCGAGTAGACCAGCATGGAGAACGCGGTGCCGCGCCAGATGTTGGCGATGGACACGGCCAGGATCGGCGTCGTGTACAGCAGGTTCTGCACCGGCAGCCCGATCGCCGCGAGCAGGTGGTTGAGCGAGCCGTCCGTGCCGAGGAAGGCGGACCACAGGTAGCCGGCGACCACCTCGGGGATCACCCACGCCCCGATGACCACGGCGCTGACCACCGCGCGCACGACCCGGTTGCCGGCGCGCATGAGCAGCGCCAGCGCCATGCCGAGCACATTCTGGCCGATGATCGCGGACACCACGGTGAAGAACACCGTGTAGAGCACGGACTGGCCGAACTCGGCGCTGCTGAAGGCACGGATGAAGTTGGCGAACCCGACGAAGTTCGTGCCAGAGGCGCCGGTCAGCGCCATGTCGGTGAACGCCGACCAGATGCAGTAGAGGATCGGGCCGAGCAGAAACACGGCGAGCAGCACGACCGCCGGTGCCAGCGGCAGCCCGCGCAGCGGGGTCAGCGCCGCCGGGTCGCGGTGGGTGTCGCGGCGGAGTCCGACGCCGCTGATACCCGCCTCGACCGAACTCACGAGCCCGCCGCGGTCATCACCGCATCACCGGCGATCGCCTTGACCCGGTCGTCGTAGGTCCTGGCCGCCGACGCCACGTCGGCCGTGCCGGTCATCACCGACTCGGTGGCCACCTGGATCTCGCTGGAGATCCGGGGGTAGAGCGCGTAGGCGGGCCGGTAGTGGGTCACCGGGACCAGCGAGGAGAAGAACGCGTTCGTCGGGTTGGCCGCCAAATAGCTCGGGTCGCTCGCCACGTCGGTGCGCACCGGGATCTGCGTGTTGGCGATGTCCCACGTCACGTGGTGCTGGCGGTCGCTGATCAGCTTGATGAACTCCCAGGCCTTGTCAGGGTTGGCGGCGTTCTTCGGGATAGCCCAGGTCCAACCGCCGGACATGCTCACCCGGCCCGGGGCCTGCCCGGTCTGGGTCGGCATCGCCGCGGTGCCCAGCACGGTGCTCCACCGGGGCCACGGAGCCGCGTCGGTGGGCCGCCAGTAGTGCGAGATCCAGGATCCGTCCAGGTCGATCGCGAGCTCTGCCTTGGGCAACAGCTGCTGGCCGACCTTGTACTGCCAGTTGGGGTCGAGCGCCTGCTGCGGTGTGGGGCCGAGCTGCTCGCTGAACACCGTCTTGACGAACTGCAGAGACTCGATGAACCCCTTGCTGCCCAGCACCCACTTCCGTGCGGGGAGGTCGTAGAGAGTGTCGCCTGTGCCGTAGAGCAGCATCTCGAAGCCCTGGATGGAGGCCGCCTCGCCGACCGCCTTGCCCGAGTAGACGTTGAACGGAATGACCCCGGGCACCTTTGCCTTGATCGTGCGGGCCGCGCTGAGCACGTCGTCCCAGGTCTTGGGCTGCCAGTCGGTGGGCAGCCCGGCCTTGGCGAAGATCTCCTTGTTGAACCAGATGCCTCGGGTGTCGGTGCCGTCCGGGACGCCGTAGGTCTTGCCGTCCAGCGCCTTCCCGGCGCCCTTGGCCGTGTCGCTGAACTGGTGCCAGTCCGGCCAGGCATTGAGCTGGTCGTCCAGCGGGCGCAGGTAGCCGGCCTCGATGTCGGAGTTGATCTGGAAGGTGTCCTCGTACACCAGGTCCGGGGAGGTGCGCGGCGAGCGCATCTGCAGCTGCAGCCTGGTGAGGTAGTCGCTGTCCGTGGCGGTGATCGGCTGTAGGTTCACCGTGATCCCGGGGTTGGCCCGCTCGAACTCGGCCTTGGCCGCGCCGAGGAACTGCTCGTACACCGGGTTGCCGCCGGTCTGCTTGTAGGTCACGGTGATCTTCGACGCGGCCGCCTTGTCCGGGCCGCCGCCGCAGGCCGCCAGGGCAATGGCCAGCAGAACGGCCACCACCGCGGCGAGCACCCTCCGGTTCCTGCCCGTACGACGTCGTGCCGGCTGCTCCGGGTGGATTGCCATCTCGCCTCCGTCAGAACGACGTTGTCCGGTGGGCCTAGCGGGCTCGCGGGAACCGCAGGGTGAGGATCTGGAACGGCCGCAACGCCAAGTCGACGCCGCCGCCGCGCAAGGCGGGCGCCGGCCCGTCCGCCGCGGGCAGTGGGCGCTCGAGCAGGTCGGTGACGGTCACCGAGGCCGCCGGGAAGCCGAGCTCGAGGCGGCCCCGCACCCGGGCACCCAGAGCCTCGTAGAGCCGCACCACGATGTCGTCCGAGCCGTCGTCGGCCAGCTTGACCGCCGAGACGACCACACCGTCGGGCTCCGCGCGCACCAGCGGCTCGACCACGGCGTCCCCGGGTACCCGCCGCTCGGGCAGGTTGAGCCGCAGCCCCTCCCGGGTGGCGTCGAGCAGGTCCGCCCCGGGGACCAGCGCGAAGTTCATCCGGTGCACGCCCTGGTCGGTATCCGGGTCGGGGTAGCGGGGCGCCCGCAGCAGGGACAGCCGGACGGTGGTGGTGGTCCCGCCGTCCGGGCGCACCGTGCGGGTGACGTCGTGGCCATAGGTGGAGTCGTTCACCACGGCGACGCCGTAGCCCGGCTCGGCCACGTGCAGGTACCGGTGCGCGCAGATCTCGAACTTGGCGGCCTCCCAACTGGTGTTCGTGTCGGTGGCCCGGTACACGTACCCGAACTGGGTTTCCGCGGCCGAGCGGTCGGCGCGGATGTCCAGCGGGAACGCCACCTTCAGGAACGTCTCCGACTCGTGCCAGTCCACCTCGGTGTCGATCTCGACCCGCCCGGCGCCCGGGGCCAGTGCGACGATCTGGGTGGCCGTCGACCCACCGAACCGGCGCACCACCCGCACCGCCGCGGCGCCGGCCGGCAGGGTGCCAGCCGGCAGGGTGCCGGCTGCCACGGTGCCGGCCGGCAGGGTGCCGAGCTGGGCGTCCCCCACGACGTCCAGGCTGTCGGCTTCGAGCAGATCCGTGACGGTGTGCCGGTAGGTGTGGTCGACGTCCCAGGCATCCCAGTGCGCCGGCAGGTCCGGGTGGATCTGCAGCAGGTTCCCGGCGGCGCCGGGCGCGATGGCCTCCCGGCCCGAGTCGAGGTCGACCACCGAGGTCAACAGGCCGCGCGCGTCCACGACGGCCCGCACCAGGCCGTTGTCCAGGACGTACCCGCCGTCCTCGGCCGTCAGGGACACCGGCGGCGGGGCGTGCACCGGGGCCGCCCCCCGCGCGGGCACACCGGCTCGGGCGTGCGGGGCGGCGTTGAAGACCACCACCGTGCCCGCTCCCGAGGTGCCCGCCGCGGTGCCTTCCTCGGGGTCCCCGGCCAGTGCGCGCTGGGCCGCTCCGATGATCGCCTCCAGTTCGGCGGCGAGCCGTCGATAGGTGGCCCGGCTCTCGCGGTGCACCCAGGCGATGGATGACCCCGGCAGGATGTCGTGGAACTGGTGCAGCAGCACCGTCTTCCAGATCCGGTCCAGGTCCGCGTACGGGTACGGGTGCCCGGTGCGGACCGCCGCCGTGGCCGACCACAGCTCGGCCTCGTACAGCAGGTGCTCACTGCGCCGGTTGCCCTGCTTGTTCTTGGCCTGGCTGGTGTACGTGCCGCGGTGCAGCTCCAGGTACAGCTCGCCGACCCACACCGGCGCGTCCGGGTTTTCGGCGTGGGCCTTGGCGAAGAAGGTGGCCGGGTGCTCGATCTCCACCCGGGGCGAGCCCTCCAGGTCGCGCAGCCGAGCGGCGCGGGCCAGCATCTCGCGCGTCGGGCCGCCGCCGCCGTCACCCCACCCGAACGGCACCAGCGACCGGTTCGCCACGCCCTTGTCGGCGAAGTTACGCACCAGGTGCGCCAGCTCGCCGCCGGACAGCTCGGAGTTGTAGGTGTCCACCGGCGGCAAGTGGGTGAACACGCGGGTCCCGTCCAGGCCCTCCCACCAGAACGTGTGGTGCGGGAACTTGTTGAACTGGCTCCAGGCGATCTTCGTGGTGAGGAACCAGCGTGACCGGGACAGGTGCACCAGTTGGGGCAGCGCGGCGGTGTAACCGAACGAGTCGGGCAGCCAGACCTCGTCGGTCTCCACGCCGAGCTTGTCGGAGAAGAAGCGCTTGCCGTGCACGAGCTGGCGGGCCAGCGCCTCCCCGCCGGGCATGTTGGTGTCCGACTCCACCCACATGCCGCCCACCGGCACGAACTGGCCGGTGGCCACCTTCTCCCGCATCCGCTCCCACACCTCGGGGCGGTGCTGCTCCATCCAGGCCCACTGCTGCGCCGAGGACATCGCGTAGATCAACCCTGGGTCGTCGTCCATCAGCGCGGTGACGTTCGACGCGGTGCGGGCCACCTTGCGCACGGTCTCGCGCAGCGGCCACAGCCACGCCGAGTCGATGTGGGCGTGCCCGACGGCGCTGACCCGGTGCGCGCTCGCGACGGCGGGCGCGGCGAGCTGCGGGGTGAGCACGGCGCGGGCCGAGGCCGCCGTGCCGGGGATGTCCTTGAGGTCCAGTGTCCGGTCGAGCGCCTGTTCCAGCGCGCGCAGCACGTTCCACCGGCGCGGGTCATCGGTGCTCAGCTCGCCCATCAGCTGCGCCAGCACCTCGACGTCCTGGACCAGCTCCCACACCTGCTCCTCGAACACCGCGAGCACGACCCGGCGCACCCGGTAGAGCGGCTCCTCCCCGGCTGTGAGCACATCGCCCAACGGCGTCCCCACGCCTTCGATGAGCGGGTTCGCCGCCGCCTCGACGTACAGGTCCACCGGCTCGCCACCCTCGGCCTTGTCGGCGATGCGGACCCACGTGTTGAGCGGGTTCAGCCCCTTGACCGCCGTGCCGTCGGCGCGGAGCACCAGCCCCTCCGCGGAGAACCCGGCACGGTCCGGGGTGAACCCGAGGTCGACCACGGCCTCCACCGCGCGCCCGGCCCAGCCGGCCGGCACCGACCCGGTGAGGTGGAACCAGCTGGTGCCCCAGGCAGGGCCCCATGGTTCCCCGGGTCGCAGCGGGCGGTAATCGGCGTTGAGCCCGTCGGGGACCTCCGGTGGTTCACCCGGCGCGTGCCAGACCTCCACCGCCAGTGGCACCGTCTCGCCGTGCACCGCCGGCCGCAGCCGCTCGCGCAGGATCCGCGCGATGCGCTGCTCGACAAGGACACGGTCGTCGTGCATGCAGGCTCCTCGTCGAGGCCGTGGACCCGAGCGGCGCTGACGCCCCGCGGCGATGGGAGGCGGAGTCCTGCCCTCCATCGAGCTACGACGGTAGATTCAACGCTTTAATGCGTCAATACTGCGGAGGAGACGTCCGCCCGCGTGGTGCGCAAAGCCGTATGGTTCAGGGGAAGGAGGCCGGCAGTGACCTCTCTCGGCGGCCGGCCGGCCGACATCCCGCCACCCCCGCCACCCGGTGTCGCCCTGTTCGAGTGGGTGAAGCGGGAGCTGCTCGATTCCATCAGCCGGGGGGAGTTCTCCCCGGACCAGCCGTTCATCACCCAGCGGGAGATCGTCGAGCGCTTCGGGGTGTCCACCACCACGGCGGTGCGCGCACTGAACGAGCTGGTGGCCGGCGGCGTGGTGGTGCGCCGCCGGGGCCGGGGCACCTTCGTCGCCGAGCGCACGCCCCCACCCGCCGCGCCGGGGCAGAGCGTGCTGACCTACGTGAGCCCGGGTGGCGGCGGGGTGCACATGGCCGACCTGCTCGGCGGGCTGGCGCAGGAGTGCGCCGCGCTCGGGTACCGGCTCGCCATCGAGCACACGCACGGCGTGGCGCACGAGGAGCAGGTGCTGCGCCGGATGGCCGCCGGCGGCTCGCGGGGCGTCGTGCTGTTCCCGCGCGATCGCTCCACGGCGGCCGGCGCGGTGGACGAGCTGCAGCGGCTGGGGGTGGCCGTCGTGGTGGTCGACCGCTACTTCCCCGGCCTGCCCACCGACTCGGTGATCTTCGACGACTTCGCGGTCGGCTACGAGGTCACCGCCGCCATGCTCGACCGGGGGCACCGGACGCCGGCCATGCTGTGGAGCGAGTCCGACGTCACCAGCGTGCGGGACCGGCTCTCCGGCCACTACCGGGCACTGCACGACCGCGGCCTGCCCGAGCTGCCCGAGCGCTCGGCGCTGCGCGTCTACAACCCGCTGGACCCGGCGACCCGGCGGCAGCGGCTGCGCGCCATGCTGGAGTCACCCGTCGGCCTGACCGCCGTGATCTGCGGCAACGCGCCCACCCTCGAGCTGGCCGTCTCGGACCTGCTGGCCCTGGAGTCCGGTTTTCCCGGAGCGGTGGAACTGGCCACGATGGACCAGTTCATGCCCCATGACATGTCTCCGCTGGCGGTGGTCTCGGCCCGGCTGCCCGCCTACGAGATGGGACGGCAGGCCGCGCGGTTGACCCATGAACGCATCGAAGGTGGCGATGGTCCGCTGCGGCATGTGGTATTGCGGGCGCCCGTTCAGGTGGCGGATCGGGGGCAGAACACACTCGGGGTGATCGGTGCCGGGGTGCCGAGGTAGCTCCGTCCCGTTTCCGCCGCCCAGACATGGTTTTTGAGGGCTGCGCGGCGGTACTGTCGTGGCAGAACGCGCGGGTGCCGACTCGCTCGGTCGCACCCCGCGAGAGGACCGTCAGCGGTGAACCCCATTACCCGGATCGCCATCGAGACCGCGGTAGTGATCGCGGTCGTCGTCGTGCTGTTGATGGTGGCCGCGTACGCGCTCGGCGCCTTGATGTAGCTCTCCCGCGGGAGAGGTCAGCTGTCGGGCCGGGCCGTCTGGACCGCGACCGTCGAGATGACGTCGCGCAGGTTCGAGTAGGTTTTCTCGGGAAGCTTCCGCAGGGCCTCGCGGAGCTGGCCGCTGACGCCGTTGTAGTCCGCCCAAGCCACCACCTGCCAGAGCGAAGCCGGGTAGGGCATGCCCGAGAGGGCGTGTGCGAGCTGATCCGCGCCAATGCGTGGCATGTGGCCCTCCTAGCCGAGGTGGACGCCCTTGCGGCCGCGCCATGTGCCGAGGCGACTCGTGGTGAGTCACCGATGAGGCGGTCGAGGGTCGTCCGATGCGGAGTCGACGTCCCCGCCGCGCTGCGGGAGCAATTCCTGTTTACCCCCGCAGCGGAGTGATCGCCATCACAATTTTGTCAGAGTTCGGATTCGAGACCCGGGACCGGGTGCGTTGACACGGATCCCGAGGCGCTGAAACACTTCGATACCGAACGTGGTTAGGTAAAGTTCGTCCCCAGGAGTGTGGATGGTCGAGGGGGTGACCCTGAGCGTGCGTGTCCTGGCCGCTGGGGTCGCGGCGTGACCGGCCCGCTGGCCGGCATCCGGGTCGTTGAGCTCGGTGGCATCGGCCCCGGGCCGTTCGCCGGGCAGCAGCTCGCCGACATGGGGGCCGACGTGGTGCGGGTGGACCGGGTCGACGACGTGAGCGGCTCGGACGCTTCCCCGGAGTTCCTGGCCAGGGGGAAGCGGTCGGTCGCGGTGGACCTGCAGTCGCCGGCCGGCGCCGAGCTGGTGCTCGGGCTGGCGGCGCGGGCGGGGATCCTGATCGAGGGGTTCCGCCCCGGGGTCACCGAGCGTCTCGGGCTCGGGCCGCGCGACTGCCACGCGCGCAACCCGGCGCTGGTCTACGGGCGGATGACCGGCTGGGGGCAGTACGGGCCGTGGGCGAGTGCCGCCGGGCACGACATCAACTACGTCGGGCTGACCGGCGCACTGCACGCGATCGGCCGGGCCGGCCAGCCGCCCTCGGTCCCGCTGTCCCTGGTCGGCGACCTCGGCGGTGGGGCGATGTACCTGGTCACCGGGGTGTTGGCGGCGTTGCACGAGGCCACCCGCACGGGGGTCGGCCAGGTCGTGGACGCCGCGATCGTGGACGGCGCGGCCGCGCTGATGCTGCCGATGTATGACCTGGCCTCGGTGGGCGAGTGGCGGGACGAGCGGGGGACGAACCTGCTGGACTCGGGCCGACCCTGGTACGACGTGTACCGGACCCGGGACGGCCGCTGGATGTCGGTGGGGGCGCTCGAGGACCGGTTCTACGTGATCTTCGCCGGGTTGCTCGGGCTGTCGCCGAAGGAAGCGGACCGGTCCGATCCGGCGAGCTGGGGTCGGCTGCGCCAGTGCATCGCGGACCGCTTCGCCGAGCGCGACCGGGAGCACTGGGAGAAGCTCTTCGAGGGCACCGACGCGTGCGTGGCCCCGGTGCTGAGCATGGCGGAGGCGCCCGCGCACCGGCACATGGCGGCACGCGCCAACTTCGCGTCGGGGACACCGGCGCCGGCCCCCCGGTTCGGTGGGCACCCGGGCGCGGACCCGGGCCGGGCGCCGAGGGCGGGGGAGCACACCGTCGAGGTGCTCGCCGGCTGGCTGCCGGCGACCGAGTTGGACCAGTTGCTGGCCGCCGGCGTCGTGGCCCAGTGGCCCCTCGGCTCTTGACACTCTGCCTGACAGCGTTCATTCTTGCTGACGATGTCAGTTTCACCGATGCGTGACAGGCGAGCCGAGCGATTCGAAGCCACCCGGAGGGAGATCCTCGAGGTGGCGTGGGAGTTGGTGAGAGCCGATGGTCTCGGGAGCTTGTCGATGCGGGAACTGGGCGCCCGGGTCGGGCTGCGCGCCCAGTCGCTCTACGTCTACTTCCCGTCCAAGCACGCCATCTACGACGCGCTGTTCGCCCAGGCCAACGAGGAACTGTCGCGGCGGTTCGTGGAGTTGGGCTCGACCGCCGACCCGGAGTCGGCGCTGCGCGGGCAGGCCCGTGCCTTCGTCGAGTTCTGCACTGGGGACCCGGTGCGCTACCAGCTGTTGTTCCAGCGCACCATCCCCGGCTTCGAGCCCTCGGAGGCGTCCTATGCGGGCGCGCTGGAGGTGCTCGACCGGGCCCGTCACACGGTGGCCGGAGTCGGTGTCACCGATCCGGCCGACCTAGACCTCTACACCGCGCTGATCGCCGGCCTGGTGGCCCAGCAGCTCTCGAACGACCCGGGCGGGGACCGGTGGACCCGGCAACTGGACCGGGTGCTCGACATGTACCTCGCCGAGCTCGCCCGAGGTCGGCTCGCCTGAACCTGAACCTCCTCTCCCGCCGCCGACAACACCCACCACAGGGAGATGTCATGCAGACAACCGTCACTGCCGTCGACCAGATCCCACCGCTCACCCACGAGGAGGCGATGGGGCTGGCCCGGACCGAGTACGAGAATCTGACCGCGATCGTCGACCAGCTCCGCCCCCAGGACTGGGCCAGCCCCACCGGCTGCACCGGATGGGACGTGACCGCGGTGCTCGCGCACGTACTGGGCATGCTCGAGGGCAACGCCGATCCTGCCGAGGCGGGGCGGCAGGCCGAGGCCGCCGGCCGGCGGGCCGCGACCAGCGGGGAGGCGTGGATCGACGCGCTCACCGCGCTGCAGGTCACCGAGCACGCCCAGCTCACCCGCGGGCAGCTGGCCGAGGCCGTGCGCGGCACTGCACCCCGCTCGCTGGCCGCCCGCGCCCAGTCCTCACCCGAGCAACGAGCCGAGGTATTCCACCCAGGGCCGCCCTTCGACGAGGAATGGACCTACGGCTACCTCATCGACGTGATCCACACCCGCGATCCCTGGATGCACCGCATCGACATCTGCCGTGCCATCGGCGCGGAACCGGTGCTGAGCGCCGAGCACGACGGGCGCATCGTCGCAGGCGTGGTGGCCGAGTGGGTCCGGCGCCACGGGCGACCGTGCACCCTGGTACTCACCGGGCCGGCCGGCGGCAGCTACAGCCACGGCACCGCCGGACCTCACCTGGAGCTCGACGCGGTGCGGTTCTGCCGCATGCTGTCCGGCCGCGGCTCCGGCGACGGCCTGCTCGCCCAGCAGGTGCCCTTCTGAATCGGCGGAAGAGCCCGGGTGTCAGTCCGCGAGGGGGCGGCGCACCCGGCCCGATTTGGTCGGGAAGTCGCGGCCCACCGGACGGGGCGTGTCCTCGGGGACCTCGGGCAGCCAGCTGTTGCCCGGCACGGTCCAGTGGCGTTCCTCGATCATCTTCCGGGCCGCCTCGGCGTACTCGCCGACCAGCGCCTCCAGGTAGAGGTGCCCGTCCAGGTGCCCGGTCTCGTGCTGGAAACACCGGGCCAGGGTTCCGGTGCCGGCCACCTCGACGGGGGTTCCGGTCGCGTCCGATCCGACGACCTTGGCCCAGGCCGCCCGGCCGGTCGGGTAGGACTCGAACGGCACGGACAGGCAGCCCTCGCCGTCCTTCTCCGGATCCGGAGAAGGCACGATCTCGGAGGTCTCCAGCCGAGGGTTGACCACGACGCCGGCGTGCCAGACGTCGTCTGCGTCCGGGCAGTCGTAGACGAAGACCCGAAGGTCGACGCCGATCTGGTTCGCGGCGAGCCCGACGCCGCCCGCCGCGTACATCGTCTCGAACATGTCGGCGGTCAGCTCAGCCAGTGCCGCGTCGAACTCGACGACCTCGCGGGTCGGGGTGTGCAGGACCGGGTCGCCCGCGATGCGGATGGCGTGGATGGTCATGCTTCGATCATCCCCGCCGGCTCGATCAGGGCATTGATCATCGCCTCGCCGAGGAAGCGGCCGTAGCGCTCGGCGGTCCAGCCGCGCTGCAGCACCAGCAGCTCGTAGAGCTCCGGGCTGTGATAGGTCCACAGCACGTCGCGCACCTCGTCGGGGGCGAGGCCGGCGTGCACCTGCCCGGTATCGATCAGGTCAGCCGCGAAGTAGGTCATCGCGGTCAGCATCTCCTGCCGCATCTGCGCCCACACCCGTGCCGCGGCGCTGTCGGCGCCGGCCGCGTCCCGGGCCAGCAACTGCACCGGCGCGATCCGATGCGCCCCCTCGGCCAGGTGGCGGGTGTATCGGACGATCTTCTGGGTGGCGTCGGGTTCGGCCCGGATCGCGCCGATCACCTCCCGCTCGGCCATCGGGGTCCGGTCGTCGTCGCCGGCCACGGAGACGTCGAACACCGCCTTGAGCAGGGTGGCCTTGTTCGCGAACGCCTTGTAGACCGTCTGCACGGACACCCCGGCGACCTGCGCGATCTCCGGCATCGAGGTCTCCGCGTACCCCTTGTCGAGGAAGAGTTGGCCCGCCGCCGAGAGCACCCGCGCGCGGTTCTCCATGGCCTGTTCGCGGCGCCTGGTGGTGTCGTACCGCCGAACCGGGTTGACGGGTCCAGACATTTAGGTAGAGACTCCTCTATCGAATAGATATGCCTTCCCAGGAGGATCCCCGATGACGGTAGGGCACGCAAGGAGCGACACGGCTGGGGCTGCCCTGGCGGCGGCGCGGGCGATCGCGCCGAGGTTCAGCGCTCGAGCCCGGGAGGGGGAGCGGCTGCGGACGATGCCCCCGGACCTGGTGGCCGAGGTCCGCGCCGCCGGGTTGTTCGGGCTGGCGACGCCGCGCGCCCTGGGCGGCGCGGAACTCCCGCCGACCGCGATCGTCGAGGTCGTCGAGGAGCTCTGTCGGGCCGACGGCTCGGCGGGGTGGACCGTCCTGATCGGCAACTCGACGGCGTTCCTGGGTTGGCTCGACCCGGTGGTAGCGACGGAGCTGGTGGGTGGGCAGACGGATCCGGTCGGTGCCGGGGTCTTCGCGCCGACGGGCCGGCTGACGCCGGTGGGCACCGACCGGTTCGGGCTGACCGGTCGGTGGTCGTTCTGCAGCGGAGCCGCCCACGCCGACTGGTTCTTCAACGGGGCCTTGGTCGATGACGGCGGCGCGCCCCGGATCGTCCCCGGCCGAGGACCGGACTGGCGCCTGGCCGTGGTCCCGGCCAGCGGCGTGGCCGTGGTCGACACCTGGGACGCGGTGGGGTTGCGCGGCACCGGCAGCCACGACGTCACCGTGCGCGAGCTGCCGGTGCCGCTCGAGCACACGATCGCGCCGTTCTACGAACCCGCCCGGCACGACGGGCCGCTCTGGCGGTTCCCGTTCTTCACGCTGGTGGGGACCACGCTCGTCGGCTTCCCGCTCGGGGTGGCCCGGCGCGCGCTGGACGAGCTCACCCGGTTCGCGGCGGTGAAGGTGCGCCCGCCGAGCACAGCCCCGATCGCCGAGGACGGTGACGTCCAGGTGGCGCTGACTCGCGCGGAGGGCGGCCTGCAGTCCGCGCGCGCCTTTGTCCTGGATGCCCTCGGCGCGCTGTGGGACGTCGCCTGCGCGGGCGACGTCCCGACCGTCGAGCAGCGCGCCCGGTTCCTACTGGCCGCCCAGCAGGCGATGCGTGCGGCGGTGGCGGCGGTCGACGTCGCGGTCGGCCTCGGCGGGATGGCGGCGCTGCACGCCGACCACCCGCTGCAGCGCTGCCACCGCGATATCCACGCCGCCGACCAGCACATCTACTTCTCCCAGGCGGCCGCCAAGCGCTACGCCAAGGCCCGCCTCGGCATCGAGCAGGAAACCTTCTGGTTCTAGCGGCAGCCGCCGGGCTGGCCGGGCCCGGCCGGCGTCCTCTCGCGGGCCGGAGTGGGAGCAAACGTTGATGTTCAACGCGCTAGTTCGGCGAGCAGGGCCCGGACGCGGTTGTTGATCTCTTCGCGGATGGGCCGGATCTCCTCGAGCGTCTTGCCGGCTGGGTCGGTGAGATCCCAGTCGAGGTAGCGCTTGCCGGGGTAGACGGGGCAGGCGTCGCCGCAGCCCATGGTGATGACCACGTCCGCGGCGCGCACCACGTCGTCGGTGAGCGGCTTGGGGAACTCGCGGGAGATGTCCAGACCGATCTCGGCCATGGCTGCGCGGACACCGGGGTTGATCTCAGCCGCCGGGGCCGACCCGGCCGAACGGACGTGGACCCGGCCGGCGGCGTGGTGGTCGAGCAGGCCGGCGGCCATTTGGGAGCGGCCGGCGTTGTGCACGCAGACGAACAGCACTTCGGGGACGGTCTTCAAGATGGCTCCTCATTCGCCTCGTTCGCCGAAGGCGGCGGCGGTGCTTGTGTCGGTGCCGGTGCTTGCGTCGGTGTCGGTCCAGCGGCGTCGGGCCCACAGCGAGACGTAGACCAGTCCGACCAGGACCGGGACCTCGATCAGCGGGCCGACCACGCCGGCCAATGCCTGGCCGGAGGTGACGCCGAAGGTGGCGATGGCGACCGCGATGGCCAGCTCGAAGTTGTTGCCCGCGGCGGTGAACGCCAGCGTGGTGGTCCGTTCGTAGGACAGGCCGACCGCCTTGCCGAGGGCGTAGGACCCGGCCCACATCAGCGCGAAGTAGACCAGCAGTGGCAGCGCGATCCGAGCCACATCCAGCGGTCGGCCGGTGATCGCGTCGCCCTGCAGGGCGAACAGGACGACGATGGTGAACAGCAGCCCGTAGAGGGCGAACGGGCCGATCCGGGGCAGGAACCGCTGCTCGTACCAGGCGCGGCCGTTGGCGCGCTCGCCGAAGCGGCGGGTCAGGTAGCCGGCGACCAGCGGAATGCCGAGGAAGATCAGCACCGAGCGGGCGATCTGCCAGGCCGAGATGTTCAGGTCCGCCCTCGGCAGGCCGAGCCAGCCGGGCAGCAGGTGCAGGTAGAACCAGCCCAGCCCGGCGAACGCGATGATCTGGAACACCGAGTTCAGCGCGACCAGTACCGCCGCGGCCTCCCGGTCACCTCGGGCGAGGTCGTTCCAGATGATGACCATGGCGATACAGCGCGCCAACCCGACGATGATCAGTCCGGTCCGGTACTCGGGCAGATCCGGCAGCATCAGCCAGGCCAGCGCGAACATCAGCGCCGGCCCGATGACCCAGTTGAGTAGCAGCGACGGGACCAGTAGCCGCCGGTCGGCGGTGACGGTGTCGAGGCGGTCGTAGCGGACCTTGGCCAGCACCGGGTACATCATCACCAGCAGCCCGAGCGCGATCGGTAGCGAGACCCCGTCCACCGAGATCGCGTCCA
>Ga0137415_10003827_pt1 | contig 14921 bp, 11 predicted proteins | sample CZODoug3_1_1_16f_FD_183082 | JGI IMG/M metagenome (GOLD analysis project Ga0137415, IMG submission 183082) | Vadose zone soil fungal communities from Angelo Coast Range Reserve, California, USA - CZODoug3_1_1_16fungal (Hybrid Assembly) | ecosystem: Environmental > Terrestrial > Soil > Vadose... | reverse complement strand
TCTTCGCTCGATGAGATTTCTCCGTCGGGTGTAGCCGCGTCGGCGAGCGCGGCAAGAGCTGCTTCGTGGCCCGGGACGAGCGCTGCGACGGCGTCGTGCAACAATTTGCGGTCATTTGTAAGATTCGCGACCACCTTGAGCGTGTTTCCGAAAGCAACCACCGCCACCAGGTCCGCCGGAGTCATCTGTTCGCGCAAAAATTTATCCGTTGCGCGAGTTGAGCGCAGCAAATCTTCGGATTCCAGCGAAGTCATATCAAAAAAGAGCACGATCAGCCGGTGATCGCGGATTTGCGTCTTGATCGCGTCCGTCGAGGCGATCGTACCGAGCGGAATCGTCACGGGAGTATTGTCCGCCGAGGGAGCGGTTTCAATTTTTTCGATATCGTTGTATTCAAATGAGGAGACCTTCTGTGTTTTGCCGTCTTCTGTGAGAGTGAACTGATCCTGCCTCAATCCCTTGATCGGCTTGCCGTTTTTGTCGGTCACTTGCACATCGATTTCGACGAGATCGACAGTGGACCGAATGGTTCCTTTCCCCAGCGGCAGCGGCGTGGGTGGCGGAGCAGGCGCTTGACGAGGATTGACGGGGGGCGCTTGCGATTGCCGGTCTGTCTGCGAAGGCTGCGGATTCTGCGCGCCGAGCGGAGCCGTGAGCAGGCAGAGAGCGGCAAGAATCGCCAGCTCCTGTTGAAATCTATTTCGCGCGCGCATCAGAAGTTCACCCGCGTCGTGAACGTGATGCTGCGCATCGCGCCTGCGCCCGTTACGCTGCCGAACGTCGCCGAATTCACGACCGTCGAAATTCCGGAGAAATTCACGTGATTAAGCAAGTTGGTGGTATCGACGCGGAAATCCAGCCGCCGCAGGCCATCGCGTCCAAACGGGATAGTTTTCGCGAGTGCTGCGTTCCAGGTGAATAGTCCCGGTCCCGTGATCGTGTTGCGCGACGCATCGCCAATGCACGCGGGGACACCGCCGGCCCCGGCGGGCAGGGCAAACGCGGACGTATTGAACCACTCCGCAGTGGTGCGTTCAGTTGCCGGGAGATTCGGATCTCCCACCTGATTGGCGCGTTCGGAGAAGACTCCCGGAATAAGCGCGCAAGCGCCAATTGCGACCCGCGCTGTATAGGGCGTGCCCGTATGTGCCGAAAACGATCCGCTGAAGCGCCAACTGCCCAGCAGCGATTTCTCCCATCCTTTTGTCGCCCAGCGTTTGCGCTCACCGAAAGGAAGCTCGTACATATAATTTGCACGGAACTGATGGCGCATATCGAACGAGGATAATCCGCGCTCGGCGCTCAGGTTATTGATATCCTGCACGACGACCTGCCCGCCGCCTCCGATCGAACTGGCATCATCGAGTGATTTCGAGTACGTGTACGTGGCGTTGATCATCAATCCTTTTGTAAAGCGCCGCTGCACGCGCACCTGCAAGCCGTGGTAGATCGACGATGCGCCGGAAGTGTCATACGTGAATCCAAGCGCATTCTGCACCGTGCCGGTGAGCCGGCTGAAGCCGAACAGCATGTCTAAATTTGTACCTTTTGTGCCGGTGTAGGTCAGCTCCAAGCTGGTGTTATTGAAAAGTTGGCGCTCGACCGAAAAATTCCAGATTTGCGCGTACCCGACACGATAGTTCGGATTGACCGCCACGGTATTTGAAACTTGCGACGAATTCGCCGGAGGAAACGCGTTACTGAACGTAAGTGGCGTCGCGGCGCTCGTTTGTCGCGACTGCGCCTCCGCGAATGGTGGCTGGCTGGCCATTGCGGAATCCAATTGGCCGTAGACCGAGCCATTATAGTAAATCCCATATCCCGCACGCACGGTGGTCTGATTCCGGCCGGTAAACCATTTTCCCGGCGGCTGCCAGGCGATGCCGATGCGCGGCGACACGTTATTGTAATCCCCGCGAATCAATGACCGCGGCATACTGCCGCTGAAAGGACCGCTCTGGCCGGGCGTCACGACTTGCGCCGCCGTGAAGTCGGGACTCACATCCAGGTTCGCAATTCGATTATTAATTTCAACGGGCGGTGTCGTGGCTTCGTAACGAATTCCATATTGCAGCGTGAATTGCGGGATCATGTGCCAGTCGTCCTGCGCGTAAGCCACGTATCCCCAGCTGCGGAAATATGTACTCGACGCGCCGAAGCGCTCGCTGGTCGCCTGCGGCAAACCTAGAAGAAAATCGGCGAAATCCGATCCCGTGCCCGGGAGAGGTTTTCCGTTGGAATCAAGGAGAGAGGTTTGCGAACCATCGAACGTAAACGCACCTCGTGGTAAGGGGTCCGTACGAATGTTGGTATCGATCTTGCGGATTTCAAAGCCAGTCTTGATGCTGTGCTTTGATTTCAGAATGCTGAATGTGTCCACGTAGCGGTAGGTCTGATTCCGAGTCAAAGAGGGCACCGGATCGCCGGCCCCTGAGAAATTTACGAAGTTGAGCTGCGGCACGCCAAAGTCAATCGGATCGGTCGAAACTCCTCCGTTCGCCGAGTTGATGCCGAGGTCCCCGGCGATGTTTGTATTGAACGCAAACTGATTGAGCGTCTGGTAGCGGCTGCGCGAAAACAAGAGTCGCGAGTCATGTATGAAAGTTTTGGTCCAATTCTGCGTGAGCGCCAGCGTGACGGTCTGGCCGCGTGTGTCCACATTACTTTGCAGGTCGGGGAAGCTGTTGAAAGTATGCGAATGGCCGTCGGCCAGGTTATAAGCCACCTGTAAGTGCAGCTTTGGTGAAATCGTATGAATGATGTTGACGTTGATCCGGTTCGTCGCCGCGGGAGTTTGAGTTTGCAGATGGAAGTTGTTCACCAGGCCCGGCAGATTCGCGTGAGGAATGAAATTCAGCAAAGAGACGGCCGCCGGATTCAGCGGAACGCTCGAGGGAATTGCACTTCCCCACGATGCATGTGTGGTCGGATCGTAAAGTTGCGCATTTCTGTCGGAAAAATTGCCCGCGCGCTCCGCATCGGTAGGCACGGTTGCGAATTGATCCACGGGGTTGCGGGACCATCCGAGATCGTAGTTCACAAAGAAAAATGTTTTCTCCGTGCCGTTGTACACGTGCGGAATTTTGAGTGGCCCGCCCATGTTTCCGCCGAATCGTTCACTCCAGCTTGGAATTTTTGTAGGGTTGGCCTCTTTTAGCGAATAAGGCCGCGCGTTCAAAGCCGAGTCCCCGACCGTGTCGTAGAAGCTGTAATGAATACTGTTGACGCGTTGCCGCCTGACTCGCTGCGTCCCCCAGAGCGCATCAACTCCTTGTCCTTGCGGTCCTCCTGGACGCGGGGCAGGTCCGCGACCTCCGCCTCCGCCTCGTGGAACGAAGACGGCGGCGGCGCCACCTGGCCCGCCGCCGGGTCCGGCAAATCCACCTCCGCCCGCGGGTGCGCCGGACGCGCCGAAGCCTGCAAAGCCGCCACCTTGATCACCCTGCCCGGCGGGAGCCCCTTGGGAAGCATCGTTCTGACCGGGACCGCTATACGACATCACCGAAAGATCCGGAGCAGCAGCACGGGCTACCGTGCCCGACATTACAAACGCGTCCGAAGAAGAAGTCTGCCCGAGCGGTCCCTGGTCCGGTGTTGCCGCTGCGGCATCATTCATCGCCTCGGGATTTTGATCCTGACCATTTCCGTTCAGGCCCACTTGCTGAAAACTTCGCTGGCCTCCGCCTTGCCGAGTGCCTCCATTTCCTGCGCCTGGCGGCGGTCCGTATCGCCCCTGTCGTTCGCCACCTGGAGGCGGAGCCGCACCATCTCGTGTCCTGCGCGGTCTGGCCGCAGTTCCAGGTGTCGCATCTGCAGACGCATTTGGAGCGGAGGTTTTCGGATTTGTGTTCGCCGGCGATGCGGCGGACGAATTTGACGCGGATTCTTTCGTGACTGGAGGCGTGGCCAGCGCTGCCAACGTCGCCACGTCCAGCTTTAGTTCGAGTGGCGCCTTTGAATCCGCAGTGAGATCGACTTCCTTCGTCGCCGGAGCGAATCCGAGCTGCGAAATCTCGATCCGAAAATGGCCGCTCGGCAAACCGGGCAGCTCGAACTTCCCATTTTCATCTGTCCAACTGACCCAGGCTTTTCCAGTGGAACCTTGGATAATGCGCAAGGTAGCGCCTGGAACGAGTGTTCCCTCAGGGGTGCGAACGACACCGGCGAGACGCAATCCGGCGGGAGGAGTTGCGTCCGGGATCTGCTGGGCGGCCAGCGAGATTCCAGAAACGGCAATCAACCAGAACAGTACGGCGAGCCTTTTACCCAGCACATCTCACGCCCATTCGTCTCCTGAATAAATACCGTTTTCCCGCTTCAAGAGTTCCATAATTTCGCGGCGAAATTATCCAGCGATTCTACTCATTACCTGCGACTTGTTGCCTTAGACGTCATTATCCCAGGAAGGGTTACCCAAGGCGCGCCGGTCAGTGTCTAATGAGATGGCATGCAAGCCCCACGTGGTGAGTGCAAATGAGCTTGCGCGCAAATATTTACGATCTGGGGCAAATGCCGGCCCTAACTGACGATTTGCTATAATCCGCACAGGAGATTATGAATCGACGACTCGCGTTCCTGATAAATATGGCGATCTTTATTGTGGCCACTTGCCCGGCTTCAGCGAAGACGCAACTCGCGTGCTCCCTGCTCTCTCAATCCGCGCTCATTCAGGCTGCGATGGGCCAACAGGAATCTCCTGCACATGCCCGTATAACTCGTATTGACAAGAATCTGATCCCCGATTTTGGCGAAGTTACTCCAACACTTTACCGCGGCGGGGAGCCAAAAAAAGGCGGATTTGAGGCGCTGGCAAAAATGGGTGTTCAGATCGTGGTCGATTTGCGGGGAGACCGCGACGTTGAGCGCCGGGAAGTGGCGCGTCTTGGCATCAAATATGTGCCCATGCCCTGGCAGTGCTCATTTCCCAAAGACCGAATTTTCGCCGAATTCATTACTTTGATACGCGAGAACCCGGGCAAAAAGATATTCGTCCACTGCCGTGTGGGTGACGACCGAACGGGCATGATGGTCGCGGCGTACCGGATGGTCGAAGAGGGCTGGAGCGCGGAGAAAGCAAAGCAAGAAATGCTTACTTACGGATTTAACTTTACTCATAGACATTTAATTTGTCCCCGGCTGGCTGATTATGAGGAAGAATTTCCAAAACGGTTTGCGACGAAACCGGAATTTGAAAAACTACGGTCTGCAAAACGGGACCAACCGGCACGGTAGAATCTGGGTGAAAAGAATGTTACTAAGACGGGCGTTTAAAATTGCTCCTGGGAGTGTAGCCCGATATTTATTCTTTGGGATTCTGTCGATCAGCTCGATGCTGTGCAGTTTTCCCGTTTACTCCCAAACCCAGCCGGCCCCAACTGCGCCAGCGATTACCGTCATGCCCGGTACGCAAACCTTCGTGGTTTGGGGCGATATACGCTTCACCGATCCCGCGCAATGCGACGCAAGCGATCCCGACGCAAGACAAACCATCGTACAAGCAATAGCGGCCGTCGATCCACGGCCTGATTTCGCGATTCTGACGGGCGACGTGGTTTATCACGGTCACGACAAACGCGATTGGGATATTTTTGATAAACAAACGAAACCGCTGCGCGACGCCAAAATTAAATTATTCCCTGTGTTGGGAAATCACGATGTCGACGGTGGATCCGGCCGTCCGGATTTCTTCAAGCATTTTCCCGATTTTAAAAATTATTCGCAGCTCGAAAAAAATGGCTGGTATTCCATGATTTATGGCGATTCCTTGTTTCTGATGCTCGATAGCCAGCTGGACTATCGAGCCGATTCACCGCAAGGAATCTGGCTGCGAAATATGCTGAAAGGAGTGCCCGACGATCTGGGGTTTCTCTTTATTGTCCTGCACCATCCCGTGATGAGCCATGCATCGACGGGACTCGGCAGAATGCGCGTTTGCAAAGGAGAGAAGACAACTTTTATCGCTCCCCATGGCGTCGATCAAAATGAGAAAGATCTGAAATTAATGTTGGAAGAATTTTCTCAGTCCCACCCGCTGACCAGACTGCTCGTTTTTTCCGGGCACAATCATAATTACGAACGCTATGTCGAGAAGCGCATAACATATATCGTGACCGGTGGCGGCGGCGCCACGCCATACCTGATAAAGCGCGATCCAAGCGATGCTTATCATGACAGCGGACCCACATTTCATTACTGCAAAATAAGCATCGACGATAAAGGTCTGGCCTTTGCGATGTTCAAATTGAATGTGCAGGACGGGTCGTGGAAGCAGAGCGATAGTTTCCAATTATCCCGACTATCACGAGTGTTAAGCCAGCAGTGAAAATAATCCATGGGGTGCGCTCCGCGACGAAAATCAAAAACAGAGACGCAGGCGTGCGGGAATCAATACGATTGGAGTCGAATTGAATCCATGGCCCCTTGTCGCTGGTGCGGCGGTAGCAGGCAGCGCCGCCTGGGGAGCCGTCGCTCCCTCTTCGCAAATGTACGGGCCCACCGTGCGGCATACGGATGCCGCGAAGAAAATTGCTCTTACATTTGACGATGGCCCAAATCCGGCCGTCACCCCGCGCCTTCTTCGATTGTTCGACCGCTATTCGGTGCGCGCGACTTTTTTTCTGATTGGAAAGTTTGTTCGGGAATGTCCGGAGCTGGTTCAGGAAATGTCGGCGCGCGGGCATTTGCTCGGCAATCACACCGACACACATGCAAACCTGATATTTCGATCGCGAACGGGTTTGCGCGACGAGTTGCAGCGTTGCCAGAGCGCGATTGCCAAGGCCACCCATGCGGATCCGCCGCGCTGGATGCGGCCTCCCTATGGTTACCGCACGCCTTTGTTGAAGACAGAAGTTCAACGTGTCGGAATGCAGGGCGTGGTGATGTGGTCGAGGATCGGATGGGATTGGAAGCCGCAGCCTCCGGAACGATTGATCGCCAGGTTGGCGCGAGCAGCGCGTCCGGGCCGCTCGCAGGGCGACATCGTGGTGCTTCACGACGGCGATCATCGTGCTCTCGGCGGCGACAGGCATCATGTTGTCGCCGCCCTCGAATATTGGCTGCCGCGTTGGCACGATGCGGGCCTCGAATTTGTTACAATTGAATCGAGCGCGGCAAGCGATTCGCCTCGGGCGCCGCGCGATTAAATTTCGGCGCAATCCGCCGAAAACGGGCACGGAGGGTAGCGAAATGGACGAGCGCCAGTTCTACACAGAGAAGCAAGATACGAAGACCATTGCCCTTACCTGTCCGGCTTGCCGCAAGGAAGACAATTACCCGATTCGGTGGATTGTCCGGACCAAGAAGAGTGAATTGCCTCGCGGCGCGGGCGAAGAAGACAAAAAGCGTTTCGCGCTGGCCCGGTCCTACATGGTTCGTGTCGATGAATTGGTTGCGTGCCGAAAATGCCGGAAACGTTTTGAACTTACGGGACAAAGCGTCGTGCTCATCTCATCGAACGTGGCCGCGCCAAACGCTCCGGACTTCGATCCCGAAAATTTCGGGAATCGCTAACGTCGGATGATCCGTCCATGAGCGATCGTAAGGGCACGGCATGCCGTTCCCTTACAGCACAGATTAAATCTCCGGATACAAATCAAAAAACGCTTCGATCGACTGTTGCAGTGTCTGCTCGATCTGTTCCTTGCTGCCTTCGATGAGATGCATCGTCACGCGAGACTCACGGCCGTCCTTCAATGTGATTACCGCCTCGCTGACTTCACCCACATCTTCCGCGGGAAACAGCCGCATTCCGTAAACCAGCGCCAGCTTTGCCATCGTTCCACCTCGTCACAGCTAAGCGTAAGCTGTGACGATGCTTCCGTCAAACGCAGGCGATCGCATGGCGGTGAAGCGGATTAAAGTCAGTTTACGAATTAGTTTTGAGAACCGCTTATAGTTTATTCAATCCCTCGGTTAACTCGATGTACGTGCCCCAAGGATCGGTGATGTACGCCATGGAGATTCCCAGCTCGGGCCGCTTCGTGAAGGGAAGGTCGAGCTTTACTCCGCTGGCCTCAAGCTTCTTGCAAAAGGCCTCGAGATTCGTGATTTCAAATCCAATGTGATCCAGCATGCGTCCTTTGGTCGGCACGGTGGGAGTATCGGATTTTGTGAACGTCAGATTTACTCCGGGGACGTCGGCTGCGTCCCATTGTCCCCGCTTTCCGGCCTTGGCGCCAAACGTCTTGACGTACCACGACTGCATTTCCGTCACGGTCGTGCCGCTGGGATCGGGGACATAGAAATGCACGTGGTGAAACGCGATCGGCACGGTCATATCCTTCTTCTCCAGGATCTCCACGCGGGTCATATCATCCGGCGTGAATAGAAAACACTGTCCGGGATTCTGACCGGGCGCTGTCTTGAGTCCCGCGGCCTTCCATTTTTCCAGCGCTTCTGGAACATTCGGCACGTTGAATCCAATGTGATTGATCACCGTTCCGACTGTGCCGCCGGACGGCTCGCCTTTTCTCACCAGGATCAGCACGCCGGGAAATTTCTCTCCCTCGTTGGCGCCGAATTTGAAAGGAGTTCCGCCTACAGCCATCCAGAATTTTTTCGCGGCATCGACATCCTGCACGAACAAATGAACGTGACCCATCGAAGCGCCCGCGTCATTCGGGGTAGCCAGTTGCGCTCGCGACACAGTGGGCATGAGAAATGCCGCGAGGCCGAGCATAAACACCATTATTGTTTTCATTTTTCACTCCTCAATGAACTTTCGAGAACGCTGAATCACTACCTGGATTTTGAAAGAGGATGCCACCCTTCCGCCAGGGAATCAAGGACTCAGATGGGAGCAGGCGAGTCCTAGAGCAGAGGCACAATTATGTTGACCGCCCGTGCGTACGTGTTATCTACTCTGTTATATAAATGGACCTTGCGCTTTCGCCCGTCGGGTCAAGCTTAAGTCCGGCATCGCGCCGGAACCCGTGCAATGCAATCGCGGCATCCTCACCGATGCGATGTAGCATCGTAGTTTTCCAGCGGGCGCAGGCTCTACTTTTGGGCTGAACGCTTCAAGTGAAGCGTGCAGCCCGCTCAATGAGGTAACCAAGTATGAGAACTGTGGCAGCGATTCTGGCGTTTGCGGCACTCTCCGCGCGAGTTGGCATCATGCACGCGCAAGAGCAGCAAGGCCCGGTTACGCCTCCCAGGGCCACAGCAACAGCACCCAGGACGCAAGATGCAGCTACCTCGCCGGCACCGATTCCAAATGCTCCTGCGGAAAACCTAGTCGTTCCGGCCGGCACGCGCATGCCCTTGGTGCTGCACAACGCGGTGACCACGCGCAACGCGCGTCCCGGCGACCCTGTCTACCTCGAAACACTTTTTCCGATTGCCATCAAGGGCCGCATCCTCATTCCCGCCGGCACTTACGTGCAGGGTGAAATACAGGAGACAAAACGTCCCGGTAAAGTAAAAGGCGTTGGCGAAATTCGCATGCGGCTGAACTCGATGATTCTTCCCAACGGCTATACCGTGGATTTTAATGCCGTGCCGACAAACGCCGGAACCGGCGGCAACGAATCTACCGACAATGAAGGGAATATTAAAGGCGATACCAACAAGGGAGGCGACGTCGGCACGGTCGTAAAATCGACCGGAGTCGGCGCGGGAATCGGAGCCATCGCCGCGCAAAGCGGCAAAGGAGCAGGAATCGGCGCGGGAGTTGGCGCAGCCGTAGGGCTCGCAGCGGTGCTCCTCACGCGCGGCCCTGAAATGGAATTGCCGCGAGGCACGACAGTCGACATCATTACCGACCGCCCAATTTATCTGGATGCGAGTCGCGTGAACTTCACCGACCCCGGCCGCGCATCGACCTTGCCCGGTCCGGCAAATCGCGTGCCGGTGCGCAATAATTCACCGTTTTAACCGATCGCCTTTATAACCTTATAAACGATAAGGGAATTTTCCGGCGGCTCGAGACTACGCCTTCGCGGACCAATCGGCATTGCCGCGCAGGAATCGCAGGGGACTAAAATCTTCGCAATTCAATGTTGTTCTGCCTTCTGTAATCCAGTCCGTGATGAGCTTTGCAGTAACCGGGGCGAGCAGTATTCCGTTGCGGTAATGGCCGGTGGCGATCATCAATCCTTCTACATCGGTGGGCCCGAGAACAGGTAGCTGGTCCGGCGTCCCTGGGCGCAAGCCGCTCCACGTGTCCAGGATTTCCGCGCTGGCCAGGCTGGGCGCGAGTTCATTGACGGCGCCGAGAATTTCTTCGAGTCCACCGGAAGTGACAGCCTTTTCGTAGCCGGCATTTTCGAGTGTGCTTCCTGCCACTAAGTTCTGTGGAGTTTCGTGGTCGCGCGGCACAATATATCCACGCTCCGAGCGCAGAACCCGGCGCAGAGGAATGCCCGCGTGCCCCAGAGCGACCATCTGACCGCGCACAGGCCGCGTAGGCGCGTACGGTGCAGCGTCGGGAAGCTGAGACGTCCAGCAGCCCGCGGCTATTACGATGTGTCCGGCGGAAAAAGCCTCGCCCGCTGCAGTCTTCACTCCTGCGCAGCGTTTCTTATCTTTTATAAGCGAAACAACATTCGCTCCCGGCCGCAGTTCGGCGCCAGCCATGCTTGAAGCATCAAGAAGCGCGGCGTTTAACGAGCGTGGATTTACGGAAGCCTCGTCAGGAAGAAATGCAGCGGCGCGCGCATCGCGTCCAAGCGCAGGTTCCATTTCCTGAGCTTCTTCCAGGGGCAGCGGCTCGCATGCGAGGCCAAGGCCATGATGAAGCGCAACGAGCGTACTGAGTTCACGCTCCGCGTCGCCGTGGCACAAAACTTCCAGCGTACCGCCAGTCCGGTAACCTGTGCTGATCTCCGAAGATTCCTCGATCGCATCGATGAATCCTGGATAAAGGGCGAGACTCGCTCGAGCGAGAGGCACAAGAGGAATCGCGGCGGGGCAGTCCGGAGCTGGCGAAAGCATGCCCGCAGCCGCCCAGGATGCTTCATGCATCAGTTCCTGGCGATCGAACACAATGACGCGCAGATTCCTCCGAGCCAACTCCAAGGCAATCGAGCCGCCAATGATGCCGCCACCCACGATGACGACGTCATATGTATTCACAAAATCATCTTAGCAGTAAAGGCCGGTTCGCGGAGACGGCCAGAAGCCAAACAGGACATTCCGGTTTGGGATTTAGTAGCTCAGGTTTCGGCCCGTGAGATTCTGAATTATGTTTGCACTCGACAGGGTCAAAGTCAAAACCACACGGCCTTCTGTGCGGTTTTCGATTCTGTGCTCTGATTTGCCGATACGGAAATCAAAAACACACAGGCTGAAGCCTGTGTTACAAAGCTTTAGAACGACTTGACCAACTCGTTGGATAACACTCGCGCTTTATCCGCCAGATTCTGCGCGCGAACCCAGTCGTCCGCCCCAATCGCTTCGTGAGCCTGGCCGAGAAAACCGTTGATTTTCTCGATGAGGTCCTTTTGAGCGGCATTCAGTTGCCTGCCGTTTGCAAGCTGCACATTCTTCTCCGCTAGCATGATATTTGAAGTCGTATTGCTCTTGGCCGCGGCCAGGTCCTTCGCGGAAAGCTGCGGTGAAATCTGAGGCGGCGCCGGTTTGGGAGGCGTCGGATCGGGAGTTTCAGGTGCAGGACGAGGTCGCGGCGCGGGGCGTTTGGCCGGCAGCGATGGCGTTGCCGGAAGCGGAGCTTCTGGAGGTAGTTCTTCTGTGGGAGTTTCAACCGCCGGAGGTAGTGTCGGCTGCGGCATGGGAGCGGTTACCTCCGGAGGAGGCGTACTCACGGAAGGGGGAGCGGCGCGCACTATATGTTTGCTGCCGCAACCGGAAGCTGCCAGAGCGGTCGCAAAGAGGAGCACGAAGAGTTGGCGTCTCGGTATTTTATGCATTCGGCACTGTTGTCGCACTCGTTTCACGTTGTCGGAGCTGCGTAGACTCCATTTGATGAGCCAATGGCAGCTCGATTCGAAACGTTGTTCCGCGTCCCACTTCAGACTTAAAGTCTATCGAACCATTCAGCAATTGCACAGTTCGAAAGGCGCTGGCGAGTCCGATTCCGCTCCCTCCCGGCCTGGTCGTAAAGAATAGCTGAAAGATTCGCTGCGTATGCTCGGGCGGGATGCCGCGACCCGTGTCTTCAATTTCGATCACAGCCATTTCGCCACGGCGTTCCAGTGAGACGGTCAGCCGCCCGCCACTGGGCATGGCCTCCAGCGCGTTGAGAATCAGGTTCATCAATGCCTGCTTCAAAAGTTCGCGGTCCACCACGACGAGCGGCACATCGCTGGCGAAGTGATCTTCCACTTTTACATTCGACCGGTCCATCTGCGGCTTGCCCACCGCGAGCACGTCCTCGATTAATTCCTTGAGACTCGTTTCTTCCTGGTGCAATTCAGGAGGACGTGTGAAATCGAGGAACCGTTTCACGACCGTATCGAGGCGGTCAATCTCATTGTCCAGCACGCGAACGGCTGTTTGAGGCATCGTGTCGCCTTCAGGCAAACTGGCTTTCAGATTTTCCAGCCACAGCCGCATGGAGTTCAATGGATTCTTCACTTCGTGTGCGACCCCTGCTGTAATACGTCCGAGGTTGGCCAGGCGCTCCGAGACCTGCAACTGCGTGCTGATGCGCTCGCGGGATTCCAAATCCGTGAACGTCACCAGCGCTCCCATTCGCGTCCCGCCCTCGCTGATAACCTGAACAGTGACTCCCACACGCCGAGCCGGCGAGTTCGGACCGGCCAGAACAATCTCCGCAGCTTCAACTGGCTCGAACTCGCCATCATGCAGTTTGATGACTTCTCTTACCGGATGATCCGGAGGAAAAATATCTTCGGCGCGGCGTCCCAAAAGATGGTCCGACGGCATGGCCAGAAAACGTTCAGCCGCGGGACTGACCATCACGGCTCGGCCGTCCAGGGAAAATAAAAGCAATCCATCGTCGAGCCCGCCGAGAACTTGATCGAGATTTTCGCGCAGGGTGCTGAAGATTTCTCGAACGCCGCGAAGTTGCATTCCAATTTTACTGATTTTTGTGCTGACCTGGCCGAATTCGTCGCCGCTTTCGAGTGGCTTCTGGTCGAATTCGCCCTTTGAGATGCGATCGAGTTGCGCGGTAATGCTTTTCAGCGGTGCCAGGGACACGCTGCTGACCAGCGCGGCGAGTAAGACGGAAATCCCGATCGAGGTGAGAGCGAGTAACGCAGCAGACCGCAGAGCAGGCGCGATCTCGCTGCGCAACAATCCGGTCTGCACAGCGACGCGAATCACTCCGTAGGGAACCTGATTGCCCGGCGGTCCCAGCTTGAATGGATAGGTGACTTCGTACGCCCGCGGCGGGCCATCGATCGCCCGCAGTTGGTCGAGAAATTTGCTGGAGACCAGTTGCGAAAGATTCGTCCGGGGCGGCGAATGCTTCCCGGGTAGCGAAGCATCGCTTGAAACCAGCACCGTGCCATTAATGTCGGTAATGGTGACTTCATAAACCAGGAAAGAATATCCGACCTCCGCATCAATCAAGGCTGTCAGCGCTGTACTTTCACTGAGAGATTTCTGAACGTAAGCGCGCAAGTCCTCATCACTATTTGAGTTCGGCGCCTGGCCTGAATTTGCCGCGTCCGCCAGAGCGTTCTGGGCGTTAAAAAATACTTGTTGAGCCACAAGGCTGGCGCGGTTGTCGGCCTGGCGGATGACTTGACGCGTGAGGGTTGCGACGTACAACGTGGAATTCACGGCCACCACGGCTAAGACAAGAAACGCCATGATCAACGTGATTTTAGTTTTAAGCCGGAGGTGCATGATTGCCCGGCGCCTCACGCCGAAGGGGCTTTCGCAGCCTCATATTCTTTCAATTTATTGTGCAGGGTTTTCAAGCTGATCCCCAGCAGCTCCGCCGCGCGAGTCTTATTGTTGGTCGAGGCCAGCGTTTGCAGAATGAGTTCGCGTTCCACGGCCTCCACGGTGGTGCCCAGCGGGAAGCGCAGCGAAGTCAGATCCGAGGACGCCGTCGCCAGCGCGTGTCCGAACTCAGCGGGGAGATGCGCGCGGCCGATCAAGTCGCGATCGGAAACAATTGCCGCACGCTCCAGCACATTGCGAAGCTCGCGCACATTTCCCGGCCACGAGTAGCCCGCGAACATTTCGAGAACTTCCGGATTTACGCCCCGCACATGACGCCCGTGTTTTTCGTTGATATCGCGCAGAATATGCTCGACGAGCAACGGAATGTCGTCCTTGCGTTCGCGCAACGGCGGCAGATGAATGTGGAATACGTTCAAACGGAAATAAAGATCCTGGCGCAGTTCGCCCTTGGCGACAGCCTGCTCCGGTTCCTTGTTGGTAGCGGCAAGTACGCGCACGTCCACGGGTGTTTCCACTTTGCTGCCGAGCCTGCGAACTTTGTGATCTTCCAGCACGCGCAGCAATTTTGCCTGTGTCGGCGCGGGCATCTCCCCGATTTCATCGAGCAGCAATGTGCCGCCGTCGGCGAGCTCGAAGCAGCCGATCCGGCGTTCCGCGGCGCCGGTAAACGCGCCGCGTTCGTGCCCGAAGATTTCGCTTTCCATCAGCGATTCTGGAATTGCGGAACAATTAATGGCGATAAAAGGCCGATCGACGCGAGGCGAGAGCCGATGAATCGTTCGCGCGAGAATTTCTTTCCCTGACCCGGTCTCCCCCGTGATCAATACCGATGCGGATGACGGTGAAACCTGCTCCAGAATCCGCATGACGTCCTGCATGTTTTTCGATCCGCCAATCAGGTCGCCCAGTCTGCCCGTTTCGCGCAGCTGTCGTGTGAGAGCGTCCACCTGCCGGCGATCGCGCACGCGTCCCATCGCGCGATCCAGCAGCGAGCGCAATACCGCAGCCTTCAGTGGTTTTTCGATGTACCAGAATGCGCCGGCTTCGATCGCCGCAATCACTCGTTCTTCGCTGCCCTT
>Ga0137415_10003826_pt1 | contig 14931 bp, 13 predicted proteins | sample CZODoug3_1_1_16f_FD_183082 | JGI IMG/M metagenome (GOLD analysis project Ga0137415, IMG submission 183082) | Vadose zone soil fungal communities from Angelo Coast Range Reserve, California, USA - CZODoug3_1_1_16fungal (Hybrid Assembly) | ecosystem: Environmental > Terrestrial > Soil > Vadose... | reverse complement strand
GGCCTGATCGACACCTTCGAGAAGATCGGCGGGACCGTGCTCGCCAACGCGTGCGGCCCGTGCATCGGCCAGTGGAAGCGCACGGACGTCGGGCCGAACCAGAAGAACGCCATCGTGTCGTCCTTCAACCGCAACTTCCCCGGCCGCAACGACGGCTCGCAGGAAACGCTCTCGTTCATCACGAGCCCGGACGTGGTGACCGCGCTGGCCTTCGCGGGCACGCTCGAGTTCAACCCGCTGACCGACACGCTGACGGCGCCGAACGGCGAGCGCGTGCGCTTCACGGCGCCCGAGGGCGAGGAGCTGCCGCGGCAGGGGTTCGCGCGCGGCGCGGAGGGCTACGAGGAGCCCGCGGCCGACCCCGACTCGGTGAAGATCGAGATCCCCGTGAACAGTGAGCGCCTTCAAGTTCTGGGGCCGTTCGTGGCGTGGGACGGCAAGGACTTCATCGACCTGCCGATCCTCGTCAAGACCAAGGGCAAGACGACGACGGACCACATCTCGCCGGCGGGCCCGTGGCTGCGCTTCCGCGGCCACCTCGACAAGATCAGCGACAACATGTTCCTCGGCGCCACCAACGCCTTCACCGGCGAGACGGGCAAGGGCGTGCACCCGCTGACCGGCGCCGCCAGCCAGCCGTTCGCGAAGATCGCGCGCGATCTCAAGGCCGCCGGCGTGCAGTGGATCGTCGTCGGCGACGAGAACTACGGGGAGGGCAGCAGCCGCGAGCACGCGGCGATGTCGCCGCGCTACCTCGGCTGCGCCGCCGTCATCGTGCGCAGCTTCGCGCGCATCCACGAGACGAATCTCAAGAAGCAGGGCGTGCTGCCGCTGACCTTCGCCGACCCGGCCGACTACGACACGTTCGAACAGGGCGACCGCGTGTCGATCACCGGTCTGTACACGCTCGAGCCGGGCAAGCCCGTCACCGTGCAGATCAAGAAGGCCGACGGCCGGGTGGTCACCATCCAGGCCCGGCACAGCATGACCCGCGAGCAGATCGCCTGGTTCCGCGCCGGCTCCGCGCTGAACGCCGGTTCCGTCATCATCGATCCGGCGACGGGCGCGGCCGCGAAGATGGAAGACGTGCATCTCGAGCCGGGCGACACCAAGGCGAAGCCAGGAAGAAAGGACGTCTGATGGCAGGCAAGGTCCAGATCCCGAAAGGCGAGAAGATCACGATCGACCACGGCAAGCTGCGCGTGCCGGACAACCCGATCATCGCCTTCATCGAGGGCGACGGCACCGGGCCCGACATCTGGCGGGCGTCGGTCCGGGTCCTCGACGCCGCCGTGGAGCAGGCCTACCACGGCCGGAAGAAGATCGCCTGGGCGGAGACGTACGCGGGCGAGAAGGCGGCCAAGGTCTACGGCAAGGATTGCCCGCCGAACCTGCTGCCCGAGGAGACGCTCGACGTCATCCGCGAGTATCTCGTGGCCATCAAGGGTCCGCTGACCACGCCCGTCGGCGAGGGCTTCCGCTCGCTCAACGTGACGCTGCGGCAGGTGCTCGACCTCTACGTCTGCCTGCGCCCGGTGAAGTACTTCCAGGGCGTGCCCTCGCCCGTGAAGCGGCCGGACAAGGTGGACATGGTGATCTTCCGCGAGAACACGGAGGACATCTACGCGGGCATCGAGTGGGAGCAGGGGACGCCGGAAGCCAAGAAGGTCGTCGACTTCCTCCAGAAGGAAATGAAGGTCAACAAGATCCGCTTCCCGAACACGTCCTCGATCGGCATCAAGCCCGTGTCCAAGGAAGGCAGCGAGCGGCTCATCCGCGCGGCCATCCGCTACGCCGTCGAGAACAACCGCAAGAACGTGACCCTCGTGCACAAGGGCAACATCCAGAAGTACACCGAGGGCATGTTCATGAAGTGGGGCTACGCGCTGGCCAAGAAGGAGTTCGGCGACAAGACGGTGTCGTGGGATGAGTGCGGCGGCAAGCCGCCCGCCGGCAAGATCCTCATCAAGGACGCCATCACCGACGCGTTCCTGCAGCAGATCCTGACGCGGCCCGACGAGTTCGACGTGATCCCGGCCTGCAACCTCACGGGCGACCTGCTCTCCGACGCGCTGGCCGCGCAGGTCGGCGGCATCGGCATCGCGCCCGGCGCCAACATCAACTACGACACCGGCCACGCGCTGTTCGAGGCCACGCACGGCACGGCGCCGAAGTACGCGGGGCAGGACAAGGTGAACCCGGGCTCGGTCATCCTGTCGGGCGAGATGATGTTCCGCTACATGGGCTGGACCGACGCCGCCGACCGGATCATCGCCGGCCTCGAGAAGACGATCCAGCAGAAGGTCGTCACCTACGACTTCGCGCGGCTCATGGACGGCGCCAAGGAAGTGAAGTGCTCGGAGTTCGGCACGGCCATCATCCAGAACATGGCGAAGCTGTAAATGGGCGCGCGCCCCAAGATCACCGTGGTCGGCGCCGGCAACGTCGGCGCCAGCGTCGCCCAGTACGCGGTGGAGAAGGAGCTCGGCGACGTCGTGCTGGTGGACGTCATCGAGGGCGTCCCGCAGGGCAAGGCGCTCGACCTCGCCCAGGCCGGGCCCATCCACCGGTACGACTCGACGCTGGTGGGCAGCAACGGCTACGAGGAGACGGCGGGCTCGGACGTCGTCGTCATCACGGCCGGGCTCGCGCGCAAGCCCGGCATGACGCGCGACGACCTGCTGTTCAAGAACGCCGAGATCGTCGGCTCCGTGGTCAAGGAGATCGTGACGCGCAGCCGGAACGCCATCCTGGTGCTGGTGACCAACCCGCTCGACGCGATGGTGCAGCTGGCGTGGAAGACGTCCGGCTTCCCGACCCAGCGCGTGTTCGGCATGGCCGGCGTGCTCGACTCCGCGCGCTTCCGTACCTTCATCGCGCGCGAGCTGAACGTGTCCGTGGAGAACGTCACGGCCTTCGTGCTCGGCGGCCACGGCGACACGATGGTGCCGCTGCCGCGCTACTCGACGGTGGCCGGCATCCCGATCACCGAGCTGCTGCCCAAGGCCAAGATCGACGAGCTGGTGCAGCGCACGGCCAACGGCGGCGCCGAGATCGTCGCGCTGCTCAAAACGGGCAGCGCCTACTACGCGCCCGCCGCCTCCGCGGTCGAGATGGTCGAGGCGATCCTGAAGGACAAGAAGAAGATCCTGCCGTGCGCGGCGTACCTGGACGGCCAGTACGGCGTGAAGGGGCTGTACGTCGGCGTGCCCGTGAAGCTCGGGCGCGGCGGCGTCGAGCAGATCATCGAGATCACGCTCACGCCCGAGGAGCAGGCCGCGTTCGACAAGTCGGCCGGCGCCGTACGCGAGCTGGTCGACAAGCTCAAGCTCTAAGCGGAGGCGAGCATGGCCGCGAAGAAGGCCAAGGCGAAGCGCCCGGCGCGGTCTCCGCGGCCGGCGGCCAAGCGGGTCCGGCCCGTGCCGGCCGGCTATCACACCGTCACCCCGTACCTCACCGTCGACGACGGCGCGCGCGCGATCGAGTTCTACGTCCGCGCCTTCGGCGCGCGCGAGAAGGACCGCATGCCGGGCCCCGGCGGCAAGATCATGCACGCCGAGCTGCGCATCGGCGACTCCGTGGTCATGCTGAGCGACGAGTTTCCGGGCATGAGCACGGCCCGCGCGCCCAAGGCGCTCGGCGGAACCACGGGCGGGCTCTTCCTGTACCTGCCCGACGTCGACGCCGCCTTCAGGCGGGCGGTGGAGGCGGGCTGCAAGGTCCTCATGCCGGTCACCGACATGTTCTGGGGCGACCGCTTCGGCAAGCTGGAGGACCCGTTCGGCAACCAGTGGAGCCTCGCCACCCACAAGGAGGACGTGTCGCCGCGCGAGCAGGTCGAGCGCGCGAAGTCGGCCATGGCGAAGCTGAGCCCGGGCGGCCCCTGATGCGCGAGATCCACGTCTCGGCCATCACCGACGCCGTCGGCAAGCTCTGCATGGAGGCGAACTGGAATCTCGAGCCTGACATGCTGCGCGCGTTCGACCGTGCGCTCGGCACGGAGCGCTCGGCCGCCGGCAAGCAGGTGCTGACGATTCTGAAGCAGAACGCCGAGATGGCCCGCACGCGGCAGATCCCGTACTGCCAGGACACGGGGATGGTGATCTGCTTCGTCGAGCTGGGGCAGGACGTGCACGTCACGGGCGGCGGCCTGTACGACGCCATCAACGGGGGCGTGAGCCAGGGCTACAAGGAAGGCTACCTGCGCGCCTCGATCGTGCGCTCGCCCTTCGACCGTGTGAACACCGGCGACAACACGCCGGCGGTCATCCACGTCGACGTCGTGCCCGGCGCGATGCTCAAGCTCATGCTCATGGCCAAGGGCGGCGGCTGCGAGAACCGCTCGAAGTACACGATGCTCACCCCGGCGGCGGGGCTGCCGGGGGTGAAGGACTTCGTCATCGAGTGCGTGAAGACCGCCGGCCCCGACGCCTGTCCGCCGCTCATCCTCGGCGTCGGCGTCGGCGGCACGTTCGAGAAGGCGGCGATCCTGTCCAAGAAGGCGCTCTTTCGCGAGCTCGGCTCGCCCAACCCGGATCCGACCCTCGACGCGCTGGAGCAGGAGCTGCTCGCGCGCGCCAACCGCCTTGGCATCGGGCCGCAGGGCTACGGCGGCGACACCACCTCGTTCGGCATCCACATGCTCACCTACCCGTGTCACATCACGTCGCTCCCCGTGGCCGTGACGATCGAATGTCACGCCCACCGGCACAAAGAGGCAACGCTATGAGCGACCGCGATCGAGCGCCGGCTTCGCCGGCGCAATCGAAGGGGGGAGGTTTCGGAAGGGGGGCGGAGCCCCCCTCCGAGCAGAAGGACGTCCGCACCCCGCTCTCCGATGCGGACGTCCAGGCGCTGAAGGCGGGCGATCGCGTCCGCATCTCGGGCGTCATCTATACCGCGCGCGACGCCGCCCACGGCCGGCTCCTGCCGCTGATCGAGAAGGGCGAGCGGCTGCCGATCGACGTCGAGGGCCAGATCATCTATTACACGGGCCCGTCGCCGGCGCGGCCGGGCACCGTCATCGGCTCCGTCGGGCCGACGACGGCCAGCCGCATGGACACGTTCACGCCCGCGCTCCTGAAGCTCGGGCTCAAGGGGACGATCGGCAAGGGCTATCGCGGGCAGCCGGTGAAGGACGCGCTGAAGCAGTACAAGGCCGTCTACTTCGGCGCCATCGGCGGCGCGGGCGCCGTGCTCTCCGAGTTCGTGAAGAAAGCGGAGATCGTGGCCTACGAGGACCTCGGCACGGAGGCGATCCGCCGGCTCGAGGTGGATGGGTTCCCGGCGATCGTGCTCTACGACTGCCACGGCGGCGACCTCTATCAGGACGGGCAGAAGATCTACGCCAGGGAGGATGCATGAGCGTTCAGGCGGCGACCCGCCCACGCCCGCCGATCGCGGCGCCCCATCTGCGCAAGGACGCGTGGTGGGCGCTGCCGCTGACGACGGCGATCGTGCTCGGCAGCTTCATCGTGTATTCGACGTGGGCGGCCTTCCAGAACGCTCACTACTGGGCGCCGCCGTACCTGTCGCCGTTCTACTCGCCGTGCCTGTCCGCCAGGTGCCTGCACGTGACGTTCGGCTACGGGCTGCCCGAGATCCAGCTGCCCATCATCGGCGTGCTGTCGCCGGCGTTCCTGATCCTGTGGGGGCCGGGTCTCTTCCGCCTGACCTGCTACTACTACCGCAAGGCGTACTACCGCTCGTTCTGGCTCTCGCCGCCGGCGTGCGCGCTGCCCGACGCGCAGCGGGGCGGCTACACCGGCGAGACGCGCTTTCCGCTCGTGCTGCAGAACTATCACCGGTATCTGTGGTACGTGGCCGTGATCTTCATCGTGCTGCTGACGTGGGACGCCGTCCTCGCCTTCCGCTTCCCGAAGCCCGCGGGCGGCGCGGAATTCGGCATCGGCGTCGGCACCCTCGTGATGTGGGCGAACGTGATCCTGCTCGCCGGCTACACGTTCTCGTGCCACTCGTGCCGGCACGTGTGCGGCGGTCACGTGGACGTGTTCAGCAAGGCGCCGACGCGCTACCGGCTCTGGCGCTTCATCACGCGGCTCAACGAGCAGCATCCGACCTTTGCGTGGCTGTCGCTCTTCAGCGTCGGCCTCACGGACCTCTACATCCGCCTGGTCTCCATGGGCATCATCCGGGACCTGAGGATCATCTAAATGGCCAATCACGACTACGAGGTCCACGAGCACGACGTCATCGTCATCGGCGCGGGGGGCGCGGGGTTGCGCGCGGCCATCGAGGCGGCCGCGCAGGGCGTGTCGGTCGGGCTCGTCTGCAAGTCGCTCCTCGGCAAGGCGCACACCGTGATGGCCGAAGGCGGCATCGCGGCCGCCCTCGGCAACGTGTGGCCCGAGGACAACTGGCAGGTCCACTTCCGCGACACGATGCGCGGCGGCAAGATGCTCAACAACTGGCGCATGGCGCAGCTGCACGCTCAGGAGGCGCCGGAGCGCGTGCTGGAGCTGGAGCGCTGGGGCGCGCTGTTCGACCGCACGAAGGACGGGCGCATCCTCCAGCGCGACTTCGGCGGCCATCGCTACGCGCGACTGGCCCACGTCGGCGACCGCACGGGCCTCGAGATGATCCGCACGCTGCAGTACCACGGCATCCACCAGGGCATCGACGTGTACATGGAGTGCACCATCACGCGCCTGCTCAAGGAGGGCGACCGCGTGGTCGGCGCCGTCGGCTACTGGCGCGAGAGCGGGCGCGTCGTCGTCTTCAAGGCGAAGGCGGTGGTCCTGGCCACGGGCGGGATCGGCAAGGCGTGGAAGATCACGTCGAACTCCTGGGAGTACACGGGCGACGGCCACTCGCTGGCGCTGTGGGCCGGCGCCGACCTCATCGACATGGAATTCGTGCAATTCCACCCGACGGGGATGGTGTGGCCCCCGTCCGTGCGCGGCATCCTCGTCACCGAGGGCGTGCGCGGCGACGGCGGGACCCTGAAGAACAGCGAAGGCAAGCGCTTCATGTTCGACTACATCCCGGAGTTCTTCAAAGGGGAGACGGCGGACAACGAGGCCGAGGCCGACCGCTGGTACGAGGACAAGAAGAACAACCGCCGCACGCCCGACCTGCTGCCGCGCGACGAGGTCGCGCGCGCGATCAACTCCGAGGTGAAGGCCGGCCGCGGCAGCCCGCACGGCGGCGTCTTCCTCGACATCAACACGCGGCGCCCGGCCGACTACATCAAGAAGCGCCTGCCGTCGATGTACCACCAGTTCAAGGAGCTGGCGGGGGTGGACATCACCAGGGAGCCGATGGAGGTCGGGCCGACCTGCCATTACGTGATGGGCGGCGTCCGCGTGGACGCCGACACCGCGCAGTCCACCGTGAGGGGCCTGTTCGCTGCCGGCGAGGTCGCGGGCGGCATGCACGGCAGCAACCGTCTCGGCGGCAACTCGCTCTCCGATCTGCTCGTGTTCGGCCGGCGCGCCGGGCTCTACGCCGCGCTCTATTCCAAGGACTTCGGCGGCACGCTGGTGGTGGACTCCGGCCAGGTGGAGCAGGCGGCGCGCCAGATGCTGGCGCCGTTCGAGCGCACGGGCGGCGAGAATCCCTACGCGATCCAGTCCGATCTGCAAGACACGATGCAGGCGCTGGTCGGCATCATCCGCAACGAGGCGGATCTCAAGGACGCGCTCAAGCGTCTCGACGTCCTCAAGGCGCGCGCGGCGAAGGTGCGCGTGGACGGCCACCGGCAGTACAACCCCGGCTGGCACACCGCGCTCGACCTGGACTCGCTGCTGACGGTGGCCGAGTGCTCGGCGGTGGCCGCGCTCGAGCGCAAGGAGAGCCGCGGGGGCCACACGCGCGACGACCATCCGTACACCGACGACACCTGGGGCAAGGTCAACGTCGTGTTGAGGCTCAGGGACGGCCGCATCCAGGTGAGCCGCGAGCCGCTGCCCGAGATGCCGCCGGAGCTCAGGGCGCTGTTCCAGGAGCGCAAGTGATGCCGACCTTCACCATGAACGTGTTCCGCGGAGACGCCCGCGGCGGCGACTTCAAGGCGTACCGGGTCGAGGCCGACCCGGGGATGGTGGTGCTCGACGTCGTCCACCGCATCCAGGCCACGCAGGCCACCGACCTCGCGGTGCGCTGGAACTGCAAGGCCGGCAAGTGCGGCTCGTGCAGCGCCGAGATCGACGGCAAGCCGCGCCTCATGTGCATGACGCGGATGGATCTCTTCAAGGAGGGCGAGCCGATCTCGGTGGCGCCGATCCGCGGCTTCCCGGCCATCCGCGACCTCGTCACCGACGTCTCCTACAACTACGTGAAGGCCAGGCAGGTGCCGCCGCTGCGCATCAAGCCACCGGAGCCCGACGGCACGTACCGGATGATGCAGGAGGACATCGATCGCATCCAGGAGTTCCACAAGTGCATCGAGTGCTTCCTGTGCCAGGACGTCTGCCACGTCATCCGCGATCACGAGGAGAACAAGCGCGCGTTCGCGGGGCCGCGCTTCTTCATCAAGCTCGCCGGCCTCGACATGCACCCGCTCGACACGGTGGACCGCACGGCCTACGTCAAGGACGCGGCCGGCGTCGGCCTCTGCAACATCACCAAGTGCTGCACCGAGGTCTGTCCCGAGCACATTCACATCACCGACAACGGGATCATCCCGCTCAAGGAGCGGATGGCCGACGAGTTCTTCGATCCCGTCGTGTGGCTGCTGCGGAAGTTCCGCTCCAAGAAGAAGCAGCCCGCGTGACCGCGTGAAGATCCACGAGTACCAGGCCAAGGCGCTGCTGCGCGAGTTCGGCGTGGCGGTGCCCAGGGGCGAGGTCGCCGACACGCCCGCCCAGGCGCGCGCGATCGCGCAGCGGCTGGGTGGCACGGTGGTCGTCAAGGCGCAGGTGCACGCGGGCGGGCGCGGCAAGGCCGGCGGCATCAAGCTCGCCGACAACCCCACGGCCGCCGAGCAGGCGGCCGCCCAGATCCTCGGCATGATGCTCAAGACGCCGCAGACACCGCCGGAGGGCATCAAGGTGCGCAAGGTCCTGGTCGAGGAGGCCTCCGCGATCGATCGCGAACTCTACCTCTCGATCACCCTCGACCGCACGCGCGCCACGCACGTCGTGATGGCCTCGCAGGCCGGCGGCATGGAGATCGAGGAGGTTGCGGCGAAGACGCCCGACCGGATCCTGCGCGAGTGGGCCCACCCGGCGCTGGGGATCGCCGACTTCCAGGCTCGCCGGCTCGCCTTCGGCCTCGGCCTGGCCGCCGAGCCGTTCAAGCAAGCCGCCGCCCTCATCCGCAATCTCTTCGCGCTCTATCTCGCCAAGGATTGCTCGCTGGTCGAGATCAACCCACTGGTGGTGACGAAGGACGGTCGCGTGTTCGCGCTCGATGCCAAGCTGAACTTCGACGACAACGCGCTCTACCGCCACAAGGAGATCGTGGAGCTGCGCGACACCAACGAGGAGACGCCGCTGGACGTCGAGGCGTCGAAGTACGGCCTCAACTACATCAAGCTCGACGGCGATGTTGGATGCATGGTCAACGGCGCGGGTCTCGCCATGGCCACCATGGATATCATCAAGCAGGCGGGCGGCGAGCCCGCGAACTTCCTCGACGTGGGCGGCGGCGCCTCGCCCGAGCAGATCGAGAACGCGTTCCGGATCCTGTCGTCCGATCCGAGCGTCAAGGCCGTCTTCATCAACGTGTTCGGCGGCATCCTGCGCGTGGACCGGCTGGCCGAGGGCGTCATCGGCGCCGTGAAGAAGCTGGGCCTCAAGCTGCCGGTGGTCCTGCGCGCCGAGGGCACCAACGTCGAGCAGGGCAAGAAGATGCTCGCGGACTCCGGGCTGGCGCTCACCATGGCCGACGACATGGCCGACGGCGCGAAGAAGGCGGTGGCGCTCGCGAAGGGTCAGAAGGCGTAATGGCCATCCTCGTCGACAAATCCACGCGCGTCGTCGTGCAGGGGATCACCGGCAAGGAGGGCGCCTTCCACGCCGCGCGCTGCAAGGAGTACGGCACCACGGTCGTCGGCGGCGTGACGCCGGGCAAGGGCGGCACCACCCACGAGGGCTTTGCCGTCTGGAACACGGTGGCCGAGGCCGTCGCCAAAGAGGGCGCGAACTGCGCCCTGATCTTCGTGCCGCCGCCGGCGGCGGCCGACGCCATCATGGAAGCCGCCGCCGCCGGCGTCCCGCTCGTCATCTGCATCACCGAGGGGATTCCCGTCGCCGACATGGTGCGCACCAAGCACTTCCTCGCGAGCACGAAGAGCCGGCTCATCGGGCCCAACTGCCCGGGCGCGATCACGCCCGGCCAGGCCAAGGTCGGCATCATGCCGGGCCACATCCACACGCCGGGCGAGGTCGGCGTGCTCTCGCGCAGCGGCACGCTGACCTATGAAGTCGTCGGCCAGCTCACGAAGCGCGGGATCGGCCAGTCCACCGGCGTCGGCATCGGCGGCGATCCCGTCAACGGCACGAGCTTCGTCGACGTGCTGCGCCTCTTCAACGAGGACGCCGGCACGCGCGCGATCATGATGATCGGCGAGATCGGCGGCACGGCCGAGGAGGACGCGGCGGCCTACATCAAGGCGAGCGTCAAGAAGCCGGTGGTCGGCTTCATCGCCGGCCAGACGGCGCCGCCCGGCCGGCGCATGGGCCACGCGGGCGCCATCATCGCGGGCGGCAAGGGAACGGCGGCGGAGAAAATGAAAGCGCTCCAGGAGGCGGGCGTGACCGTGGTCAAGAGTCCCGCCGACATGGGCGCCACCGTGGCGAAGGTGATCGGCCGATGACGCAGCGGACCCTGGCCATCATCAAGCCCGACGCGGTCGCCAAGGGCGCGGCCGGCGCGATCCTCGCGAAGATCGAGCAGGCGGGCTTCAAGGTGCTCGCCGCCAAGCTCATCCGCATGTCGTTCGACGACGCCGCGGGCTTCTACGCCGTCCACCGGCAGCGGCCCTTCTTCAAGAGCCTGTGCACGTTCATGACGGAGGGCCCGTGCATCCCGCTGGTGCTCGAGGCCGACAACGCCATCCAGAAGTGGCGCGACCTCATGGGCGCCACCGATCCCGCCAAGGCGGCGGCCGGCACGCTCCGCAAGGAGTTCGCCGCCTCGATCGAGGCCAACGCGGTTCACGGCTCGGACGCCCCGGAGACGGCGGCGTTCGAGATCTCCTTCTTCTTCAGCGCGCTGGAGATTCACGGGAACTGAAATGGGGGGCCCCGAGATGGCCCGCCAACTGAAAATGGGGGGCCCCGAGATGGCCCCCCACCCCCCCCCAACGTTCGGAGCGCCCCGGCCAAGCCGTGGCGCTCCTCTAGAACGCGCCCCGGCAAAGCGGGGTCGCTCTCTTACGGACTTTGGGCGGGGGGGCTCAGGTAGGTGACGAGCACGAGCGGCGTGCCGTCGGCCTTCCATTGGTCGGCCGGGACCTCGGCGCGCTGGCGGTCGGCCACGTTGGCGATGATGAGGAACGCGATGAGGATGACGACGGCCACGCCGACGCCGACCAGGAGGAGGATCGTTCCGATCTCCATGGCCTCGGCGCGGGCGGGCGTCACCGCGGTGAGGAGCAGCGCTACCACCAGGACGAGCGCGATCATCCGGTAAGGAATCATGCCCTTACCGTAGCACCTACTCAGTTGGCAACCGTCACATTGACGGAGCCCGTGCCCGTGGCTCCCGTCGAGTCGCGCACGCCGACCGTCGGCGTGCGCGGGCCGTTGTCGCCCGTGGTGGTGGGCCACGGGATCGAGACGGGCCCGGAGCTCGTGGTGGTCGTCGTGGCCAGGGTCCGGCCGCCTTCGGTGAGCGTGTAGGTCTTCGAGCCGCTGGCCGCGCCGTCCACCCAGATCGTGAACCAGACGACGCCGCGCACCGTGTCGCCATTCCGCGGCTGCGTGATGAACACGCTGATCGGCCCCGGTGGCGGCGGCGGCGGCGTGGTGTTCTTCACCGTCACGCCGCGCGTCGCGGTGGCCGTGCGACCGGCGCCGTCCTGCACGGTGAGGCCGAGCGTGTGCGCGCCGTCGGCGATGGAGGTCGTGTTCCAGGCAAACGACGCGCTGGTCGCCGACCCGGACGTCCCGAAGACCTGCCCGCCGTCGACGGTGAGCGTGAAAAAGATGGGGGTGCCGCGGGCCCCGGTCTCCGACATGCCGACGCTGACGGTCCCGCTGACCGTCGCGCCGTCGGCCGGCGCGGTAAACGAGGCGGTGAGCGGCGCGGGCCCGCCGCCGCCACCGGCGTTCTGCACGTTGAACGCGCGCGTGGTGCTGCCCGAGTTGCCCGACGCGTCGCGCACGGTGGCCACCAGTGTCTGCGTGCCGTTGGCGACGCGCGTAGAGTCCCACGGCAGCGTGACGTGGTTCGAGGCGTCCGTGCCGCTCATGAGCGTGACGCCACCGATGGCCAGCGTGAAAGTGCGTGTGCCCGCCGAGGCGCGCTCGACCCAGACGTCCGACCACACGGTGCCGGTGACGGTCGCGCCCGCCGCCGGGCTGGTGATGAACACGTTGAGCGTGCCGGTGCCGCCGCCGTTGTTGCTCACCGTCACGCCGCGCGTGGCCGTCGCCGTGCGCCCGGCGCCGTCGCGCACGGTCAGACCGAGCGTGTGGGCGCCGTCGGCGACGGTCGTCGTGTTCCACGCGAACGTCGCCGTGGTCGCGGTGCCGGCCGCGGCGAAGACCTGCGCGCCATCCACCGTGAGCGTGAACGTGATCGGCGTGCCCGACGCGCCGGTCTCGGTCATGCCGACGCTCACCGTACCGCTCACGGTGGCGTTGGCGGCGGGACTCGTGAAGGCGGCGGTCAGCGTCGACGTGGTGCCGTTCTTCACGACGAAGGCGCGCGTGCCGGTACCGACGTGCCCGGCTGAGTCGCGCACGGTGGCGGTGAGCGTCTGCGGCCCGTCGGCGACCTTGCTGCTGTCCCAGGCGAGCGTGGCGTGGTTGTTCGCGGTGCCGGTGGCGAGCACGGTGTCGCCAGTGCTGAGCGTGAACGTATTCGACGTGCCGACGTAGTTCTCCGCCCAGACGTCGGTCCAGACGGTGCCGCTCACCGTCGAGCCCTCGGCCGGGCTCGTGACGAAGACGCGTATGCTCGACGGCTCGAGCTTCGCGACGAACGCGTCGCCGCTGCCGCCGCCGTACGTCGCCTGCGATGGGCGCACGGTGGGGTACGTTGGCGAAAACGTCGTGCCCGTCACGTACGCGGTGCCCGTCGCGCTGGCCGCGACGTCCCCGATATAGGTCTGCGAGTCGGCGAAGTACGTCGAGTAGACGAGCGATTGGCCGTCGGACGTCAGCTGGGCGACGAAGTTCGAGCCCGGCGCGCCCTGCTGGGAGGGCAGCGGATTGACCTGGGGAAAGTTACTGGAGCGCGCGACACCCGCGACGTAGACATTCGCCGACGAGTCCAGCGCGATGCCGGCCGCCTCGTCGTCGCCGCTGCCGCCGAGATACGTGGAAAAGACGAGCGACGAGCCCGTCGCGTCGAAGCGCGCGACGAAGGCGTCGGTGGCGCCGCCCGCGAACGCGGGCTGCAGGGCCTTGACGGTCGGCAGCCCGGCGGCGGCTCCGCCGGTGATGTAGGCGTTGCCGTCCGCGTCGACGGCGACGCCGCTGGCGAACATGCCGCTGCCGCCGAAGTACGTGGCGTAGACGAGCGCCGAGGCGTCCGGCGCGATCTTGGCGAGCGCGGGCGCGCTCGTGCCCGAGCCCGTCGTGGGTTGAAAGGCACCCGGCGTCGTCGGAAACTGCGCGCCCGCGACACCGAACACGTAGGCCGCGCCCGTACGGTCGACGGCGAGCGCCGTCGGCTGGAAGGGGTCGGCGCCGAGGAGAAACTCGACGAAGTAGATGAAGCGCGACATGTCGGCGGCGATCGCCGCGACGAAGGCCGGTGACCCGGAGGTGACGCCGGGCTTCGCGAACGCCGGCCGGGTCGTCGGGAAGCCACCGTACGCGTTGCTGCCCGTCACGTAGATGTTGCCGGCCGGATCGACGGCGATACCACCCACGGCCACGGAGCCCACGCCGCCGAGCGAGGTCGAGAAGAGGAGCGTCCCCGTCGGGCCGAGCTTGAGCACGTAGCCGCCGGAGTCACCCTGCGCCTGCGGCCGCCCCGACGCCAGCGAGTTCAACGTCGGGCAGTCGAACGTCAGCCCCGAGCGCGGATGCGGACAGGTGGCGGCGACGTAGGCGTTGCCCGCGCTGTCGACGGCGAGCGCCACGGGCGCCATGTCGCCGAGCGGCGCGGTGTAGAGGATCGATTGGCCATCGGGACCGTACGTGACGATCTTCCCCGGCGTGCCCGTGCCCGGACCGCCGACGGCGACGTAGATGTTGCCGGCGCCATCGACGGCGATGGCTTTCCCGGAGTCGGCGCCGGAGCCGCCGTAGTAGGTCGAATAGGTCAGCGCGACGCCGGCGGCGGCGACGAGCGGAGTAAAAAGAACGAGGAGGATGGCCAGCGCTGCAACCCGAGAGAAGGCGGTTGCGCTGCCGGCGTCCGGAATCTTGCGGCCTTCGTTGAGCGCGCCCCCATCTGTTGGGTGTCGCCGACGGGGAGCCATACCAAGGTAGCAGGACAAGTGCCACCGAAGCCGCTCGCGTTCAGCGCAACATCTTTCAACCTCGGCCGCTCAATAGCGGAACGGGATCGGATAGGGCCGGCCGAAGGGGCGGCCGTCCTTGACCGTCAGCACCGGCACCAGCTTCTTCGTGCCCGACTTCGTGTTGTTGCGCGTGTCCACGAACTCGGTCGCGGGCCCGTCGACGTACTCGAAGATCGCCACGTCCGCAGGCGCGCCGACGGCGAGCGTGCCGAGCCCCGGCACGCGTCCGATGATCTTCGCCGGCTCGACGGTCGCGCGCTGCACGACCTCCTCCAGCGGCAGGCCCAGCGCGAGAAACTTCGACATCACCCACGGCAGCGTCGGAT
>Ga0137415_10003824_pt1 | contig 14938 bp, 12 predicted proteins | sample CZODoug3_1_1_16f_FD_183082 | JGI IMG/M metagenome (GOLD analysis project Ga0137415, IMG submission 183082) | Vadose zone soil fungal communities from Angelo Coast Range Reserve, California, USA - CZODoug3_1_1_16fungal (Hybrid Assembly) | ecosystem: Environmental > Terrestrial > Soil > Vadose... | reverse complement strand
TCGCGTCCCTTCGGTCCTGGGGCAGGACTGCGAGCACCAGCAGCAGGGCGAGGGAACGGATCACGGCCACCTCCGGAACAGGTCCTCGTCTCATACCACCTACATGCGGAAGAGATAGCTCAGCTTGAGGAAAAAGCCATCCGACGTGCGGCTCAGGTTCCGGAACCGGAACGCGTCGGCCTCGGTGAGCGACGAGCCATAGCCCAGGAAGACCACGGTCCCGGGCGTCGGCTTGTAGGAAAACAACAGGTCGTTCCGGAAGTCGTTCGTGACTATCGCTCGCGCGGTGTCGCCGTTCACGAGGAGCGGTTGCCCGGTACGGGGATCGAGCAGCGCGGCCTGGTCTTCCGCGAAATATTGCCCGATGTAGCGCACGAAGATCGCGCGCGTCAGCTGGTACTCGAGCTTGAGCCGGGGGATGTTCGCGGTTGAAAACCGGCTGCCGTCGCGCCCGCGGGTGAGGCGCTGGTGCACCCAGCGCGCCTCGACGCGCAGGGCCGGGGTGGGGCGCAGGGCGGCGACCGTGGTGAGGACGACCTGTCGGCCCTCGGATGCCTCGGGGAAGATGGCGACGGCCGAGTAGCCCAGCACCACGCTGCCCGACACGGCCCGGTTCGGTGCGTTCACGATGAACGCCGCGCCGGGGAGTTGATACAAATCGTGGGGCAACACGAAGGGTGCGGCGCCGACCGTGTAGCCCGAGTAGTCTGCGGCGTCGAAGCCGAAGTGGTTGAGGGTGAGCGTGACCTGGGCCTGCCAGCCGCCGCGCAAGGTCGCGATCCAGAAGCTCTGCAGGGTGTCCTCGATGGTCCGGTTCAACCGGCCGAAGTCGCGGTAGCGCCAGATGGGGGCGAATCCGACGATCACACTGAGCTGCTCGACCAGCGCGCCTGGCCGGCCGTACCAGCTGAACCGGTTGAACGTACGGCCCGCGACGAAGTCCGTCCGATTCACGAACCCACTCGTATCCTGGAAGTTCTTCTGGATGCCCAGCAGCTCGAAGTGGTTCCCGTACGCGCGACCGGTGCGGTCGCCGAAGGTGACGGTCCAGAGCTTGCCCGCGCGGCTGCCGCTCGGTGCCCGAGTCCACGCGCCGGCGACCTGTACCTCCGAGAACCAGATCTTGCGCCACACGACGTGCGCGTCGACGCCCAGCACGCGGTTGTAGTCGTCGCCGTCGATGCGGTCGGTGTAGGCAATGCCGAGCGTGGACGTCGGCCCCAGGTCACGCCGCAGGCGCAACATGTTGTAAATGGGGTGCGCGCCCGTGGCCGACTGGTCGCTGTTGTCGACCGCCCCGAGATAGGCGATCCCCATGCCTCCGATTTTGCCGGCGAGCTTTGCGCCGAACACGGGCTGCGCGATGCGCCGCGTGTAGATGAGACTGTTGGGCGTATCGAACTGCTCGAGACCCTCGAGGAAGAACGGCCGTTTCTCGGGGTAGAACAGGGCGAATCGCTGGTTGAGCGTCACCTGGCCGATGTCGGCCTCGACCTGCGAAAAGTCCGGATTGGCGGTCGCGGTGGCCCCGAGATTCTGCGTGACGCCCCAGCGCACGTTGCCCGCGACTTCGGGCGTGCCGCGATAGTCGTAGCCCGGCGTGGTCGGCGCGCCGTCCACCTTGGTGGTGAACTCGGGTGTGAGATCGAGCACCAGGCCGCGCCGCATCGCGCCGAGGCCGACCAGGCGGCCCGCCTGAATGAGAAAGCTCGCGTTGGCGCGGACCGCGGGGGTCCAGGTTTCTTCGTAGCCCGAGTGCTGCACCGCCCGCACGATCTGGAGGCCCCAATCCTGGGGGTCGGCGCTCTGATAGCGCAGGCTCTTGAACGGGATCCGCACCTCCACCTCGTAGCCCTGCTCGGTCACCCGACCGCGCGACTCGTAGACGTAGTCGGGGTTCAAGTCGATCGTCGCGTCGAACCGGCCGCCGGCGCTCGGCCCCCCGGCGGCGCCGGCGGCGACCCCGTCGCTCCACACGCCGTCCTCCTGCACGCCGAGCGGATTCACGGCGAACATCGTGGCGCGGCGGTGGTCGAGATAGGTGTCGAGCAGGATGGCGACGTGGTCGTCCGCGTCGATGTTGTCGCGGTCGGCCAGCGTCGCACGGACGACGCTGCCGTGGCGCTCGAACGCGCGGATCCCGAAATAGATCGCGTCGGGGGCGTACCAGACGAGCACCGCGGTCGAGTCTTCGGCCGGACGGCCGTCCACGGGCCGGTATTGCGAGAAGCCGGTCAGCGTCGCCGCCCGACTCCACTCCGGCTCGTCGAGCACGCCGTCGATCTTCGCCTCCGCCTCGAAGCGCGGGATGCGCACGTCGAGCTGCTTCGCGAGGCCACTGTAAGTCGGGCCGCCGTCCGCGGCGCCCTGGAGGAGGAGGAGCAGGGCGAACATGGGGTGTAAAGATACAAGTGGGAACGCGGAATGCGGAACGCGGAACGGACGAACCAGCGTCGAGGGCACACCTACGAATCGTCAGCCTATCCTGATGTTCCGCGTTCCGACTTCCGCGTTCCGCCTTCTATTCGTAACGCAACGCCACGATCGGATCGAGACTCGCGGCCCGGCGTGCCGGCCAGATGCCGAAGAACAGCCCGACCGCGGCGCTGAAGACGAACGCCAGGAGAATCGCGAGCGGCGAAATGAGGGTGTTCCAGTGCGCCAGTTTGGACAGGATCACCGCGCCGAGCGAGCCGAACAGCACACCGATCAGGCCGCCCACGAGGCACAGCACCAACGCCTCCACCAGGAACTGGAACATGATGTTGAAGGGGGTGGCTCCGAGGGCCTTGCGGATGCCGATCTCGCGGGTGCGCTCGGTGACCGAGACCAGCATGATGTTCATGATCCCGATGCCGCCCACGAACAGGCTGACGGCCGCGATGCCGGCGAGCAGGTACTTGAACGTGTCCGTGGTCTGCTGCAGCGTCGCCAGGATGTCGGTCTGGTTGCGAATCTGGAAGTCGTTGTCCCCGCCCGGGCGGATCTTGTGCTGGCGCCGCAGCACGCGCTCGATCTCGATCATCGCGAGGTTCATGTTGTTGACGTCGTCCACCTTGAGCGTGATGCTGCGCAGCCGGTCGGTGCCGATCACCCGGTAGCGTGCGGTCTCGAGCGGGATGAGGATCTGCTCGTCGGGGTTGGAGAAGCCCTGCGCGCCTTTCTCCGACAACACGCCGATCACCTCGAACGGAATACCGCGGATCAGAAGGTCCTGTCCGACGATCGCCTGGCGATTCGCGTTGATCATCTGGGGAACGGACGCGCCGAGCACGGCGACCCGCCGGCGGGCCGCGTCGTCGCCGGCGGTGAACATGCGGCCGGCCGTAAGGACGTAGTTGTGCACGGGCGCGTAGTTCGGCGTCGTCCCCACCACGTTGACGTTGATGTTCTGGGTGCCGAGCTGGACCTGGAGATTGCTGGTCAGCTCGGGAATCACGTCGGTCGCGTAGCGGGCGTTGTTCGCGAGCGCAGTGTCGTCGTTCATGGTCAGGCTCACGCGGCTGCCGCTGGCGACGCCGCGCATGAAGCTCTGACCGGGAGACACGGTGAGCAGGGTGGGGCCGAGCGCCTGGATCCGATCCTGCACGGACTTCTGCGCTCCCGACCCCAGCGCGATCATGGTGATGACCGCGCCGACGCCGATGATGATGCCGAGCATCGTGAGCAGCGAGCGCAGCTTGTTCGCCCGTAGCGCCTCGAGCGCGACCCCGATGATCTCGCCCAGGAGCACGGCTATCTCGCCGTTGTACCCGACAACACGAGCACCGTATCGCGGTCGGTGAGGCCGCTCGTCACCTCGGTGTAGTCCTGGTCGGTGAGACCGGTGCCAATCGATACGGCGACGATCTTGCCGCTGCGCAGCGTGAACACGATGTCGCCGCCCGGCGCCGCGCTCTGCTGCCGCGCGCTCGGCGCCTCCGCGGCGTGGAGCTTGCCGCCGTCCCCCGAAGCGACAGTGTCCCGGCTCGCCGTGGGCGCCGCCTCGGTCTGCCCGAGCTGCTGCTGCACGGTCGTCGGGTCGAGCCCCAGGACTTGGGCGGCCGAGGCCACGTTGCGCGGGGTGCGCAGGGCGGCATTCGGCACCGCGAGCACGCCCTGGCGACTGCCGACGTGGATCTCGACCTCGGTGTTCATCCCGGGCTTCAAGAGGTGCCCGGGGTTCAGGATGTTCACCTCGACCGGAAACATCGTCACGTTCTGCGTCACCTGCGCCTGCGGCTCGATCTTGAGCACCGTGCCGGTAAACGTGCGATTGGGGTATGCATCCACGGTGATCGTCACCGGCAAACCCGGTTGCAGCTTGCCGACGTCGGTTTCGTCCACCAGGGCGGAGACCTGGACGGTGTCGAGGTTTGCCATCTTGAGAATGACGGTGCCGCCGCCCACGTCATTCGTAGGGCTCGAGATCACGGTGCCGAGCACGGCGTCCAGCTCGAGCACCGTGCCCGTGTTCGGCGCGCGGACTTGAGTGTCCGACATCGCGTCGCGGGCGGTCTGGAGGTTCGCCTCGGCCGTGACCACCGCCGCGCGGGCCGTCGCGGAGGAAAGCTGGGCCGAGTCGTGCCCGGCCTGGGTGATCGACTGGCTCTGGAACAGGGCTTCGCTGCGCTTGAGCTGCGCGGTCGCGTTGTCGAGCTGCGCCTTCGCCACCGCCAGGTTCGCCTGCGCCTGGGTCAGGTTGTTGCTCGGGATGCGCGGGTCGATCCTGGCCAACAGCTGACCCTTCTTGACCTCGTCCCCCGTCTGGACCGGACTCTCGAGGATCTCACCCGAGGCCTTCGACTTCACGCTCAACGTGAGGATCGGCTGGATCGCGCCCGACGCGGTGGCCGTGACGACGATGTCGCGGTGCTGGACGGGCACCTTCTGGTACAACAGCGCGGGCGCCGCCTTGCGGCAGGCGGCCACTCCCAGGAGCAACGCTGCGGACGCCGCCAGGAACCGGGAGCGCGGCACGATCACCTCGGCGCGGCGGCGGGCTGCTGTTGCTGCCGCAGCCCGGGCAGCCCGCCGCCGGTCACGGTCTGGAAGCGTTGCCGGAACTGCTGCTGCGACTGCACGAGCGACGCGCTCGGTAGCACGAGCACCGAGTCCGTTTCCGTCAGGCCGCTCGTCACCTCGATGTACTCCTGATCGGACAGGCCCGTCCTGATCGAAACGGGCACCACCGCGCCGCCGCGCAACGCGAACACGAAGTAGCTGCTGGCCCGCCCGCTCCCGTTCCGCCCCGCCCCGCGCCCCCCGCGCCCTCCGCCTGCCCCGGCCCCCGCGCTGTCCCTTGCGGCCCCACCGGTGCGACCGCTCGTCGTCGTGAACGTCGCGGCGGTGCCCTGCGCGCCGGCTGCCGGTTGCACGCCGGCGAGGTTCCGCTGCACGGCCTGCGAGTCGAGCCCCAGGAGCTGCGCCGCCGAGCCCACGTCGCGCTTGGTCCGGAGCGCTGCGCTCGGGATCGCGAGCACACCCTGCCGACCGCCGATGTGGATCCTGACGTCGGTGTTCATCCCCGGCTTGAGCAGGTGTCCAGGATTCGCGACGTCGACCAGTACCGGGAACATCGTGGTGTTCTGGACGACCTGCGCCTGCGGCAGGATTTTCAGAACGGTGCCGTTGAACGTGCGGTCCGGATAGGCGTCGATGATGATCGTGACCGGCATCCCCGGCCGCACGCCGCCCACATCGGTTTCGACGACCGCGGCGGAGTCCTGCACGGTGTCGAGGCTCGCCATCTCAAGAATCACCGTGCCGCCGCCGAGCGTTGGGCTCGAGATGACCGTCCCGAGCACCGCGTCGACGGCGAGCACGGTGCCGGTGATGGGCGCGCGGACCTGCGTGTCTTCCATCGCATCCCGCGCGGTCTGGAGATTCGCCTCAGCGTTGACGACGGCCGCTTGGGCCGTCGCGTAGGCGAGCCTCGTGAACTCGTAGTCGGTCTCCGCCAGCGCCCCGCTCTGGAACAGGGCCTCGCTGCGCTTGAGCTGCCCGGTGGCATTCACCAGCTGGGCCCGGGCCTTGTCGAGGCTCGCCTGCGCCTGGGACAGGTTGTTCTGCGGCAGCCGCGGGTCGATCTTGGCCAGCAGCTGGCCCTTCTTCACCTCGTCTCCCGTCTGCACCGGCATCGCGACGATCTGCCCCCACGCCTTCGACTTCACGCGGAAGGTGAGGATTGGCTGGATCAAGCCGGTGGCGGTGGCCGTGACGACGACGTCGCGGCGCGCCACGGGGACTCTCTCGTACAGCGGCGCGGTCTGCGCCTTCTGGCAGGCGGCGACGCCGAGGAGCAGGGCAAAGCATCGCTTCACGACCGTTTGCCTTTCGTCTCCACGTCGCGCTCGACGAGCCCGTCGCGCAGGTGGATCTGGCGGGAGGCGTGCGCCGCGATGTCGGCTTCGTGGGTGACCAGCACGATGGTTTGGCCGGTGTCGTGCAGCTCCCGGAACAGCCGCATGATCTCCTCGCCGGTGGCGGAGTCGAGGTTGCCGGTGGGCTCGTCCGCCAGCAGGATCGAGGGATCGTTCACGAGCGCGCGGGCGATCGCCACCCGTTGGCGCTGCCCGCCCGACAGCTCGTTCGGCTTGTGCGTCATCCGGTCGGCGAGCTGGACGCGCTCGAGCGCCCGGGCCGCCTGAGCGCGTCGCTCCTTCGCGGCCATCCCCGCATAAATCAGCGGCAGCTCGACGTTGTGCAGCGCGCTGGCGCGCGGCAGCAGATTGAACGTCTGGAACACGAACCCGATCTCCTTGTTACGAATCCGCGCCAATTCATCGTCCGACAAATCGCTCACCTGCTGCCCGTTGAGCCAGTATTCGCCCGCGGTCGGCGTGTCGAGGCAGCCGATGAGGTTCATCAGGGTCGATTTTCCCGAGCCGGAGGGACCCATGATGGCCACGAACTCATTGCGTCGCATCTGGATCTCGACGCCGCGCAGCGCGTGCACCACTTCACCACCCATGTCGTAATCGCGCGTCAGCTTGTGCGTGAGGATGACGGTGTCGGGCAGCGGCGTGTCGCCGGTGCGGAACGTGCTCGGCTGGACGGTGGTCACAGGGCGTGTCCTACGAGCGCCTCGACTTGGGCGCGGGCGATGAGGTAGTTGTAGCGCGCCGAGATTTGATTCACCTCGGCCTGGGTCATGTTGGCCTGGGCGGTGAGCAGGTCGAGCAGCGTGCCGGCGCCGAGCCGGTAGCGCTCTTGCGTGACGCGCAGCGCCTCCGTGGCGGCGGCGACGTTAGTGCCCACGATCGCGATCTGCGCGTACGCCGTGTTCAGCGCGGCGAGCTGCTGCGTGAGCTGGGCATTTACCCCGCGTCGCGCGTCGGCCGCCTGCGCGTCCGCGACGTCTCGCGTCACGGATGCCGATACCTGGCTCGCTTCGCGACTGAACCCGTTGAACAGCGTCCAGTTGAGCGAGAACCGCAGCGACCAGTTGTTGACGTAGCTCTGCGTGGTGGACCAGGGCGCGTCGAGGCCGGTGTAGCCGTTCGAGTAGGACATCGACAGCGTCGGGAAGTATTGCGAGCGGGCCGCCGTGACCAGCGCCCGCGCCGTGCGCACGTTCGCGGCCGCCTGCTGGACCTGGGGCGAGGAGTCGAGCACTTCCGTCCGGAGACGCATCGTATCGGGGAGCGACGGGAATGCCGCTTCCGGCATCGCCCGCACAAGCTGGTCGACACCGATCTGTCGGCCGAGATTGGCCTGGGCGGTGGCCAGGTTGGCGTTGGCCTGCAGCAGCGCGAGCTGTCCGTTGCCGAGATCCACGGTTGCCGTGAGCGTATCGGAGCGCGTGGCGGCTCCGGCCTGGAATTTGTTCACGGCAATCTGCAGCTCTTCTTTGGCGCGCTGCAGCTGCGCTTCGGCCACGCGCACCAGCTCTTCCTGTGCGAGCGCCGTGAAGAACAGCTGTTGGGTGGCGGCGGTCACCTGGGCTCGCTGGTTGGCGAACCCGGCATCGGCGGCGTCCGCGCCGGCGGACGCGGCGCTCTTGTTGGCGAACCGCCGGAAGCCGTCGAACAGGTCGACGCTCGCGCCCACCGACCCGAAGTAGCTCGTGTTCGATGGGACCGTCACGATCTGGCCCGTCGCCGAGTTGTAGCGGTTCGAGGACGCCTTGTTGGACGACCCGCCGAGGGAGATGGAGGGCAGAAACGCCCCGACGGCGGTCCGCTGGCTGGCTCCGGCATTCCGCTGATCGCCCCGGGCTTGGACGACGGCCGGTTGCACATCGAGCGACCGCCGCACGGCCTCCGCCAGCGACACCTGGAGCTGTGCCGGCTGCACGGGCGCTGCCTTCTGCTGCGCCGCAACACCGGTCGACAGGAGCGCCGACACGATTCCCGCGAACACTCCCCGTCGCTCGGCCCTCATTTCCTGCGACTCCCCGACCCCGTGTCGGCCTTCTCCTGCTCCTTCTGATGCCGATACCGGGTCACATGGTCGCGGTACTTGGCCTGTTGATCAGGAGTGAGCTGGCGGGCGACTTCAGAGTCCATCTGCGCCCGCATCGAGTCGAAGCGCGGGCGCACCGTCTCCCACACCGCGGTCATCCGCGTGCGGTGGCGCTGCACGATTGCCCGTACCGAGTCGCGCTGCGCGGGGTCGAGCCGCAACTCCTGGTTCAGCTCGTCCATCATCCGATCGAGGCCGCGTCCGCGCTCGGGCGCCGCAGCTGACGCGTACCGGACCCAAAGCGCCCGGCCGCCGGCCCCGACGGCGAGCCCCGCCGCGAACGTCGCGACGAGGAATGCCGCAGCCCAGGTGGTGGAACGGTTCAACATGAGGGTCCTTTCCCTTGCTAGTTGTTGCCGATCACGGATGCGAGGACGACTTCGACCTCTCCCGGGTGCGCCGGCGGCGCGATCAGGACATCCGAGACCGTCGGGCGAGCGGCAGCGGGGGACGCCGCGGTAGTGCGGCCCACGAAGTAGCCTGCGGCCAGCGCGACGACCAGGGCGGCCGCCACGCCGGTGCGCGCCCAACGGGCGAGCACGGCGTCCCACGACGGCAGGCGCACCTGACCCGCCAGGGCCATGACGCGCGCGGTGAACGCCTGCGCGTCGCCGGGGTCGAGCGCCTCTCGCAGCGCCCTCCCGAGCACCAGGTCGGGCCGGTGATCGAACGGCAATGGATCCTTCATCCCTCCTCCTTCCAGTCCGCCAGCAGCACCCGCAAGCGGCGCCGCGCGTGGAACACTTCCGATCGCACCGTTCCCTCGGGTATCCCGAGGACCGTGGCGATCTCGCCATGCGAATACCCTTCGACGTCGAACAGCACCACCGCCATACGCCGCCGCTCCGGCAGCTCGGCCAAGGCCTGCCGCAACCGCTCGTTCAGGGCCCGGCGCTCGGTCGCCGTGTCGGGCCGCGGGCCGCCGGCGGTGAGCCCGACGTCGAGTGGCTCGACGCGCCGCACCGAGCGGCGCCGCCGCCGGTCCGTGGCGGCGTTGGCGACGATCCGCAGCAACCAGGGGCCGAACGGACGCCGCGCGTCGTACTGCTCGAGCTTCACGAGCGCCGACAGCATGGCATCCTGCGCGGCGTCGTCCGCGTCTTCGGGATTGCCCAATACCGCGCGTGCCACGCGGCGCGCCACGCCGGCATATCGCTCCACCAGGACCCCGAACGCCGGACGGTCGCCGGCGACGGCACGGGCGACCAGGTCGGCCTCGTCCTGCTGAGCTATACGCGCAGCCTGCTGCGTGGGTTGGGAGGGGGGATCAGCCATCGTCCGCGTCCCGCGTGCGGCGCCGCTCGAAGGTGTAGAGGCCGAAGGCCAGGGCCAGCGAGAACGCCCCCGCGGCGAGCACGATCGCCATCACCCGCGGGAACGCGAGCAGCAGCACCCCGACGCCTGCAAACACGAGCGCCGCGGTCGACGTGATCGCGCGACGCAGCCCGCCCGCCACGCGGCGCAGCGTGACGACAGCCACCGCCCCGAGCTCGTACCCGGAGCGCTTGTGCGGCTGCTCGGGAACGGGCGCCGGCGCGGCGGCGGGCGCTCCAACGAGCCGGGGCGGGAGGAATCGGCGACGGGCCTGCAGCACGATCTCGCGGCTGGACGCGAGGTCGCGCAGGAACTGCTGCGCGAGCGCGGCGGCGAGGTGATTGCATTCGGCGAAGAGATCGAGCTCGTAGTTCCCGAGCAAACTGGAGACGTTGAGATTACTCGACCCCACGCGCGCCCAGCGGTGATCGACCAGCAGCGTCTTGGCGTGCAGCATGGGTCCCTGCCACTCGAAGATACGGGCACCCGCGCGCAACAGGTCGCGGTAGCCGATCCGAGTGGAATCCCGCAGCACCGGGAGGTCGCTCGTGCCGGGGACGAGCAGGCGCACGTCCACGCCGGCCCGCGCGGCGTCGAGCAGGCTGGCGTACAGCGGCGGCGGTGCGATCAGGTACGCATCGGTGATCCACAGGCGGTCCGTCGCGCTCGCGGCCAGGAGCTGGACCGCGCGGTACACGCGCGCCCGGCCGGGGGCGCCCGCCACGACGCGCGCCGTCGAGGACCCGCATTCCGCCGGATCGGCCTCCAGCTCATCGGGCGGGAGCGGCGGGCCCGTGCGCCGCCAGATGCGGGCGAAAGCGCCGTCGAGCGCCGCGGCCCCGGGACCGGTGACGGCCACCATCGTATCGCGCCACGGCCGGCGACCGCGCGCCGGGTCGCCCGCCCACTCGTCGCCGATGCACAGGCCGCCGGTCATCGCCCAACCGCCGTCCGTGACGAGCAGCTTGCGGTGGTCGCGAGCGAACAGGTCGAACGGGTGACGGGTGAGGAGCGGATGGAAGGCGCGCACCTCGGCGCCGGCCTGGGTGAGCCGGCGCCAGTAGCGGCGCGACGTGCCGAACGAGCCGAGGGCGTCGTACAGGACGCGCACAGCGACGCCGGCACGGGCTCGCGCGACGAGCGCGTCGGCGAAGCGTTGGCCGGTCGCGTCGTCGCGGATGATATAGTTCTCGAAGTGCACCCAGCGGCGCGCCGCGGCGATGGCGGCGAGCATCGCGTCCAGGGCGCGCGGGCTGTCGGGGTGATGCTCGAGGCGGTTGCCGTCGATCGGCCGGGCGCCGGCGGCGCGGTCGATCGCGAGGGCGAGCGGGTCGCGCGCGCTGGCTGCGGCCGTGGCAGGAACGCTCACCCGACCGGCCCGCCGAGGCCGAGCCCGCCCTCCGCGGGACGCAGCGCCTGAATCACGAAGGCGATGTGCTCGTCCAGCGGGACGCCGAGCTCCACGGCTCCCTGACTCACTTCGTCGCGGTTCACCCCGCGCGCGAACCCCTTGTCCTTGAGCTTCTTCTTCACCGACGACACCTCGAGATCCGCGAAGCTCCTGGATGGGCGCACCAGCGCGCACGCCACCAGGAAGCCGCACAGCTCGTCCACCGCGAACAACGTTTGGGCCATGCGGGTGTCGCGCGGCACGCCGGTGTACGTCCCGTGACCGAGAATGGCGCGGCACAGGGGCTCGGGCACGCCCTTTTCCCGGAGCAACCGCACGCCCCACGCCGGGTGACCCTCGGTGGGCGAGTGCTCCGGATTCGGAAACTTCTCGTAGTCGAAATCGTGCAGCAGCCCCACGATGCCCCACGTCTCCGGGTCTTCGCCGTGGTGCTGCGCGTAGGCGCGCATCGCCGCTTCGACTGCCAGCATGTGCTGGCGCAGCGAGGAGGACTGGGTGTGCTCGTGCATCAACTGCAGGGCTTCGGCTCGAGTCATGGCTCCCTATGTGTCTACGTTCCAACGCTCCGCCCACAGCTCGGCCATGAGAATCGGCCACAGCTTGCGGGCATTGTTGCGCCGTCCCGTACGGTGCTCGGCCAGAAGTCGCGCGGTCGGGGCATCGCGATACAGCCGGGGAGCCGCGAGATGACGGTCGGCGAGCGCGCCGAGCCCGGCGTTCAGCCAGCGAGCGACCGGCACCGACAGCCCGCGCTTGCGGCGATGAATCACGTCGGCGGGCACGAGCCCCCGCGCCGCTTCCTTTAATATCGCCTTGGTGGTGAACCCCCGCACCTTGAGCGCCGCCGGCGCCGGCAGCGCCAGCTCCATCACCTCGCGGTCGAGGTATGGCGCCCGTGCCTCAATGGACGCGAGCATCGTCCCACGGTCCACCTTCACGAGCAGGTTGTCCGGGAGGTAGGTGAGGAAGTCGAGCCACAATACCCGGTTGAGCGACGCATCAACGGGAAACCCGTTCAAGAGCCCGCCCGCCCACGCGAGCACGCGTGCGTCCGGCCCCAGCGCGCCGAACCACGTCAGGTGACGCTCGACGAGCGGGAGCTCGGCGCCGGCGACGAACTGCTTGAGCAGGAACTCGAGCGTGACCCTGCCGGTCGACGTCGGCAGCCGGTTCACGAGCCAGCGGAGCGCCGCTCGTCCCGGAATCCTGCGATACCACCCCGCCGCCGTGTGGCCCAGGTACGTGGGGTAGCCGCCGAATAGCTCGTCCGCGCCTTCCCCCGAGAGCACCACTTTGACGTGCTCCCGTGCCGCTTCGGCCAGGAGGAACGTCGGTAGGATGGCGGGGTCGCCCACCGGCTCGGCGAGCGAGCGGGTTATGTGATCGAACGCGCGCTCGAGCGCAGGTTCGTCCGCGGTGACCACGTGGTGCATGGTGCGGATGTCGTGCGTCACGGCCTCGGCGTTGGGGCTCTCGTCGTAGCCCGGCTCGGCGAACTTCACGGAGTAGGTGTGGATCCGCTCGCCCGACATGACCCGGGCCGCCGCGGCCGCGAGCAGCGACGAATCGAGGCCGCCGCTCGTGAATACGCCCACGGGCACGTCCGACATCAGCTCGCGCTCGACCGCGCGGAGCAGCACGTCGCGCAGCGTGGCCGCCGCGTCGAGCCGCGACGGCCGTGCGGCGACGGCGGCGGGATCCCAATAGCGGCGCACCGCCAGGCCTTTGCGATCGGCAACAAGGAGATGGGCGGGCGCGAGCTTCGAGATGCCGTCGAGCATCGTGTACGGGGCGGGGACGTAGCCGAGCGCGCCGTACAGCGCCGCCGCCGCGGGGTTCACGCGGCGCGGCTGGTCGGGGTAGGCGAGCAGCGCCTGGATCTCCGACGCGAACCGCAGCTCGCCGTTCAGCTCCGTCCAAAAGAGCGGCTTCTCGCCGGCGCGGTCGCGCGCCAGCACCAGCCGTTCGTGCCGGTCGTCCCACACCGCCAGACCGAACATCCCCTCGAGCCGTCCCACGCCGTCCGCGCCGAAGCGCTCGTACAGCGGCACGATCGTCTCGATGTCCCCGGTCGAGCGGAACGGATACCCGGCGAGGGTATACTCGCGACGCAGCGCCGGCGCATTGTAGATCTCGCCGTTGCAGATCATCCAGATGGAAGCATCCGGGCTCTGGAACGGCTGGTCGCCGGTGGTCAAGTCCATGATGGCGAGGCGGCGGGCACCCAGGCGCGCGCGCTCGTGGCCCACGATGCGCTCGCCGTCTGGACCGCGGTGGGCCAGTGCCGCGGCCATAGCGGCGATGCAATCGGGGTGTTTGAGCGGCGCGCCCGAGAGGGAGACGGCGCCGAAGATGCCGCACATTACCTCACCCCCCGACCCCCTCTCCACGTTGCGGAGAGGGGGAGTTGTTGTGCGGAGAGGGGGACAGGGGGTGAGGTTGGCAGGGGCCATACGCCGCGTAGTGGTCGTCGGCCGCGAGGAGCGGCAGCGCGGCAGCGAGGGTGGCGCGCGCCTCGCGATACCCCGCGCCCGTCAGGAACACGGTGGGCATGGGGCAGCGCGCCAATGCCTCGCGCCAGTAGCCCGCCGGGAGCAGCGGCGAGCCGGGGATAGACCGGAACCGCTCCACGTTGTCGGCGATGTAGTTGCTCGTGAGCTCTCGGCCCGTCTCGGTCGCGACCGCGATGGAGCGCCCGAGATAGAAGGGGAGCGACGGGGGATAGGCGAGGACGCCGAGCACGGTGCCGGTGCCGCCGCTGCGCTCGAGCGCCGCGGCGGTGGCGCTCGCCACGGCGGCGGAGGAGCGGTCCTCCCCCACCGCGCTGAGGAGCCTGCCGGACAGAAGCGGGATCGCCATGACGACCACAGCATACCCGAAAATCGTGGTGCGGGGTCGGCGGGTAAGGGCGCCGAGCCCGACGAGAACGGCGGAGCAGAGCACCACGATCCCGAGCGCCACAGCGGTCGGCGGGATGGCGGCTTTCTCGGCCGCCGTGAGGCTGATGGGCGCGGGGAGCCAGCGCGTGAGCGCGACCAGCGCCAGACCCGCGACGCCCGAGACGCCGGCGTACACGCGGGCCGCGGTGTGGCTCCCGCCCGCCATCAGGTTCCGCGTCGCGGCGAGGGCGAGCGCGGGGATCAGCGGCAACACGTACTGCGGCAGCTTGGACTGGTTGAGCGACAGGAACACCAGCGGCACGATTACCCAGCACGTGAGCAGCAGCGGCTGGCTGGCCGCTCGGTCACGCCGGGCCTCCCAGGTGGCGCGGAAGTGCTTCACCCGCGCGAGCGCCGGGACTATCCAAGGGAAGGCTGCGAGCGGCACGATCGGCAGGTAGTACCAGAACGGCGCGGTGCGGTGAAAGCTCCGCGTCGTGACCCGCTCGAGCGTCTCGCGCAAGAATACGTAGCCCGGGAAGTCCGGATGCCTGATCGAGACGACGATGAACCAGGGGAGGGCGATCGCGCCGAACAGCGCGAGCCCACGCCACGGGAACAGTCGCCGCACGGGTGTGCCGATGGCGAGCGCGTGCGAGACCAGCGCGAGCAGCGGGATGGCGATGGCGATCGGGCCTTTGGTGAGGGCGCCGGCCGCCATCGCGGCCCAGGCGGCGACGGGCCGCTCGTCGGCGAACCAGACGATGGCGGCGGTGGTGCACAGCGTGAGCGTGCTGTCGAAAATGGCCGTGCGAGCGTAGGCGAGCGGCAGGACCATGGTGGCGTAGGCGAGGCCGGCGAGCCAGCCGGCCTCCTCGCCCCAGCGGCG
>Ga0137415_10003823_pt1 | contig 14939 bp, 15 predicted proteins | sample CZODoug3_1_1_16f_FD_183082 | JGI IMG/M metagenome (GOLD analysis project Ga0137415, IMG submission 183082) | Vadose zone soil fungal communities from Angelo Coast Range Reserve, California, USA - CZODoug3_1_1_16fungal (Hybrid Assembly) | ecosystem: Environmental > Terrestrial > Soil > Vadose... | reverse complement strand
ACATGCCGGGAGGCGGCTCCCGCCTGCCCGCCACCGCGGAGACCGTGGCCCAGCGTCAGCACTACGCCAAGATGAAGGGCAGCGAGGTCTTCAAGGCCGCCGTGCGCATGTTCGTCGAGTCCACTTCGGCGCTCCTCGACCGGCACGGCGTGAAGGCGCAGGATGTCGACATCTTCATTCCCCACCAGGCGAACCTTCGCATCATCGAGGCGGCAGCCAAGCGCGTCGGCCTGCCGATGGAGAAGGTCTTCGTCAATGTGGACCGCTACGGGAACACGGGGGCCGCGTCGGTGTACGTGGCGCTCGAAGAAGCCGTCACGGCCGGTCGCGTCAAGCGGGGCGACCTGCTGTTGATCGCGGCGTTCGGCGGCGGCTTCGCCTGGGGCGCGGCGCTCATGCGCTGGTAATTCGGACCGCTCGGCGCGTACTGCCATGATCGCTTTTCTCTTTCCCGGACAGGGGTCGCAGGCTGTCGGCATGGGCCGCGGCTTTTACGACGCGTCACCGGCGGCTCGCGCGATCTTCGACGAGGCCAACGACGCGCTCGGGTTCGACCTGGCCCGTCTGGCCTTCGACGGGCCCGAGGCCGAGCTGGCGCTGACGGCCAACACACAGCCCGCAGTCCTGACCGCGTCGGTGGCGGCGGCGACCGCCTGCGCCGAGCGCGGTCTCAAACCCACGCTGGCCGCCGGCCACAGCCTCGGCGAGTACACCGCGCTGGTCGTCGCCGGCGCGCTGCGCTTCGCGGACGCGGTCCGCATCGTGCGCAAGCGCGGCGAGTTCATGCAAGAAGCCGTGCCGGTCGGAACCGGCGCGATGGCGGCCATCATGGGCATCGAGCTCCCGGCGGTCGAGCAGGTGTGCACCGACGCGGCACGGGGCGAGGTGGTCGAGATCGCGAACGTGAACTCGTCGCTCCAGATCGTCATCGCCGGCCACCGGACGGCCGTGGAGCGCGCCGTCGCGCTCGCCACCGAGCGGGGCGGGAAGATGAGCGTGATGCTGCCGGTGAGCGCGCCGTTCCATTGCTCCTTGATGGCGCCGGCCGGCGCCCGGCTCGCGTCCGAGCTCGAGGCGGCCCAGGTGGCCGATCCCGAGGTGCCGGTCGTTCGGAACGTCGACGCCGGGGTGACTCGCCGGGCGGAAGACGTCCGGCCTTTCCTCCTGCGTCAAGTCGCGAACCCCGTGCGGTGGACGGAGTGCGTGCAGCGATTGGCCGCGGAAGGCGCGACCACGTTCGTGGAGGTCGGGCCCGGGCGCGTGCTCTCGGGCCTGCTCCGGCGCATCGTCAACGGGGCGCGCGGGCAGTCGATCGAGGATCCGGCCAGTCTCGAGAAGGCGCTCGCGGCCGCCAAGAGCCCATGAAAGGTCCGCTCGACGGCAAGGTGGCGATCGTCACCGGCGGGAGCCGTGGAATCGGTGCGCAAGTCGGCGGGCGGCTGGCCGAGGACGGCGCGGCCGTGGTAGTCTCGGGACGCGACGACGAGCGGTTACAGCGCACCGTTCGCGAGTGGGAAGCGCAGGGGCGAGCGGTGCTGGGTATCGTCGCGGACGCGGCGAACCGCGAGGATTGCGAGCGGCTCGTCAGCACGACGCGACAGCATTTTGGACGGATCGACGTCCTCGTCAACAACGCCGGGATGACGCGCGACCAGTTGCTCGTGCGCATGACGGACGAGGACTGGGATCGGGTCATCGAGGTGAACCTCCGCAGCGCGTTTCTGATGACGCGGGCGGTGAGCAAGGCGCTGGTCAGACAGAAGAGCGGCGGGCGCGTCATCAACATCACGTCGACTGCCGGCGCGATGGGCAACGCCGGTCAGGTGAACTACTCCGCGGCGAAGGCGGGGCTCATCGGCTTCACGAAGGCGGCGGCCCGCGAGCTCGCGCACTGGTCGATTCTCGTCAACGCCGTGGCCCCCGGGCTCATCGAGACCGACATGACCGCCAACCTGTCGGCGACCGCCCGCGAAGCCCTGCTCGCCCAGGTGCCACTCAAGCGCAGCGGAACGGCCCGTGAAGTGGCCGAGATGGTACGATTCCTCGCCGGAGACGGGGCGACCTACGTCACGGGTCAGGTCTTCCACGTCAACGGCGGACTTTACATGTAACTCATCCTTTCCGTGGAGGTGACGGGTTCATGGCGAAGTCAGTCGATGAGAGGGTGAAGGAGATCATCGTCGAGCAGCTCGGGGTGGAGGAGGACGACGTCACTCCGGCGGCGAAGTTCATCGAAGACCTGGGCGCCGATTCCCTCGATACGGTCGAGCTCGTGATGGCCCTCGAGGAGCACTTCGACATCCAGATCCCCGACGAGGACGCCGAGAAGATCGTGACCGTCGGCGACGCGGTCCAGTACATCAAGGACAATTCCTAGACGGTGAGCACCCGAAGGGTCGTCGTCACAGGGCTCGGTGCCCTCTCGCCGGTCGGCAACACCGCGGACGAGTTCTGGTCCTCGCTCGTGCAGGGACGCTCGGGCGTGGGGCCGATCACGAAGTTCGACACCGCGGGCTACCCGACCCGTATCGCCGGCGAGGTACGAAACTTCGACCCGCTGGACTTCGTCGACAAGAAGGAAGCGCGGCGGCTCGATCCGTATCTCCAGTACGCAGTGGCCGCCTCGGTCCTGGCCGTCCAGGACGCCGCGCTCGACACCGGTAAGCTCGACGGCTCACGCTTCGGCGCCCTCATCGGCTCGGGCATCGGCGGCATTTCGACGCTCCTCGAGTCGCACCGGAACCTCCTGGAGAAGGGCCCCGACCGGGTCTCGCCCTTCTTCATCCCGATGATCATCGCGAACATGGCGTCCGGGCTCGTGTCGATCCGCTTCGGCGCCAAGGGACCGAACTCGTCCGTGGTCACCGCGTGCGCCACCGGCAACCACGCGATCGGCGACTCCTTCAAGATCATCCAGCGCGGTGATGCCGACGTGATGATCGCCGGGGGCTCCGAGGCCATCATCGTCCCGCTCACGATCGCCGGCTTCTGCTCGATGAAGGCGATGTCCACGCGCAACGAGGAGCCGACGAAGGCCATGCGGCCGTTCGACGCGACCCGTGACGGCTTCGTGTGCGGCGAGGGCGCCGGCATCATCGTCCTGGAGGGGCTCGAGCACGCGCTCGCGCGGGACGCGCGGATCTACGCCGAGATCGTCGGCTACGGAATGACCGGCGACGCCCATCACATGACGGCGCCCGATCCCGAGGGCGACGGCGCGATGCGGGCGATGGCCTTGGCCATCCGCGACGCCGGGCTGGACGTCTCCGCGGTCGGGTACATCAACGCCCACGGGACGTCGACGCCGTACAACGACAAGTTCGAGACGCTCGCCATCAAGCGGGTCTTCGGCGAGCACGCTCGGCGGCTGGCCGTCTCCTCGACGAAGTCGATGACGGGGCACCTCCTGGGCGCCGCCGGCGGCGTCGAGGCGATCGCGACCGTGCTGGCGCTCCACCACGGCGTGCTGCCTCCGACCATCAACTACGAGACGCCCGATCCTGACTGCGACCTCGACTACGTCCCGAATCAGGCGCGCAAGCAGGACGTCGAGGTGGCGCTCTCGAACGCGTTCGGCTTCGGCGGCACGAACGCGACGCTGGCTTTCCGCGCCTACCTCGGGTAGGTGGATCCACTCCGCGTCGCGGAGCTGGAGCGACGGCTCGGCTACCGGTTTCGCGACCCGTTCCTCCTCGAAGAAGCGCTGACGCACGCCTCGTTCGCCAACGAGCACCCGCCGGCGGCGGATCACGCACGGCTCGCCTTTCTCGGCGACGCGGCGCTCGGCCTCGTCGTCGCCGATCACGTGATCACCGCCAACCCCGCCGCCACGGTCGGCGAGCTCACATCCCGCCGCGCTCTGCTGGTCACCGGCGCGCGCCTGACGCGCTGGGCCGTCGAGCTCGAGCTGGGAGCGCTGCTCCGCCTGGGCCGCGGCGAAGACCAGTCGGGCGGACGCGTGCGCGATTCGATCCTGGCCTCGGCGCTCGAGGCCGTGCTCGGCGCGATCTATCGCGAGGGCGGGCTCGACGAGGTGCGCCTGGTCCTCGGCCGTCTGGCCGCGTGGTAGCCTGAAGCATGCGCTGGTGGCCGATTCGCGCGCGCCGTCTCCCGCCGCCGCCTCCACCGGACGAGATGCTCGTCACCGAGGATCGACTCCGGCGGAACGTCGAGGACGTCATGGCCGTGCGTGACCGGCAGATCCACGGCGGGATCGTCGTGTTCCGGGGCGAGCTGATGACCGAGCCCGCCCGGGCGCTCGACCTGCTGATCGCCCGCTTCCGGCCACTCGGCTACACGCCGTACCTGCGAGAGGAGGCCGGGCTCGTGGCCCTCCAGGCGCTGCCGCTCACCGAGACGGCGCCGCGCTGGCGGATCGGCGTGAACGTGGCCCTGTTCGTCCTGACGTGCCTGTCGACGCTCGTGGCCGGGCTCTCGTTCGTCGGATCTCCGACGTTCGACGCGTTGCGCACGAATCCATCCGCCGCCGCTCGGTTCCTGGCCGGAGCGCCGTTCGCGTTCACGTTGCTCGCGATCCTGGGCGTGCACGAGCTCGGCCATTACTTCACGGCCCGCCACTATCGCGCCTCGGTGAGCCTGCCGTACTTCATCCCGGCGCCGTTTCTGTTCGGCACGCTCGGGGCGATCATCCTCATGCGCTCGCCGGCGCGCGACCGCAACTCGCTGTTCGACATCGCCGCGGCCGGGCCGCTGGCGGGGCTGGCCGTCGCGCTGCCCGCGGGTTTGCTCGGGTTCGCGTGGTCCTCCGTCGTGCCGGTGCCGCCGGGTGGGTACATGGCGTTCGGCGACTCGCTCCTCACGTGGGGGCTCTCGTACCTGCGCTTCGGCCACATTCCGCCGGGATACATGCTGTTCACGCACCCGATGGCCGACGCGGCCTGGGCGGGCTTCCTCGTCACCGCGCTGAACCTGTTCCCGGTGGGCCAGCTCGACGGCGGACGGATCGCCTACGCGCTCTTCGGCCGGCGTCACCGGGCGATCGGGAAGGCGACGGTCGTGGGGCTCCTGCTCTTCGGCGCCGCGTCCTTCTTCTGGACCCTGCGGGCTCCGGGAGGCGACGTCGTGTCGGCGCTCGCGACGTCGCTGAACTGGTTCGTGTGGGCCGGCGTGATCTCGCTGCTGGTGGGCTTCCACCACAGCCCACCGCTCGACGATCTGTCGCCGATCTCGCCGGGCCGGCGCATCGTGGGCATCGTCTGCCTCGTCCTGATGGTGTTGTTGATCCCGCCGCCGATCAACCCGCTGGTCGCGATTCGCTAGCAGGCTGCGGAAAAGATCCCGCTGCTCCTTTTTGCGCCGCCGGCCCACTCGTGACAGGGGCGGAGCCGGTACGCTACTATCCACGTCATGTCGGGACGGCTCGATCGCAAGCGACTCGCGCAGCTCATCGAGAAGGGCGACGTCGACACCGTCCTGACCGTGTTCCCCGACGCGTTCGGGCGGCTGATGGGCAAGCGCGTCGTGGGCCGCTACTTCCTCGATCACGTCGTGGACGACGGCGCCCACGCCTGCATCTATCTCTTCACCGTCGACATGGAGATGGAGCCGCTCCCGGGCTTCAAGCTCACCTCGTGGGAGCGCGGGTACGGGGACATGAAAATGGTCCCCGATCTCACGACCGCGCGGCTCATCCCGTGGCTGCCGAAGACGGCGCTCGTCTTCTGCGACGTCTTCACCGAAGAGGGCGAGCCGATCGAGGAAGCGCCGCGCTGGATCCTCAAGCGTCAGATCGCGCGCGCGGCGGTGCTCGGCTACGTCGTCAAGACCGCGGCCGAGCTCGAGCTCTATTGCTTCAAGGAATCCTTCGAGGAGGCGCGCCGAAAGCGCCACCACGACCTGACGCCGGTGTCGGGCTACCTCGAGGACTATCACATCCTGCAGACCTCGAAAGAGGAGCCGCTGATCCGGGCGATCCGCAACGGCATGGAGGGCGCGGACGTCCCGGTCGAGACCTCGAAGGGCGAGTGGGGGCGGGGCCAGGAGGAGATCAACCTCCGCTACGCGGAGGCGCTCGAGATGGCCGACCGCACCGCGCTCTACAAGCACGGCGCGAAGGAGATCGCGCACCTGCACGGCACCGCGATCACGTTCATGGCCAAGTACGACATGACCGCCGCGGGCTCCTCGTTCCATCTGCACTCCTCGCTCTGGGACAAGGTCGGGCGTAAGCCTCTGTTCGCGGCCGCGGGCCACGGTGCCAAGACCACGAGCACACCGCTCTTCGGCCAGTGGCTCGCGGGCCAGATGGCGATGGCGCGGGAGTTTTCGTGCTTCTACGCCCCGGGCGTCAACTCCTACAAGCGCTATCAGTCCGGCTCGTTCGCGCCGACGCGGATCGTGGCCGGCTGGGACAACCGCACGTGCGGCTTCCGGCTCTGCGGGGAGGGCGGGGGCTTTCGCGTCGAGAACCGCATTCCCGGGGCCGACGCCAATCCGTATCTCGCCTTCGCGGCGACGATCGCCGCAGGGCTTCACGGCATCGCGAGCCGCCTGAAGCCGCCCAAGCCCTACGAGGGGAACGCCTACGAGGACGCGACGCTCCCGCAGGTGCCCAAGACTCTGCGTGAAGCGATCGCCGAGCTCGAGCGCTCGAAGGTCGCGCGCACGGCTTTCGGCGAGCGCGTCGTCGATCATTACTTGCACGCCGCGCGCCTGGAGCAGCAGGCGTTCGACCAGGTCGTCACCGACTGGGAGCTGGCGCGCAACTTCGAGAGGATCTAGCGAGCGTGAGCGACCGAGAGTGGATCCTGCTCAACCCCGGCCCGGCCAACACGAGCCGAGAGGTTCGCGAGGCCCTCGTGACTCCCGACCTCTGCCATCGCGAGCCGGAGTTCTTCGAGGTGATGCGCGACTGCCGCGAGCGCCTCGTACGGCTGGTCGGGGGCGGCGAGGCCTTCGCCGCCGTCCTCTTCACCGGCTCGGGCACCGCGGCCGTCGAGGCGGCCGTGTGCTCCGCGGTGCCGGTCGAAGGCGGGCTCCTCGTCGTCGACAACGGCGTCTACGGTGACCGCCTGCTGAAGATCGCCCGCGCCCACGGCATCCCCACGCGCGCGCTCTCCTACGACATCGCCGCCGCGGCGCGTCCGGACGACGTGCGCGCCGCCTTGCGCGCGGAGCCTCGGCTGGCCCACGTCGCGGTCGTGCACCACGAGACCACGACGGGCGTGCTCAATCCCGTCGCCGAGATCGTGCGCGCGGCCGCGACCGAAGGGCGGCGGGTACTGGTCGACGCGATGAGCTCGCTCTTCGGCGAGCCGCTCGACGTCACCCAGGACGGGATCGATTTCGTGATGGCCAGCGCGAACAAGTGCCTGCAGGGCGTGCCGGGCATCTCGTTCGTTCTCGCCCGGCGGAGTGCGCTGGAGGCGCTGCGCGGCCGGCCGCCGCGGAGCGTCTATCTCGATCTGGCGACCCACTACCTCACGCAAGAGCGGGACAACACCCCCTTCACGCCCGCGGTCCAGGTGCTCCACGCGATGCGCCAGGCGTTGAAAGAGCTCGAGAAGGAGGGAGTGACCGAGCGCATCGGCCGCTACGCGGAGAACGCGCGGGTGCTGCGCCGGGGCATGACCGCGCTCGGCTTCGAGATCCTCGTGCCCGAGGACGCGCGCTCGAGCATCCTCACGACCTTCAAGCTTCCGTCGGGCATCGCGTACGACCCACTCCACGACGCCATGAAGCGGCGGGGCTACATCATCTATGCCGGACAGGGAGACATCCGGAAGTGTGCGTTCCGGGTATCCAACATGGGCACGCTCACCCCCGCGGACATGGAGGGCGTCGTGAAGGCCTTCGCGGCGAGCCTCGCCGAAGTGCGGGCGGCGGGGGGCGCGCGATGAGCGGGCGGCTCAACGGCAAGGTGGCGCTCATCACCGGCGCGGGCATGGGCATGGGGCGGGAGACCGCCGCGCTCTTCGCCGAGGAGGGCGCGCGGATCGTCGTCGCCGACATCGACGCGGAGGCGGCGACCGGGACGGTCGCGCGGGTGGAGAAGGCCGGCGGACAGGCCGTCGCGGTCACCGGCGACGTCGCCGTCGAGGCGGACGTGCAGCGGATGGTCGAGGAAGGGGTGCGTCGCTTCGGCGCGCTCCACGTCCTGCACAACAACGCCGGCGTTCTCTGGAAGGATCGCGATCGCTCCGTGCTCGAGACCGACGACCGCTGGTGGGACCGCATCATGGCCATCAATCTGAAATCGGTGTTCTGGGTGACGAAGCACGGGATCCCGCATCTGCAGCGCGCCGGGGGCGGCTCGATCATCAACATGGGCTCGGTCTCCGCGCTCGCTGGCTTCACGCGGGCGCAAGACGCGTACACCGCGGCGAAGGGTGCCTTGATCTCGCTGACCAAGTCGCTGGCGATCCAGTTCGCGCGCGACAAGATCCGCTGCAACGTGATCCACCCCGGGATTGTCGACACGCCGCTCCAGGCGCCGTATCTGACCGACGCGATCCGCAAGGAGTTCGAGACCGGGATCCCGCTCGGACGGATCGCGCAGCCGCGCGAGATCGCCTACGTCGCGCTGTTCCTGGCGAGCGACGAATCTTCGTTCATGACGGGCGCGGAGCTGGTCGTCGACGGCGGCTTCACCGCCGGATAGCGAGCCCCCGCCCATCGATCCCGTCCGCGTCGTCATCATCGGCGGCGGCGTCGCCGGCTGCAGCATCGCGTACCACCTGGCGGTCGCGGGCTGCCGCGACGTGCTCGTGCTCGACCGCGGTGAGCTGACGAGCGGATCCACCTTCCACTCGGCGGGCCTCGTCGGCCAGCTCCGCTCGACCATCGCGCTGACCCGCATCAACATGGCGAGCGTCGAGCTCTATCGACGGCTCCGTGACGACACCGGGCTCGATCCCGGCTGGCGCCAAGTGGGCAGCCTGCGACTGGCCTCGTCGAAGCAAAGGCTGCTCGAGCTTCGGCGCCAGGACGGCTGGGCGCGCACCTTCGGGTTGCCGCTCACCCTGATCTCGGCCGCGGAGGCGCATGACCTGTTCCCCTTGATGAGCGCTGCGGGCGTCGAGGGCGCCGCCTATCTGGCAACCGACGGCCGGATCGACCCGGCATCCCTCGCCGGCGCGCTGGCGGCCGGCGCTCGGAAGCGCGGGGTCGCGATCCGGACCGGCGTGAACGTGCGCGGCATCAAAGTCGACCGGCGCCATGTCACGGGTGTCGAAACCGACGAGGGCACCGTGGGGTGTGAGGTGGTCGTCAACGCGGGTGGGATCTGGTCGCACGAGATCGGCCGAATGGTCGGGCTCACCGTGCCGGTGATTCCGATGGCGCACCAGTATCTGGTCACCAAGCCGATCGACGGCGTGACGCATGACATCCCGACGATGCGGGATCCCGACCGACTCGTCTACTTTCGGGAGGAAGTCGGGGGACTCCTCATGGGCGGGTACGAGCGTTCGCCCGCGCCCTGGGGACTCGATGGGATCCCCCGAGACTTCACCCACAAGCTCCTGGCGCCAGACTGGGAGCGGTTCGGCGACATGATGGAGCAGGCGACCTCTCGCGTGCCGGCGATCGGCCGGGCCGAGGTCATCACCTTGATCAATGGTCCCGAGGCGTTCACGCCGGACGGCGAGTTCATCCTGGGCGAGGCGCCCGACGTCGGCGGCTTCTTCGTGGCCACGGGATTCTGTGCGCACGGGATCGCGGGCGCCGGCGGCGTCGGCAAGGTCATGGCCGAGTGGATTCTCGAGGGGCGCCCGTCGATCGACGTCTGGCGGATGGACCTGCGCCGCTTCGGCGCTCACTACGGTGATCGCGGCTACGCCCGCGCCCAGGCGGTCGAGACGTATTCCACGTACTACGACATTCACTATCCGGGCGAGGAGCGCCGAGCGGGTCGCGGGCTCAAGCGCTCGCCCGCCCACGTGCGAGTCGAGGCGCTCGGCGCCGCCTTCGGCGAGAAGGCGGGCTGGGAGCGGCCGAACTGGCTCGAGGTGAACGCCGCCCGATCGCCGCGGACCTGGGCGCCGCGCGGCTGGTCGGCACGCCACTGGTCGACGGCGATCGAAGCCGAGCACCGCGCCGCTCGCGAGGGCGCCGCGCTCTTCGACGAGACCTCGTTCAGCAAGCTCGAGGTGTCGGGCGGCGGGGCGTTGAGCCTGCTCCAGCGTCTGGCCGACAACGATGTCGACAAGCCCGTGGGCTCGGTCACGTACACGCAGCTCCTCAACCGCCGGGGCGGCATCGAGTGCGATCTGACCGTCACGCGTCTGGGTCAAGACCGCTTCATGCTCGTGACCGGCAGCGCCTTCGGGCTCCACGACCTCGCGTGGGTCCGGTCGCACGCGGCGGACGACCACGCCGTCAAGGTCGACGACCTGACCCAGCTCTATGCCTGTTTCGGCCTCTTCGGACCGCAGGCGCGCGAGATCCTCACGCGCGCGACGCGCGAGGATGTCTCCGAGGCCGCGTTTCCCTACATGAGCGCGCGGCGTCTCACGGTTGGCAATGCACATGTCCTCGCGCTTCGCGTCACCTACGTCGGTGAGCTCGGCTGGGAGCTCTACTCGCCGATGGCTGACGGGCTCGCGGTGTGGGACACGCTCTGGGGCGCCGGAAGTCCGGTCGGCATGCTCGCCGCGGGATATCGGGCGATCGACTCGCTCCGGCTCGAAAAGGGCTACCGGTACTGGAGCGCCGAAGTCACGCCGGAGCACACGCCGTGGGAGGCGGGTCTGGGGTTCTGCGTCAGGCTCGACAAGGGCGATTTCATCGGTCGCGAGGCGCTCGTGAAACAGAAGGCCGAGGGCCTCGCGACCAAGCTCGTCTGTCTCACCCTGGCCGACCCGGCCTCGGTCGTCATCGGCGGGGAGCCGATCCTGGCTGACGGGCGAACGATCGGCCGCGTCACGAGCGGCGGCTACGGCTACACGGTGGGTGCGTCGATCGCGTACGGTTACGTCCCCGTGGCGTCGTCCGCTCCCGGCACAGAACTGGCGATCGAGCTCTTCGGCGACGCGGTCACCGCCACCGTCAGCCGCGAGCCGCTGTACGATCCCGGGGGACAGAAGGTCAAGGGAGGTGTCTGAGATGCGGATCGAAACGGTCGCGGTCCACGCCGGCACGCACGTCGATCCCGGAACCGGCGCGGTGACGCAAGCCATCCATCCGTCCACGACCTTCGAGCGCGATCCCGACGGCGCGTATCCTCGAGGCTTTCTCTATTCGCGTAACAACAATCCGAACCGCGAGGCCCTCGAGGAATGTCTCGCGGCGCTCGAGGGAGGCGCGGCGGCGGCCGCCTTCGCCTCGGCCTCGGCGGCGACCTCGGCGATCTTGTTGTCGCTCGAGCCCGGCGATCACGTCGTCGCGCCGATCGACGTCTACCACGGGACCTCGCGGCTCCTGCGCGAGACGTTCGCGCGGTGGAAGCTCGAGACCACGTTCGTGGACATGACCGACATCGACGCCGTGCGCGCGGCGATGCGGGCGAACACGCGCCTCGTCTGGGTCGAGACGCCGTCGAACCCGCTGTGGAAGATCACCGACATCGCAGCGGTGGGTGAGATCGCCCGGCGCGCGGGTGCCCTCTACGTCTGCGACAACACGACCGCGACCCCGGTACTCCAGTCGCCCCTCAAGCTCGGCGCCGACCTCGTCCTGCACGCCACGACGAAATATCTCGGCGGCCACGGCGACGTGCTCGGCGGTGCCGTCGTATCGAGGGTCGCCGGCGAGCTGTTCGACCGGATTCGCGGTGTGCAGGCCTCGGCGGGCGCGGTGCCTTCGCCGTTCGACTGCTGGCTCGTGCGGCGCGGCATCCGGACCTTGCCGTACCGCGTGCGCGCCCACTCGCAGAACGCCCTCCACGTCGCCACGTTTCTGCACGCTCACGCGCGGGTCGAGGCCGTCCATTACCCCGGCTTGCGGACTCATGCGGCGCACGATGTCGCGCGCCGGCAGATGACGGCGTTCGGTGGGATGGTCTCGGTGCAGGTGCGCGGAGACCGGGTGCGGGCGATGGAGGTGGCGGCCAAGCTCCGCGTCTTCACGCGGGCCACCAGCTTCGGCGGCACCGAGAGCCTCGTCGAGCACCGCGCGTCGATCGAGGGCGCGGGCACGCGCACCCCGGAAAACCTGTTGCGCCTGTCGATCGGTCTCGAGCATCCGGACGACCTGATCGAGGACCTGAATCAGGCGTTGTCGTGATGCCGGCCGAGGCGCGCCTCTCAGGTGAGGTGCGCCTCTCATAAGGATGACGGAGAAACCGATGAGCCTCAGTGGACGGGTCGCGCTGGTCACCGGCGGGGCACGCGGGATCGGCCTGGCGATCGCCCGGCGGCTCGTCGCCGATGGCGCGCACGTCGCGCTCGTCGACCTGGACACATCGGCGGTCGAGGCCGCCGCCGGCGAGATCGGCGCCTCGGCGCTGGCCCTCGTCGCCGACGTCACGCGCACCGACGACGTGGAGCGCGCGGTCGGAGCCGCGCACGGGCGCTGGGGCCGGCTCGACATCGTCGTCAACAACGCGGGGATCACCGGCGGCTCGAAGCTCACGTGGGAGCTCACGGACGAAGACTGGAATCGGGTGATCGCCTGCGATCTCACCAGCGTCTTTCTGGTCTCGCGCGCGGCGGTGCGGCTCATGCTGCGAGCGCAGCGCGGCCGCATCGTCAACATCGCCTCGATCGCCGGCAAGGAGGGCAACCCGACGCTCGTGCCCTATTCGACGGCCAAGGCCGGAGTGATCGGCTTCACGAAGGCCCTGGCGAAGGAGGTCGCGACCCACGGGATCCTCGTGAACGCGATCGCGCCGGCTGTCATCGGGACCGACATGGTGAAGCAGATGTCGAAGGAGACCGTCGACTACCTGGTGGCCAAGATCCCCATGGGCCGTGTGGGACGTCCGGAAGAGGTCGCGGCGCTCGTCGCCTGGCTCGTCTCGGACGAGTGCACCTTCTCGACCGGCGCCGTCTACGACCTCTCGGGCGGCCGCGCGACGTACTGAAGCAGGGTCATCTTGGAGACCGACTCGGTGATGTCGCCCGCGATCGCCATGCGGATCGCCTCCTCGAGCGGCACCACGCGCCGCTCGAGAAACTCGTCGTGGTCGGCGGGCAGGGGATCTCGTGTCAGCCCATAGGCAGCGTAGCAGTACGCGATCTCGTCCAGATAGGCGTTGGACGGATAGAAGCGCGTGAGAAAATCGAGTCGTTCGGCCCGGTAGCCGCCCTCTTCGCGAAGCTCGCGCTGGGCAGCCGCCAGGGGATCCTCGCCGGGCTGCGCGCCGCCGCCAGGAAGCTCCCACGACACGTCGCCTCGAAGATGGCGGTACTGACGGATCAGGAGGACTCGCGCGGGTTCCACGAACGGGAGCACGCCCACGGTCACGCCGACCGCGAGGACGGGGTAGACAATCTCCTGGCCATCGGGCAGTCGCCACGTGTCCTCGCGCAGCGTGAGCTTGCCGCGCGTGTAGAGCGCCGCCGACGACAGGCGCGTCCAGGCCGCGTTCACCGCCCTATGATATCGTAGTGACGCGATGGCTCGGGACCGCCAGGTCGACGCGCTCTTGAAGAAGCTCTTGCAGACGATCGAGGCCTCGCTGTCCGCCGCCGACGCGGCCCGCGACGCCGTCCAGGAAATCCTCCGGCGCGGCGCCGACACCGGCATTTTCTTCGCCGGCAGCAAGAAGGGCGTCACGGTTTCGTCAGAGCTGACGACTCAGGACAAAGAGTTCCTCCGGGCGGTGTCGATCAAGCCCGATCGTTGAGTCGCATGCGGTTTCTACCGATTCTTCTGTTTCTGGTCATCGCCTTCGTGGTGCTGCTGCCGCTCCTGCGCCGGATCCGGCTACCCGCTCCCAGCGCCCGTCGCACCCTGCCCGACGAGCTCGTCAAGGACCCGGTCTGCCAGACCTACGTCGTGAAGTCGCGGGCCGTCCGCCGCGCGGATGCCGGCCGGATCCGGTACTTCTGCAGCGAGCAGTGCGCCCGCCTCGACACCGGCGCCTGACGCGCTGCGCGTGAGCCGCCACCGCTCCAAACGAACGGCCGTCGCGGTCCGCCGCTCGCGCCCGTCGCGCCGGCATCCTGATCCCTGGCGCGACGCCGACGTGCAGACCAATGTCGACGAGATGGCGAGGAGCCTCGAGGCGAGGGGCCGAACCCCCGCTCAGGCGCGGCTGCGCCGACGCTTCCTGAGGTTCATTCCCGTTGGATCGGGCGAGAAGGTGCTCGAGGTCGGCTGCGGCACCGGTGTCGTCGTTCGCGACCTCGCGAGCGGATGATCGGGCCGGTCGGGAGCAGACATTCGCATCGGCTTTCTGCACGCGCTAGTGGCTGTTCACCGCTGGCAACCTTACAACGAAAATTCTTGATTTATAGGGCGTCAGAGCCCGCGTGCGTAACCGCTGGCACGATACATGGAGCGCGGTTATTTAGTCCCTATCGGCCAACGAGCGGAAGGCTTGTCGCAATGCCTAGCTACCCCGCTGATCGAGTCGCGCGGGTGATTGCTGATCTGCGCCCGACGACGATCCTGGTTCATTGTAAGACGGCCGCGTGCTCGCTCCCCGAACGGATCGCACACTATGCAACGCCGGGAGTGAGCATAGCTGTCGTCGATGGCGGTCGCGTTGCGTGGGAGCGCGGATTCGGCGTCTGCACGAGCGGCCAACCTGATCCGGTGGACGCGGATACCCTGTTCCAGGCCGGATCGGTGAGCAAGCCAGTCTTTGCGCTGGGCGCAATGCGCTTGGTTGAACAAGGGCGAATCGCGCTGGATGGTGACATCCAGCAATATTTGAGTACCGTTTGTCAGCGCCGCCGGCATGAATGGTGGCTGCCATGCGGGGTCGGGTTGGGCGCGCGGGTCGTCCTCCGGAAAATCGATGATCCGCACCGGCCCGCTGCCCTCGACCAGCATGCCCAGCGCGGTCAGCAGCACGCGCTTCTGGAATGCCG
>Ga0137415_10003822_pt1 | contig 14939 bp, 9 predicted proteins | sample CZODoug3_1_1_16f_FD_183082 | JGI IMG/M metagenome (GOLD analysis project Ga0137415, IMG submission 183082) | Vadose zone soil fungal communities from Angelo Coast Range Reserve, California, USA - CZODoug3_1_1_16fungal (Hybrid Assembly) | ecosystem: Environmental > Terrestrial > Soil > Vadose... | reverse complement strand
GGGGGAGGGATGTCATCGGGAGAGACTTCGTCCTGAAGCGAAGGCACCTCCGGCGCATCGAGCTTGATATCGCCGAACTCCGCGCCGGTCGTCTCGAACCCTTCGAGCGTACCTCCCACCGTGGTGGGTTCGAGCCCTTCGGCGAGGCTCGTGGTCTCGATCTCGAGCGACGTATCGGGCTCGGCCGTCACCGTCTCCAGCAGGCTGTCGCCGACCGCCTCCGGCTCGAGCGCCGGCTCCGGCTCGGGTTCGGGCTTGGGGGGAGGCACGGGCGCCGGCTTGGGCGGGAGCGGGACGCGCCCCTTCACCGGCCCCGGCCCCTTGCCAAGGGGAGGGGCATCCACGTCGAGGAACACCAGACTCGACGTCTTCCGCTTACCCGACTTCGATGGGTCGTCTGCGGGCGGCGCCTTCGGCGGCCCCGGCGCCGCCGTCCCGGCCGGACGCCGCTCTGGATCACCATACATCCGGAGGTGCTCCTCCAGCGTTTCGCGCAGGTGCGCGCCTTCGGGCGAGATGTCGGCCAGCTCCTTCAGGGCGGCGAAGGCCTGCTGGATCTTCCCGATCTTGTGCATCCGCTCGGCGTAGTCCACGAAGTTCTGCTTGGCCTCGGCCATGAAGCCCTTCGAGGCGTACAGCTTGGCGAGCTTGAGGTAGGTGTTCTGCCGCCCGGGCGCGTTGCGCAGCACCTTATTGCACATCGCGATCGCGTTGTTGTGGAAGCCCAACTCGGCGTACTTATCGACGGCCTGATCGTAGTAGTCCGCCGCTTGCGCGGGGTCTCGGACCTTCAGGTGCAGGTCACCGATGCGATTGAAGATGGCGAGGTCGGGGTTGGGATCCCCCTCCTCCTCCTGCCCCTTAAGGACCTGCTGCCACGCCTCGATCGCCCCCTTCGGGTCTTTGGCCTCGAGGCTCCGGGCCTTCTCCTTCAGCTTCTCAAGCTTTGACATGGAGCCCTAAAGATACGGACCCCGCCGGGGCCGGACAAGCGGAACCTCCTGTCCAGACGGCGGTTACGAGCTGTTCGCCCATCCAGTACGCTACTTCCCGCCAATCCGAAACGCCCCACGAGACCAAGTCGGCACGAAACCCCGGGGCGATTTGGCCCCGGTCCGTCGCGAGGCCCAGCGCAGCCGCGGCGTTGACCGTGACCGCGCTCACGACTTCGGCATAGCGCAGGCCCAACTGCGAGACCCCGAGCGCCATCACGAGTGGCAGCCCGACCGTGGGTGACGATCCCGGGTTGAAATCGGTCGCGAGCGCGATAGCCGCGCCCGCCTCGACCAGACGACGGGCCGGCGCCTGGGTTCGTTTCCCGAGGAACATCATGGTCGCGGGCAGGAGAACCGCGACCGTGTCGCTCGTCGCGAGCGCCCGGATCCCGGCATCGGAGATGGCGGCGAGGTGATCCGCCGAGCGGGCGCCGAGCGCGGCGGCCAGCTCGGCCCCGCCCGATCCCTCCAGCTCGTCGGCATGCAGCTTCACCTCCAGCCCGTGTTGCCGCGCGGCGGTGAGAATCGTGCGCGTCTCCGCGAGGTCGAACACCCCGGGCTCGCAGAACACGTCGACCGCCGCCGCCAGTCGTTCGCGGGCCACCGCGGGAATCATCTCCTCGCACACGAGGCGAACGTAGTCAGCTCGGCGATCCCGGAACTCCGGCGGGACGTCGTGCGCGCCGAGGAAAGTCGGTACCAGCGCGGCCCGTTCGAGGGTCGCCGTTTCCCGGATGGCGCGGAGCTGCTTGAGCTCGTTGGCGGGGTCGAGCCCGTACCCCGATTTCACTTCGATCGTGGTGCTGCCGTGCGCGAGGAGTGCGCGCACCCGCGCCCGCAAGAGCGCCACGAGCTCGCTCTGGCCCAGCGCCCGCACATCCCGTACCGACTGCAGGATGCCTCCACCCCGGGCGGCCACGGTCTTGTAGTCTTCACCCAGCGCCCGGCGCTCATGATCGTCGAGCCGGGGTGCGCCGAACACCGCGTGCGTGTGGCAGTCGACGAAGCCGGGAAACAGGACCCCGGCGACCTCCACTACCGCCACATCCCGTTGCACGTCACCCGTTGCACGTTGCACGTCCTTGTACGGACCGACTGCGGTGATGCGCTCGCCTTCGATCAGCACGGCGACGTCCTGCAACACCTCCAGGTCCGCCAATTCGCGACCGCGGCGGGCACGAGCGGGTCCGCGACACGTCACGATCTGCCTGGCACCGACGAGCAGGGTCTTCAGTCGTGCGCCCCCCCCTCCCCCTCGCGCATCGGGAGGCGAATTCCGTGGCGGTGGGCGGCGTCGATCGCTTCGGGATAGCCAGCGTCCGCATGCCGGGCCACGCCAATGCCCGGGTCGTTCGTGAGCACGCGCTCCAGCCGCCGACCCGCCGAGGGCGACCCGTCGGCGACGCTCACCTGCCCCGCGTGCAGCGAGTTCCCGATGCCGACGCCGCCGCCGTGATGGAACGAAACCCACCCTGCCCCCGACGCCGTGTTGAGCAGCGCGTTGAGAATCGGCCAATCGGCGATCGCATCCGAGCCGTCCTGCATCGCCTCAGTCTCGCGGAACGGTGAAGCGACGGAACCGGTATCCAGGTGATCTCGCCCGATGACCACGGGTGCGCTGATCTCGCCCCGCTTCACCAGGTCGTTGAGGGCGCAGCCGAACCGCGCACGCTCTCCCTGTCCCAGCCAGCAGATGCGCGCGGGAAGCCCCTGGAACGCCACCCGCTCCTGGGCGAGACCGATCCAGCGACGCAGATGCTCGTGCTCAGGGAAAAGCTCGAGCACCAACCGGTCGGTGCGATGGAGATCGGTTGCGTCACCCGAAAGGGCGACCCACCGGAACGGACCCTTGCCTTCGCAAAACAGGGGCCGGATGTACTCGGGAACGAAGCCGGGGATCTCGAAAGCATCGGCGACTCCGGCGTCGCGCGCCTCCGTGCGGATGTTGTTGCCGTAATCGAAGGTGACGGCTCCACGACGCTTGAGCGCGAGCATCGCCTCCACGTGCGCGGCGATGCTCGCTACCGACCGCTTCACGTATTCCGCCGGCGCCCTCCGCCGCAGCGCTGCCGCCGCCTCCACGCTCAACCCCGCGGGGATGTATCCGTTCAAAGGATCGTGGGCCGACGTCTGGTCCGTGAGCGCGTCCGGGACGAACCCCCGGCGCACGAGTTCCGAAAGCACCTCGGCACAGTTGCCGACCAGGCCTACGGAGGTCGCCCGCCCCGCGCGCTTCGCGTCCTCGCACCAACGGACCGCCTCGTCCAGCGACGCAGTGGACCGATCGAGGTAGCGGGTCTCGAGCCGGCGCTGTACCCGCGCCGGATCCACCTCCACCACCAGGCACACGCCCTCGTTCATCGTGGCGGCGAGCGGTTGGGCGCCTCCCATACCGCCCAGGCCCCCGGTCAGGACGATGCGCCCGCGCAGCGAGCCACCGAAGTGCCGCCGCGCCACGGCACCGAACGTCTCGTAGGTGCCTTGCAGGATCCCTTGCGTACCGATGTAGATCCATGACCCGGCGGTCATCTGGCCGTACATGATCAGGCCCTGGCGCTCGAGCTCGCGGAACACCTCCCAGGTCGCCCAGCGCCCGACCAGATTCGCATTCGCGATGAGCACCCGAGGAGCCTCCGGGTGAGTCGTGAACACGCCCACTGGCTTTCCCGATTGCACCAGCAGGGTCTCGTCGTCCGCGAGTGTGAGCAGGGTGCGGCAGATCGCGTCGAACGAAGGCCAGTCGCGCGCCGCCTTGCCGGTGCCGCCGTATACGACCAGGTCCTGGGGCCGCTCCGCCACCTCCGGATCGAGGTTGTTCATGAGCATCCGGAGCGCCGCTTCCTGAATCCAGCCGCGGCACGACTTCACCGTACCGCGCGGCGCGCGGACGACCCGAGCGCCGCTCATGCCGCCTCGGGGTCGAACGCCCCAACCCGCACGCCGTTCGCGATCTGCTCGATGTCGGCCGTGAACGGGCGGTCGCCGTCGAGCGGTGCAGCCACCTTGCGCACGGCCGCGTACGTGCGTCCAACTCCCTGCCCGGGCTTGAGCGGCTTGAGGAACTCGAGCCCCTGAGCGGCGGCGAGCAGCTCCACCGCCACGATGCGCGCCGCGTTGCCGAGAATCCGCTCCGCCTTCCAGGCGGCGGTCATGCCCATCGGGACGATGTCCTCTTGGTTCCCCTCGGTGGGAACGGACTGGATGCTGGCCGGCGTCGCGAGCACCCGGCACTCCGCGACCAGGGCCGCGGCGGCGATCTGCGGCGTCATAAACCCGGACTCGACGCCCGGATCCCGCGCGAGGAAGGGCGGGAGCCCGGAGGACAGGTCCGGGTTGACGATGCGCTCGATCCGCCGCTCCGCCAGCCCCGCGAGCGTGGCGAGCGCGATGCCGATCACGTCGAGCGCCAGGGCGATCGGCTGCCCGTGAAAGTTTCCGCCCGAGAGTATGGCGTCGTCGAACACGAGGGGGTTATCCGTGGCCGCGTTCAATTCGGTCGTGACCAGCCCCTCGGCGAACGCCAGCGCTTCACCCACCGCGCCGAGCACTTGGGGCGTGCAACGCAGCGAGTAGGCGTCCTGGACGCGCGGGTCGTTGTCGCGGTGCGACTCGCGGATCTCCGAGCCCGCCAGCAGGTCGCGCAGCAGCGCCGCCGAGCGCTGCTGGAGCGGGTGCGGACGGGCGTCGTGGATGCGGGCGTCGAACGGCTCGGGGGTGCCCCGCACCGCCTCGAGGCTCATCGCGGCGGCTGCGTGGGCCGTGCGCCACAACACCCAGGCGTCGTGGGTGAGCAGTGACGCCATCCCCGTCTGCGCCTGCGTCCCGTTCACGAACGCCAGCCCCTCTTTCGCCTCGAGCGTAATGGGGCGCAGGCGACCGGCTCGGAGCGCGGCACCATCGGCGCCTTCGCCGATCATCGCGAGGGCCAGGTGCGCGAGCGGCGCGAGATCCCCCGACGCGCCGACGCTCCCCTGGGACGGAACGCGCGGGTGGACCTGAGCATTGAGCATCTCGACGATGAGCTCTGGCAGCGCCGGTCGCACGCCACTCGTGCCGCGCACCAGTACATTAGCGCGCAGCAACATCATCGCCCGGACGGCATCCACTGCCAGCGGCTCACCCACGCCCGATGCGTGACTGCGGATCAGATTGAGCTGCAGCTGCCGTGTCTGCTCCGGCTTGATGCGCACGTGCGCCAACTTCCCGAAACCGGTGTTCACTCCATAGATCGTGTCGCCGCGGGCAACCGCGGCTTCGACACTGCGGCGGGACGCCGTCACGGCGGTGAGCGAGTGCGGGGCGATGGCGACCGGCACACCGTGCCGGGCGACGGCCACGACGTCCGCGATCGACAGGGAAAAACCGTCCAGAGTGACAGTGGGTGGCATGCGGAAGGGAAGCTACTGCCCTGCGATACGAGACGCCAAGGTAGACGCGACGAGGGGTCAGGGGATGCTCCCCTGACCCCTCGACCTTCATCCGGCACCTCGGCCGCTACCTCGACCCCGCCACCTGTTTCCCGGTCGACGCAGGCTGTTTCGGCACCACCAGCTCCGGGTTCCCCGGATCCGTTTGTACACTCCAATCGAAGATCGCGTACTGGCGGCCGACATGGGTCATCCGCAACGCACCGTAGTGCAGCACCGTGCCGTCCACGATCTCGAAGACATAACCGAAGCCCGGTCGGGCGAGCAGCGAATCGCCGGAGTATCCGCTCGCCGGCGCGAAGTCGATCGACGTGAGATCGGCGATCGGGCTCGTGCCGTAGAGCCGCATGCTCGTGCCCGAGAAGACCGGAACGACCCACAAGGTCGAATCGGCATGACGATGAATCACGAAATCGATGTCGGTCCGGCTGCCATTCTGGATCAAGCCCAGCTCGCTCGGCTGGCCGATGCCGTCGCTGTTGACGTCGGACCAGAACCGGAACCCCGACGAGTCGGCGTTGGCCTGGAACGCATAGACCAGGACGTTGCGCGCATCCGGCCGCGGCGTATCCTGGCGCAGCGGCGACCAGAGACTCTCGTATCCTTCCGTGCTGATCGCCGACGCGCCGAAGCAGCGCGGCGTCCCGTTGGTGAGCAGCGTGGCGAGGAACTCGTTGGACACCGTGGTGCCTTCCAGCACCCAGTCGGTACCGCACAAGCCCGTGTCCAGATTGTAGCTGGCGCTGTACACGCGATACCATTTGAATCGAGTCGACTGGGCCGCGTTGTCCGCCCATCCCAGGTGAATCGCTCGATTGAGCGAGATCGAGCCCAGCGTGTCCGGCGCCGGGAGCTGGAGCCGCTCGTCGACCGTGATGACGTTCGACCGATTGCTCACCCCCCCACCCACGTCGACGGCGGTCACGTAGTACTGCAAGTGCGGCACGCCGTTGTCATGGAAAGTGTTGGACGTGGTCTCGCCGCGCAGGAGGTAGGAACTCCCCGTGCTGCCGCGCGAATAGATGCGGTAGCTGGCGAGATCCGAGCTCAGTACGTCATCCCAGGCGAGCAGAATCCCCGCGGGGCGATTGGGGTCGCCGCTCGGGTCCAGCTGGTACGCGAGGTTCTGGGGTGGGTTCAGGGTGCCCGGCGGCGGATTACCGGGAGCGGTGCTGTTCTGGCACGCGACGGCACCGAGGCCGGCGACGACGAGCAGAGAGCGGAGCAAGAGCCGCATGGCGTCCTCAAGGCTTCAGATGGTCCGGCAGAAAGCACGCGGCGTGCCCAGACGTAAGTCGTGGGTGCGCGTGCAGTTGGGAACTAAGGCCGAACCCGGTGTGTCATCTGGAGGGGACGGCTAGCGAGCGAACGACTGCTGCTGGTAGTCGAACTTGATGTCCGGCTGGTCGAGCAGGGCCACGAAAAAGCTGAACGCGAAGTTGCCGGTCGGAGCCTTCGAGAACGAGAAGCTCGCGTGCCAGCGGTGCAGGTCGCGCTCCAGCCGAATGAAGTGGGCGCCGAATTGCCGAGTGTCGAAATCGTAATTGGACGTCCAGGTCGCCGACCAATGAGCCGTCGGCTGAAATGAGAGCGTGAAACCGACGTTGTGACTCCCACCTAGCGTGCTGGCGAAACCCGTGTCGACCTGGGGCCGGGCCCGTGTAATGGTGTAGAGGAGCGACAGGTTGAACCCCTTGCCGCCGCCGAGCGGCACCCCCCCCGGCCCCGTGAACTCCTTCTGGCCGAACCCGGGTTGGGGGCCACCCGGTGGGCTCTCCGGCCCAGTGGCCGGCGGGGTAGCCGGGGCCGGGCCGCCCGACCGGCCCCCCAAACCGAACAGCGCGGCGATGCCGTGTATCGTGGCCGGGGTGACGGAGAACTGGGCCGTGAGGCTCGTCAGGAAGGGATCGAACTGCGCGGTGTCGGTCCCCACCTGACCTTTCCATAAGTCATGCGACATGCGCAGGCTGAACCCCGGCAGCAAGTCCGACGCGAACGAGTTGCTGATCGCCGAGGTCTGCCAGCCGGTGTGACCCGGCTGTTTCGCCTGCTCGAAATTATACGACAGCGAGCTCGTGTTGATGCTCAGGATCCGGATCTTGCGCGCCGCTTGCTGGCCGGTATCGCCCGGCGCCGGCTTGAGCTTGGCCTCGAAGTTTTGCGACAGACCGAGGCTGATCGTCTGCTGCGGATCGCTGCGGGCGGTGAAGTTCCGACGGGTGGGATCGAGCGCGAACGCAAATGCCGAATCGACCGTGGATCCCGGCGCGTAGGCGTAGCTGATCTGCGGCGAGACCGAATGGCGAATCCGGGCGATGGGCCCGAATCCCGGGAAGAACCCGAAGAAAGTGGGGCTGAGGCCGGCGCTGAACTGCAGCCGTTTGCCCTGGCGGAGAAACTGCCCGTTCGTGTACTGATTGCGGATCATGAACGGCCCTTGCGACGTCTGGTTCACGATCGCGATGCCGGGCTGCAGCTTCCAGGTCCCCGTGAAGAACGAGGGCAGGTTGATCCCGGTTTGCCAGTTGATCGCCGTGCTGAACGTCTGGTCGAAGAGCACCCGACGGCGCCCACCGGGGACGGTCGAGTCCGGGATGTCGACTTCCTGCCGCGCATTGCTGATGTTGTCCGCCACATCGAAACTGTTGGTCCAGTTCCAGGGGCCGATGCGGAGCGGAGTCTGAAAGCTCAGCGTCGTGGCCCGGTTGTCGAAGAACGCGGTGTCCAACCCGCCCCCAGGCAGGACCACGGGGGCCTGCTGCTGATGAAACGCCTGCTGATTGGTGAACGAAAACCCGGGCGACCAGGTGATGGATGGCGTGATGTTGATCGGGGACGGCGCGAGGCTCACCGTCGGTATGGTCTGGGATACGAGACCATTTCCGACCTCCTGGCTGCGATTGCCGCCCACGCTCAACGTGCCCCAATCGAATTGCTTGGTGAAGTTCACCTGCGACGTGAGGCTCGCGGTTGCAAGAAATGGATTCACGGTGTTGGTCTGAATGACCCGGGTGCTGCTCGCGTAATCGATGCTGGCGCCGAAATGGGTGCGCGAGGAAAACCGCTGCTGGTGCTGCCACCCGAGGCGGATGGAGGAGCCGGGAGAGTCGAGTTGGCCATAGCGCTCGAAGGAGATGCTCCCGTCGATGAAGCGGTCGAGCCACTTGTAGCTGCTGGCCGCTCGGAGCGACAGATAGCGCCCTGCAAACCAGTCCGCCTTAACGAGGAAATCGAAGTAATCGTTGATCGCCCAGTAGTAGCCGACATTGAGCAGGTGGCGCTGGTAGCTACGGACGGGGCGGACGATGTCGTTCAAGCCGAAGCGCGGCACCAGAATGCCGCTGCGCCGTCCCTTGCGCACGTCCTGAAAGATGAACGGCAGCCACATGATCGGGACGTCGTGGATGTACAGCACGGCCGGCCGCGCCACCATCACGTTTTTGTTCAGCCACTTCATCTCGCCGGTAGCGAAGTGGTAATCGGGAACGGGGTTCTCGTCCGATGTAACCTGGCTGTTCGCCCCGTACAGGCGTGTGGAGCCTGAATCGACCGCGAGGTCGCCGCGCACGATCCACTTGGCGATGCCCTGCTGGAAGTTGGTGAGAGCATTGTGCACGGTGCCGCGCTTGAGACAGGTATCGTACCGCATTGATTCCCCCACCATGACCGTCGCCTGATCGAACAACCGGGGATCGCCGATCGCATCCAGCCGACAGCTCCGCTGGTGGTAGCGGATCGAGTCCGATTCCACTTTCGTCCCTTCGCGCTCCACGAACGCCTCGCCCCGCAGGTGAATCGTCTCGGTATCGCCGCCCTGTGCGATCAGCGTGTCGGCGACATACTGCGTGATGCGGTACCCCCGCAGCTTGAGCAGGGAATCGATCACCGCGTCGGACGCTGGGAAGCTGCGCGTCGGGCCCGTCGGCAGGCCGAGCCGGCGGGCGGTCGCGGTATCGAGGCGCCCCTGGGCGGCCGAGTCGGCCGCGGTCCGGGCCGTCGTGTCGGGCCGGGGGGGAGGCGGAGGGGGCCGCCTCGGGGTCTGGGCGTCGAGTGAACCGGCGGCAGCCAGCAGCAGGGCAACGAGCCCGGCGGCGCTCGCCCGGCCGGCCTTCTCGCGACGGTTCCGGCGTTTGGTCACAACCCAGGCGCACCAGATGCTCACTTCGTAGAGCACCATCAGCAAGACGATGCCGACCAGCATCGACAGCGCATCCGGGGGCGCGAGCAGCGCGGCCGCGACAGCGGAAACGGCCAGAGCGTAGCGCCGGTGGCGGGCGAGGAACTGAGGCGTCACGAGGCGCAGGGCCGTGAGGATCACCACCACGAGGGGCAGCTCCATGGCGAGCCCGATGGCGATCAGGAACTGCGCCGCAAACGAAAAATATCCGTCGGCGGTGATGATCGGGGAGAACACCTGTGGTTGGAAGCTGAACAGCATCCGCAAGACGCGCGGTAGCAACCATTCGTAGGCGACGGCGGCCCCGCTCAGGAACAGCACCACGCCGACCGAGAGCGCGGGCACGATCAACCGCTTCTCGCGGTTGTACAGCGCCGGCGTGAGGAACGCCCACACCTGGTAGATCACCACCGGCGACGCGATCACCAGACCCAGGGCGAAGGCGAACTTGAGCGTGATGAGGAACGGCTCGGTGGGACTGGTGAACTTGAGCTTGCCGTCGGGGAGGAGAGGGATGATGGGACGCATCAGCATGCGGATCACGTCCACATGCTCGACGATTACCCAGCCCACCAGACTCGCCAACAGGACCGCCACGAGGCTCTTGAGGATACGCCAGCGTAGCTCCTCGACGTGGTCGAGGAAGGGCATTTCGCCCCGGTCCTCACGAGTCTCCGACACGCCGGCCCCCCTCCCCCACCCCGGCCTTCAGACGCGGGAGAGGCTACCGCCCCAGGCGCTGGAGCTTGTCGCGCGCGAGGTTGGCCTCTGGAGAGCGGGGGTAGCGGGAGATGACCTGGGCGTAGTACGTGCGCGCGGCCGCCTTGTCGCCCCGCTGCTCGGCGAGGAAGCCCAGCTTGTAGAGCGCCGAGGCCGCCCGTGGCGAAGTCGCATAGGTCTTCACGACCTGTTGGTACACCGCGGCGGCCGAGTCCGTGTTCTCGCCCGCAAACGACTCCCCGATGAAGTAGAGCGCGTCGGGCGCCCGCTCGTGGGTTGGGAACACCCGCAGAAACTCTCGAAAGGCCTGGCGCGCCGTTCCATATCGGCTCGCCCGGTACTGCTGATACGCGAGGTCGTACATCTGCTCCGGCCCCGGACCCGCCGGATTCCCGGACGGGCCGACCGGCACCGCCACGCCGCCCCGGCTGGTGTCGAGGACCGGCACCGGTTGGCGGGCCTGCTCTTCCAGGCGCCCCCGCAGCTCCGTCAACCGCTGCTGGCTCTGACCCGTCAGCTCCTGCACGCTGACGAGCTGCTGCTGCACGGCGAGCAGATCAGTCTTGACGTCGCCGCGCAGCTGCACCAGGTAGGCCTGCTGCGCCGTCAGCTTCTCCTGCACCGTGCGGAGCAAGACGCGCACCGTGTCGATTTCAGCGCTGCGCTGGCTGTCCGCACGGGCGCGGTCCCCGCGCAGCGCCTCGACCTGGAGCTCGACCCGCCGGACGTCGCCTTTCAGCGCGCATCCGGCGGTGAGCCCCAGGGCAAGCAGGAAGGGCCGCCTCACGGCTGCTTCAGGTTCTCGCCGCCGGAGAGAATCTCGAACTCGTCCCGGCGATTCTGTGCCCACGACTCCTCGTCGTGTCCGGGAGCGAGGGGCCGCTCCTCGCCGTAGGACACGGTCTCGATGCGGCTCGCATCGATGCCGTGACTGACGACGTACTGCTTGGCGGCCGTCGCGCGCCGGTTGCCGAGCGCCAGGTTGTATTCGTCGGACCCGCGCTCGTCGCAATGACCACTGATGCGGATGCGCAGCGCCGAGTTGGCCTGGAGGATTGCGACCTTCTGGTCCAGGACCGAGGCGTCCCCGCCCCGGATGAGCGCCTTGTCGTAGTCGAAGTGAATCATGGTGGCAAGGAGCGTCTTCACCGCCTCCGTCCCACGACCCATGGCAGCCAGCGAGTCGGCGATCTCCTGACGGCGTTTCGCCTCTGCCTGGGCCCTCCGGTCTGCTTCCTCCTGGGCCGCCTTCATGGAATCGTCGTGCGCCTGCTGGGCCGCGCGGAGCGAGTCCGCGTTGGGCCCGGTCGGGGTAGGCGTCGTCTCTGGCTGCTTCCCGCCGCACGCGGCGAACGCTACGGCGACCAGACCGCTCAGCAGGAGCAAGGGTAGGCGTTTCATCGGTTCAGGTCCTCTCCGATTTCAAGGGGTCGACGATGCGGTCTCCGGCAACCGCGGAGACCAGGCCGGCAAGCGCGCGCCGCTCTTTTGCAGCAGCGGGCGGATGCGGCCGGTTTCCACATCGATGATCCAGAGCTGCCGATACCCCGAACGATCCGACACGAAGGCCATATGGCGGCTGTCGGGTGCCCAGGTTGGATCTTCGTTCCGCCCGACCGAGGTGAGCTGCCGCACCGCGCGCGTCCGCACGTCGAGGACGAACACCTGCAAGGTGCCGCCCACATCGCGGTGGAAGGCGACCGTCTGGCCGTCGGGCGACCACTCCGGCGCGTTGGACGAACCGGTGGCACCGTAGTCGAACGGCGCGAAGAGCTGCGGGTCCGTCCCGTCCGCCGCCATCACGTAAATCTGCGGCAGCCCGGCTCGCGTCGACACGAACGCGATCCGCTGGCCGTCGGGACTGTAGGTCGGAGACAAGTTGTCGTAAAAGCGCCCCACGGTCAAGCGCTGTAAGCAGCAGCCGTCCTTGAAGTTCACCGTGTAGAGGTCGGTGCCCTCCTCGGTCGCGCGGCTGAACGCGAGCGTCTTGCCGTCAGGCGAGAACGCCGGCGTAAAGTCGAGCGCCTGGCCGGTCGTGGCGACCGGCGCCCGCTTGCCGCTCGCGACCTCCTGGACGAACAGCCGCCCATGGCCCTGCCAGAATTCCATGTACGAGAAGCGACGTCCGTCCCCCGCCCACGCGGGCGACATCGCCTGGTGATCGCTCGAGGACACGAGCTTCTGGTCGGCGCCGTCCTGATCGATGGTGTACACCTTGCCGTCCATCACGAACAGGATCCGGGTGGCGGCGGTCCCGCCCACACCGAGCGCCGCTTCCAGCACGCGGTCGGCCAGCTGATGCACCACGAGTCGAAACCCGGGGTCCTTGAGCGCCGGCAGGCGCGCCCGGACCTCGCGCCGCACGCCACCCGCCGCCACGTCGTGCACCGTGACGATCGCGCTATCGCCCGGACCGGGGGTCACGCCGACGGCGAAGTCGGCGCCGAGCGCCTGGTACAGCGGATAATTGAGCGTGGTCGCGGCCGCCGCGCCTCCGGTGGCCGGGCGGGTGGTGGGCGCCGTGGTGACGCGGATCGAATCGCCGCCGGGCAGCGTGATCAGCTCGAACCGGTCGCTGTAGTCGAGATCGCGCGACATGATGGTGCGCACCGAGTCGAGCGCCGCCGCGTGCACCGGCAACACGACCATGCCCGGCCGTACCCCGGGCCGGTAGACGATGCCGATGCGGACGCCGCGATCGATGGCGGAGGTGTCCTGAGCGCCAGACGGTCGCACCGTCGGACCGACGCACAGAACCGCGAGGCCGAGGAACAGCCGTCTCACTGGCGCTTGCCCGAGAAGTAAAACCGGACGAACAGCACGTCGGCAGTCCAGCCGTCGGGCAGGGGCCGGAACGCCTTGACGCGCCCCGCTTGCTCGACCGCCCCCTGCGCTTCGAGGTCGAACGCATAATTCCCCGAGCGCTTGAGGAGCTGGAGATGGCTCACCGACCCGTCGCGATGCACCAAGAACGAGACCTCCGCCTCGAGAGGAGTGCTTTGGAGCGGACGCTGCCAGACGCGCAGCACCTGCGCCACGATGTTCTGCAAGTACTCGGGGAACGGAAACTCCACCCCCTCCGTGCTCACCGTCGCGACGTCCGTGCCCGTCGACGGCTTCTCTCCGGGGAGCGGCGCCACGTTGGGCGTGGTGCGCGGCGCGGCCTCGCGCTTGGTGTTGTCCGCCACCGGAGGCGGCGGCGCCGGCGACACCGTGCTCTTCGGCGACTTGGCCTTCGGCGCCGGTGCCGGTTTTTCCTCCGCCGGCCGATCCACCGCCTCGGGCGCTTTGCGCGCGTCCGGAGTCGGCTCGGGCGCCGCCACGAGATGCACGCGATACGTCGGAGGCACGGGCTTGCGCGCGGCCGCCGCCCCGGCGATCAGGAACGTCGCGGCGAGCGCGTGCACCGCCACCGTGCCCACGAGTCCGACGCTGGTGCTGTCCGACCCCCGGGGCCCGCGTCTCACCGCTGGACCTCCTCCGGCTCGGCGACGAGGCCAACGTCGTTCACGCCCGCCGCGCGGATGGCCGCCAGCACCCGCACGACGTCCGCGTAGGGGACCCGACCGTCGGCTCGGAGGTACACCCCAGTGGGGCGTTTGGTTCGCACGAAGGCCGGAAACGTGGCCCGGAAATCCGCGTAGGACAGGGCCGCCTGATCCATGAAGATGCGGCCCTCGCGGTCGAGGGTCACCACGAGACCCGACTTGGGTTCGAGCGGCTTCGCTTCAGCGCGAGGCAGTCGGACGTCCACGCCCCCCTGCATGATCGGCGCGGTGATCATGAAGATGATCAGCAGCACGAACGCGACGTCCACGAGCGACGTGACGTTGATGTCGGCGTTCAGGGGCAGCTCACCGTGCCCGCGCAGCCCACCTCCACCACCGCCCAGGAGCCCGGCCATTAGAGCCTCCCTTCGCGCGCCATCGTGCCGATGATCTCCTGCGCGAACCCTTCCAGCTCGCCGGCGAACAGCCCGAGGCGATTCACGAACAGGTTGTAGGCCATGACGGACGGCACGGCCACGGCGAGCCCGGCCACGGTCGTCACCAGCGCTTCAGCGACGCCCGGCGCCACGGCCGCGATGTTGCCGGATCCGCCGACCGCGATCCCGATGAACGCATCCATTACGCCGAGCACGGTCCCGAGCAGCCCGAGGAGTGGGCTGACGGACCCAAAGGTGGCGAGCCAGGGGATGAAGCGCGCCGCGGCGTCGCGCTCCGCCGCGACCTCTTTCGCGAGCACCATGCGCAGCGCCTCGAGCTGCGTCGTGGTCAGCGCGGTCTGCGTCGCCACGGCCGGGCCGTTGTCCTTCAACCCGCCGGGCTTCAGCTCGGAAAAGAAATTGATGCCTTCGCGCAGCAACCGGTTGTAGGGCGAGGCGGGCAGCCGCATGGCGGCGTGGTAGGCGTCGTCCAGCCGCGTGGCCCGCTCGATCTCGGCCATGAAACGGTCGGCCTGCCGGCGCATCCGGCGAAACTGCCACCACTTGAGGAAGATGAGATACCAGGAGACGATGGAGAACACGACGAGGATGGCGAGCACGAACTTGGTCTCGCGGCTCGACGTGAGAACCAGCTCCCAGGGCGTTGTGGGGACCGCCCGGCCCACCTGAAAGAG
>Ga0137415_10003821_pt1 | contig 14942 bp, 13 predicted proteins | sample CZODoug3_1_1_16f_FD_183082 | JGI IMG/M metagenome (GOLD analysis project Ga0137415, IMG submission 183082) | Vadose zone soil fungal communities from Angelo Coast Range Reserve, California, USA - CZODoug3_1_1_16fungal (Hybrid Assembly) | ecosystem: Environmental > Terrestrial > Soil > Vadose... | reverse complement strand
GGTCGTTCGACCCACGGAGGCACTGCAACACAATGCCATCCAGCGCGACCCGTAAAAAAACTTACACGCCCGTCGCTTCGCTCCTCGCAATGACGGGTTAGAGAATCAAATGCATTCCCGCATCCATGCGCACGATTTCGCCGGTCATGTTGCCGGAACCCGGCGTCGCCAGGAAACAGACGAGCTGCGCGATATCCTCCGCCGTTGAGGCGACCTTGAGCGGCACTTTCGCCACCACGGAATCGCGCACCGCTTTGGCGCCGGCCTCGCCGCGGCCCTTGGTGAACCAGGGCGTATCGATATAGCCGGGGCAGACCGTGTTGACGCGGATCAAGGGCGCCAGCGCGCGCGCCAGCGACAGCGTGATGGTGTTGAGCGCGCCCTTGCTGGCGGCATAGGCGACCGACGAGCCGCCGCCGGAGATGCCGGCGACCGAGGACACATTGACCACCGCGGACGGCTGCCCCGAGGCCTTGGCGCCGGCTTCCAGCAGCGCCCGCGTCGCGCGGATCATCTGATACGGCCCGATCGTGTTGACGGCATAGATGCGCTGGAAATCTTCCGCCGAAAGCCCGTCGAGATTGTCGTGCGGCACGTGCTTGGTGGTGCCGGCATTGTTGATCAGCGCGTCGAGACGTCCGAACGGTGCCGCGGCAGCCGCGATCTTCTTGCAGTCCTCATCGCGCGAGACGTCGCCCTGCACCACCACGACCTCGGCGCCGGCCTTGCGGCAGAGATCGGCGGTCGCTTCGGCCTCGGTCTTGCTGTTGGAATAATTGACGACGATGCGCGCGCCGCCCTTCGCCAGCATCGCCGCGGTCGCAGCCCCGAGGCCGGATGCAGAACCCGTTACAATTGCGCACAAACCATCCTTCGACATCGGCATTTCCTTATTGTTTTGAACTGAGCCGTCTGTTGCGGTGGCATACCATATCGCGCGGCGAAGTCCCTGCAAATCCGCGAAATCCATGACGCGGAATTCGTGCTTCGCCTGATGGACCGCATGCCGCCCTCGCAAGCGGCCCTGCGGGCAGCGCTTGTCAGGGCTATGGCTTTTCCGCATCATAAAGCGCAAGAAAAGACCGCACCCGGGGGTTAACCTCAAGGCTTAGATAACCAAGGCTTAGATAACCAAGGCTTGGCGGAACTGCCCTGCCGTACCGTGCCAATGAAACAAAGGGAACGCAGTGGCGGAGAGTGAGAACATTGTTGCCGAGACCGCGGAGAAGATCTTCGCCGATCTCGCCGATGCCCAAACCATCAACAACGACAAGAAGGGCGCGTGGCAGGCCCCGCTCTGGCAGGCGCTGAGCGAGGCCGGATTGCCGCTGGCATGGGTGCCGGAGGATTGCGGCGGCTCGGGCGCGAGCCTCGCCGAGGGTTTTAGCGTGTTGAGCGCCGCGGGGCGTTTTGCGATTGCCGTTCCGCTCGCCGAAACCATGCTGGCGGGCTGGCTGTTGGCGCAGGCCAAAATCTCCTCGCCCGAGGGCGAGATGACGGTGGTGCCCGCGAGCCCGAAGGACCGCATCACGCTCAATGCCGATGGCAGCCTCTCCGGCCGCGCCCGCGGCGTGCCGTTTGCGAAAGCCGCAAAGCACATCGCGGTGCTGGCCAATGGCGCCGGCGGGCTGTCGATCGCGCTGGTCGAGGCCGGCAAATGCCGGATCGAGGCCGGGCTCAATCTCGGCGGCGACAATTCCGATACCGTGACGTTGGACAAGGTCCCGCCGGTCGCGATCAAGCCGGCGCCGAAGGGTTTTGACCAGACCACGCTGATGCTGATGGGCGGCGTCGCGCGCTCCTTGCAGATCGCGGGCGCGTTGGAATCGATGCTGGAAATTTCCGTGCGCTATTCCAACGAGCGCGTCGCGTTCGAGAAGAAGATCTCGAAATTCCAGGCGGTGCAGCACAATCTCGCTCGCCTCGCCGGCGAATCCGCCGCCGCACTCGCGGCGGCGACTTCGGCGGCGGATGCCATCGCCAACAGCACGTCGTTCAACGACGAAGTCTTCCTCGAAGCCGCTTCCGCCAAAATCCGCTGTTCGGAGGCGGCCGAGAAGGGCGGTGGCATCGCCCATCAGGTCCACGGCGCGATCGGCTTCACCATCGAGCACATCCTGCATCGCTATTCGCTGCGCGCGCTGGCGTGGCGCGACGATTTCGGCTCCGAGAGTTACTGGGCCGTCGAGCTCGGCCAAATGGTCGCCGACCGCGGCGCCGATGAATTATGGCCGCTGGTAGCCTCGCGCTAGAACCGAACAAGAATAGCCTGCATGGAAGTCGAGACCCTCCAATGACCGCAGCCCTTCGTTTCGATCCGATCCGCCTGCCGCCCGAATGCGAAAAACTGCGCAAGGAAGTGCGTGCCTTCCTGGCGGACGAAATCGCCGCCGGCACGTTCGATCCGCACAAGCCCAACCGCGAAGACACCGACGTGCCGGAATTCTCCCGCAAGGTCGGCGAACGTGGCTGGTTAGGGATGACCTGGCCGAAGAAATATGGCGGCCATGAACGCTCGTTCCTCGAGCGCTATGTGGTGACCGAGGAAATGCGCGTCGCCAACGCGCCGACCCGCCGCTTCTTCGTCGCCGACCGCCAGAGCGGCCCGGTGCTGCTCAAATACGCGCCCGAGCACATCAAGATGGACATCCTGCCGCGGATCTGCCGCGGCGAGGTCTGCTTTGCGATCGGCATGAGCGAGCCGAATTCGGGCTCCGATCTGTTCGCGGCGAAGACGCGCGCGACCAAGACCGACGGCGGCTATCTGATCAACGGCACCAAGATCTGGACCTCGTCGGCGCATATCGCCGACTACATGATCGCGATCTTCCGGACCTCACCGTCGACCAAGGAAAATCGCCGCCACGGCCTGACCCAGTTCCTGGTCAAGATGAAGCAGCCGGGCATCGAGGTGAATCCGATCGGCCAGATCACCGGGCAATATGAATTCAACGAGGTTGTGTTTACCGACCATTTCGTTGCCGAGGACCATGTGCTCGGCGAAATCGACGGCGCCTGGAAGCAGGCGACGAGCGAGCTCGCCTATGAGCGAAGCGGCCCGGAGCGTTTCCTCGAAACCTATTACGTGCTGACCGAGCTGGTCCGCGCGGTGGGCAAGAACCCGGACACCCGAAGCGCCGAAGGCATCGGGCGGCTGGTGGCACAACTGCACACCATGCGGCGGATGTCGGTCTCGGTCGCCGGCATGCTGCAGGCCGGCAAGGAGCCGGTGGTCGAAGCCTCCATCGTCAAGGACATCGGCACGGTGTGGGAGCAGCAATTGCCGCACCGGGTGCGCGATCTCGCCGCCTTTGTCGATGCGGACGCCACCAACCACGAGACGCTGGAAAATCAACTGTCATTCGCGATCAAGACCGCGCCAAAACTGACGATCCAGGGCGGCACCACCGAAGTGCTGCGCGGCATCATCGCCCGCGGGCTTGGCTTGCGCTAGGCGCGCGGCCCGGCTTGCACTAATTCAAAAAAGGAAACACCATGAGCAAATACACTGATATCGGCGTCGAGAAGCACGGCCACGTCGGCCTGATCGAAATCCGCAAACCCCCGCTGAACTTCTTCGACGTCGCGCTGATCAACCAGATCGCCGACGCGCTGGAAGAATTCGATCGTGACATCGAGATCCGCGCCTCGGTGCTCGCCGCCCAAGGCAAGGCGTTCTGTGCCGGCGCCAATTTCAGCGATCCGGCACGGCAGGAGCAGGAAGAGAAAGCCAAATCCGATCCGGCGTCCAACCTGCCGATCAATCATCTCTATGTCCAGGCGGTGCGCATCTTCCGCAACAAGAAGCCGATCGTTGCCGCCGTGCATGGCGCGGCCATCGGCGGCGGCCTCGGTCTTGCGGTATCGGCTGATTTCCGCGTCACCTGCCCCGAAGCGCGTTTCGCCGCCAATTTCACCAAGCTCGGTTTTCATCCGGGCTTCGGGCTGACGGCCACGCTTCCCGAACTGGTCGGCAAGAACAACGCCGAACTGATTTTCTACACCAGCCGCCGTGTCAGCGGCGAAGAAGCCACACGGATGGGCCTTGCCAATGTCTGCGTGCCGCAGGACCAGGTGCGCGCGGAAGCCATGAAGCTCGCAGCTGAGATCGCCGAATGTTCGCCGCTTGGCCTGATCTCGACCCGCGCCACCATGCGCGCCGGCCTCGCCGACCGCGTGCTCGCCGCCACCAACCACGAATTGGTGGAGCAAACCAAACTGCGCGCCACCGAAGATTTCAAGGAAGGCGTCAAAGCCAGTGCCGAACGCCGCGTCGCGAATTTCAGGGGGCGGTGATCCGGGCCTTGCTCCCTCAACCCGTCGTCCCGGCCTTGAGCCGGGACCCATACGCCGTGTTCTCTCGACCCAGAGTGAGAAAGGATGGCATTAAAACTTGAGTCCCTCTTTTCGACAGTAGGAACTAAAGGGCATCTCTGCGACGCTTTCCATCTTGCATATATCTGGAATTCGACGCTTTTTAGAGGCCTCATTATTTACTGCGGATTCCATATGAACCAGCGGCAGTCCCAGAGTCTTCGCTAGAACGATAATCGAGATATCATTCAGCCCAACTGTTCCGCTGCGCCCATTGTTGTTTTCGGATATGAACTCGGCATAAACGGTCTGCATGCGCGTTACTTCCGAGATATATGTATGATAATCCCATTCACCTTCGCCGACTTCCAAAACCAACTCTTCTTCCGAAGCCTTGATGACTTCACCGACGGTTCCGACAATGTGAACCATTTCATCATATATTTCCGTCGTTACAGCAAAATCACCATCAACGATACGCTCCTTAATTTTCTTCCACGCAGATTCATGTATGTCCTCGGGCATCGTCTCCAAGGGGTTGGATATTCCCGAGGTGTCGACGCAATATTTTTTCATGAACTGCTAAAATTTTCGCGTATGGCAAAAAGATGCTCAAAGTTCTTTATTCCCATATACTCGGCGGCACTGTGATTTGTTATCTTGCCGGAATTCCAAGCTTCGATAACAAGCCCAGTGTATAGCCGTCCGAGAGAATTGCGATAACGACTCCCGTAATATTTAGATCGAGCGAATGACTTTAGAATTGCTTCTTGAGAGTCAAAGAAGGGCTTTTTTACACCCCAATAATAAGTTGAATTTACGTAACCAAGATTGACAAGGCGGATCAGCATAGCGTGCTGGCTTACGCGAAAGCGAGTGGCTAGTTGTTCGAGTTTCTCATCTGAAATTTCATCCAGAGGAGGATTGAGTGGGCTACCAAGCGCCACAGCTATCTCTGTCTTTGGCATCAGAAATGATGCCGCAAACCGGTCGCACCACTGTTCTATTTTAGACGGATTGTCTTTTATTCGTTTTCCACTTATGCCGCTTTGCTTGAGGATAACGTGTCCAAGTTCGTGCGCCAGCGTGAAACATTGCGCACCTGACGTCTCGTTAGCGAAGACGATAACGGGCAGAGGAGATGCAAATATGCAAATCCCTCTCGCTTGAAAATCTGAAAGACCACTAACTCTCAGAGTTAGAATTCCGGCGGCCTCAAACTTGAGTCGCATGATCTCCGGAAGCTTACCTTGATCGTTTATTCGAAGACCAAATTGTTCGGACATTGAAAATTTTAGGACTTGCCGCGCATTATTTGCTGCGATCTCCACATCGATTTTATCATCAACAAAAAGCTGGTCGGGTACGGTTGGTGGTTGGTCGCCTAGCTCAGCGTAAAGGTCGATTGCGTTCTGTCTCTGAGCTTCAGCCCAACCCTGAATGAGTTTGAGTTCGCGCTCTTCTCCTGGTTTATCGGCCCCGCGGTGCATTCTAAAATCTGGAACGAGCTCAGGTTCCTTTATTGGAGGTGGCTCGCTTCTGAAAAACTCTAGAAATGCACGGTCATAAAGATCAGCAAGCGAGCGAGCTTGCTTGACCGTTGGACGGTCGACCGCCTCTAGGGAATTTTCGACCTTTTCCCAAGCCGCAATATCTTCTGGCTTTTTATTGACTCGGCGCGCAGCGTCTTCAAGCGTGTGACCGCGCCACTCGCGCGCCCATTTGAGCATCAGCGGGTTTAGTGCAGGTCTCTGTTTTTTGGCGGCGGCTGCCATGGCAGATCCATCCTACTGTAAATTGTAAAAGCTTTCGCCTACTCAACCGACGCTCTGAGGCCTATTCCAGAAAAATTCCCGGTTGCCCGTCTCGTGTTCGGCATAGTCATCAATGGCGGTTATGATCGCCTTGATGAGGAGAGCGCTGCCGGGCGCTCTCCTGTGCGGCAGCGTCGCCTCAGCCCGCGTGCACAGATGCCTAACCCGCCAGAGGGCCGCCAAGACTGAGATGGGTTGGTTTCCGGATCGTACCAGAGCGGTTTGGGCATGACGGCTATATAGAACATACCATGAACATCGGCAATCCACTAGCTGTTGTGGCTACCTGTCTCAAGGGAATAAACCCGCAATTGCGCACCAGGCCGGGACGACTTGGGGAGAGAGCTTACGTCTTCTTCCCCACCACCAGCGCATCCACGATCGTAACCCCCTGCCCGGCCGGATGCACCAGCACCGGATTGATCTCGATCTCGGAAATCTCGTTGGCGTGTTGCGCCGCCAGCACCGAGATCTCTGAGATCAACCGCGACAACGCCGCGACGTCGGCCTTCGGCGCGCCGCGAAACCCATGAAGCAATGGCGCGGCCTTCAGCGCCTCCAGCATCGCGGATGCTTCCGCAGCACGCACCGGCGCTGGACGATAGATCACATCCCTGAACAGTTCGGTGGTGACGCCGCCGAGGCCGACCATGATCATCGGACCGAAGGTGGCGTCTCGCATCGTGCCGATGATGAGCTCGACGCCCTTCTTCGCCATCGGGGCGACCAGCACGCCCTGGATCGCGGCATTGGGCCGGTGCCTGCGCGCGCTGTCCAGCAGCGCCTGATAGGCAATGAACGCCTCGCCCTTGGTCGCGACGTTGACGCGCACGCCGCCGACCTCGCTCTTGTGCGGGATATCGCGCGACTGGATCTTCATCACCAGCGGAAAGCCGGCACGGGCGATCGCCGGATCGAGCCCATCGCGTTCCGTCACCAGCACCTCGTCAGGTAGCGCGATGCCGGCCTCGCGCAGCAGCGACTTGCTGTCGAATTCCGAGAGCGTCGGCGATTTCAGATAGCCTGCGAGATCGCGCGGCGGCAGCGCCGCATGATCCGCCGGCGGCGCCAGCTTGAATTTTGCGTAATCGGCGATCCGCCGCATGGCGACGCCGACATGGGTCAACCCCGACAGCACGACGACGCCGGACTTTGCGAGCTCGCTGCGCGCGAAATGCGACGGCAGCGTGTAGGAATAGAACACGATCGGCTTGTGCTGCGCATCGATCACCGGCTTCAGCTCACTCTGTTTGAACGGCATCCGTACCTCGCTCGACAGCGACAGCACCATCAGGATGGCGTCGACTTCATCTGACACGTCGAGCAGGTCGATGCTCCTTTGAAGCCCGCCACTGCTGGCGCCCTGCGCGGTGACATCGATCGGATTGCCGGCGGAGCCATAGGATGGCAGCAGCTTCTTGATTTCGGTCTGGATCGACGGCGACAGTTCGGGCACCCGCAACCCCTGCATCGAAACCGTGTCCGCGCCCCAGATGCCGGCGCCGCCGGAAACCGTCAGCACCGCGACGCGGTCACCCTTCGGCAGCGGATTGGTGGTCAGCACGGCCGCGATGGTCACGGCCTCATCGAGGTCGTTGGAAACGATGAAACCGTATTTGGCGAACACCGCGTCATAGGCGGCCGACCAGCCGGCCATGCTGGCGGTATGCGACGCGGCCGCCCGCTCGCCGGCGCCGGAGCGGCCGACTTTGGTGACGATGACGGGCTTGCCAAGCCCCGCCGCGCGTCGAGCGGCGGCGAGGAATTTCTCGACGTCGCGGATGCCCTCGATGAACAGCAGGATCACGTCGGTCGAGGAATCCTGCACCAAATATTCGAAAAATTCGCCGGCGCCGAGATCGCTTTCATTGCCGGCGCTGACGACATAGCTCAGCGCAATGCCGAGCGCCTTGGCGCGATGATAGATCGCAAAGCCGATGCCGCCGCTCTGCGCGACGATGCCGATCCGCCTCTTGGTCGCGACCAGATTGGGCGCGTCGGGCTTGACGTCGACGGTCGGGCTGAAGGTGGCGGCGACGCGCTGGACCTGGCTGTAAAATCCTTCCGCATTGGGACCGGAGATGCGCATTCCCGTCTTCTTGGCGAGCGCCACGATGGCGTCCTGCATCGCGGCGCTGTCGCCGCCCTCCTCGGCAAATCCGGACGAGATGATCACGGCGTTCCTGACGCCCACCGCGGCACATTGCTCGAGCGCGCCGAGCACAGCCTTGGCCGGGATGATGATCACGGCGAGATCGACCGGCTGGCCGACCTCCGCGATCGATTTGTAGCATTTCAACCCGTCGATATCGCCGTAGCTCGGATTGATCGGATAGAGCTTGCCGGGATAGTCGTTCTTGCGCAGCATCGACAGCAGCCGGCCCGGAATCTTCTCGTGATCGCGGGAAGCGCCGATCAGCGCGATGCTCTCGGGCGCGAAGAAACTGTCAAGCGGATGCGGCATTCGGGATGGCTCTTTTAGTTATTGCCTGACTCTCAACGTCATTGCGAGCCAACGGGTCGCGCGAATGCGCGCCCGATGACAGGCTCCGCGAAGCAATCCATCTTGCGGCGAAAAGAAAGAATGGATTGCTTCGTCGCTTCGCTCCGCGCAATGACAGCATGACGTTTACACGGTCAGCTTGAACGTGACGCCGCCGAGCAGGAAACTGTCACCCGCCACCGCGCAGCCCTTGGCCTTGGCGGCATCGCGCACGCGGGCGATATCGCCGACCTCAAAGGTGAGCCCCCTCATGATCTCGCTTTCGCCTTTGACGAAGCGGAAATCGCAATTGGACAATTTCAGCACGGCTTCACCGTTCGCATTCTGGCTTGCGGGAATGCCGATGATGTTGCCCCAATGCGCCGCCAGCCCGTGCGGGTCGGGGCCCTGCATCTCGACCCCGGTCAAGGCCTGCGTCACGTCCTTGCGGATCGATTTCTGCCAATGGGGACCGGCCGGCGGATACGGACCCAGGACATCGTCGCTGCCGTCGGTATGGTTGAATTCGATGAAGGCGGCGCGGCAATCGCGCGGATGCAGCTGCACGCCGCGATAGGATGCGTGCGTGATCACATTGGCGGTGCGCACGCCGATCGCATTGGCATGCTTGCCGCGTTGGTCGGGATCGTCGCAACTAAAGATCGCCATATAGCCGCCGCGGCCGCCGGTCTTCTCGATGAAGCGTCCGGCCGCGGTGCCGGGCTGGAACGGGGCGACCACCTCCAACAGGATGGTGTCGACCGGCAGCAGCGCGTTTTCGAGGCCATATTTGGCGACATTGCCGTCGCGGTAACAGACGCTAAGCCCCATGATCCCGGCAATATCGGAGATCACAGGCTCGAGGCGCGGCGCCACCAGACAGATCTGCCGCAGCCGCAGATAGCCGGCCATCGTCAATGCCCCTGAAAAACGGGTTTGCGTTTCTCGACGAACGCCTTCGCGGCCTCCTTGTGATCGGCGGTTTCGCCCGAGCGCGAGTGATGGATCGCTTCGGCATCGAAGCATTGTTCCAGCGACATCGTCTCGGCGTTGTTGATGTTGCGCTTGATGTAGCCGAGCGTCACCGAGGGCCCCTGCGCCAGCGACATCGCGAGCTCCCGCGCCGCCTCTTCGACCTCGGCGTCGGGCACGACCTTGGTCACCATGCCAAGGTTGTAGGCCTCCTGCGCCGACAGCACCGGCGAAGTCAGATAGAGCTCGCGCGCTTTGGCGCTGCCGAGCAGCTGGGTCAGGAAATAGGTGCCGCCGTAATCGCCTGACAGCCCGACCTTGGCGAAAGCGGTGGTGATCTTGCAGGAGGCGCTGGCGACGCGCAGATCGCAGGACAGCGCAATCGAGAGCCCGGCGCCGGCGGCCGCACCGTCGACCTGCGCGACGACAGGCTTCGGCATCTGGTGCAGGATGCGCGAGACTTCCATGCCGCGGCGCAGATTGGCCATCTTGGCTTCGAAGGCGAGCGGCGCCCGCCCCTCCGCCATCGATTTAACGTCGCCGCCGACACAGAACGTGCCGCCGGCGCCCTTCAGCAGCACCGCGCGCACCTCGTGATCGTCGGCGCCGCGCCGCGCCGCCTCGACCAGCCCGCGCGTCATGTCCGGATTGAGCGCGTTGCGCCGGTCTGGGCGATTCATCGTGATGGTGAGGAGGCCTTGATCCAGCTTCTGGAGCACGATTTCGTTCTGGCTCATGCGTTGTCGCTTTCGTGGTTATTGGTTGGGAATAGCATCTCGAACTTTCCGCCGTCATTGCGAGGAGCGGAGCGACGAAGCAATCCATACTTTCCTTGCGGTCCCATGGATTGCTTCGCTACGCTCGCAATGACGGTTTATTGCTTCACCAGCGGGCAACGCGAGGCTTCCAGCGACTGGAACGCTTCATTGCCGGGAACGGTCGCGAGCAGCTTGTAGTCGTCCCACCGTCCGCTGGATTCCGAGGGCTTCTTGACCTCGAACAGATACATGTCGTGCACCATGCGGCCGTCCTCGCGAATCCGCCCGTTCGTGGCGAACACGTCGTTGATCGGGGTGTCCTTCATGATCTTCATGACGGCGGCCGAGTCGGTGGTGCCAGCTTGCTTCACCGCCTTCAGATAATGCGTGACCGACGAATAGACGCCGACCTGGGCTGCGGTCGGCACCCGCTTGACGCGTGCCATAAAGCGTTTCGAGAAGGCGCGGGTGTCGTCGTTGAGGTCCCAATAAAAGGCTTCAGCGAGCAAAAGGCCCTGCGCGGTCTCAAGACCGACGCTGTCGATGTCGGTGACGAAGGCAAGCAACGGCGACAGTTTCTGGCCGCTCTTGGTCAGCCCGAACTCGGCGGCCTGCTTGATCGCGTTGATGGTGTCGCCGCCGGCATTGGCGAGCCCGATCACCTTGGCTTTCGAGCTTTGCGCCTGCAGCAGATAGGATGAGAAATCCGAGGTGTTGAGCGGGTGGCGGACGCTGCCCAGCACCTTGCCGCCGGACTTCAGCACGACATTGGTGGTGTCTTTTTCCAGATCCTGTCCGAAGGCGTAATCGGCGGTGAGGAAGAACCAGCTGTCAAGGCCCTGCTTGACGGCGGCGAGACCGGTGACGTTGGCCTGCGCGAAGGTGTCGAACACATAATGCACGGTATAGGGACCGCAGGCTTCGTTGCTGAGGCGGATCGATCCCGGACCGTTGAAGATCACGATCTTGTTGCGCGTCTTCGCGATCTCGCCGGCCGCGAGCGCGGTCGCGGAGGCCGCCACGTCAAAGATCATCTCGACGCCCTGATTGTCGAGCATGTCGCGGGCGATATTGGCGGCAAGATCGGCCTTGTTGAGATGATCGGCCGCGATGATCTCGATCTTTCGGCCCAGCACCTCGCCGCCGAAATCCTCGGCCGCCATCTTCGCTGCGATCGCGCTGCCCGGCCCGGTGATGTCGGCGTACAGACCCGACATATCGAGGATGCCGCCGAGCTTCAGCGGAGGCTTGCTTTGCGCCATGGCCGCGGTGGCGGCAAGCACCAGCGCCGATGCGAAAACACCGGACAGTACGCGGTTCATTGCAGCCTCCCTCGCGAACGCGCCGCATTCGCTAGCGGCCTCGATTTCCGTTGCCGCGATCATGCCGCAAGCGATCCGCAGCGGCAAGCGCAGCCACGCGCCGCGCTTTGAACCCTAAGCATTTTCCGCAAAACGGAATGATCGTCGCCTCATCGCCAGCCCGGCCGAATTTGCATGCCATTCAGCTCAAAAGCCCCTTTCCCGGAACATGGTTGAGCTCCAACCTGATGCCGTCGGGATCTTCGAACGGCAGCGAATAATATCCCGGCGCCCACTGATCCTCGCGCGGCGCGCGAATGATCGTCACACCGAGCGAACACAGGAAGCCGTGCAACTCGTCAGGCTTCGGCCCAAGAAACCGGAGCAGCTTGCGGTAGAATTCGCGGGAGCGTTCGAAATTCGACGCGGTCAGGAAAATATGCGCGATGCCGTTGACTTCCATCGACATCCCCTTCGTCAGCGAAACGATATCGGATATAGAGCTGGTTGGCAGATGGTCAGCATACAGAAATCCGACCGGACGTAGAGTCATGGAACCGGCGACCAGAGCGAAACCGCGGCGCGGCGGATTTGTCGCGGTAGCATTGCCGTGCAGCTTGATGCTTGTTGCCGCCGCGGCCCGTCCGGCTGACGCAGCCGGATGCGTGTTCGAGCCGCAGGGTGAGGGCCGCGTCGCCGCCGTGATCGATGCGCGCAGCTTTCGCCTGCAGGACGGTCGCGAGGTCCGCCTCGCCGGCATCGAACCGGTCGCGGTCCAAAAAGAAAATGCCAACCGCACATCGGCGCTGGCAGCCATCGTGATGGGGCGCGATGTGACGTTGCGTGGGGAAGACGACGCGCCCGACCGCTATGGCCGTCAGCCCGCCTTCGTGTTTCTGGACGGCTCCGAGACGTCGGTGCAGGGCCTGCTGCTGACGCAGGGCGAGGCGCTGGTTTCGGCCGCCGTGGCGGATAAAGACTGTGCCTTCAGCCTGTTGGCCGCGGAAGCGGCCGCTCGCGCCGCAAAACGAGGCACCTGGACCGATCCCGCCGCCATAAAAAACGCGGAAAGTCCGGGCGATATCTTGACCGGGATTGGGCGATTCACGGTGGTCGAGGGCAAGGTTTTGTCGGTGCGACAGGCTGGGGCGACGACTTACCTAAATTTCGGACGGAGCTGGACACAGGGCTTCGCTGTGACTATTTCAAGGCGCGCGACGGCGGCGCTTGAGATTTCCGGTATCGTCGTTAAGTCTCTTGAGAATCGACGAATTCGTGTCCGAGGCTGGGTCGAGGCCCGTGGCGGGCCGCGGATTGAAGTGCTCCGCGCGGGGCAGATCGAATTGCTGGGCGAGAATTAGCTTTCTGGACAAGTACGAGTGGCTGACGTGGCAGAATGCGCGGGACGGCACAAAACCTGGATGAGCCGCCGCCTTTGGGCTGCGCCCATGCTGCTGTGCGCGGCTTTTGCGCTCGCCGCCTGCAGCGATGTCGCCAAGTTTCAAACCCCGATCCCGACCGCAAGCCCGCTCAAGGCCCGGACGGTCGCGCAAACCCCGGCCGCCGAGCGCGAGCACGAACGGATTCTGTCCTCCTATGGCGGTTCCTATGACGATCCGAGCCTGGAAACCCTGATCGGCAAGACGGTCGACCGGCTGGTTGCGGCATCCGACCGTCCCGACCAGGCCTACAAGGTGACGATCCTCAATTCAGGCGCGGTGAATGCGTTCGCGCTTCCGACCGGACAGCTTTACGTGACGCGTGGCCTGATCGCGCTGGCCAGCGATACCTCGGAATTGTCCTCGGTGCTGAGCCACGAGATGGCCCATGTGCTGGCCAAACACGCGTCGATCCGCGAGGATCAGGCGCGTCAGGCCGCCGTCGTCACCCGCGTCGTCACCGACATGGGCAACGATCCCGATCTCACCGCCCTTGCGCTCGCCAAAACCAAGCTGACGATGGCGAGCTTTTCCCGCGCCCAAGAATTCGAGGCGGACGCGATCGGCGTCAGTATCTCGGCGCGCGCCCATTTCGATCCCTACGGCGCGGCGCGTTTCCTGACGTCGATGGAGCGCAACGCCGAGCTGAAAGCGGGAAAGACCTCACTCGATCCGCGCGCCCAGGATTTTCTGTCGTCGCACCCGGCAACGCCGGAGCGCGTGGAGAACGCGCAGGCGACCGCCAGGCAGTACACCTCGCCGGCGAGCGGTGAACGCGATCGCGAGACCTATCTGTCCGCGATCGACAACATCGTCTACGGCGAAGACCCGAGCGAAGGATTCGTCCGGGGCCGGCGCTTCCTGCATCCCAAGCTCGGCTTCACGTTCGCCGCCCCTGAAAACTTCACGCTGGAAAATACCGCGCAGGCCGTGATCGGGGTGCGTGAGGGCGGCGCCCAGGCGATGCGCTTCGATGTGGTAAGGGTGCCGGCGGAACAATCGCTCGGCGACTATCTCAATTCCGGCTGGATGGAGAGTGTCGACAAGGCGTCAACCGAGGATCTGTCGATCAACGGCTTCCCGGCGGCATCCGCTCAGGCGCGCGGTGATCAATGGCAGTTCAAGGTCTACGCGCTGCGCTTCGGCAGCGACGTCTACCGCTTCATTTTCGCCACCAAGGAAAAGACCACCGAGAGCGACCGCAACGCCCGTGAAACCGTGAATTCCTTCCGCCGATTGTCGCTGGAGGAAATTCAGGCGGCGCGACCGCTGCGAATCAAGATCATCACCGCGCAACCCGGCGATACCGTTGAATCGCTGTCGCACCGCATGGCCGCGGTCGACCGGCCGACGGAGCGCTTTCGCGTCCTCAACGGCCTCGACGCCCATGCCCAGGTCAAGGTGCGGGATCTCGTGAAGATCGTGGTGGATTGACGCGAAGCGTCATTCCGGGGCGCGCGTCAGCGCGAACCCGGAATCCCGAGATTCCAAGCGCCGTCATTCCGGGATGCGCCCTCTTGGCGCAGGCCCGGAATCCATACTCCCGGCGGTGGTTATGGATTCCGGGCTCGCTCGCTTTGCTCGCGCCCCGGAATGACGAAAGCAAAAAGCCCGGTCTCATCGACCGGGCTTTTGAATATCTGAACCTTCCGAAGCAGCTTACGCCGCTTCGTCCGCTACCGCTGCGTCGTCACCATCTGCATCGGCATCGGCGTCGGCTTCACCGTCCGCTTCGACTTCGGTCTCCGCCTTGGCGCCGCGGCGCGGGCTCTTGGCGAGCTGGCTTTCGATTTCCTTCACCGCCTCGGTTTCCGTCCCGTGCTGCACGACGGCGATTTCCCGCGACAGGCGATCGAGCGCCG
>Ga0137415_10003820_pt1 | contig 14943 bp, 10 predicted proteins | sample CZODoug3_1_1_16f_FD_183082 | JGI IMG/M metagenome (GOLD analysis project Ga0137415, IMG submission 183082) | Vadose zone soil fungal communities from Angelo Coast Range Reserve, California, USA - CZODoug3_1_1_16fungal (Hybrid Assembly) | ecosystem: Environmental > Terrestrial > Soil > Vadose... | reverse complement strand
GCGCCATCACCGGCGCGGGCCTCACCATCGGTACGGTGACGCCGCAGTCGAGCAGTACCGTAGCTTCCGGCAACGTGATCAGCGAGAGCCCGCCTGCCGGCACGAGGGTGGCGAGCGGTTCGGCCGTTAGCCTCGTCGTCTCGACCGGTTCGACAGGTCCCAGTCAGGTCGCGGTGCCGAATGTCGTTGGCCAGACGCAAGCGGCTGCCGCGAGCGCCATCACCGGTGCAGGCCTCACCATGGGCGCGGTCGCGCCGCAGTCGAGCAGTACGGTGGCTTCCGGCAGCGTCATCAGCCAGAACCCCGCGGCGGGCGCCGATAGGGAGAGCGGCTCCGCGGTTAACCTGGTCGTCTCGACTGGCGGTGGCATAAGCAGCGGCGACGGCGGGGGTGGCGCCTTCGACTCCTTCACACTTGCTGCGCTTCTCAGCTCCCTGATTGGTGGGTTGTGGAGAGCTCGCAAGATCCGGGACGGAGTCCTCTGAGCCAGACCTCAGAAGGCGAGCCGCGCATTGATCCAGGCGACATTGGCGGCGTAATCGCCAAAGGCGGCGTTCGATGAGCGCACTTCGTGCAGCAGGCTGGCCTGCACGGTGACAGTTGGGGCGGGGTGGTAAACGAGCAGCGCGCTGGCAGTTCGCACCCTGTCATCGCGCTGGCCGGCGAGGCCGAGTGCCTGCGCGGGATCGGCAGGATAGCTTCGGGTGAGCACCTCCAGGTCCGCCGACAGCTCCAGCTTCGCCGTCATGCGCCACGTTGGGCGCAGCCCGATCCCCTTGATCAGGACGAGGCTCGAGCGCGTGTATTCGTACGGACTGATGTCGCGCTGTGCGATCGCCGTCAGCGCCAGCTTCCCGGTCGGGGTCCAGGTGAACTCCGCGCGCCCGGTTGCTCCATTGAAGTCGCGCTGCGGCAGCTGATCGTAGCGCCGGCGTACTTGATCGACGCGCGCCAACACGTGGGAGGCGGCCGAGATGGTCCAGTCGAGCGTGAGGCCGGCGCCGTACTGGCGATAGGCGTTATCGATCAAGGCGGCACCGAGGGGCTGCAGAGTCGGAAAGTGGCCGGTTTCGATGCGCGCGCTGCATCCGATCGAGTTCCCGGCCGTGCTGACCCGGCTCAGAGAGCCTTCGAAACCGTCGATGTTGACGTCGTTGAAGAGCGTCGCGGGGTCGCTGTTGCGCTGCTCGAGCCGGTCGCCTGCCGCGCGCAGTCGCCAGTGTGGCGTCACCATCCAGGCAGCGTTGACAAACTCCTGACGCACCCTGAGCTGATCGGGAGTTGTGCTCAGCAGCTGGGCGAACGATGCCAGCGAATTAGTGTCCGAGAAGCCCAGCTCGCCGCGCAGGTCCTTGCCGGCCTGCCAGAGCCAGCTCCCCCGCAGGTCGTGCCCGTTAAAGTCGAGAGCGGAAAAGCGCTGATAGCGAGTACTGTTGAACGTCAGGCTGCCGACGAAGCGCTGCCGGCTCACCGGCACATCGGCGCTCAGGCCGAAGGATGTGCTGCGATAAGTATCGGCGCGTGACCTCGATCCGACGACCGTGGCCGGATCGACATCCCTGGATATCCGAAAGACGTTGTCGTCGCTGGTGAGGGTTTCCTCAACGAACGGCGTCACCTTGGCGGCGTCCTGCGCCCGTGCGTGCAGCGCCGGCAACAGCAGCGCGCTGGCCAGGCAATAGGGGATCTTCGGTGTCAGGCGCGAGCGAGGGTCGGAAGAGCGCGGCATGAAGAGATTGCGACCCCTCATGAGCGATACCCGGCGTCGCGCAATGGCCCCCGCGCCAATCAGGCCCGCGATCACCAGCGCCCAGTCGCCCGGCTCTGCCACCGGCGCGGGCGCGCTGTGCAGCAGCCTCGCGAGAAGCCGGTGCAGCGCGCCGCGCTCACCATGAGCGCCCCTGTTACTGCGTGTCCAGCGGAACTGGGCAGCTGCGTCGCTCGCCCGCCGCGGCGGGATCCTTGCGGCCGCCCCAGTCACGAGCGCGGCGGTCTGTTGGCCGTGCGCCTCCGGTGCGGCCGCGGCTGCACTGCCCTGCACGACCATCATCGCCAGCCACGCCGCCAGAATTCTCGTTGCAGGGTATGTCAAGCGCTCGCTCCCTGAGGTTTCAGATATCGAGGATGCGCAGCTCCAGCGCCCTGCCGACGGCGTGCGTGCGGTTCTGGACGTTGAGCTTGCGCAGGATCTTCTGGACGTGATTCTTGACCGTCAGCGGGCTGATACCCAGGATGGTTCCGATCTCGGAGTTGCTCTTGCCGAGATGGATCCAGCGCAGGATCTCCTTTTCTCGCGCGCTGAGCGGGTTGACGCTCTGCGCCGTCGCGCCGCTGTCCTCGAGCGGACCCCTGAGCTGCGTGCGCATCCACGCGAGGTGCAGGAACGGGACAATCAATTCGAGGAGAAAGGCTTGCTCGCGGCCGAGGTCGCCGGGCATTGCGGCCAGGACAAACAGGCTGACGGGCTTGCCGAGCGAATCGTGGGTGCCGTGCGCTATGACGCTCTCCGCCCCGAGACGCTGCAGCTCGGCGGTAAAAGCGCCGCGCGCAAGCGGCACGCCGCGGCCTGCGCTGCAGACGACCGGATGGAATTCGGCCTCGACCCATTCGCTGACGAGATCGGCCACGAACGCCGCATCGCGCCGGAACACCTCGCTCACCTTCTCCGGGTCGATCCACGGGCTCGCGAAGCAATCAACCTGATAGCTCGTCGGGTGGGGACTGCGCAGGGCGCACACCAGGAGCTCGTGCTTGACCAGGCTCTGCAGCATTCCCTGGCTCCAGCCGAACAGCTGGTGGCGCGAGTGCACTCGCAGCGAGGCATCGATGTTGAGCAACAGCGCCTCGAGCTCCTGCGGCTGCAGCAAAGCCGCGCCGCCGCCCTCGCCGAGCCTGCGCTCCGCCCTCCCCGACTTCGAATCGGGCCCTGTTATCCGGGTGTGCACATTCACCTGGCAGTCGCCCACCTGCATAAGTGGCTTCCGTACCGCTTGGAAGAACTACTTCCCGTCGCAACAACTATGTGAAGCGCTTGTTACGTAATTGTGATGCGGACGCAGGTGGCGCACGGGCGGCCCGGGACTCGAGCCAGGCACACCTTCGGCGGCAGGTTTCTCGCAGAACTCTGCGCAGGAGGCCCTGCGGACGGCCGGCGACGGCCTCCGCCGGGGTAGTCCGGTCGGGCTACGGAATTCGCGCGCCCGGGTCATCCGCACGCTGCAGCGCGATCCTTAAGGTCGGGCGAATGCTGTTGGCTGATCCGCAAGTACAACGACCGCTCTTCGAGCCCCGAGTCGCTCCGGCGACGCAGGTGGTGGCGTCGATCGACCCGTTGGTGACGATCGGCGTACTGCTGCTGTGCGTCGCGCTGTTCCGCGTGCGCTTCGACGGTGCCTATCTCATTCTCGTGCTGGTCGTCTTCTCGTTGACGTTTCCCGGTGGCGCGCCGAATCCGACCAGCGTCGGCGCGCTGGCGCGCGACGTCCTCACGAGCTGGAGCGTGACAGTAGCGCTGCTGCTGTTGATCGGCTGGGCGACGAGCACCACGGAGACGTTCGATCAGCGTGTACTTCTCGCGTGGCTGCTCGCCACGCCCGTCGCTCGTTTCGCTACGCACCTTGCGACCCCCAGGCTGCTGCTGCGCCTGTTCGCCGCCGCGGGTGCGCAGCGCGTAGCCGTCATCGCGGGTGCCTGCGGGCTCGGCCGCACGCTCGCCGAACAGATCCGCAGCTATCCACTGCTCGGCGTCAGGGTGGCCGGGTTCTTCGACGACCGCAGTCCCGCCCGCACCGGTGAGGCAGCAGCGGAATCAGGCGCGATCCTGGGCACGCTCGATCAGCTGGCCGACTACGTCAAATCGCATCGAGTGGACCTGATCTACATCACGCTGCCGATGGCCTCTCAGCCGCGTATTGTCCGGCTGCTGGACGAATTGCACGACACCACGGCCTCGATCTACTTCGTGCCGGACATCTTCCTGTTCGACCTGATCCAGGCGCACATCGATACCATCGGCGGCATACCCGTCGCGTCCGTGTGCGAAACTCCCTTCTCAGGATTCAACGGCGTCGTGAAGCGCGCCAGTGACATCGTCCTCGCCCTGGTGATCTGCGCCCTTATCCTGCCATTGCTGCTCGCCATCGCGGTCGGCGTCAAATTGAGCTCCCCCGGGCCGGTGCTGTTCCGGCAGCGCCGCTACGGGCTCGATGGGCGCGAGATTCATGTCTACAAATTCCGCTCCATGACGGTCAGCGAGGACGGCGCGGTCGTAAAGCAGGCGACGCGTGCTGATGAGCGCGTGACCCGCTTCGGCGCCTTGCTGCGCCGCTATTCCCTCGACGAACTGCCGCAATTCATCAACGTGCTCCAGGGGCGCATGAGCGTGGTCGGTCCGCGTCCGCACGCGGTGGCTCACAACGAGATGTATCGCAGGCTTATCAAGGGCTACATGATTCGCCACAAGGTCAAGCCCGGCATTACCGGCTGGGCACAGGTCAACGGCCTGCGTGGAGAGACGAACACGCTGGACAGAATGGAGAACCGGATCGCGTACGATCTCGCTTACCTGCGCCACTGGTCGCTGCAGCTGGACCTGTGGATCGTGCTCAAGACGCTCTTGGTCGTATTCAGTGACCGCAATGCGTACTGAACGAAAGACGCGCTGCCGACCTGATCGCGGTCACTCCGGGTTCGCGCGAAAGCAATAGCCGGCGCCGCGCACTGTCTCGATCATGTCCTGGTGGCCGCTCGGCTGCAGCGCCTGCCGCAGACGGCGAATGTGCACGTCGACCGTTCGGTCCTCGACGAACACATGATCTCCCCAGACTTCGTCAAGCAGCTGTCCGCGGCTATACACCCGATCCGGGTGTGTCATCAGGAAATGCAGCAGCCGGAATTCGGTCGCCCAGAGGTTGATCTTGCCGCTGCCGGTGCTGACACGATGTGCCGCAGGGTCGAGCTTCAGGTCGCTGAACTCGATCGGCTCATCGCCGAGCAACGGCGCGCGGCGGCGCACGACTGCCCTGATGCGAGCGAGCAATTCACGATGCGAGAAAGGCTTGGTGAGGTAATCGTCGGCACCGGCCTCCAGTCCGGTCACCTTGTCGAATTCCTCCGTGCGCCCGGTCAGCATGATGACCGGGATCTGCTTGGTGCGCCGCTCGTTGCGCAACTGCCTGAGGAAAGACACGCCCGTCGTGCCCGGCAGGATCCAGTCGAGCAGCATCAGGTCCGGGAGCACTTCCCGGATCGCCGCCTCCGCTTGCGCTACGCTGGGCACCCGGATCACCTTGTACCCGGCGCGCTCCAGGCTTGCGGCAATCAGCCGCTGCGTGACCAGCTCGTCTTCAACGATGAGGATCGAACCGCCCATGAGCCACAATCATATTGTGCTGTCGATCGACCCACTATCGCCGAAATTCGATCTGCACGTAGCTGGCGCGGCATATGCGTGTAGGGCTGGGCCTACAAGCCCGTACTGCGACCGCGGCTAAATGAGCCGGTACTTGACCGCATAGCGAACGAGCGCCGCATTGTTCGACAAGCCCAGCTTCTTGAGGATCCGCGCACGGTAGGTACTGATCGTGCTCGGGCTGAGAAACATCTCGGCGGCGATCTCATTGATATGCTTGCCCGACGCTATCAGCCACATCACTCGGTATTCGCGATCGGAGAGCAGGTTGTGCGGCGGCTTCTCTCCGCCCTCGGCGAGCCCGGTAGCAAGCTGCTCCGCGAAGGCAGGGCTTACATACTTACCCCCGCCGACAACCTTGCGGATGGCGCTGGTCAGGTCTTCATTGGCGCTTCCCTTGTTGATGTACCCGGCGCCGCCGGCCTTGAATACTTCGCCTGCGTGCACTTCCTCGGGCAGGATGCTCAGCACCAGGACCGGGCGCCCGGGATACTGCCGTTTGACTTCTCTCACCAGCTCGGCGCCGCTGCAGCCGGGCATCGCGTAGTCGAGCACGGCGACATCCCACTCGAGCCTCCTCGTCATGTCGAGTGCCTCGTCTCCACTCTTCGCCTCACCCACCACGACCATGTCGTGCTCAGAAGCGACGATCTCCCTGAGCCCCCTGCGAACGACGGGGTGATCGTCTGCGATCAGGATTCTCATCACGGTTCTCCTTAGCACAATGCTCAACTCGAGTAACAGCCGCGTCCGGTGCCGCCCGCGTGGCCGGCGGCACGGCGCTCAGCTCTTCGGCAGCGCAACTGTCACCCTGGTCCCCTCGCCGCGGACCCCTGTGATATCGACCCTGCCGCCGAACGGAAGGACGCGCTCGCGCACACCCATGAGGCCGAGCGACTTGGGGCTGTGAGCCACCTCGGCGTCAATGCCGCGGCCATTATCCGCGACGGTGAGCACAATCTCGTGGGAGTCGGACCGGATCGCCACATCGATCCGGGTGGCGCCGGCGTGGCGCGCAACGTTGGTCAGCAATTCCTGAAAAATCCGGAACATCGCCGTGGAGCGATCCCTGTCCAGCAGCAGGTCTTCCGCGGGAAGCGACACGTTGCAACGGATGCCGCTGCGACGTTGAAACTCGCCCGCCTGCCAGTCGATCGCTGCTGCGAGTCCGAGCCGGTCCAACACTTCCGGCCGCAGCTGGTACATGATTTCGCGCACCGACTCCATGGTCGCATCGATCAGGCCGGACATCGAATGCGCCTTCTCGCGTAGCGCCTTGGAGCCCTCGGGCAATCGGCTCGTGATCCAGGCGAGATCCATCTTGAGTCCGGTCAGTGCCTGAGCCAACTGGTCGTGGATCTCCCGGGCGATGCGCGTCCACTCCTCCTCGCGCACCGACTGAAGGCGAGATGCGAGGGCGCGCAGACTCTGCTGCGAGGCCCTGAGGTGCTCCTCGGCGGTGACGCGCTCCTTGATCTGCTGTAACAGCAGCGCATTGTTGCGGTACAGGTCAACGAACACGGAGATCTTGGACTTCAGGATCTCCGGCATGAGCGGCTTTACGATGTAGTCCACGGCACCCGCCTCATACCCGCGGGTCACTGAAGGCGCGTCTTCGTAGGCGCTGGTGAGAAAGATGATCGGGGTATGGCGTGAGCGTTCGCGTTCGCGGATCAGCCGCGCAGCCTCGAAGCCGTCCACTCCCGGCATGCGAGCGTCCATCAGGATGACGGCAAAGTCCTCCTTCACTACGCAGCGCAGCGCCTCGTCCCCCGATTTCGCCGTCACCAACTTCAGGGGCATGTCGCTCAACAGTCCCTGCAGCGCTATCAGGCTTCTGCTGTCGTCGTCGACAGCAAGAATGCTCGCCTGCGGCTGAGTGGAGTTCATCGCCCCTCCTTGGGTAAGGCCATTATCAATCAGCGGAGCACTGCAGAGAATCCGCGTCGTGGTGCCGTCCTGTAGATAATCGGCAACGGCCAGGCTTGCGCTACACTCGGGGAGCGCCTTCCAGCCTATAACACCCTGATTATATTGGTGTCCCCAAGGGATTCGAACCCCTGCGCGGCCCGCGGCGCCGCGGGCTGGCCGAAGTACTGGCCGCCGTGCCGAACGTCGGCAGGGATGAAGACTTTACACGTGGCCCAGGATAATCACCGGGGTTGAGCTTGTACCTCGTCGATACGGACGTGATCAGTGAGGCTCGTAAGGGCCCCAAGGCCAACGCGGGAGTTCGAGGGTTCTTCGCGAGCGCCGTTCGAGAAGGCACCGCGTTGTATCTCTCGGTCATTACGCTCGGTGAGCTTCGACAGGGCGTGGAACGCATTCGACATCGCGGCGATCGGACGCAAGCGCAGACCCTCGAGCGTTGGCTGGAAAACGTGACCGCCATGTACGGCGACGGAATTCTGCCGTTCGATGAAGACGCCGCGGACATCTGCGGGCGTCTGCGCGCAGCTCACCCGGAAAATCCCTTGGACAAACAGATTGCCGCGACCGCGCTAGCGCACGTCGGCTGACGCCGTGACAGTGTTGATGCCGGTGAGTGCCTTACTGTTGTTGGCATTCACCACAACTATGTCGGTCACATGCGCGGGCAGACCACCCTGTCCGGCTTTTATGGTTACATGGAAAACGCACTGCACTTCTGATCCAATCCCGGTGTTGGTTGCGGCCGTCATCACACTCACCAGCGTCCCCCCTGCCTCTCCGGCGAGGACCACAATATTCGCGGGAGCTGCAGCACCCGGGCCACAGTGCGCGGCAGCATCTGTAATGGCGATGTGTGCGCGAACAATGCCATCGGGCGTGGTGTCAACAAACGGGAACAAGGCACCGGGAGCCAAGCCGGCCAGCATCGAGCTTGCTGAGATCAGTTGCGTGGCTCGCGCGTTTTGTTCTTCTGAGCTGACGGTCGGGGACAGCACCACAGACGTCAGCAGAAGTCCAGCCAAGACGGTCATGTGAGTTTTCATTCGAGTCCGCCTCCTATTTACCGGAGATTTCGTCTTTGACTTCGAAACGGGAGGATTGTACTCCCGCTACCCATCCACGCGACGGTGACTCGGCGCGCTTCCAACGCAGTCGTACGCGGCGCGTACTCTCGGCAAAACTGTTGAAGCGCGAGCTTTGGTGGAATTGTCGATGTGAGCCCGTACGGGTTTCGCACATACACCCGCAGTCACGACGGTTCGATCAATCCTCAAAAGGACGGTGCGCGAACTTACGTCACCCGGGCAGAACTTGAGCGATACGTCACGGCATGTTGTGCGGTCAAAGCAGTCGCGCGGCGGCCCGACCTTCCAGGCAGAAATAGTGCGCCGGTCGAGCCCGCATAGTTCGACCGCAGACGGCACTGACTCAATTCTTCCCGGGCGCGCAGCTCGATCTCCTTGCGTTGACGATTCCGGTTGCCGCGAGTCCCCCATACTGTCGACACTCATGGACGCGCGCGGACGGTGCAGAAAGGTACCCCGAGTCACCCCCGAGGGTTCCGAGGATCCCGGAGAGTGTGTAAGGTACTGATTATATTGGCGTCCCCAAGGGGATTCGAACCCCTGTTACCGCCGTGAAAGGGCGATGTCCTGGGCCTCTAGACGATGGGGACGCAGAGGGACTCCCGCCGGGCGGGGCGCGGAAGATTACACGGCTCACGCCCGGCGGACAACGTACGCCGAGAGAAGCGCGCCGCAGCCACCCGCCGCGGAGCAGGCGGTCCGCGGCCGGTGGGCCCTTCTTAGCTTCTGAACTTACTCAGAACTTATAGGTCGCGCGGGCGTTCCAGAACGCCCCCGGCAGATCATAGGTGCCGGCGTCATAGCCATTCAGCGTGCAGGTGAAGCACAGCGGCGGACTGGTGCCGAAGAGGTTATTCACCCCGACAGCGACCCTCAATCCGGTGAGGCGGAAGGCGTCCGCCCACGAGACCTGGGCATCGTGATAGACAAGCGAGTGCAGGCTGTGGGTAGCACCGGGCGCGTCGCTGCAGCCCGGCACCGGAGTCACGAGCGCGTTCGCGCATGTCTCGGTTACCGCAGACAGGAAGCGCAGGTTCCAGCTCACCTCCAGCCCACCCGCTCCCCAGCCGAGCTGCGCATTGGCGCGCCAACGCGGAATCGAGCTGTTTCTTACTTCGATGCCAACCTGGCGCTGATCCACGAGCCCGAGGATGTCCTCCGCCTTGTAGTCGTTGACGCGCGTCGCCTGCACCGCCGCCGCCAGATGGCCGAAGCTCAGGGGCTCGGACAGCCAGTTCGCCTTCAGGTCCACGCCGCTTGTGGTGATCCGGGCCAGATTTTGCAGGAAGTTCTGCGGCGGCCGCAGGTCACCGCTCGATATGCGCGAGAACGGAGCGCACAGGTTGAGATCCGTACCACCAGCCGCCAGACATGCGTTCAGCAGCGCCTGTATGTCCTCGGACTGGATCGCGCCCTTGACCTTGTGGTTGTAGTAGGTGGCCTCGAATTGCAGGCGCTCGGTCGCGCCATGTCCTTCCGCAAAACCGGCGTGATACACGATGCCTGCGGTGTAGCTGTCGGATTTCTCCGGCCGCAGGTTCAGGTTGCCGCCCGTGAACGTCGTGATCTGGGTGTTGGCTTGCGTAAACCCCGGCGGTACGCCCTGTGCCGTGCAGCCCGCCACGTATTTCGGGGCGATAGCGCCACCGCCGGTCGGACCGCACGGATCGGTGAGCGTGGCGGCGAACTGTGTGAGCCCGTAGAGCTCGCCGAGGTTCGGGGCGCGGAAGCCCGTCGAATAGGTGCCGCGAATCGCAAGGTCCTCGATGGGCTGCCAGCGGAGCCCGCCCTTGTAGGTCGTCGTGTTGCCGAAATTCGAGTAATCCGAGTAGCGTACGGCGGCACTCGCACCCAGACTCTTGAGCAGCGGAAAGCTGAACTCGGAGTAGAGCTCGTTCACGTGGTAGCTCGCTGACACCGGAAAGGCGAGCGAGTCCTGCGACTCACCGATCTGGCGCAGCGGATCGGGGTTGAACTTGCCGTCATAGAGGCGATGCTCAGCGCCGACCGCGATGCCGGCGGCGCGATCTTCGATATGAAACAACGTGCCGGTGATGTTCGCCGACACGAGCTTCAGCGTCTGATCGCTCGAGTCGATCTGCGGCGCCAGAATGTAGCTCAGCATCGCTGGCGTCATCGGGCGTGCCTGGCCGCCGAACAGATCAAGTGGCGTGCACCCCGGGACCGCGGCGCAGACCGTGGGGTCACCGAGTGCAATGCCGACCTTGGCGATGTTGTAGCCGTTGATGAACTTCTGGTTGGCCTTGTTCTCGGTGTTGACGTAATTGATGTCCCAGGTGAAGCCGTCGAGCAGGTGCAGAGTGCCCCGGACGCCGCCGCTGAAGTACCAGGTGTCGACGTCCTGGTTGAATAGGCGCGGTCCGGCTTCCACTGGCCGCCGCGTCAAGCCGGTGAAGTTGGCGACCCCGGTCCCGCAGGTAGGCGAGGCCACCGCGCACAGATCGATGCCGAAGGGGTTGAAGGGATTGGCAGCCGACACGTTGATCCGGTCGGCGAGGCCGCCAGTCTGGGCTACTGGACCAACGAAGATGGGTTCTGGGGCCGCCTGGTTGGTCGAGGTGCGGGTGTTGAACAGACCCTTTGCATACAGCTGAATACTGTCCGTGGCGTCGTAGGTGAGACTGGTAAACAGCGCTTTGCGCTGTGAAGGCGTAAGCAGCAGGTTGAAGGGCGCGTAGTTAAAGCGGTCCGCGTTGGTGAAGTTGTGATAGGTGCCCGAGCTCGGGGCGTTCTTGTTCCAAACAGGCGTTGTGGTGCCGTCGTTCAAGGTCACATTGAAGGAATGGCTGGGGGAGCACGAGCCGTAGTTCGGCACCGGGACCGAGGGGTCACAGAAGCGGAAGCGCCCCTGTGGGGTCGCGGAACTACCCGCCAACAACCCCGCGTTGGGCTCGGGAAAGTCCGACTGGGCCCATTTCGAGGAGCTGATTTCCTCCTGGTTGTAGAAGCTCGCCACGAACAATCCACTGAACTTGCCACTCGATCCGCCGGCGGTCAGGCTGGCCTCGGTCGTGCGGCCGCCTTTGCTGAACTCACTCGTGTAACCGCTGACCTCGACACCCTCGAATTTCTTACGGGTGATGATATTGACCACGCCCGCGATGGCATCGGAGCCATAGATCGACGATGCGCCGTCCTCCAGCACTTCGATGTGATCGATGATGGACACCGGAATGGTATTGAGGTCGGCGCTGCCGCTGACGCCGGACGCCGACGACTCGTTGACCCAGCGCAGTCCGTCGACCATTACCAGCACGCGCTTGGAGTCGAGGTTGCGCAGCGCGACCTGGGCGGAGCCGGCGCCGATACCGCCGCCATCCGGCGGGTAGCCGAAGTTGCCGGAAGAGTTGAATTTCGCATTGAGCGCCGAGCCGCCGGTAGTCAGCTGCTGCAGCAGCTCCCCGACGCTTGCCAGGCCGGTCTTCTCGATGTCCGCGGAGCTAATGACCGAGAGCGGTTGCGTGGATTGGGCGATGGTTTGCGCGATGCGCGAACCGGTGATGACGACTTCCTGCAGTTGCTGCGGAGCCGCGGCCGGTGACTGTTGCGCCAGCGCGGGCGTCGCCGCACAGCACGCCGCGAGCGCCCCCTGAACCGCCAGCATGATCTGATTCGACCGGGCCGATGGAGCTAATGGCATGGATATCTCCCCTTACTTGTCTTGTCTGAGTCAGCGCTGTTGCGCAACGCGACACGACTCATTGCCCCAGGCGTCCCGATCTGTGCCGTGAACGACGCGCAGGCTCATTTGGTTGGAGTTGAGCCTAGCACCGTGGGAACTGGGCAAGCAAATTCTGTATCAATTACGCATCAGGACGAGCTGCCTTTCCGTACGGCAGTTATTACGCTTGTTGTAAATCGTCGACAGAACGCCGCGAAAAGGGTCTCAGGGTGGGCACACCTCAACGCAGAAAGCAACATCGCCCGCGTCAGGTATCGCGGCCGGCTGAATGGCCGGCTTCAGGGGCTGGTGGAGCCAGGCGGGATCGAACCGCCGACCTCTTGCATGCCATGCAAGCGCTCTCCCAGCTGAGCTATGGCCCCACGCGAAGCCGCCGCAAGCTACGCACGGGCCTGGGCCTTGTCAAGCATCGTTCGGAACGCGAGCAATCGCACCGGCGGGTACGTTACTACGTTCGCGTGCGCCGCTCTCTAAAGCCGCCGCCCGCGCTAGAATCCGGGCGCGCGAGCCCAAGACGGCGGGGAATTTCTGAGCAACGTCAATGTCGTGGCGCCCGATCACGCCACCATCCTGCGGATGATCCAGGCGTCCAAGGCGGCGCTCGCCGCGGGCCGCAACGGCGAGGCGGATCAGCTGCTCGCGCGCGTGGCGCAGCTCGCGCCCGAGCACCCGGCGCTGTTGAACGAGCTGGGCCTGCGCATGATGCAGCGCGGGGAGACCCTCAAGGCCCGGGAGCTGTTCCAGCGGGCGACCGTGGCCGACCCGAACCACCCGGCGCTGTGGTCCAACCTGGCCTCGAGCCTGCGCGCGCTGCGCCTGCCGCGGGAAGAGATGGAGGCCATCGAGCGGGCGCTCGCACTCGAGCCCCGGCACCTCACGGCGCTTCTGCAGAAGGGTAACCTGATCGAGGATCGAGGCGATGCGCGCAACGCGGCGCGGATCTATCGCAACGCCTTGGCGATCGTGCCACCTGACGTGACGCCGCCGGAAAGCCTGAGTGCCGCGCTGGAGCGCGCACGCGCAGCGGTGCGCCGGGATGATGCCGCGCTCGCTGGCGCAATCGAAGAGCGGCTCGCCGCTATCCGCGAGCAGCGCGGTCGCGGCCCATACCGACGTGTCGAGAAGTGCATTGACCTCCTGACCGGCAAGCGCAGCCGCTACGCGCCGCAGCCGACATTCCTGTACTTTCCAGACCTCCCGACGCCGGACTACTTCGACGGTGTGGAATTCCCCTGGATGGGTGCGATCGAGGCTGCAACGGATGAAATCCGCGGCGAACTCACCACGGTGCTGAGCTCTGACCAGGCCGGGCTCCAGCCCTACGTGGCCTATCCCGAGGGCGTGCCTCTCGACCAATGGCGGGAGCTCAACAAGTCACGCCGTTGGAGCGCGTACTTCTTGTGGAACGAAGGCGTGGCGCAGCCGGAGCATCTGGCGCGATGTCCACGCACCGCCGAAATCATCCAAAGCGCGCCTCAATGCGACGTGGCCGATCACGGCCCGAACGCGTTTTTCTCGATTCTCGAGGCGCGCACGCGCATACCGCCGCACACCGGTGTCACGAACGCGCGACTGACGGTGCACCTGCCTCTGATCGTGCCTCCGGACTGCGGTTTTCGCGTCGGCAGCGAGACGCGCCAGTGGATCCCCGGCAAGGCGTGGGTGTTCGACGACACCATCGAGCACGAAGCATGGAACGGCTCCGACACCCCGCGTGCGCTCCTGATCTTCGATATCTGGAACCCTTACCTGAGTGATGACGAGCGCGCGCTGGTGCGAGCCGCGATCGAAACCGTCGGCGCCTACTACCACGGGACGGCGGGGCGCGTCGCGTAAGCCTCGCTCATACGAGCGCTCGCGTTGGCAGCCGCGGCGGTCACGGCCTATTTAGAGCGAGCCGGCGGATTCATTCAAGCGGGACCAGGCGGTGATTTGGCCAGCACCGCGTCCAGGCGTGCAAGCGTGCGCTCGCGTCCGAGTAACGCGAGTGTCGCATCGATCGGCGGCGACACGGCCGTGCCGGTCACTGCGACGCGCAGCGGCTGCGCAATCTTGCCGAGCCCGCTCTGAAGCTGTGTCGCGAGATCGTTGAGCGCCGTATGAATCGCTGGCGCGTCCCACCGCGCCATGTCAGCCAGCCGCTCGCGGGCTTTCGCCACCGTGGGCAGGGCATCGTCGCCGAGATGCCTGGCGGCCGCCTTCGGATCCACCTCGATGCTGTCGACGAAGAAGAAACGGCTGTTCTGTGCCATCTCCTTCAGAGTCTTGGCGCGCTCGCGCTGCGCGAGGATCACGCCCTCGAGCAATCGCTGATCGCTGCTGTCCAACCCCAGGCGGCGCAGCTGTGCGCGCAGGTGCGGCACGAGCGTTACGGGTTCGGCGCGCACCATGTGCTGCTGATTCAGCCACAGCAGCTTCTCAGGGTTGAAGGCCGATGCCGCCTTGTTGACGTCATGGATGTCGAACGCGGCAATCATCTCCTCGCGGGTGAAGATCTCCTGGTCGCCGTGAGACCAGCCGAGGCGCACCAGATAATTAAGGAGTGCGTCCGGCAGGTAGCCCTCCTCCTCGTACTGCAGCACGCTCACCGCGCCGTGACGCTTGGAGAGCTTGGCGCCATCCGGCCCCAGGATCATCGGCACGTGCGCGTAGAGCGGCAGGGTTGCACCGAGCGCCTGCAGCATGTTCATCTGCCGCGGAGTGTTGTTCAGGTGATCGTCGCCGCGAATGACGTGTGTGACTCCCATGTCCATGTCGTCGACCACCACGCAGAAGTTGTAGGTCGGCGTGCCGTCCGAGCGCGCGATGATCAG
>Ga0137415_10003819_pt1 | contig 14945 bp, 10 predicted proteins | sample CZODoug3_1_1_16f_FD_183082 | JGI IMG/M metagenome (GOLD analysis project Ga0137415, IMG submission 183082) | Vadose zone soil fungal communities from Angelo Coast Range Reserve, California, USA - CZODoug3_1_1_16fungal (Hybrid Assembly) | ecosystem: Environmental > Terrestrial > Soil > Vadose... | reverse complement strand
TCAGGACGAGGTGTCGGCGAGGTAGCGGCGTTTGAGTTCGTGCTTGACGAGTTTTCCGGTCGGCGTGCGCGGCAGGTCGCTCACGAACTCCACCGCGCGCGGCGCCTTGAACCGGGCGATCGTGGCGCGGACGAAGTCGATGATCTCCCGCTCCAGCTCCGGGCCGGGCACCGCGCCGGGGGCCGGTTGCACGAACGCCATGACGGCCTCGCCCATCTCCTCGTCCGGCACCCCGATCACGGCCACGTCCTCCACCGACGGGTGCAGCGCCAGCGCGTTCTCGATCTCCTGCGGGTAGATGTTCACCCCGCCGGAGATGATGGTGAACGCCTTGCGGTCGGTGAGGAACAGGAACCCGTCCTCGTCGACCCGCCCGATGTCGCCGACCGTTGTCCAGGTGGGGTGCTCCGGGTGCTGCGCCTCCCGGGTCTTCTCCGGGTCGTTGTGGTAGGTGAACGGCACGATGTCCCGCTCGAAGTAGATCGTGCCCACCTCGCCGACCGGCACCTCGCCGCCGTCGTCGTCGCAGATGCGCAGCGCGCCGACCACGGCCTTGCCCACCGAGCCCGGCTTCTCCAACCACCGCTCGCTGTTGATCATCGTCATGCCCTGGCCCTCGGTGCTGGCGTAGTACTCCACCAGCACCGGGCCCCACCAGTCGATCATCTTGTGCTTCACCTCGACCGGGCACGGCGCGGCGGCATGGACGGCCAGTCGCAGCGTCGAAACGTCGTAGCGGGCCCGCACCTGCTCGTCCAGCCTGAGCATCCGCACGAACATGGTCGGCACGAACTGGCCGGCGGTGACCCGGTGCTCGGCGATCGCGGCCAGCGTGCCCTCCGGGTCGAACCGCTCGGTCATCACCACGGTCCCGCCGAGCCCCTGGATCGCGCCGCACCAGCGCAGTGGCGCGGCGTGGTAGATCGGCGCCGGGGAGAGGTACACGGTGTCGGCGTCCAGGCCGAACAGCGTGCCGGCCAGCTCGGTGACCATCTCCCCCGGCTCGTGGACCTGCCGGTCCGGCAGCTCCGGGCGCACCCCCTTGGGCCGTCCGGTGGTCCCCGAGGAGTAGAGCATCGTCGCCCCGCTGGGCTCGTCCGCCAGCGGCTCGGCGGAGGCACCGGACAGCGCTGCCGCGTAGTCGCCGTGCCCGCGCACCGGGCCGCCGAAGGCCAGCCGCAGCGCCACGCCCGGTGTCTGCTCGACGATGGCCTCGGCCAGCTCGCCCTTCGCGGCGGCCACCACCAGGGCCCGCGCGCCGGAGTCGTTGACGATGTAGGCCACCTCGTCCGGGCTCAGGTGGTGGTTGACCGCGGTGATGAACAACCCGGAGCGCAACGCCGCCCAGTAGACCTCGAAGCAGCGCAGGTCGTTGTTGCTGAGCAGGGCCAGCACGTCGCCCCGGCGCAGCCCGGCCTCGCGCAGCAGCCGAGCCAGCCGGGTGGACCGCTCGTCCAGCTCGCCGTAGCTGAGCTGCTCGCCGGTGTCCGCGAGCAGGGCCGCGATCTTGTCCGGGTTGCGCAGTGCGTGCGTGCGGGGGTACATCGTCGGACCTCCTGGCGTTCGGCGTCGGGACGGCCGGTGCGGCCCTAATCTTCTATTGGAGACTAAACAACAGCGGCCACACGATATGAGGGGACATGTCACTCTTTGTTGTGGCCGGCGCCGTCTCCGACCTACCGTCGAGGCAGGTCGAGCCCGGTTCGCCCGGGCGACAGACCCACAGCCAGCCGGCGACCGACCGACCTAAGGGCGAGGGATGACCTCCATAGCCGACAATCCGCAACCGTCCGCCACCTCGTCCCCGCCGGTCGTCCGGCGCCACCCCGAGGCCACGCCGGAGCAGATCGCCCAGACCGTCGCCCGGCTGCGCGCCACGTTCGCCGGACAGCGCACCCGGGAGCTGCGCTGGCGGCTGGACCAGCTGGCCGCCGTGGAGAAGCTGCTCGACGAACGCGAGTCGGACATCGCCGAGGCACTGGCCGCTGACCTCGGCCGGTCGGCACACGAAGCGTGGCTCGGCGATGTGGTGGGCACCAAGGCCGAGGCCAGGTACGCGCGCAAACACCTGCGCCGGTGGATGCGCCGCCGCCGTACCGGGATGCCACTGACCATGCGGCCGGGGCACGCCTTCTACCAGTACGAGCCGCTGGGCGTAGTGCTGATCATCGGCCCGTGGAACTACCCGGTCTACCTCACCCTGGGGCCGCTGATCGGGGCGCTGGCAGCGGGTAACTGCGCGGTGATCAAGCCCTCCGAGCACGCCCCCGCCACCTCCGAGCTGCTTGCCCGGCTGATCCCGGAGTACCTGGACGCGGACGCCGTCGCGGTGCTGGAGGGCGAGGCCGCGACCACCCAGGCGCTGCTCGACCAGGGCCTGGACCACGCGTTCTTCACCGGTGGCCCGGAGATCGGCAAGCGGGTCATGGAGGCCGCCGCCAAGCATCTCACCCCGGTCACCCTGGAGCTGGGCGGGAAGAGCCCGGTGATCGTGACCAAGGACGCCGACCTGGAGGTGGCCGCGCGGCGGATCGCCTGGAGCAAGTTGATCAACTCCGGGCAGACCTGTATCGCCCCGGACTACGTGCTGGTCGAGGAGCCGGTCCGGGACGAGCTGGTGGAGCAGATCATCATCAACGTGCGGGCGTACCGCAGCGGCGAGCACAGCGGGCTCCGGGTGGTCAACGAGCGCCAGTTCGACCGGATCGTCGGGCTGGTGGCCACATCGAATGGCCGGGTGGCGCTCGGCGGCAACAGCGACCGGAGCACGCTGACCGTGGACCCGGTCGTGTTGGTCGACCCCGATCCGGAGTCGCCGGTGATGACCGAGGAGATCTTCGGACCGATCCTGCCGGTGCTCACCGTGCAGTCGCTGAGCGAGGCGATCGCGTTCGTCAAGGGCCTGCCCAAGCCGCTGGCTGCCTACCTGTTCACCTCCTCGCGCGAATCCGGGAATCGGCTGCACGCCGAGGTCAGCTCGGGCGGTTTGGTGGTCAACCACCTGGCCGTCCACTGCCTGATGCCGCAGCTGCCGTTCGGCGGGGTGGGCAACAGCGGCATGGGCGCCTATCACGGCGAGTGGGGCTTCCAGACGTTCAGCCACCGCAAGGCCGTATTGGCCAAGCCGGCCAGGCCCGACCCGATGCTGATGTACCCGCCCTACTCCGAGCGCCGCAAGAAGATGCTCCGCCGGATCCTCGGCTGAGTAGAGCAACGCATGGGCCCCAATTGTCACGATGGGCTCTAGTGAGCGGCGCAAGGCGAGGACGTGTCCGTACCCGCGGGAAGCAGATCTAATGCGGCTTGGCTGAATCCTGCCGGTACTACGCGGCACAGCTGGTCGTGCCACTGAATTGCGGTAAGCGCGAGCGTCTGAACGGGGTGGACCAACCCGGGGACGCCGATGGTGTTCGGTCGGAAGAAGAGCTCCCCAATACCTATGGCAGCCGGGCGCATCACCCCCGCGGCGACACCACGGTTAAGATCATAGAAAGCAGCTACAAGGGCTGCTCCGTTCGAATAATCCGCGTAACTCCCAACGACGTGCCCGTCCGCGTCAACGCCGTTCAGTGTCTCAATTTGCGGCGCGGGAATATCAACCCCAAGGTGTCGCCCATCCGAGATGTTCCACACCTGAATTGTCCTCGATTGCGCGACGACGATGAGACGATCACCATCGACCAGAACCGAGTTGCGGCCCAATATTGCGACGGGAATTTCCCGTATCATTCTCCCGGCGAGCGCGTCCCAAAGCTGGATGCGGCCGTTAGGCGTGGATATCAGAGCTTCGGTGGGATGGCCGGGATAGGTCCACAGGTCGGCGACTTTCCGATAGCGATCCCGATTCGCGGGGGTATCGACGAGCGATATCGGCTTCGCCATTTGCTGTCCAGTCGCCGCGTCCCATAGGCTTAGTACGCCGGAGTTGACACCCAGTACGCTCCGCACGGCTCCGTCCGCGGCAGTGCCGAACGTGACCGCAACACCGCTCGTCGGGTTGAGCGGGCCATCGGGGTCGCCAGGCAGCACAATCCGCTGCCCCGGCTCGAGACTCGGCAGCCGGTACTGGGTGAGAGTGAACCCCGGCTGACCACCGGGCAGGATCCAGAGATCATCGCCGGTGGGCCACACATTAAACTCGGCCCCCACAGCCACCGAATGCCGAGTAGCCAGTACCTGCCCGGACCGCGGGTCGTAGCTGCCGATGTCGACTGTATTGTCGGTGTGCAGATCCATAGCGAGGAGGCTGCCGCCCACCTCGAAAGGAAACCGGAAGGGTGGCTGTCCCCCGGAATCAGCGGGTATCTCGAGACTAGTGCGCACTCGCAAGACTGTCGGTCCGACCGCGACGAAAGCCATTGGGGTGCCATCTGACCCTGGCAGCATGGTTATCCACGGCGAATTCCTTTCTGTCCATTGCGACATGTCCAACGGAGGAGTCGCGAAATGAAAGGCTCGACCGGTCAACACGTCAGTAGCTCGCCATACGTTTTGTACACCTCCGTCAACACCGGAGAGCCGTTCCAGGATATAGTGCTCGGATACCCAGAAGGTGTTACAATAAGAGGTTCCAGCTAATGGCAGCCTCCTTGTCAGAGTTCCGGTCACCGTGTCTGACACGGATATCCAGGATCGGTTCGGGTCCGCCCCGGGCGTACAGGTCAGCATGTCAGCGCCCTCATCAGCAAGGGTGACGTCGGACGGTACCGGACGCACATCCGCGTCCTGAGAGATGGAGTGTAATGCAACTCTGGTGTCTGGTGTTCCGGCTCTCCCTTGTCTGATCAAAACCTGGTTTGGCTCATTCGTGAGCACAACCTTGGTCAGGTTCGGCGTCCCTATCGTGACGGTGCGAAAAGATCTTGTTGCAAGTTGGTATACGGTAAGGACTCCTCTCCCGGACGTGTCCACATTCCACCAGCCCACCCGCGAGCCATCGGGAGCGAATCCCGCCAAGGTCCGTACTGCTGACGCTGCGGTGGCCAACTCGATCGAGGTTGTTTGGAACACATCCCAGAGCCTTACCGATCCGTCATGCCCAATGGCGGCGTATTGTTTGCCGTCCGGACTGGGGACGCCCTCAGACGTAGGCCGATCAGCGGGCACCCTCCGCCGTTGCGGATCGGGCCCTCCGGGATCAGTAACTATCTCGGCGGAAAATTCATCCAGACTGAGTAACAATATGCCATCCGCGAGAGTGCCTTTCGCACCAACAGCCAGGATTCTCTTACCTCCGGGCGACCCTGTTACAACGGCTCCAGCCGATGAGAGTGCCAGGTATTGGTCAATCATTGCTTGCCGAGACGACACGCTGTTCGGGTCGGCGCGCCAGGCAGCCAGCGCCATCTCGGCGGCAAGCACAGGATCCGTTCGAGCGTTCGCCTCCGATGCCTTCGCCAGGGTTTCGGCGTTGGCGATGGCTTGGCGGGCGGAGAGTTGGCTGCCACCGCGGACGGCTATGACGGTGACGGTGCCGGCGATGAGCGCCAGCACGGCGAGCGCCGCGATCATCACGCGTCGGCGGCGCCGGTCGCGGTGGCGGCGGGTCTGGGACAGCCGCAGGTACTCGCGCTCGTCCTCGGTGAGCTCGGCCGACCGGTTGGTCGTCCACGCCTCCCCCGAGACCAGCGCGGCACCTCGGCGCAGGCCACCGTCGTCCCGGCCGCCGGCCTGCCAGCGGCGCTGGTCGGCGTCCAGCTCGGCGCGCCAGGCCAGGAAGTCCCGGTCGGCGGCCAGCCAGTCGCGCAGCCGAGGCCAGTGCTCGACCAGCGACTGGTGCGCCAGCTCCACCGTCCCGGCCGTGCCCTGGCCACCGGCCACCACCACGAGCCGCCCGGCGGCCAGCGGCGGCACCAGCTCGCGCAGCTCTTCCGGCAGCTCGCTGTAGCGGACCGCGCGCCGTACGAACCGCCCGTCCCGCCCGGGCACCACCAACCGGGTCAGCAACAGCCGCAGCCGCTCCAGCTGCTCGCCGTCCGACCCGAACGCCGTGCCGACCACCTGCTCGGCGTGCGCGGCCAGCGCACCGGCCACCCCACCGGCCGCCTCATAGGCCCGGGTGGTCAGCGAGCCACCCTCGCGGTGTGCCCACAGCCGCGCCAGCAACGACTCCACCAGCGGCAACTGCCCGGGCTCGGCGCCGGCGTCGTCCAGGATGCGCTCCACCAGCCCGTCGTCGAACGCCAGCCCGGGCGCCCGCTCCGCCGGCCGCACGATCGCCTCCCGCAGCCGCGCCCGGTCCAGCGGCCCGACCAGCACGGTGCCCGAACCCAACGCCTCGGCCACGGCCGGCGTCAGCACCTCGTCCAGCGCCAGCCCCCGCACGGTGAGCACCACCCGTGGCGCGGCGGCGGCCGGCCCGTCGGCCGGGCCACCGCCGGACACAAGTCCGGCCAGTACGACAAGCAGCTCCCGCGCCACGTCCGGGGTGGCCTCGGCCAGCTCCTCGAACTGGTCCACCACCAGCACCATGCGCGGGCCACCGGGCGAACCAGCACCAGCCAGTGCGGCGGTCAGCTCACCCAGCGCCGCGTCCCGCGACGACTCCGAGCCCAGCGCCGTGGCGATCCGCTCGGCATCCCGCTCACGGCGAGCCTGCGCCGAGCCCGGATCAGCCAGCTCCAGCGCCGCCGCCACCACGTCCAGCAGGATCGGCGCGTCCGGGCGCGGCCGGACCTGGGCGACCCGCGCCCCCTCCGCCCGCAGCCGAGGCAGCAAACCCGCCCACACCAGCGACGACTTGCCCGCCCCGGACGGCCCGGCCACCGCCACCAACGGGCAGCGCAGCATCGCCTCCCACAGCCGGGCCACGTCCGGAGCACGCCCGAAGAAGTACTCGGCGTGCTGCTCGTCGAACGGCTCCAACCCCCGGTACGGCGACGGCAACAGCTCCGGGTCCAACCCCAGCACATCCGCCACCGGGATCAGGTACGCCGTGGTCACACCCGGATCCCGGTCCGCGGCCACCGTGATGCCGACCACCGCGCCGGTCTCGTCGTCCCACACCGGGCAACCGGAGAAACCGCCCTCGATCGGTTGGTCCCCCACTGTGCCCTGCAGCTGGAACCACCCGGTGCCCTGCCCGGAACGGATCACCCCCGTCGACCACACCCCGTCCGAGCGGCCCTCCGGGAAACCGAACGCCCGGAACCGGTGGTCCCACAGCGCGTCGACCCGCCGCACCGGCGGCATCACCGCCCCCGGCGGCGCCGGCGCATCCAGCCGCAGCAACGCCACATCGCCGGTGCCGTCCTCGGCGATCGGCACCCAGCGGTGTACCCGCGCCGACCGCGCCACCGGGCCGCCGGGCAACACCGGGAAGTCGACCGCGACCCGCACCCCGGGCGCGTCGACCGCGTACGGGTCCGAGCCCGTCGCGTCGGCCACCACGTGCGCGCAGGTCGCCACCAGGTCCGACCCGACCAGGAACCCGGACCCGACCACCTCGCCAGCCGCGTCCCGCACCCGCACGCACGCGGTCGCGGCCAACCCGGCCACCCCGCGCTCGGCCACCACCCGGTCGACCGTCTCCACCCGGCTCCCCCTCACCAAGCGCCGGCGGCGGACCCGGCCGCCGGCCCGTACTGGGCGGATCGTGCCAGCTCGGGCGCTGCTCGGCGAGGCCGCAACCGAACCGAGACGATCAGCGGGAGATCAGCCCGCGGGGGCGTCCCAGCGGCGGTACAGCTCGGCGGCGGCCCGGGAGAAGCCATCGGGTAGGCCCAGCTCGACCATCGCGTCGGCGGCCTCGTCCATCTCCCCGGCCCACCGCCATGCCTTCGGGCCGGCGGTGGAGGACAGCCTGGCCAGCCGCTCGGGAAGGTCGACGCCGACCCGGGTGAGCTCGCCGTGCAGCGCCTCGGAGACACCGGCCTTCTCGGCGGCCTCGGCGATCTCCAGCCAGATCGCCGGCATCGCCTTGCTCTGCAGCGCGAAGCACGCCTTCAGCGCGCTGGCCGACCCGAGCTCGGCGCCGAGCACGCGGGCGTCGAACGGCGAGCCGGCGAACAGCTCGACCACCTCGGCGGCGCGCTGACCGGCCAGCCACAGCACGCTCTGCCCGCGCTCCCACGCCGGCGGGCCGATCACCGCGCCGTCCACCACCCGATCGGCGCCGAGCAGCTCACCGATCCGCCGCACGGTCGCCGGTGCGACCGCGTTGGCGTCCAGATACAGCGGCCAGCTGTCCGGCTCCCGGTCGGCCAGGGCCGCCACGACCTGCTCGGCGACCGCCAGCGCGACATGCGGGGGGCAGATCGAGATGATCAGGTCCGCCCGCCGGGCCAACGCCGCGACGTCCGGCACCGCGATCAGGTCGGCCAGCTCGGCGCGCTTCGCGGTCGCATGCGAGCGGCCGCCGTCGGCCCAGATCACCACACCCGCCGTGGGCTTGAGCGCCGAACCCAGCGCCGCGCCCATCGCCCCGGGATGCAGGATGCCCACCACCGGGCGATGGCCCAGCCGGCTGCCTGTCCGCTGCTCATTCACGCTCATCACCGCCATCATGGCGCAGCTCACCGCGCCGCACACGGGCGGCCGGCAAACTTGTCGACAGCCGCCCGGATGACCGGCGAACTGCCAGGTGTGGAGCACTTCGTGGAGGTTGAGCCCGGCGTCCGGCTGTGGGTCACCGAGGCCGGTGACCCCACCGCCGAAGCGGGCAGGGTGCTGCCATCGAGGGGCAGGCCGCCGCGGCGGTCGCCAACGCGATTACACGCCCGTTTTATGCGCGTTGAAGATCAAGCGGAATCCGAGGGCCGCGATGGCACCGGCTGCCAGCCGATCGACCCATGTCTTCCATCGCATGTAGAGCGCGCGCGAGCGTTCGCTGGAGAAACATAGCGCGACGACGGTGTACCATCCGGCTTCCACTGTGAAGACGAGGGGCGGCAATGCGATGTAGCACCACAAAGGTGGATTCCGCGGAAGCAATGCGGCAAAGATGCTGCCGTACACGATCGCCGTTTTCGGGTTGCTCATTTGCGTGCCGAGACCGGTCCAAAACGCTTTGCGCCCAGTGCCCGCATGGCCAGGCTGCATGCCGTCCAGCGACAGAGGCGTCCTCGCCCCGCGCCAGATTTTCGATGCCAGGTAGACCAGGTAGATGCCGCCCGCAATTTTGAGGCCGATGTAGAGCCACGCCACGGCGGTAAGCAATGTGTAGAGTCCGACCAGGGCGATCGCGCTGAAAACGACCCCGCCGACACCCATGCCAACGGCCGTTGCCACACCCGCGCGCCGCGACAATCCGATTGAATTGCGCGCCACGACGATAAAACTCGGGCCCGGACTCACGGCGCCCAGCATCAATGCAGCAAGAATTGCAATAACTGCGGCCAACGGGCTCATCGCTATTTCCCCTTCGAAAGTAAGTGAAGCAAGAACGAATCATTCGTCGGGACGACGGAGTTTATCACACGTGGAATCGGTGCGTAGGGTAAAGAAGCGCAACTTCGGGAAGACGGCAGGAGGGGAGCGGCAGGGCGAAGGGGCCCGGCGGGGCTCCAGGGGCCCTGCAAATGCGCACGGTACAGGCGGCACGAAATTGCTTACGGACTCGATTCCGGTGACGCCGGAGGCCACCACACCACCGCCGCGCACGCGCGGGCCGACCCCGCCGGCCTGGAGCGGGCCGCCGACCTCGGCGGAATCAGCACGCCGACCCTGGTGATCGATGCTCCCCAGGACCCGGTGAACCCGCCCCCGCACGCCGCCTACCTGGCCTCGGTGATCCCCGGCGCCACCCTGGTGGCCATTCTCGGGCTGGGCCATGCGCTGGGCGCCGATGTGCTGCCCGCGCTGGCCGAGGCGATCCCGCGGCACACCGCCGAGCACCCGAAGTAACCGCCCCGAGCGGATCATTCCACCCGATTAGCCCAGCGCCCGGTCGGGTGACGAGGAGCAGGATTCGGCAATTGGCCGCGGCGTGGCGGAGGTGCGGAGTGACCAGTCCAGCCAGGGGCGACACAGGCGTAACCGATACCCGAGGACCGAGGCGGCGGGCGGTGCTGGCCAGCGCGGTCGGCACCACCATCGAGTGGTACGACTTCTTTCTGTACGGCACGGCGGCCGCACTGGTCTTCCCGAAGCTGTTCTTCCCCGGCCAGTCCCAGTTCATCGGGGTGCTCGCCGCGTACACCACGCTGTTCGTCGGCTTTCTGGCCCGGCCGATCGGGGCGGCGATTTTCGGCCACTACGGAGACCGGATCGGCCGCAAGACAACCCTGATCGCCACCCTGCTGCTGATGGGGATCAGCACGTTCATCATCGGGCTGGTGCCGAGCTACTCGAGCATCGGTGCGCTGGCCCCGATCCTGCTGATCCTGATGCGGATCGGGCAGGGTCTCGGCGTCGGCGGCGAGTGGGGCGGCTCGGTGCTGCTGGCCATGGAGTGGGGGCACGGCAACCGGCGCGGGCTGTTCGCCAGCTGGCCGCAGTTCGGGGTGCCGATGGGCCTGCTGCTGTCCACCGGGATCGTCGGCCTGATGAGCGCATGGACCGGCCCGGCGTTCCTGACCTGGGGCTGGCGGGTGCCGTTCCTGCTCTCCGCGGTGCTGATCGGGGTCGGCCTTTACGTGCGGCTGCGGGTACTGGAGAGCCCGGAGTTCGAGCGCGCCAAGGCCGAGCAGACCGTGGTCAGGCAGCCGGTAGCGAAGGTCATCCGGCAGCAGTGGCGGGACATCCTGCTCGCGGCGTTCGTGCGGCTGTCCGAGCAGGCGCCGTTCTACCTGTTCGTCACGTTCGTGCTGACCTACACCACCCAGCAGCTCAAGCTGCAGCGCGGCGACGTGCTCAACTACACGATGATCGGCGCCGCGGTGGGCCTGGTCAGCATCCCGGTGTTCGGCTACCTCTCGGACCGGATCGGTCGGCGGCTGATGTACGGGATCGGCGTCGTCGGTGTGGGGCTATTCGCGTTCCCGTACTTTGCGCTGTTGAACACCAAGGTAGGCGGACTGGTCCTGCTGGCGATCGTGCTGTCGCTGATCTTCCATGACATGCAGTACGGCCCGCAGGCGGCGCTGATCGCGGAGACGTTCGGCACCAACGTGCGCTACAGCGGCGCCGGGTTGGGCTACCAGCTCGCGTCGGTGATTGCCGGCGGGCCGGCCCCGCTGCTCGCGGCCTGGATACTCAACCAGACCGGGTCGAGCACCGGGATCAGCTGGTACATCGTCGGCTGCAGTGTGGTCTCCTTGGCGGCACTGCTGCTGATGCCCAACCGTCGTGCGATCGAGCAGCGACTGACCGGTGCGGGGGCGGCGCGGCGCTGAGACGACACGAGGAGCGGCACGTGCCAGAGACGATCGTGGGGCGGGCGAGCGGGCGGGTGGCGCTGGTCACCGGGGGCAGCCGGGGCATCGGGCGGGCCATCGCGCTGCGGTTGGCGAGCGAGGGCGCCGACGTCGCGGTGAACTACCGACGCGACGCCGAGGCGGCCGAGGCGGTGGTGGCCGAGATCCGGGCCGGCGGGCGCAAGGCGTCCGCGTTCGCCGCCTCGGTGGACGACCCCGACCAGGACGCCGCCATGGCCGAGGCGGTGCTGGCGGAGTTCGGCGGGGTGGACATCCTGGTGCACAGCGCGGGGATCGCCAGCCGGGGACAGCGGGTGACCGACACCGACCCTGGCGAGCCGTACCGGCTGATGGCCACCCACACGTTCGCCGCGCACCACCTGTGCCGGCTGCTGGTGCCCCAGATGCGCGAGCGGGCCAGGGGCGACGTGGTGCTGCTGTCCAGCGTGGCCGGCGCCAACCCGATGGCCAACGGGGCGCCCTACTCGATGGCCAAGGCCGCGCTGGAGGCGCTGGCCGGCGCGCTGGCCCAGGAGGAGCTGCCGCACGGGATCCACGTCAACGTGGTGGCCCCCGGGCTGGTGGCCACCGACATGGGCGATCGGCTGGCGCACGCGCTCTCCGGCGTCACCGAGGCCGCCGACCTGGACGCCAAGGCGCCGTTCGGGCGGGTGTGCCGACCCGAGGACGTCGCCGACGTGGTGGCCTTCCTGGTCACCACGCCCTACGTCAGCCGGCAGCGGATCACCGTCGACGGCGGCGGCTCCCCCCTGCGTTAAAGCACCCGTGAGTGGTTTGCGTTGCCACGGCAACGCAAACCACTCACGGCTTCCTACCGCCGGTCCGTAGCGGCGTGAGCACGGATTGGTAGGTGATCCAGCCGACCGGTGGGCCGCCGTCGGCCGCGAGCACCGGCAGCCCGGCGCCGTGGGCCTCGATCAACGCGTCCAGCGCGGCGGGCAGCTCGGTGTCCGGGCGGAGCGGCTGGGTGCGGTGGGTGATCTCGCCGACGGTGGCGGGCTGGCGTTCGGCGAGCGCCTCGGCCACCGAGCGGGCCCGCACCGTGCCCAGGTAGCCACCGTCCTCGGCGAGCACGGGCAGCACGCCGTGAGGTGAGCCGGCCAGCCGGGTGGCGGCCAGGCTCACCGGGTCGGTGGCGCGCAGCGGCTCGGGCGGCGGCTCCATCGCCTCGGTGACGGTGTGCCCGGCCAGGGCCCCGCGCTCCTCGCCGTGGTCGAGGTCGATGCCGCGGCGGCGCAGCTTGAGGGTGTAGATGGTGTCCCGGCTCAGCGCCCGGCTGGTCAGCGTGGCCAGCACGACGGCCGCCATCAGCGGCAGGATCAGCGAGTACTCGCCGGTCAGCTCGAAGATGATGATCACGGCGGTGATCGGGGCCCTGGCCGACCCGGCGAACACCGCGCCCATGCCGATCAGCCCGTAGGCACCGAGCACGCCGACCTGACCGGGCGCCAGCCTCGCCACCACGTCGCCGAAGGCCATGCCGAACATCGCGCCTATGAACAGGCTCGGCGCGAACACCCCGCCGGAGCCGCCGATACCGAGGGTCAGCGAGGTGGCAACGATCTTGCCGACGAGCAGCACCAGCAGCGTGCCGAGCAGGTATCCGCCGCCCACCGCGCGCTCCAGCACCGGGTAGCCCACGCCGTACATCTGTGGCAGGGCCAGCAGCAGGCCGCCGAGCAGGATCCCGCCGACCGCCGGGCGCAGCCACTCCGGACGCAGCCACTCCGAGCGCAGCCACTCCGAGCGCAGCCACTCCGGACCCCGCCACCACGCCCGACCCCGCCACGCCCAGTCGCAGGCGTCCTCGACCAGGTACAGCACCCGGATGAATCCCACCCCGACCGCTCCGGCCAGCACGCCGAGCAGCGCGAACAGCAGGTACTGGGACCCGTGCTGTACGGCGAACTCGGGCAGCCGCAGAAACGGTACGTCGCCGAACGCGGCGCGGCCGACCACGCTCGCGGTCACCGAGGACAGCACGACCATGCCGAACGACTCGGCGGTGAAGTCCCGCAGGATCAGCTCCATCGCGAAGAACACGCCGGCCAGCGGGGCGTTGAAGGTGGCCGCGATACCGCCGGCCGCGCCGCAGGCCACGAGCAGCCGCAGCCGTTCCTCGGGCAGCCGGATCAGCGTGCCGAACGCCGAACCCAGCGCGGAGCCGATCTGCACGATGGGCCCCTCCCTACCGACCGACCCGCCGCCGCCGATGCACAGCGCCGAGGCCAGCGACTTCACCAGGGCGACCCGCCAGCTGATCCGCCCGCCACGGCGGGCCACCGCGAGCATCACCTCGGGCACCCCGAAACCGCGTGCCTCCCTGGCGTAGCGCTGCACCAGCGGCCCGTACACCAACCCGGACAGCACCGGCGAGAGCAACACGAAGTACGGCCCGAGCCACGGCACGTACGGGTTCGGGGCGTGGCCGGCCTCGGAGTAGTCGGCGTGCCCGGACAGCGCCCAGGTGCACACCCCGATCAGCCAGCGGAACGCGATCGCCCCGCCACCCACGCCCGCCCCGACCAGCAGCGCCAGCGGGATCATGCCGGCGGTCCCGGTCCTGGTCAGCTCCAGTGGGCGCAGCCAGCGCGGCTGCCCACCGCGCTGTCCTCGACCCAGCGGGCTGGGCGTGGCGCGGACGGGCACGTCGGCTCCTCAGGTCGGCTCAGGCTCAGGTCAGCTCAGGGCGGCCCGGACTCGGGCCCAGGTCGGCTCAGCGCGGCCGGCTCGGACTCAGGGCGGCCCAAGCTCGAGATTCCTTTGCAGTATGCAACACTCTTTGCAGCATGCAATAGACTGCGGGCTATCCCGGTCGGAGAGATCACACCTGGGGAGGCACCGGCATGTCGACTGGCGTCAAGAGCACCGGAGTCGACGTGGACCAGGTGGTGACCGCGGTGCTCACCGCGTCCCGACTGCTCGTCGCGGTGTCCGCGCGCTCACTGGCCTCGGTCGAGGAGACCCTCACGCTGCCCCAGTTCCGGATGCTCGTGGTGCTGGACTCGCGGGGCGAGCTGAGCCTGTCCCGACTGGCCGAGCAGCTGGCGGTGAACCCGTCCACCGCGATGCGGATGGCCGACCGGCTCACCACGATCGGCGTGGTGGCCCGCCGGGAGAGCGAGGCCGACCGCCGGTCGATCCGGCTGACGTTGACCGACGCCGGCCGCCGCACGGTGGCCGAGGTGACCGCCCGCCGGCGCGCCGAGATCGCCCGGATCGTTGCCGCCATCCCCACCGACCAGCGGGCCGACCTGGTCCGCGCGCTGCGCACCTTCGCGGTAGCCGGCGACGAACCGCCCGCCCCGGAACCCTGGTGAGAGGTCGTCCAATGCCGGCACCCCCTACCCTGGTGGACCAAGCTCGTGGCACACGCCGACACCATGGCTCGGCGGTGCAGCGTGGGTGGGGGCGGGGCCGTGGTGTTTGATCTCTTTCAAGCTTCCTGCAAGGCGAGGTTGACAGGGTGTCGATGGGCATCGTCACGCCGTGTGACGAACGTTGGGAGAGACAGCGCTATGAACGTGCGGGTGGGCCAGTTCGGGCCGAGGGTGCGGGGTGATGCCGTGTCGGTGACCGTACGGCGGACCACCACCCCCGACACCGCCACCCTGGCCGCATGGAACGCCC
>Ga0137415_10003818_pt1 | contig 14947 bp, 13 predicted proteins | sample CZODoug3_1_1_16f_FD_183082 | JGI IMG/M metagenome (GOLD analysis project Ga0137415, IMG submission 183082) | Vadose zone soil fungal communities from Angelo Coast Range Reserve, California, USA - CZODoug3_1_1_16fungal (Hybrid Assembly) | ecosystem: Environmental > Terrestrial > Soil > Vadose... | reverse complement strand
CCTCTAGACTTCAAACTCAAGTCCGAAGAACAGTGGCAGCTTCTGAAACACTCCGATGCGAAAGTGCTCATCACCGAATACGGAATCTGGCGTCAGCTCAGCGTATCTACCGGGCGCACCGCAGCCACGCGCCTGAAAACCGTGATCGCCACCGAAGCCCCCGAAGGCGCCGACGTGTCCGGAGCGGAGCGGTGGGAAAACGTCAAAGGCGCCAACGCGCCCGTCTTCGTTGCGCAAAAAAGGGAAGACATCGCGTGCATCGTCTACTCGTCCGGTACCGGCGGCACTCCCAAGGGCTGCATGATGACGCACGAAAATTATCTGGAGCAATGCATGGCCCTCACCTCGCTCTATCCCTTCTGGCCCGGCGTGCGCTACCTAAGCATCCTCCCCACGAATCACGCCATCGATTTCATGGTCGGGTTTTTCGGCCCCTTCACCTGTGGCGCCGCCGTCGTCCATCTCCGCACCCTGCGTCCCGAATATGTCCGCGAAGCTTTCCCGAAATACGAAATCACGTACGTCAGCCTTGTGCCGCTGGTCCTGAAAAATCTGCAAAAAGGTTTGCAGGCACGATTCGACGCTCTCCCCGACGCCAAGCGCAAAGCCCTCGACGCCATACGCAACATCAATCGCGCTCTCACGAAAGACCGCCCGCGCCTCTGGCTCAGCCGCAAACTCCTCGGCGAAGTTCACTCCGCTTTCGGCGGCAAACTGGAAGCCATCATCGTCGGGGGCGCATTCACCGAGCCGCAGACGCTACAATTTTTCTACGACTTGGGAATTCCCGTCGCCAACGGGTACGGCCTGACCGAAGCCGGCACCGCAGTCACCGTGAACGATCTGAAACCGTTTCGCGCGGACACTGTCGGCAAGCCGCTCCCCGGCATGGAAGTGCAGATCCGCAATGCCGACACCGACGGCATCGGTGAAGTCACCGTCCGCAGCAAAACGGTAATGGCCGGCTACCTCAACGAGCCGCAACTCACCGCCGAAACCATCGTGGACGGCTGGCTGCGCACCGGCGACATGGGTCGCTTCGACTCCACCGGCCACCTGCAACTCTTCGGCCGCAAGAAAAATATGATCGTCACCGAAGAAGGAAAAAACGTTTACGCCGAAGACGTTGAGCAAGCCTTCGAAGGCCTGCACGTCAAGGAATTCTGCGTCTTCGCCGCCAACTTCATCTGGCCGCAACGTTCCATGGTCAACGAAAAACTTCTCCTCGTGATCCACCTCGAGCACGGCCAGGCCTTCACGCCCGAACTCAAGTCCGAAATCTCCACGCGGAACTCCCGCCTCATCAATTACAAGCGCGTCCACGGCATGGTGATTTATCAGGAAGATTTTCCGCTGACCGCTTCGCTGAAAATCAAGCGCAGCGAACTGGCCCAGCGCCTCGCCGCGCTAGATCGGGAACAATCCATCCTGCCGATTTAAGCTCGAAACATGTAAAATGCCCAATCCGGCAAAACCGTGACCGATAAATTTCTAGCCATCGTCAATCCGGCGGCGGGCGGTGGACGCTCCGCAAAGCTCGCCGGAGCCGAACTCCGCCGCCTTAAGGCGAAAGGGCTGCGCGTGGACGCGATCGCCTCCATGGCTCCGGGCCACGCCGTGCAACTCGCCCGCGAAGCCTACGACCAGGGCTATCGCCGCTTCCTTGCCGTCGGCGGCGACGGCACCGCGCACGAAATCATCAACGGCATTTTCTCGCGTGAAGGGGCAACCAATCGCGTCGAACTTGGCTTCCTTCCCATGGGGACGGGCAATTCGTTTTTGCGCGATTTCACCGACAAGGGCGCCGAATCTTCCGTCGAAGCTCTCTTCGCCGGCCGCAAGCGGCGTGTGGATGTCCTCCGCCTTTGCCACGCCAGCGGCACCATCTATTCCTTCAACCTGCTCAGCGTTGGCTTCACCGCGGACGTCGGCGCGCTCGCCAACCGCCGCTTCAAGGCTTTCGGCCATTTCGGTTATCTTCTTGGCGTCTTCGTGCGCGTCCTGCAACTCAAGCGTCGCGCCTTCAAGCTTCGCACCGACGCCGAAACCTCGTGGGACGAGCGCCGCTGCCTCTTCCTCACCTTCAACAACAGCAAATACACCGGCGGAACCATGATGATCGCACCAACCGCCGACCCTTCCGACGGCTTTATCGAATTTGTTCGCTGGGGCCCCATCGGCCGGCTCGGCCTGCTGAAAATGTTGCCGCGCCTGTATGACGGCACGCACACCAAGCACCCGCTGTCCGAAACCCGCCGCGTCAAGCAAGTGGAATTTTCGCTCGACGCTCCCGTGGATGTGATGATTGACGGCGAAATCGTCACCGTGAATGTCAAAACGCTCGACATCCTGCCCGGCGCGATGGATGTCTACGTATGAAGGGTTTCTGGGACGTCCTGCGCAGCGCATTTCTTTGGGGAATGAGCTGGCTGCACTTCCTCATTGTTGTCCCCGTCCTGATTGCGCTCGCCGTCGTTCTCGATCCGCGCAAGCACGACTATCTCCAGCGCGGCCTTTGCCGGCGCATCGCTTTTTTCTCCGGTGCGAAAGTGGTCGTCAAGGAATCGCCCGGTTTCGACCGCGCACGCACCTCGTTCTTCATGGTCAATCACGTCAACCTGTTCGATCCCTTTATCCTTTATTGCGCTATCCCGCAGCTCGTCCGCGGCTGGGAACTCGAATCACATTTCCGCATCCCGATTTACGGCTGGCTGATGAAGCGCTTCGGTAACGTGCCCGTGCCCAGCGTTCGCAGTCCCAAGGATTTGAAGCGTCTTTGGCGGCTGACGCAGGAGGCCATCCACAGCGGCGTCAGCCTCATCGTTTTTCCCGAAGCCAAGCGCACTCGCGACGGCTACCTCAACGGTTTCGAAGAAGGCGGCTTCCGCCTAGCCCAACAACTTGGCGTCCCCATCGTTCCCGTCAGCCTCGTCGGTTCCTTCCACCATCTCCGCACCGGCCACTGGCTCCTCCGCCCCGCCACCATCACCGTCCACATTCACGACACCATCGAAACCAAAGGCCTGACCAAGGAGGACATCCCCGCACTGAAACAGCGCGTCCACAACGCGATCGCTCCTCCTGTGGAAGAGTCTCTTCTCCAAAAGACCAGCTGAGGTCCTTGATGATCATCTGGCACGCGGGTTTGACACAAGTTTTAGCTGCTCAGAACTGCGTCAAGGGTTTCTTGGCGAGGTGAACTAGGTTTTGTTTCCCGCTATCTCTTGTGGCGAGCGCTGGACGCTCTCTGCGTGTCGCTTATGGGTGACATGCGGGCAACCACTTTTCCGCGAATAGTAATTAGAAGGGATTGTCCGTTACGTACGGCTCGCTTGTACTTTCCCATGTGATTCTTGAGTTCGGTGCTCGTTACTTTGCGCACGTAGCTACCTCATTCGTATTGTAGCCTTCGCGAGTCCCAGGGCAATCACGGCTTTGCGTTTGGTGGATTATCTGCCATCAGTGGCGCTTCTATTCTCTATTTCACCGGCCACTGTCGCTGGCTACGGGGCATTGCTCACGCACCCTTAAACCCCGGCAGCACCCGCCCAGCTCGCGTCTCCTGCCAGGTATAAAAAATCCTGTGAATCACCGTGATGGTCGAAATCACCGCGATCACCCATAGCACTTGCGCCATGCGGTTGAACATACCGCCGATAATCAGCAGCACCAGCCGCTCCGGCCGCTCCATGAATCCCACCTTGCACAGAGGTATCAGCGATTCCGCCCGCGCCCGCGTGTAGCTCACCATCACCGAGCCCGCCGTCGCCACCGCCGCCAGCACAACATACGGCGTCCGCCCGCTCACCGAGTAATACACCAGCAGCCCCATGTAGAGCGCCATGTCCGCGTAGCGGTCCAGCGTGGAATCGTAAAACGCGCCGAACGCGGTCACGCGGTTTTGCCGCCGCGCCACCTGCCCGTCCAGCATGTCCAGGAATCCCGCGATGAAAATAATGATCGCGCCGGTGCGGAAATTTCCCACCGCGAAGCTCGCCGCCGCGCCGAAATTCACCACCAGCCCCAGAAACGTCAGCAGGTTGGGATTAATCCCCGTCGCCGCGATCGCGCCCACAATGCGGTCCAGCAGCCATTTTGAGCCGATTCCAATTGCGCCTGTAAATGTCGCCATGTTTAAGCCAATCGAAATGATACTTCAGCCCGCCCTCTGAACCAAATTGCGGCAATTCGCGGAGGTGAGCTGGTTTCTAAGCAGCCAACTTATCGAGCGCACGCCCACTCATGGCCCCCATCCTACAGAAACACAGACCGCGCCCAATTCCCCCGTCATTTCCTGAGAAAGCTTCATGGATGAATCAAAATTTTTCATACAGGCCATTTTAGCTGCAGCAGGCTGGGTTTTCGTCTTGACGCCGTCACGTCCAATTCGTAAATTGCTTGCACCGCAGGGGGAACATGAACTCTTTCTATCCAGCACGCCGCGATTTTCTTCAACTCCTCGGAGGCACCGCCAGCGCAGCCTGGCTGACCGCAAACTGGCCCGCGCTTGTTTCCGCCGCCGAACACGCGCATCAGGCCGCAAAGTCAGGTCATACCGCGCTGGAAGTTTTCACCGCGGACCAGGCGCGCGAGGTTGAAGCCCTCTGCGCGTGCATCATCCCCTCCGATGCAACCGCTGGCGCGCGCGAAGCCGGCGTGGTCTACTTCATCGACCGTGCGCTGAAAACCTTCTTCAGCGACGCGTTGCCCGTCTATCAAAAAGGCCTTGAGGCCGCGCAGAAGACCACCGCCGAACTCTTTCCCGGCGTTCCCCGCTTTTCCGCCGCCACGGAAGAACAGAAACTTAAAATTTTCTCGCACATCGCGGAGGAGTCCGAGCGGCCGGAAAGCGGCGCTCGCCGCCTCGCCCCCGGCGCCTCTCCGGATTTCTTCCAGACCCTGCGCGTGCATACCATTTTCGGATTTCTCGTCGACCCTGAGGGAGGCGGGAATCGCGACTTCGTTGGCTGGAAAGCGATCGGCCGCGATCCATCCCACAGCTTTTCCGCGCCGTTCGGCTTCTACGACAAGGACTACCCCGGCTGGCAACCCGTGCCCGGCGAAACGGAGAAAAAATGAGCCGGCCCATGGTCACCTACAAGCCATCCGACGAAGTGGATTTCGTCATCATCGGCTCCGGCGCGGCCGGCGGCGTCCTTGCGAAAGAACTCTCCACCAACGGTTTCCGCGTGGTGGTCCTCGAACAAGGCGAATATCTCCGCGAAAAAGATTTCACGCACGACGAAACTAAAATCTTCGTCCAAAGCCTGCTCACCAACAAGGTCAACGTCCATCCCGTCACTTTCCGCAAGACGCCCGAGGAAACCGCCAGGAAACAGCAGGCCGTTCTCTATGGCAGTTGCGTCGGCGGCAGCAGCGTCCACTTCACCGCCAACTTCTGGCGTTTCCACGAAATCGATTTCAAGGAACACAGCAAGGTCGGCGATATTCCCGGCGCCACCTTTGCCGATTGGCCGATTTCCTATGCCGACCTTGAGCCCTACTACACGAAAGTCGAGTGGGAAATCGGCGTCTCCGGCCTCGCTGGGTCGAGCCCGTTCGATCCGCCGCGCTCCAAGCCCTATCCCATGCCGCCGCTGCCGGTAAAGGGAAACGGCGTCGTGTTCGAGCGCGCTTGCCGCAAGCTCGGTTACCATGCCTATCCCGCGCCCATGGCGATTCTCTCCCAGCCGCGCACCGGCCGCGCCGCTTGCATGAATTGCGGTTTCTGCCTCGGCTTCGGCTGCGAGGTCGGCGCAAAGTCCACGTCACTCTCCAGCGTCATTCCGATGGCCGAAAAAACCGGCCGCTGCGAAATTCGCCCGAACTGCTACGTCCATCGCATCGAGACTGACAAGAACGGCCGCGCCACCGGCGCCCTCTATTTCGACGGGCAACGCAATGTTCATCTGCAAAAAGCCAAAGCCGTGATTCTTTCCGCCAACGGCGCCGAAACTCCGCGCCTGCTGCTGCTCTCCGCTTCCAATCAGTTTCCCGCGGGCCTCGCGAACTCCAGCGGCTACGTCGGCAAGAATCTGATGCCCAACAGCGGCGCCATCGCCTTTGGCGTTTTTGACGAGCAGCTCAACGACTACAAAGGCCCCGCCGTCAGCCGCATCATGCATGATTTTTACGAGCTCGATCCGAAACTCGGCCTCTACGGCGGCGGCGGATTGGACGCGCGTTTCGATTTCACGCCCATCAGTTTCGCCCTCAACGGTGTTCCTCCTGGCGCTTCAAAATGGGGCGCGGGCTTCAAGCAAACGCTTGCGCACAATTTCACGCGCACCATGCAAATTTTCTGCCACGGCACGTCGCTCCCCGTCGAGGCCAACAGCTTCTCCCTCGATCCCGACGTGAAGGATGCGTATGGCCTTCCCGCGCTGCGCATGACCTTCCGCGATCACCCGAACGACCTGAAAATGATGGAGTGGATGAAGGACCGCGCTCTGGAAATCCTCGACGCGGCCGGCGCCAAAACCAAGTGGGCCCCCCCAATTCAAGAACAGCAGTTCGCGGTGCACCTGCTTGGCACCTGCCGAATGGGCAACGATGCGAAAACTTCGGTCATCAACGCCGACCATCGCACCCACGACGTAAAGAATCTTTTCCTCTGCGACGGCAGCAGCCTCGTCACCTCCGGCCGCGGCCAGCCCACCATGACCATCCAGGCGCTGGCCTACCGCGCGGCCGACCGCATTACCACCCTGGCCAAGCACGGCGAAATTTCCGCGTAACCCCGGGGAACGCCGAGCTCCGATCGGCCACTTTTGAGTGCGACAGCGAAGCTGCCGCTTTTCAGGTGTGGACCTCCGCCTCACAATTTCAATTTGTCTTCGCCCGGAAATCACAAAAGCGGGAGCTACGCTCCCGCACTCAAAAACTCGGGCAAACTACCTTGCGCAATTCGCGAATTCCGGCACAATCAATTCCTGCACAATTTACAGGAGACCCACGGATGACGCTCATTTCCCTTCGGCATTTCGCCAAAATAACTTTATTGTTCGTCTTCAATTTCCTCGCAACCTTTCTTCTCTCGACTCTCGCCCAGGAAACACCCAAAGTTCCCAAAACCGCCGTCCAGGAATATAAAAACATCCAAGCCCTGAAAGAAATCCCCGCCGACCAGCTCATCCCCACCATGCAATTCATCGGCGGCGCTCTCGGCGTCGACTGCGAGTTTTGCCACGTCGAGCACGCTATGGACAAGGACGACAAAAAAGAAAAGCAGACCGCGCGAAAAATGATTGAAATGGAACTCGCCCTCAACAAAAACCATTTCAAAAACGAGGTCGAAGTCACCTGCTACACCTGCCACCGCGGCTCACCCCACCCCGTCGGCGTGCCCATCCTCACGGTTAACGCCGGTAAAATGCCCGAGCGCGAACATCACGAAATCAGCGCCCAGGAAAGCCTGCCATCGGCCGACCAGATTCTCGACAAATACCTCGCCGCAGCCGGAGGCGCCGAAGCCCTCCACAAAATCAAGACGCGCGTTCAAAAGGGAACCGTCGAAGCAGCGGGCCAGCAATACCCGATCGAAATCTATTCCGAAGCGCCGGAAAAACGCCTCTCCATTTCTCACCCGTCCTTTGGCGAAAGCGTCACCGCCTTCAACGGCCAAGCCGGCTGGCTCACCACGCCGCGCGGCGTCCATCCGATGAATGCCAGCGAACAACAGTCCGCCCGCATCGACGCGCAAATTTATTTTCCCGCCCGCCTTCGCGAACTTTACCAGGAGTTCAAAGTCCTCACAGGTGAAACCATCGACGGCCACGCGACATTTCTAGTCACCGCAAAGGGTGCCGCCACTCCGCCACTGCGCTTGTATTTCGATCAGCAAACCGGATTGCTTCTTCGCTTAATCCGCTACACCGAGACTCCGCTCGGCCGCAATCCGCTCCAGGTTGACTACACCGACTACCGCGACGCCAGCGGCCTCAAAATCCCCTACCAATGGACGCTCACCCGCACCAATGGCAGTTTCACCATCCGCATCAACTCCGTCGAGCAAAATATCCCCATCGACGAAAAACTCTTCGTTATGCCCTCGATCCCCGAAACTCCCCATCCCTGAAAATCTTTCCGCAAAAAATTAGGGCCGAGATTTCTCCCGGCCCTCTTTTTTTCCGATCTTCGGTTTACTAAAACCGGAAAACCAATCCACCTACAAAATTTCCCCGGTTCAGGAAGTTCGCCACCTTTGTGTTGTAGCAAAACCCGAACGGGTCGCAGAACAGTCCGTACGAAGAACTCCCATACGTCGGCAGATACCGGATGTCTCCCCGCAACCCAAAATGCCGGCTCAGATAATATTTCACGCCTCCGCCCAGGCTGTAACTGAATTCCGTGCGGTTCGGATTTCCCCCGCCGTTCGAGTCATGCGTGAAACCCACGCTCGCCGCGGCATAGGGGCGCAATCTGTGACTGCTGTCCCGAAACATGTATTGAAAGCCGAACTGGTACTGATCAATGTCGGAGTTATACGCCTTTACGTACGTCCCGTCGATCACCTGCCGAGCGCTATAGGAAGTGTTGTTGCGGTCCCACATGAATTCCGCCTGAAAATTCTCCGTCAGGTTGTAATCAAGAAACGTCCCGTAAGACGTGGCCTGATTCGCCCGCAACCTGTCGATCGGATTCGTGATGATGAGATTGGAGTTGGAACTTATAGGATACGATCCGCTCGTTTCAAAACCCACAAACGGTGAAACTTCTAACCGTCCCTGCGCTCGCGTCGAAACGCTTCCCATGACGAAGAATGCCAGCAACCCAAAGCAAATTGCCCGGTAGTTCATAATCATGCCGCTCCTTCAAATGAATTGAGCCGGACCTTACAGCTGCAAAAAGTCCAGCCGGTTTCCAGTTTGGGTGGGGCCGCCTGGTCGGCATCCCGAACCGCTCTACCGCCGCCGCGTGCAACCGAAAACACTGCCTACAAACGGATCAGCGATCCCCAGTCTTAACCCGGAGCCGCGCACGAAGTTTCGCGCACACCAAGCGTTTTCTTTCACTTCCTGCTATTTGGATGAATCGTCCCACACTGAAGTTGTGTGATTTTGGCGTCGAGACACTTTCACAACGGGGCCGCGATTGGGGGTAACTCTTTCCTCTTGGCCCGGACTCCGCAGGCCCTTCTCACTCTTTCTTTTTCTCGCCCGCTTCCTTGCCGGCTTTTTCAGCGGCACCCACGACGCTTTCTCCTTCAGCTTTTTCTTCAGCGCCCGCATCCGGTCCAGGTTTTTTCTCCAGATACTGCACAATCAAGGAAATTCGCCGGTTCGAGGGATCCTGTGGCGCATCCGGTTTCCTTAACCGCTGGTCCGCAAACCCACGCACCTGCGTCACCTGGTCTTCCCGAATTCCATTCGCCTGCATAATCCGCCGCGCCGCGTTTGCCCGATCCCCGGACAGTTCCCAATTGCCATACGTCGCTCCCGCAGGGTACTTCTTCGAATCCGTGTGCCCCTCCATCGCGATGTGATTAGGAAGCTTGCCAAGTTCCTGCGCCAGCATCTTCAGCAGGTCGCTTCCGTCCACGCTCATCCGCGCGCTGCCGCTGTCGAAAAATGTTCCCACGGCCGATTCCGTTAATTCGATCCGCAACCCTTCGTTGGTCACTGTCATGTCAATGTGGTTCTGCAATTTGTCAAACTTCGGAACTTCGCGGATCGACTTCTGCAACTGCTCCTTCAACTCCTCCATGTTGTCCTTGTTCACCGCGAAGTTTTCGCCGGCGCCCACCATATCGGTTCCGACCATCTTCGAAGTTCCAGTCGGGTCCTTGAAATAGCCCCCTACCGCCTTCTGGATCTTGACGCTGCTGTTCATCAGCCATAGCACTATGAACAGCGCCATCATCGCGGTCACGAAATCCGCGTACGCCACTTTCCACGCCCCGCCGTGGTGTCCGCCGTGGCTTACTTTCTTCTTGATAATGATTGGTGGTGGTCCGGGCATCGCTAGGCCGGTTTCTCAGCGGGGGGTGCAGCGGCTGCGTCGCCGCCTTTATCCTTGATGTATTTTTCTGTTTCTTGAAACGTCGGCCGCACATTGCCGGGAATTGCCCGCCGTCCGAACTCCACCGCGATCGTCGGTGGCGAGCCCTTGATAAAGCTCACGATCACCACGCGCATTACTTGATAAAACGCGTGCTCCTCTTCCGTTGCTTTCAGCATGTTTGCCGCAATCGGCCCGATGAATCCGTAACAAAGCAGAATACCCAGGAAAGTTCCCACCAGCGCCGCCGCCACCTTGTGGCCGATCTCTTCCGGCGGACCTCCCAACGCTCCCATGGTGATCACCACGCCCAGCACCGCCGCCACGATCCCCAGCCCCGGCAGCGCGTCGGCCATCGTCGAAAGCGCCGCCACCGGCTGCGCCATATCGTGGTGGTGCGCTTCCATGTCGTTCTCGATCATCTGATCCACGTCGAACGGCTCAATCCCGCCGCCCGCCGCCATACGAATCGTGTCGCACACAAACGGAAGCGCGTGGTGATCCTTCAGAAATTTCGGATACTTGGAAAACACCGGGCTCTGCTCCGGATTGTCGCTGTCCGATTCCAGCGCCATCAGCCCTTCCTTGCGGGCCCGCGAAAACAGTTCGTACAGCATCTTCAGGCTTTCCAGGTATTGTGTTTTTCCATATTTCGAGCCGCCGAAAACTCCGGCGAGTCCCCCGACAATTTTTTTCAGAATGTACAGTGGGTTGGCGATCAGCACGGTTCCCAGCGCCGCTCCGCCGATAATCAGCAGTTCCGCCGGCTGCACCAGCACGCGGATATTTCCATGCTCCATCAAGTACCCGCCCAGAATTGCCCCGATCACGATCACTATCCCGATGATCACAAACATTTCGAATGCCTCTCGCCTGGCCGCCGCAATTTAATGTGCCACCACCACAATCTGATTTCCGCCGGCGTCGCTGCTCTTACGCATACCTTCTTCCGCGCGGCTCACCATTCCACCCGCCGTGTCCATGTCCTGCACGGGCGTCGCCCCAATCGAAATCGTCACGCCCCAGGTGTCTCCCCACCAGTTGACGTGGGCGCGCTGCGCCATCTTGCGCAAACGATCTCCCACCCTCGGAACGTCGCTCTCGTTGCATTCCGTCAGGATCGTCAGGAACTCCTGCTCCAGCCAGCGCCCTAGATAATCGGTCGGCCGCAGCGCGCTCTCCAGCGTTTGCGCCACCACGTGCAGTGTTGCGTCCACAGCAGCTTGCCCGAACCGCTCGCGAATCTTTGCCAGGCCGTCGATCGAAATGCATAGCGCGCAAAACGGTACCGGGTATACCTTGTGCAGGCTGAGCGCCTCCTGCAAGCGCGCAAGAATCATGCTGTGATTCAGGATGCCGGTCAGTTGGTCCACGCAGCCAGCCACGGCCAGCTTGTTGTGCCGCCGGTCCGTCGGCGTCTTCGTGATCATTTCTTCAAAAAGTTCCGCCGCTCCATGCATTCGTCCATCATCCCCGCGCAGAGGCACTGTCCTCACATGCACCCCCACCGATTGCCCGGACTTCTTCCGCAACGACGCGCGGAGCGTCAAGCACTTTCCATCCCGCATCGTCTCCACCAGCGGCAGCGCATTCCCCTCCATCGGATTGTTGTCCGTATCCGCGTGCTCCAGGAACGCCTCCGTGCACAGCCGTCCCAGCACGTCCTGACGCAGATAACCAGTGACCCGCTCGGCCCCGTCGTTCCACAAAATCACTTTCCCTTCGCGGTCCACCGCGCACACCGCCACCGGCAGCGAATCCAGCACCATCCGGTAGAGTTCCTGGCTTCCCAATCCCGCCATAAGCGTCCTGACACAACTCCCCAATCCTCTCAGGCACGCCAGAGTCCACTAGCAAAGACCAAAATGCTCTCTTTATTGTTTATTTCTTAGGAGAGATGCGGAAAATCCGAATCGCTAAGTTTCACACTGGTCATCAAGTTCACTTTTGGCATTCACGACACTCGGGCCATTACTTCGGGTTGGCCGACAATTCGGGAGTCAGACCCGGGGTCTATTTGAGTGGCCGCGAACCAATGATGAGAATATCTACGAGTCTCCGTGCACTTTGTGGCCAGTCGGGGCCAGATGCCACATTGGAGACACCGATAAGCGCCCGAAGTAGATCGAATGGATCGAGGTCTGTCCGTATGTCGCCGCTCTCAATTGCACGCTTCACAAGCGCGTCAATCGCACCGGTGACTTGAGCGCGCGAAGCTTCATACACCTTCGAGGGACCTCCGACGATGGTGTTCAGTGCCGGTGCGATGATCTGTTTCGTTTCGATGTACTCCACGAAGAGCAACATCCAGGCTCGCAATGCCTCAACGGGAGGCAATTTTCCGGAGAGCTCGCGTTCTGCCGCGGCCAGCTTTTCCACTTCAGTGTGGTAGACGGCTTCGAGAAGGGCATCGCGCGTCCCAAAGTGACGGTACAGGGTTCCCGCTCCGACCCTCGCGTCTTTGGCAATGTCGTCCAGGCTGGTGTTTGCGCCGTAACGTGTGAACGCCTCCTTGGCGACTTCCAGAATGCGCTGGCGATTCCGTTGGGCATCGGTGCGCGGCTTACGTGGGGGAGGTTGGGAGCGTTTCGTCGGCATAAAAAAGATGTAACCGGGGACAGTCTCCGATTATCTAAGCATTCGGAGACACTCTCCCTTTTACCGGAGTGAGCGTGGCTCGTCAATAGCGGTTGCCAGGAAGGAACGCGAACGGGCCGACACAAGGAGGAAGAAAATGGCGAAGATTCTTGGGGCGACGTCAACAACAGAGGAAGTTTTGGCTGGCGTGAATCTGCACGGTAAGCGGATTCTCGTCACGGGCGTTTCGGCTGGGCTTGGCGTGGAGACGGCACGGTCTCTTACCGCGCACGGCGCGCAGGTCGTCGGTGCGGCGCGGGATTTGACGAAGGCAAAAGCGGCGACCGAACAGGTGCGGAAGGACGCTGCGGCCAATGGCGGGAGTTTCGAACTGGTTGAGCTAGATCTTGCCAGCTTGAAGAGTGTTCGCGCCTGCGCCGACGCATTACTGGCAAAGGGTGATTCTTTCGACGTGGTCATCGCCAACGCGGGAGTGATGGCAACACCGTTCGGACATACAGCGGACGGCTTTGAAACACAGTTCGGCACCAATCACCTCGGCCACTTTGTCCTGGTGAATCGGATTGCGCGTCTTCTTCGCGCAGGAGGGCGACTGATCAATCTGTCTTCTTCCGGTCACCGCTACTCAAACGTTGACCTTCAGGATCCCAACTTTGAGCGAACGCCCTATGAGCCATTCGTCGCGTATGGCCGATCGAAGACGGCAAACATCCTCTTCGCCGTTGCGTTCGACCAAAGGCACCGGGAGCGTGGCGTGCGTGCCGCAGCTGTGCATCCGGGAGGCATTCTGACCGAGCTGGGCCGCCACGTGGACCCGAGCCGCATTCAAAAGATTGTCGACGAAATAAACCAGCAGCTTGCGGCCGAAGGTAAGGCGCCCTTCCAGTGGAAGACCATTCCTCAAGGAGCCGCAACTTCGGTGTGGGCCGGTGTCGTGGCACCCGCTGACGAGATTGGCGGCCGGCATTGCGAGAACTGCCACGTCGGCGGGGTCGTTCCCGACCAGGTGACGATTAGCGCCATCAGCGAAGGAGTGCGCGGGTATGCGCTCGATCCGAAAAATGCCGAAGCGCTTTGGAAGAAGAGTGAAGAACTCGTCGGAGAGTCGTTTTAAACATTCAATATTCCGGTTACTTGATGCGAAGGAGCGATCGATGAAGATTTTTGTTACAGGAGCAAGCGGGTACATCGGCAAAGTCGTGGTAGAGCATGCCGTTCGAGTGGGACACATTGTTGAGGGATTGGCGCGCAATCAGGAAGCGGAGGCAAAAGTGTCGCAGCTTGGTGCCACGCCGGTTGTGGGAGACTTGCAGTCGTTCGATGTGCTGGCCGCGGCAGCCTCGCGTGCGGACGCGATCCTGCATCTGGCGTACATTCATGACTTCAGCCTCGATCACTCCATCGTGATTGATACCGAGGTGAAGGCTGTGACGGCGCTCGCCAAGGGCGCGCGAGGGAAGCCGATCATCACGACATCGGGAACCGCGGTTGCAGCGCCAGCGCCCGATGGCGGCGAGACGGACGAGACGGCGCCGATCCACGAGGGCTTCGTGCTCGGCAAACGCGCTCGCGCTGAGCGCGCGGTACTCGATCTGGCGAAACAGGGTGCCCATATTGTCTCGGTCCGCCTGCCTCAATATGTTTATGGACGAGGTGGGAGCTACTTCGCGCCGATGCTCATGCGGGAAGCCGCGAAACACGGTGTTTCCGCTTGGGTGGAGGGAACAGTAAAGCGAACCTCTGCTGTGGACGTTGATGATGTTGCGCGCTTCTATCTCGCAGCTGCCAAGAGTGCGCCAGCGGGCTCGCTCTATATCTGCACTGGAGAAAACGATGTGACTACGCGGCAATTGGCGGAGGCGATCGGGCAGGCTCTGGACGTGCCGGCACGCGGTTTGCCCCGCACGGAAGTCGAAGCCCTGTGGGGAGGGTTCTTGACCGGATTTGTGGATTACGACAACCGCGCCTCAAACGTGAAGGCACAGCGCGAACTCGGCTGGCGGCCTCAAGCAAAGTATGGGTTGCTGGCGGATATCACAATGGGATCGTACTCTGAACTCGCAAGGCAGCTTCGTCTGCGCGGTGTTCCAGCCAGGTAAGTTCCGCGTTACGGGCCACCTTCTGTGGTCGGCGACATGAAAGCAATCGCCAACCTATCTAATATTCGTTTCGAGGCCGAAATCTCGCACCATTCACTCCGACGGCGCGCTGTCATAAAAATGTAGTACTAATTGCGATGAATCAAGACAAAAAACGAACTAACAGTGAATAAAGAAGGAGAAAGTGATTCATCGGGTTTAGTCGCAACTTGCTGATTTCCTTCGATTAGCGCCAACTCCGGCAAGTTCTG
>Ga0137415_10003817_pt1 | contig 14960 bp, 9 predicted proteins | sample CZODoug3_1_1_16f_FD_183082 | JGI IMG/M metagenome (GOLD analysis project Ga0137415, IMG submission 183082) | Vadose zone soil fungal communities from Angelo Coast Range Reserve, California, USA - CZODoug3_1_1_16fungal (Hybrid Assembly) | ecosystem: Environmental > Terrestrial > Soil > Vadose... | reverse complement strand
GCCGTCTGCGAGGCGCGGAAAGAGCTTCAGCGCGTTCGCACCCAGAACCGCCTCCCGTTCGGAAGCGGCCAACTCCTCGGTGTGCCTCAGGGCAGCGATGCAGCCAACAGCCAGATCACGTCGAAAGTACGGATAGTCTGAGCCGCACATGACTTGCCGCAGACCGACGACCGAGCGCAGCATCCTTAGGACAGGATCCCCGAACGCGAGCGCCGTATCCCAGTAGAGTCCGCGGAACGTCTCCGCGGCAGTGCGTCGCTTGTCTGCTCCGGGGATGACGCGCATTTCGTCGACGATGCCAAACCGTCCGGCCAGGTAGGGGATGGTGCCGCCTGCGTGCGAGAAGATGTACTTGACGTTCGACGCGCGAGCGAAGCGGTTGCTGTAGAGCATCTCCGCGACCGCGCGCGTCGTATCCGCGGTGAAATCAATCAGCGAGTCGGGCAACCCGAGGCGGTGCGCTATGGGATCGGGCGAAGGGTTGGGGTGCACGAACACGGTGGCCCCTCGTCGGTCGAGTTCTGTGAATACGGGCTCGAGCCGTGGATCTCCAAGGTAAATCCCTTGGACGTTCGAAAACAGCAGCACGCCGTCGAGTTTGAGGACATCGAGGGCGTAGCTCAATTCCTCCAGAGCGCCGTCGACGTCGGGTAACGGAAGGGAGGCGAAGCTGCCAAACCGATCCGGCCGAGACTGGACGAGCTGTGCGGCAAATTCATTGCAGCGGCGCGCCAACGCCCGAGCGCGCGTATCGTCTCCAACATGGACTCCAGGCGTGGATATCGACAGCACCGCGACATCGATGCCGGCGTCGTCCATGAACGCGAGGGCCGTCGACTCGGTCCACGGCGGAGGCATGATCCCCCCGACTGGGTTTGCGCCCTCATTCGTTTCGCGCCAGAAGAAATCCGGCAGGAAGTGCTGATGAACGTCGATGGTGCGAGCCATGGTGGCGTGTCCGTTCAGCGTGCAGCGAGGATCAGCTGCGCCGCCTTACCGGCGATCATGTGCGTCGGCGCGTTGGTCGGCCCCGTGATGATCCGCGGCATCACCGAGGCGTCAGCGACACGCAACCCCGACACTCCGTGCACGCGTAACTGCGCGTCGACAACGGCGAGCGTATCGACGCCGATCTTGCATGTGCCCACGGCATGGCCAAAGCTGGCCGATGCCAGTCGCGCCAGCTCCCGGACGTCCTCGGCAGTGGCCTTTGGACCGGGAACCAGTTCGACCTCGCGGACGCCGTCAAACGCGCGCTGGTTGCCGATTTCGCGCGCCGCCTCGATGGCGCGCACCATAGCCGTAAAATCGCTATCGGTACCGAGATGATTCGCCTCAATAACGGGGGCATTCTGAAAGTGGCTACTGGCCAAACGGACCGACCCTCTGCTAGTTGGCTGCACCAGTGCGGGCGCAATCGTGAACGCGTCGTCCGGTGGTGTTCCGAAGCGCGCGGTAGCTTCCGGAGTGAGCGCGGGCAATTGTTCGAGAACTAGGTTGATGTCGGTGTCTCCCGAGGGACCGCTTGAAAGGTACGCCTCCGCCTCGACCGCGTTGCTGTCTGCGGCTCGGGCGGGCATCTTGCCCTTGTGCTTGAACACCACGCCTGACACGAGGACGTGATCTTGAAGGTTCTGGCCAACCCCAGGCAGGTTCTCTACGACATCGATACCGAGAGCTCTCAACACGTTCGCTTCACCAATGCCGGATAGCATGAGAAGTTGCGGGGAGTGGATGGCACCGGCAGCGAGGATGACTTCTCGATCGACCGCGATGTCCTTCACCGCGCCGTCGGTGTTGACCTTGACGCCGACGCAACGCGTGCCCTGGAAGTTTAACTTCACCACGTTTGTCTTGAGTAACAGCGTGAGATTCGGTCGCGACAACGCCGGGTGTAGGAACGCGCGAGCGGCGCTCACACGCGTCCCATCGAGCGCGATGTTCATGTTGATGTAACCGGCGCCGGGGACCATGGGACCGTTCACGTCATCCAGGATGGGCATGCCCATTTGGCGCGCCGCTTCCAGAAACACCGGCGCGGTCGGATGCGGATCCTTCGGACGCCGAATGTGAATGGGGCCGCCGACTCCGCGCCATGCGTTCGCGCCGCCCTCCCAGTCCTCTTGGGCCTTGAACACCGGCAGCACATCGGCGAAGGCCCAGCCCGTCGCTCCGTTTCTTGCCCATCCGTCGTAGTCCCGTTGCATGCCACGCGTCCAAACCATCGCGTTGATACTGCTGCCACCGCCGAGGACGTGACCGAGGGCGATATTGAATTTACGATGGTTCAATTGCGGCGTCGGGTTGAGGGGCAGGTTGTAGTCGAGCGGTCCACCGACGTTATAAAACCAGATGCTCGGGTTTGCGATCGTCGGTGCGTCGTCCGGACCTCCGGACTCGAGGACCAGCACGTGCGCGCCCGACGCGGACAGCTCACTCGCGAGAATCGAGCCGGCTGCACCGGCACCCACCACGATAAAGTCGTAGTGACTCCTGGGCGAGGACTTGCCTCCGTTGTGATTCGATGCGTCGATCATTGTTGACAATCCCTGCGTCTGCGACCTGCGCAGTGTGTTGATCACCGCACCGACGTTCAGAACGGATACTGACGTTGCCCCGTGTGTGCGTTAATCCAGATCACGTCGCTGAAGTCGTCCAAACTGCGCGGGCCCGTTCGGCCCCAGCCGCTGTCACGCACGCCGCCCATCGGCGCGTGAATCTCGTCGTTGACGGTGGGGGAATTGACGTTCACGATGCCCGCGAGAACTTTGGGCGCCATCTCGAACGCCTTGTACGTGTTTCCGGCGAGAATCGACGAGGTAAGGCCGTACATGGTGCGGTTGGCGGCGTCGACCGCTTCTTCAGGTGTCCCCACGGCTTCGACGACGACAACCGGTCCGAATGTTTCCTCATTGGCAATGGCCGCATCGAGCGGCACATCCGTCAGAATGGTCGGGTAGTAAATCTGCCCGTCGTACTTCGCGCCTGCGTGAACTGTGGCGCCTCGAGCGACGGCCTCCTTGACGCGTTCATCGATGAGCTTCACCGCGGCGGACGTGATGACGGGGCCGATGATCGTTTTCGGGTCCAGGGGATCGCCGGCCGGCAGCGTGTTCGTCCGCGCCACGAACTTCTTGAGGAATTCGTCGTAGATCTTCCGCTGAATAATGATCCGGCGCGTATTCAGACAGATCTGACCTTGATGAAAGAATGATCCAAACGTCGCGGTGCGGACGGCGTAATCCATGTCCACGTCGTCAAGGATGATCATCGGGTTGAACCCGCCAAGTTCCAGGACGGTGCGCTTGAGCGTGCGCCCGGCACGTTCGGCGAGCATCCGCGCCGTCTTCACGCCGCCAATCAGATTGATGACGCGGACTTCGGGGCGCTCGAAAAACTCGTCTGCGATCGCACCGGCGGCTCCGGGCGCGTGGGTCAGAACGTTAATCACTCCTGCAGGAAACCCAGCCTCTTCCGCGACCTCGGCGACCATGATGCCCGCCGATACCGGCGCGAACTCTGACGGCTTGACGACCACCGTGTTCCCCGCAGCCACGGGTGAAATGACCGCGCGCCAGGACAGGACGTTCGCGCCATTCCATGGCGTGAAACTGGCGACGACACCCAAGGGGCGGCGCAACCCGATCGAATGTGTGCCCGGCAGATTCGTTTCCAGCACCTCCCCCTTTGGCAGGAACACCCAGCCCGCGACCTGCTGAAGGGTCGCAGCCACCAAGTCCATCTGAAATGTCGCGAACGAGATCGTCGACCCGGTTTCTCGCGCGAGCCCTTCGGCGATCTCGCTTCGACGCCGCCTAACGATCTCAGCCGCCTTCAGGAACAGGCGAGCTTTCTCGGCCGGTGGTGTTTCCGACCATTTCGCGAACGCCTTTGCTGCAGCGTCCACGGCGATACGGGCGTCGGCGCGAGACCCTGCCGCAACGCGGGCAAAGATCCTTCCGCTGTACGGCTCGTGGACCTCGAAGACGGCGTTGTCCTGGGCGCCTCGCCACTCGTTGTCCACGAAATATTTGTACGTTCGAACCTCACTTGTTGACATGAGATCACTCCTTCGAGTGGGGCTCGACGAATTCAAACACCACACCCTCGACGTCTCGAACAATCAGGTTTGTGCCGGCTGGCGTCGGATTTGGCCCCTGAAGCGTCGTTGCGCCAGTCGAGCGCAAATGTGCGGCGTATTCGGCAAGCGAATCGACGATGAACGTCGCGCGGAGGTGTCTGAGCGCGCCAATATGGTGTTCTGGCCAGGCGATGATGGTCAGGCTACCGAGAATCGCGATTTCAATCCCCTGTTCGGGGACCTCGAACCGTTCTCTGACCGTCTCACGCGTGAGCGCCTCGTATCGCTCGATGGCGGCTTCCATGTCACGTGTAAAGATCGGCACGCTCGTGCTGAGCACCTTCATAGGACAGCTTTAAGTTGTTCCAGAATTCCCAGCTGCGTCAGGACGACCGTGCCGGACGGATAGCAGTGGAAGGATTTGATCTTGCCGTTGGTCAGCTGAAACACGTCGCAACACGGGGCGTTCATTCTCTTTCCTGTCGGCTGAATGATTCCGATGGGCAGCTCCAGCGGCCCCTTGTGCGTGCCCTGCAGCGCGAGCTCCACGACGATGGTGTCTCCAATGATGTAGAAGGCGTACAACTCCCGATGCATGTCGGGAAAGGCCTTCGCATAAATCTCGACGGTGCGGCCGAGTTCCTTCGGACCACGATACGTGTGACCGATGGATTCATCTGTGAAGGTGCCGTCTTCGGTGAAACAGTTCACGAACCCGCTGACGTCTTTGTCCTCGGCCACCTGGTAGGTCTTCCGAATCGCTGCTTCGTTCGCGGTCATATGACAGTCCTCAAAAGATTCGAAGCTGATCGCGACGGGCCCATGCGACGGCCGCCGCCAGGAGCAGGAGCACAAGCGGCGCAATCGGAGAGGCGGGGACAACGAACACGTTCACGACGATCGCGCCGATCATCGTCGGGATGAGCAGCATCGCTCCAAAGATCGCGGCGGCAGGGATCAGCAGCGCAATCCCTGCGGTGAGCTCAATGGCGCCCGTCACGTAGCGGAACCACTGTCCCACGCCGAGCTGGCCGAACAGACTGACCATCGCTGGTACTCCCGCCAACTTGGAGCCGCCGGCCATCAGGAACGCCAGGGCGAGAACCACTTGCGTCACCCAAAGCGCGATTACCGCCGCACGGCTGCGTTGCCGGCTCGTTCCGTTCCGGGTCATTGCATATGTAGCGGCGTCGTTTGTGGTCATGGGCCGTCGCATTGCATCGTGCTCGCCAACATCGCGTTCGATTTCGACGTTGGCCAGGCGCCGTTCTTGAGAGAACCGGCGAATGCGGACAAAGCCTTTGTGGTGTGCCCTCTGGCGCGACGCGTTTACTCACAGCTCAGACCTTGGCGCGCCGCCGGCCACGTCTGGCATGACCGGCCTTTGTTGTCCAGCATTTCGCCATTGGCGAAATCGCGCCACTAAACCAATCGAAAACGATCTTTAGATTCAGGACTTTGCCGCTGGACCGGCAATTGCGTTGTTTTCGTGTCGCAACAGGGGAGGAGGTCGAGATGAATTCGTACCCTGCGTGTGTGCGCGCGTGCGCTGAGGTCTCCGCACTTGCAGTCGGCGCCCGCGCGCGGACTTCATCGCAGTTGCAATCGCAGCTGTAGTAAACCAATGACACTAGGGAGAAATTGTTTGGCTTCGTTCGTTTCCCGGGTCTCCGCTCGTGCAGCGGCGCGCGGTTTCGCCGCGGTTGGAACCCTCAGCGTGCTGGGTGCGCTCACAGCCGCCACGGCGTGCAATCGAGAGAATGCACACGCGGCGGCGGCGCCGCCCTTGGCGCCGCTTGTGACGACGGCGCCCGCAGTCTCGCGCGCGGTGCCGACGTATCTCGACGAGATCGGCCGCAATGGCGCGTTCGAGTCGGTGACGGTCACGCCGCAGGTACCGGGACGCATCGTGGAGCGGCATTTTCAGGACGGCGCGCAGCTCACCAAAGGGCAATTGCTCTTCACCGTTGATCCGAGACCGTATCAAGCGCAGCTCAATTCGGCGAAAGCCCAGCTTGCCGAGACCAGGGCCGCGCTCGATCTTGCCGCGACGCAGTTGAAGATGTATTCGTCGATCACCGATGGACGGGCGGTCTCCGAGCTCGACCTCGAGACGAAGCGAAACACCGTCGCGGTCGACGAGGCGCGGGTTCAGGCTGCGCAGGCGGCGCTCGAGAACGCTCAGCTCAATCTCGATTACTGCTATGTCCATTCACCGATTGACGGTCGGGCCGGCGCTCGTCTCGTCGACGTCGGGAATGTCGTGCAGGCGAACACGACCGCGCTGCTGTTGATCCAGCGGATCGATCCCATCTACGCGGACTTCACCGTCACCGAGCGCGACCTCCCGCAGGTGCAGCCACAAATGGCCAAGGGCACACTTCAGGCGCGGGTGCGACTGCCCTCGGATTCCGACTCGGGTGCCCGCGTGGGCGCGGTGACGTTCCTCGACAACGCCGTGCAACCCGGGACCGGCACGGTCAACCTTCGCGCGACGATTCGGAACGCCGATCGCCATTTCTGGCCGGGTCAGTTCGTCAACGTCCAATTGATTCTCACCACGGCGACGGCGGTGCTGGTCCCGAGTCAGGCGACGCAGATCAGTCAGAAAGGGCCGTTCGTCTACGTCGTCAAGCCGGATCAGACCGTCGAGCTCCGGCCGGTCACGCTCGGTCAGCGTCAGGGCGACGACGTGGTGGTGACGACGGGTGTGGCGAGTGGCGAGGAGGTCGTGGTGACGGGTCAGTTGACGGTCGCGCCCGGCGCTAAAGTCCGGATCGCTCCTCCGGCGGGCTCGCAGAACCCACCCGAAAAAGGACCGTCGTAGCCAATCGGCAATAAATGACCATCTCAGAACCGTTCGTCCGCCGGCCCGTGATGACGGTCGTCCTCACAGCCTCCGTCATCCTGTTCGGTGCCCTCGCGTACTTCGCGCTTCCCGTGAACGACCTGCCGGCCGTCGACTATCCGGTGATCCAGGTCAGCGTGAACTACCCAGGCGCCACGCCCGACACGATGGCGAACAATGTCGCCACGCCTCTCGAGCGCCAGTTCATGCAGATTCCCGGCCTCGAAATCGTGACCTCCAATAGCGGGCAGGGGCACACGAGCTTCGTCCTGCAGTTCGGGCTCTCGAAGAGCGTCGACGCCGCGGCGACCGACGTCCAGGCGGCCATTTCGCAGGCCCAGGGACAATTGCCGATCGATCTGCCGACGCCGCCGACATTCACCAAAACGAACCCCAACGACCAGCCGATCCTGTACGTGGGCCTGGCGAGCGACAGCGCCACACTCGGACAGCTCTATGACTACGCAAGCACACAGGTAGGCGAGCGCATCAGCATTCTTCCCGGTGTGAGCCAGGTCGTGGTCTACGGGACCCAGTCGGCAGTGCGGATCAAGGCGAACCCCTCCGCCATGGCGGCCCGCAATCTCACCATGGATGACCTCGTGACCGCCGTCAAGAACGGGACCGCGTACACCGGAGCGGGACAATTGGACGGCGCGAGCCGCACGTTCCTGCTCCAGCCGCAGGGGCAGCTGAGCGAGGCAAGCCAGTACGAGGAGCTCATCATCGGCCAGGCCAACGGCGCGCCGCTTCGCGTCAAGGATGTTGCTGTTGTCAAGGACACGCTCCAGGACGAGCGCATCAAGATGCGCTTCTGGATGCGCGGCCAGCACATTCCGGCGGCGGCAGTCGTGCTCGCGGTCTTCAGGCGGGCCGGATCCAATGCGGTCGAGGTCGCTGAAGCAGTGCGCGGTCTTCTTCCGAGCATCCAGGCCGAGCTCCCGAGCTCGTACTTGATCATCCCTGCTTACGATCGCTCCCAGACGATTGTCAACAGCGTTCGCGACGTGAAGGAAACGCTCACCATTGCGTTCGCGCTCGTCGTGTTCATCATCTTCATCTTCCTCGGCCGGGCGGCCGACACGTTGATTCCGGCGATCGCACTTCCGCTGTCACTGCTGCTGACGTTCATCGCGATGCAGGTGCTCGGGTACAGCCTCGACAACCTGTCGCTGATGGCACTGACGTTGGCGATCGGGTTCCTCGTCGACGATGCCATCGTGTTCCTCGAGAACACGGCGCGGCTGATGGAAGAGGGACAGGACGCCCTGGAGGCGACGCTGAAGTCGGCGGCTGAGATCAGCTTCACGATTCTGGCGATGACGATCTCCCTCGCGGCGGTCTTCATCCCGCTCGTGTTCATGACCGGCCTTATCGGACGCATTTTCCGCGAGTTCTCCATCACGATCATCGTAGCGATCTTCGCGAGCGGCATCGTCTCGCTGACGCTCACGCCGTTGATGTGCGCGCGGCTCTTGGGCCGGCGCGGGACCGGGGCGAAAAGGACCTGGATGGAGCGTGTGATCGGCGGCATCGAGCGCCGGGTGTTGAGCTGGTATGGACGCTCACTGTGGTTCTTTCTTCGGCAGCGATGGGTGTCGGCGTTGATCTGGGTGTTTTGCCTCGGTGGAACGGTCTATCTGTTCAACATCGTCCCGAAAGCCTTTTTGCCCATCGGAGACAGCTCGTTCATCCAGGGCGTGTTCATCGCCCAGGAGGGTTCGTCGCCGACGCAAATGCACCAGTACCAAGCGCAAATCGAAGAGATCCTGCAGGCCAACCCTGCAGTCGACGAGACGGTCACGCTGAGCGGCGTGAGCGCCTTCCAAGCGAATCAGGGGGTGGTGCTGGCCATCCTGAAGGATCCGAGCGCGCGCCCGCCGATTGGGGCGGTGGCCGGGCAGCTCATGGGCGCGGCGATGATGAAGACGCCGGGCCTCCTCACGTTCCTACAGCCCAATCCCGTGCTGCAGATCAGTACGGGCGCGACTTCCCAGACGCAGGGACAATTTGCGTATGCGCTGTCCGGTTCCAACCCCAGCGAGCTATACGACGTCGCCGGCAGGTTCATGCAGAAGATGTATGAATTTCCGGGGTTCCTTTTCGTCAACTCGGACCTGTTCAATCACACGCCGAGTTTGCAGGTCGATGTCTTGCGGGACCAAGCGAAACTGTACGGCATCTCGGAGGCTCGGATCCTCAGCCTCCTGCGGTCCGCGTACTCGCAGAACTACGCGTATCTGATCAAGAAGCCGAACAATCAGTACCAGGTCATCGTCGAGGTTCAAGACAGCGACCGCGAGGATCCGCAAAACCTGAATCTCCTGTACATCAAGAGCGACGACGGGCAGCGGATGGTTCCCCTTCGTGCGGTGACCGCCGCCAGGATGGCCCTGGGACCGCAGGCGGTCAACCACATCAACCAGTTCACCAGCGTCTCGCTCTTTTTCAATCTCAAGCCGGGGTACGCGATCGGACAGGCGACGGACTTCGTCGAGCGGGCCGCGAAGCAGATGCTGCCGGGCGACGTGCGGGGCAGCTTCCAGGGGCAGGCCTTGGTCTTCCGCGAAACGGTCGCGAGCCTCACGATCCTGATGGTGCTCGCGGTCTTCGTGATGTACGTCATCCTCGCGATCCTCTACGAGAGCTATCTCCACCCGATCACGGTGCTCTCATCGCTGCCAGTCGCCTTGGTCGGCGGACTGTTGACGTTATGGGTCTTCAATGCCGAGGCTTCACTCTACGCGTTCATCGGCATGTTCATGCTGATGGGGATTGTCAAGAAGAACGGGATCATGATCGTCGACTTTGCGCAGCAGCGGGTGGAGCAGGGCCGGGCGAATGACGAAGCCATTCACGAGGCGAGCATGGAGCGGTTCCGCCCCATCATGATGACCACGCTCGCGGCGCTGATGGGCGCGCTGCCGATTGCCCTGGGCTTCGGCGCCGACGGCTCCTCGCGTCGGCCGCTCGGGCTGGTCGTCGTCGGGGGGCTCGTAGTCTCCCAGTTCATCACGCTCTACGTCACGCCGGCCATTTATCTCTCTCTCGAAGAATTCCAGAAGAACGTGCTGGACCGCACGAGCTTCTTCCGGTCGGTCCGCTCGGCGCCGACGACCGCCGAGGGAGCGCAGGGTTGAGACCGTTTCGGCTCGGCCAGATTGCTCTCGTGGCGCTCGTGGCGGCGGCTGCCATTGCGGCGCCCGGCTGCATCGCCGGTCCGAAGTACGTGCGTCCCGTCGTGCAAGCTCCGGCCGCGTACAAGGAGTTGGGCGGAGATCTCCCCGCCGGCACCGACGCGTGGAAGCCGGCGCAGCCAAGCGACGCGGCCGGTCGCGGTCAATGGTGGACGATCTTCAACGACCCGACGCTGAATACGCTCGAGGATCAACTCAACACCGGCAACCAGAGCATCGCGGCGGCGATGTCGAGCTTCATGGCGGCCCGCGCGCTCACCAGACAGGCGCGAGCGCAGCTGTTCCCAACCGTAACGACCAATCCGAACATCGTCGCGACACACCAGCCGTCCTTCGGCGGGACCAGTCCATCCTCGTCGTCGACGCCGGCATCCAGCGGCTCCCAAAGCTCCGCGACATCGTCGTCGACGAGCGTCACCGCGAGCGGAACCGTCGGGGAGTACGTGCTGCCGTTCGATGCGTCGTGGGCTCCGGATCTCTGGGGGCGGCTCAATAACACGGTGCGCGCGAATGCGTATGCCGCGCAGGCGAGTGCGGCCGACCTCGCGAACGTGCGTTTGACGCTGCAGGCGGAGCTTGCAGTCGATTACTACGAATTGCGCTCGCAAGATGCCCTCAAGCGACTCTTCGACGAGACGGTCGCCGCCTATCGAGACTCGCTCGACATCGCTCGCGTACAGCTCCAAGCGGGCATCGTGTCGGACGAGGCCGTCGCGCAAGCGGAGACGCAGCTCAAAGTCACGGAAGCACAGGATACGAATCTGGAGATCGCGCGGGCTCAGTTCGAGCACGCGATTGCCGTGCTCCTGGGCCAGCCCGCGTCCACGTTCTCCCTGCCGGCGGAGGCGACTGTCGTCACACCGCCCGCGATTCCCGTCGCCCTGCCCGCGCAGCTCCTCGAGCGGCGCCCGGACGTGGCGAGCGCTGAGCGCCGGATGGCCCAAGCCAATGCGCAGATAGGCATCGCGACCGCGGCGTTCTTCCCAAACGTCACCCTGACGGCCGGGGCGGGATTCGAGTCCACGTCGTTTCTCGACTGGCTGACCTGGCCGAGCCGCTTCTGGTCGGTGGGGCCGGCGCTCGCGGAGACGTTGTTCGACGCGGGTCTCAGGCGGGCAACGGTCGAACAGTACCAAGCGTCATTCAACCAGGCGGTTGCCAGCTATCGTGGAACGGTGCTGACTGCGTTTCAGCAAGTCGAGGATAACCTGGCGACGTTGCGGATCCTGGCTCGCGAAATTCGGCAGCAAGACACGGCGGTCGAGTCAGCGGCCAGGAACCTGCGGCTCGCCACGGCGCGATACCGCGCGGGCATCGACCCCTATCTCAACGTCATCACGGCGCAAACGACGCTTCTCAGCAACCAGCAGACGGCCGTCACGCTGCGCCGGCAGCAGATGACGGCGAGCGTTCAGCTGGTCGAGGCGCTCGGCGGGAGCTGGAACGTGTCGGACCTGCCGTCGGCGACCCAGGTAGCAGGCCGCGGGCGTTGACCTACGCCTCGCCACCGGGCATTTCGGGGACATCCTGCGCTGCCTTGGATAGAGAACCGTATGCCGTCGACGTCGTTTGATTCGCTTGTGGCTCGTGTGCGAGGTGAATACAGCGAGATGCCCGGTCTGCGGCTGACCGTTTCGCAGGCATGTCGTCTATGGTACGTAGATGTTTCTACGTGCGAGATGTTGTTCGAACAATTGGTCCGGGAAGGTTTTCTCTACAAAACAGGGAGCGCCTATGTCGCGCAACCGACGACTCGCCAACGAATCTGACCGCCGCAAGAGCGCGCGACATGAGCACATTCGTGACCAATAAGGTGGACGCCTGCGGGTGAACAAGTCGAAGGCGGCGCGACGCCTCGGGTTGTCGTGGACGAGCCTCTACGGATCCGAAGGCACGCCGTCGAACAATAGCGCGTCGCGCGCGACGGTTGCGACCGCAGACTTTAGATGTTGGTTCAGTCGTCAGCGTCGTGGTGGCCATCGAGTGAGAGCAGATGTCCGCCGTCCTCGATTCGATCCTCTAGATCCGCGAGCAGCCCCTCGTCGGATAGATCGAGGGGGCGCGAGTGACGCCAATCGTGCTTGAGCGTCTTGTGTAGACGATCGATGAGGTCATCGTCGCGCACCTCGATGGCGAGTTCGCGACGGCCGTCGAGGCTGCCCGTTGCCAGGTTGATGGAGCCGACGATGGCCGCGGCCCCGTCGCGAAGCAGTGCCTTGCCGTGCAGTTTCAGGTGCTTCAGCTTGTGAACCTTGATGCCGACGTCGTCCAGGATGCGCAGGCCGCCCACGCCCTCAACGACCTTGTCTCGTTTGAGCGTGTGCGGAGCACGGGCCATCACTTCGACTTTGACGCCTCGGCCCCGGGCGCGCACCAGCCGCTCGATCACGACCGCATCCTGAATCCGCTCGTTCTGGACGAAGAGTCGGTGCCTGGCGTCGTCGATGAACTGGCAGATACGATCTCTGCCGGGTCCAGGGCACCACACGAGATGCGTCTCCTGACGCGGTGAGAACGCCTGACGATGCCAGTCGGCGTCGAACCCGGCGATGACGTCGCCGACGTCGTGCGGGTTCGTCGTGACGACCGCATAATCGCGCGTCTCGGTCAGATTCTTCGTGGCCCAGTTGAACGACTTGACGAACGCCGCCGCATCGTCGACGACCATCGACTTCTCGTGCGTGAGATCGAACGCAGGATTTGCGTCGCGAACCCGGACGCGCGCCCGCTCCAGCAGCTTGCGCGTATGTTCGTTGTCGCGTTCGCCGCTGCGGCGGGCGGGGTTCAGCATCACCTGCACCTTGACGCCTCCTCGTCCCGCAGCGACGACCGCATTCAGCAGCGTCCGATCCGAGAAGACGAACATCTTGATGCGCAGGCTCCGCCTCGCGGCGCCGATCGCGTCGATGATCGGCTTGGCGGAGTCGTTCGGAAGAACAATTAGTGAGCGCGCCATGTTGGTGAGGGCGCGGCTCCGTCGGACGCCGCCCAATACAAGCCGGAGTAGATACCGTTGCGGGCGAGCAAGTCGTCGTGGGTGCCCGCCTCTACGATGACTCCGTCGTGGAGAACCACGATGGTCTGCGCGTCTCGGAGCGTGCGGAGCCGGTGCGTGATCATGATCACGGTCCGTTCCTTCATCAGTCGCTGCAGTCCCTCTATGACGAGCGATTCGGATTCAGCATCGAGCGACGCCGTCGGCTCGTCGAGGATCAGGATCGGCGCGTCGCGAATGAAGGCGCGCGCGATGCCGATGCGTTGGCGTTGTCCTCCAGAGAGCGTGGATCCGCGCTCGCCGACGATCGTGTGGTAGCGCTCGGGGAGCCTGGCGATGAATTCGTCGGCGTTCGCGAGCCGGGCGGCGTTCACGATGTCGGCGTCGGTCGCCTCGTGGCGTCCGTACGCGATGTTGTCGCGAATCGTGCCGTGAAACAGGACCGTCTCCTGCAGCACGAAGCCGATCTGGCGGCGTAACCCGCGTAGCCTGTAATCGCGAACGTCGACCTCGTCTATCAGAATCCGACCGGCCACCGGATCGTAGAACCGCGGAATGAGGCTGGCGATCGTGGACTTGCCGCTGCCGGTCGGCCCGACGACGCCGACGAACGCGCCGGGCGGGATCGACAGCGTGACGTCGCGCAGCACGGGCGCGTCGGCGTTGTATGCGAACGCGACCCGCTCGAACGCGATCGCGCCTTTCAGGGGTTCCGGCTCGCGCGCGTCCGGCCGCTCCTGGACGATCATGTCGACGTCGAGGATGTCCGCGATGCGCTCGAGCGCGACGTGGGTCTGGGCGACCGCATTAGTCATCTTCGCCAGATCCTCCACCGGTTTGAAAAACCGAGCGAGATACGCGAGAAACACCGTCAGCGATCCCACCGTCATCGCGCCGGAGAGCACGTTGTCGGCGCCCTGCCAGAGGACGACCGCCGTGCAGGCTGCGACGATGACGCCGACCGACGGCGACAGAAACGATTTGATCCGGCGGGCATGAAGCGCGGCACCAACGGTCTCGCGGCTGGCGGCGGCGAGCCGGGCTTGTTCGACGTCCTGGGCGCCGAGCGCCTGCACGGTGCGCACCGACGCGAGACCGGTCTGGACGATCGTCATGACCTCGCTCTCGCGGCGCCGCACCTCGCGCGTCGCGCTCTTCACCGTGCGCCGGAACCTCGCGATGGCCAGCAGCAGTAACGGCGTGATGCCCACAACCAGTAGCGTGAAATGCCAGTTGAGCCAGAACATCAGGCCGAGCATGCCGACGATCGTCGTGAAATCGACCAGAATCCCGAGCGCGAATGACGACACGAAATCCTGTACCGTCGACACGTCGTCGGTCATCGTGCTGAGGAGCGCGCCAGTCTCGTGTGTGTCGTAGTACCCGAACGAGAGGCTTTCGAGGTGTTCGTAGATGCGCAGCCGCAGATCATTGCCGACCCACTGCGCGACACTCTCGGTGTAGTAGTTGTCAACGTACGACGCGATGCCGCCGAGAACCGCGAGGATCACCATTCCGATGGCGGCGACAACGGCGAGCGTCTTCGGGTAAGTCGTCGCCGAACCGACCAGGCTAACCGCCCACATTGGCATGGGCCGATGACCGACCGCGTAGTCGATGACGATTTTCAGCGGCCACGGTCCTGCCAGGGCTGCGAGCGTCTCGGCAAGCATCGCAGCGAGGATCATGAGCAGCCAGCCCCGATACGGACGCGCGAGATCCGTTACGAGCGCCGACGTGCCGAAGCCGCGCCGCACGATCGGGCAACGCTGCCTCACGCGTCTACACGAAGTACGATCTTGCCGTGTGACATGCGTCTTGCCGCTCCCGGCCCACTGG
>Ga0137415_10003816_pt1 | contig 14961 bp, 11 predicted proteins | sample CZODoug3_1_1_16f_FD_183082 | JGI IMG/M metagenome (GOLD analysis project Ga0137415, IMG submission 183082) | Vadose zone soil fungal communities from Angelo Coast Range Reserve, California, USA - CZODoug3_1_1_16fungal (Hybrid Assembly) | ecosystem: Environmental > Terrestrial > Soil > Vadose... | reverse complement strand
GATCGGCGCGATGCTGATATCGAGCGTGCCGCTGCGCCGTTTGCTCAAACGCCGCGATGTCAAAATCGGCGACACCGCGCTGGCCGCCGGGGCGGTGGGCTACGGCGTCCTGGTCGGCGGCACTTCGGGCTCGGGCGTGATCCTGCTGTCGCTGCTGATGGCGGCGGGCCTCGAAGGCGCGGCCGTGATCGCCACCGACGCGGTGATCTCGGTCACGACCAGCGTGATCAAGATTTCCGTATTCGGACTGAGCGGCGTCGTCACCGCGCAAGTGCTCGCCTTTGCGCTTCTGATCGGCGCGATCGCGCTGCCCGGCGCGTTTCTCGCAAAAGTCTTTGTCGAGCGCATGCCGGTCCATATTCACACCGCGATCCTCGATGTCGCGGTCATGGTGGGCGGCGTGGTCATGATTTCCGCAGCGGTGCGGCATCTCGGGTAAAGAAAATCGGGAATACGATTTCGGGTATTACGATTTTTCGGGAATACGATGCCGCCGGTCCAAAGGGGTTCGGCGGCATCGCAAGCGAAGTCATGGCGCCCGCGCTTTTCCTGGGCTTCTCTTCCCCGTCCTATTCTTCATCTTCTTCCTCGTCATCTTCCTCTTCGTCGTCGTCCTCGATTTCGGCTGCCTCAAGCACGGCTAATGAAAGCGTTTCACGAAACAGTTCGCCTTCCGTACCCATCCACACGCACGCGATGTCGTCGTCGTCGACTTCCGCCACGGTCATCGGATGACCGCCGGATTTCAGCACGACAACATCGCCCGGTTTCAAACCCATGATCTCTTCCTCTAAAAGTTGATTGTTGCGATTGGTGGGCTATCGATCTGTCAGGACAGACCGATCACGGCCACTTCACTGTGGCAGGATCACCCGCTTCTGTGTCCGGTCTGTGTCGGTTCCGAACATTCCGGCGGGCAGCGGCTCCGTTGCCTGCGACAATGGTAAAATAGCAACACTTTGGAACACTTGGGAATACTTTGGAACACTTGGGCTGACTTGAGCGCCGCTACGGCCATTTCACTTCCGGCGGCATCGACGACAGGATGGAATCCACGTTGCCGCCGGTTTTCAGCCCGAAGATGGTGCCGCGATCGTAGAGCAGATTGAATTCGACGTAATGTCCGCGCCGGATCAGCTGTTCTTCGCGCTCTTGCGCGGTCCACGGCGCATCGAAATTGCGCCTGACGAGCTCGGGATAGATTTTCAGGAAGGCGCGGCCGACCTCCTGCGTAAAGGCGAGGTCGGCATTCCAGTCGCCGCTGTCGTGATGATCATAAAAAATGCCGCCGATGCCGCGGGCCTCCTTGCGATGCGGCAGATAGAAATAGTCATCGCACCACTTCTTGTATTTGTCGTAGTCGGCGACGCCGTTGTGCCCGCCACAGGCCGCCTGCATCGCCGTATGAAACGCAATGGTATCGGCGTCTTGCTGGGTCCGCCGCCGGTCGAGCACCGGCGTCAGATCCGAGCCGCCGCCGAACCATGCCTTGGTCGTCACCACGAAGCGCGTGTTCATGTGCACGGCAGGAACGTGCGGGTTGCGCAGATGCGCGATCACCGAGATGCCCGACGCCCAGAAATTCGGATCCTCGCTCGCGCCTTGAACCTGCGAACGGAATTCGGGGCTGAATTCGCCGTGCACTGTCGAACAATGCACGCCGACCTTTTCGAAGAGCCGTCCGCGCATCACCGACATCAGGCCGCCGCCGCCGGGCTTGCCGGTATGGTCGGTGCGGTCCCAGGGCGTGCGCGCGAAACGTCCGGTGGCGTCCGGATAAAGCGATGCCGGCGCATCGTCTTCCAGCTGTTCGAAGGCCAGGCAGATGTCGTCGCGCAAGCTTTCGAACCACGATCGCGCGCGGGCCTTGCGATCTTCGATGTCGACTGTATTCATGCCGAGTTCCATATTTCCCGTCGGCTCGCAATGACGACAGAGGCAAGTCTAACCCTGTGGGCCATAATAAGCGCAGCTCTCGTTGCAACTGTCACGGTATACGCTCACCCGCGTGATCGGGCCCGCGCGCTGAACCCGATCCCAGATGAAGCGCGATAGGTTTTCCAGCGTCGGCGGTCCAAGCGCGTCGACCTTGTTGAGCAATTTGTGGTCGAGCATCTTGCGCACCTCGGTCATGCTTCGTTCGAGAAGGCCGAGGTCGAGCACCATGCCTGTCGCGGGATCGGGCGTGCCGCGCACCGTCACCTCGGCACGGAACGAGTGGCCGTGGATCTCCTCGCTTGCCACGCCCAGCGTCGTTCCCGGCAGCGCATGAGCGGCCTCGAACCGGAACGATTTCGTCAATTCCCACATCCTGAAAGTCCAGATCTACCTGATGCCGATGCTACCTGATGCCGAGTGTCTTGTGGGTCTGCAGGCTGAGCCGCCATCGCGGATGGCGCAGACAATAGTCGATCGTGCGCGCGGTGTTTTCGATCACGTCCGGTCCGTCCATCGGCTGCAGCGAGAAACGTTCGAAGGCGAGATCGACGAAAGCCTCCGGGGCGGCATCGGCTTGCGGGTAAACCAGCTTGAGTTCATGGCCGCGCCGGATCACGAGGTCGGCGCCGGCTTTCGGGCTGACGCAGATCCAGTCCATGCCCTCGGGCGGCTCGATCGTGCCGTTGGTCTCGATGCCGATTTCGAAGCCGCGCGCATGCAGCGCATCGACGAGGGCCTTGTCCACCTGCAGCAATGGTTCGCCGCCGGTCAATACCACGTAACGGTTGGCGCCGATGCCGGTCCATTGCGCGGCGACGGTATCCGCGAGTTCGCCGGCCGTTGCGTAGCGGCCGCCCAGCGTGCCATCGGTTCCGACAAAATCGGTGTCGCAAAACCGGCACGTCGCCGCGGCGCGGTCCTGCTCGCGGCCGCTCCACAGGTTGCAGCCGGAGAACCGGCAAAACACCGCGGCCCGGCCGGCATGCGCGCCTTCGCCCTGCAAGGTCAGAAAGACTTCCTTTACCGCATAACTCATTGAGCCTGCTCCGCGATCGCGGCGCCGGTCTACAGCAGGACCCGGGGCAATGCCACTGCAACATTGGGCGAGCGCAAATCAAGCCGAATTGCGCGCTTCGGCCGGCCCGGTCCCGAGCAAATGCGGAGGGCACGTCTCGTCAATGGACGCAGCGCTCGCCGCCGCTTTTCAAATGCGGGTTGGCGAAGGCTGCGGCTCGATGTGTGGACGGAACGTGGTCTTTTCAGTGCCGCAGTCCGGGCATCTCCAGCTTGGCGGAATGGCGGCGAACGGCGTACCGCTCGGAATGGCTTGATCCGGCGACCCCGCAGCCGGCTCATAAATGAAATAGCACCCGCCGCACATGAACTTCTGGTGGCGGACATGCGGTTTGCCCACAAGCGGAAGTGAAAGATGGCCAACGGCGGTGGTGGATGGCGTGAACACCTGATCTCACACGGCAAGGCGTCCGCCTTCCCGCGCGATGAGATAAACGCCCAATTCCTTGTGCCCGAACGCTGCACGTAGCGAGCCCGGCAGATCGAGGTCCCTTCGCCCGGTCTCCGGGTTGACGTTGGTCGCGCCGCATCGGCCGTTGCGCCGGTCAACCCGAAAAAGCCCGTCGCCGACCCGGATATCGCTGCCGACCCATTCGAATTCCTCCCACGGTCTCGCGCCGTCGATGTAGAGATTGGCGCGAAACCGGAGCGGATCGATCTTGATGCCCCACTGCTCCTCAAGGCTTCGTATCGTCGCAAGGTTGATCAGCGAGATCACATTGTCCGGCTTGTCCATGAAATGTCCGTCGGGCGAACGAACCAGTGTCGGCGCGCTGCGAAGTGCCGGCACCAGCTGCCAAAAAATGTCTTCGACTTTTGCGCGCGCGTTTTCATCGTTCAGATCGGCGACGACGAGTTGCCGATTGTCCTGGGTGATGGTCAGTTGCAGCGTCTCGACATCGAGCGTCGTCCTGACCCGCGCCAATGCCTCCTCGAGCATCAGCATCACGAACAGTCCCTTCTTGCCCCATCTGGGGTCGTTGATGTCGAAGGGAGCTCCGGGGCGCACCAGCGCAAACACGCGATCGTGCGGAAACGGCTTCCTGGCTTCCAACTCAATGCGAACCAGCGGCTGCGCGCTCAATCCCTTGATCGGATAGCGATAGATGTTCTTCAGAACCGGCATTGGCGCGCCACCTTGTCGTGCGATGATCTTTCCCGAGATTGCACGATAGGATGACGGGCCGCGTAGAGCCGGCTGCTGTCGAAGTCGTGGAGCCAGATGACGCTTTGCTGGCGGGGGCGGGAGAAGCGAAGCGAACTGGTCGGAGAACAATGCGGTCATGTCTGTCCGGGGATCGTCGATCGCGTCGTCGATCGCGTCCGACAGCCGCGCGATGCCTTTTTCGATCTGCTTCGGCGACAGCGCGGCATAGCCGAGAATGATGGCGCGGCTGGTAAGCGCGGTTTGCCGCCGGAAATGCACGCGCGCGGATGACAGCGAATACACGCCGATCCGTGCGCGCAGCGCCAGCGCTTCGACCGTCACGGCATCGGGAATGCCCGGCGGCAGGTGCCAGAGGACATGCAGCCCTCCGCTGTCGCCATCGACAAGGACATCTCCGAAATTTCGCCGAAGGGCGGCAATGAGACAATCCCGGTTGTCCTTGTAGTGGGAGCGGACGCGAAGCAGATGGCCGCCATAGCTGCCGTTGTGCATGAAGTCGGCCAGCGTCGCCTGTTCCAGCCAGGGATTGCCGTTATTGAGCAGGCATTTCTCGCTGCGGACGGCCTCGGCAATATGCTCGGGCGCCACCATATAGCCGAGGCGCAATCCCGCGCCGAGCGATTTTGAAAACGTGCCCATATAGATCGCGCAATCCGGCGCGAGCGCGGCCAGCGGCGGAAGATGCGACCCCTGGTAGCGGATATCGCAATCATAGTCGTCCTCGATGATGTAGCAGCCGTACCGCCGGGCCCAGTCGATCACCTCCCGGCGTCGCTCCGCCGACAAGGTCGCCCCGGTTGGATACTGGTGCGAGGGCGTCGCATAGAGCAGCGAAGCCGCGCGCTGCGGAAGGTAGTCAGGGATCAGTCCGTCCTGATCGACTGCGACGCTTGCAATCTCGGCGCCTGCGGCCTCGAACGTCAGCGCCGCGCCGCGATAGCAGGGATCCTCCACGACGCTGAGCGAGCCGCGCGCGAGGAAAAGTCGCGCCAGCAGGGTGAGGCCTTCCTGGATGCCCGACACGATGACGATCCGGCTGGGATCGGCGACGATGCCGCGCGCCGCCACCAGATGGTTGGCGATCGCGGTGCGCAGGGCTGGAAGTCCCGCCGGTTCGCCATACTGGGTGAGACCCACGGCGCCGCCGTGAGAAAGATTGGCCTGCAGCAGGCGCCGCCAGGTCTTGAGAGGAAACAGATCCGCGCCGGGGTGGCCCGGAAAGAAGTCGTACAGCAGGCGATTGCGGGCGGCATGGGCTGCGCCTTGCGCGCGCCCCTGCCGCAACGGCATCGGCATGCGCACCTGCATGATGAGGTCGCGGGGATCGGACACCGGCTGCATGGCTGCGGAATTGAGCGGGAGCTGTTCGGCAACATAGATACCGGAGGCTGGACGTGACTCGACAATCCCCTCCATCAACAGCAGATCATAGGCGCGCATCACCGTGTTGCGGGATATCGCCAGTTCCTCCGACAATCGCCGCGAGGAGGGCAAGCGCGTGCCCGGCCCAATTCGCGCGCACCGGATCGCGTCGCGAATCTGATCGACCATCTGCGTCGTCAGCGAGTCCGGCCGGGACCGATCCAGGAGGACGGAAATCTGCATGTGCGCCGCGCCGGTTGGAGTTTTCGTGATCCATTGCCGGAGCAAGGGCTGGGCCAGTTGTGGGTCCAGTACGTCGAATTCTGACGCAATTTCCGTCCGCGTCAGCCGTTTTATCGGACTATGTCGACTGGTTCCCTTGGTTTGCCACCAACTGGACTCATCGCGGTCCGTCAGCACGCGCGGCTGCCCAGAGGCGGTGCAGCGGCTGCCCGAAACCTTGCGCTTTCGACTATCTGCTGAGCAATCGGACAAAACCCGCGCCAGTCGCGGTGCCCGCCGATGGAGTCCTCGCATTTTATGCCAGTGGCTCTCGGTGCGCTTCGTTCTGCCGTGCGAGCGTTGCGGCACTGACAGACACAAGGGGAGCCGCGTCGCGATGCTCCCGATCATCGAACCACACAGGAGCACCCATGAGCACCGTTCGACACCGCTGGCTTTCCGCCGCGGCCGCCGTTCTCGCCATTCTCGGAACTGGTGTGAACCAGGCGAAGGCCGAAGACACCATCAAGATCGGAATACTGCACTCGCTGTCCGGCACGATGGCGATCAGCGAAACCATCCTCAAAGACCTGATGTTGATGGAGGTCGCCGACGTCAACGCAAAGGGCGGCCTGCTGGGAAAGAAGATCGAGCCGGTCGTGGTCGATCCGGCGTCGAACTGGCCTCTGTTCGCGGAGAAGGCCCGCGAACTGCTGGTCAAGGACAAGGTCGCCGCCGTGTTTGGATGCTGGACCTCGGTGTCCCGCAAGTCGGTACTGCCGGTGTTCGAGGAATTGAACGGCCTGCTGTTCTATCCGCTCGAATACGAAGGCGAGGAAGCCTCCTATAATATCTTCTATGGCAGTTCGGTTCCGGACAACAAGGCGGTGCCGGCGGTCGAATATCTGATGAGCAAGGAGGGGGGCGAGGTGAAGCGCTTCGTGCTTGAGGGCACCGATTACGTCTATCCCCGCACCAGCAACAAGATTATCCGGGCCTACCTGAAATCCAGAGGTGTCAAGGATGAAGACATCATGGAGAACTATACGCCGTTCGGGTTTTCCGACTGGCAGACTGAAGTCGCGGCGATCAAGAAATTCGGCTCGGCGGGAAAGAAGACGGCGGTGGTCTCGACGGTGAACGGCGACGCCAACGTGCCGTTCTACAAGGAACTCGGCAATCAGGGCGTGAAAGCCACCGACACTCCGGTGATCGCGTTCTCGGTCGGCGAGGAGGAACTGGCGGGCGTCGATACCAAGCCGCTGGTCGGGCATCTCGCTGCCTGGAGCTATTTCCAGTCGGTGAACACGCCGGAGAACAAGGCATTCATCGCGAAGTGGCGCGCCTACACCAGGAATCCCAAGCGCGTCACCAACGACCCGATGGAGTCGGCTTACATCCTGTTCCATATGTGGGTACAGGCGGTCCAGCAGGCCGGCACGACGGATGTCGAGGCGGTCCGCCAGGCGATGATCGGCCAGAGGGTCAGGTCACCCTCAGGCTTTGAGGTCGTGATGGGCAGCAATCACCACATGGCGAAGCCGGTCATGATCGGTGAGATCCAGGCCGACGGCCAGTTCAGCATCGTCCACCAGAGCAAGGCCTTGCCGCCCAAGGCATGGAGCCCTTACGTCGAGGCCAACAAGGGCAAGGTCGCCGACTGGTCCTGGCCATGGGTGTGCGGCGGCTGTACCTCGCCGCGGTTTGCGGCGAACTGATCTGTCTCGTCTTGAACGGCCGGTGTGCGGTCCGGTTACGGCGACATGGTCGGCGTAACCGGACGTCGTTGCTGGAGACCACGAGAGGTACGACGGCCGACGGTGCGGCTATGCTCCCTCGCGTGATTGACGCAGCGCCTCGCCCAATGCCATCGCCGCCGCCATCGCGATATTGAGCGAGCGCAAGCCTGGCTTGATCGGGATCACCAGCCGCGCGTCGGCGGCGGCAATGACCTCGTCGGGGACCCCTGCGGACTCGCGCCCGAACAGCAGGATGTCGGCCGCGCCGTAGCGATGATCAAGATAGCAGTTGGTACCCTTGGTTGTGAACAGGATCAGCCGGTAACCCCCGACGTTACGCCATTGTTCGAATTTTGGCCACGAGTCGTGGCGGGTGATGGTCACCTGATCGAGATAGTCCATGCCGGCCCGGCGAAAGTGCCGGTCGGACACCGGAAAACCGGCTGGCTCGATGATATGGGCTGCCACATTCAGGCACGCGCAGAGACGCAGGATCGTCCCGGTATTTTGCGGGATGTCGGGCTGGAAAAGTGCAATCTGCATTCGCTGGTCGTCCGCTGATAGTCCGCTGGTCGTTCCTGGGGTCTCCCCATGAAATGTCTCAATAAATCATCACGCCGCGCGGAATGAGTGCATTGCACGCATGCGAGCCGATAGCGGGCTTGCGCTCTTCCGGCAAGGGTGCCAATAGAACGATTCTGGACTGCTTGTTCCGCCCGATTGGCCGGGAAAAGTGGTCTTTCTGCCGCCGCGGGGGTCGCGGGCGCCGGCAGCCTGCTCCGGTTTCGTTGATGCGTTGCCTGGGGCGGTTCCACCGGCTGCAACTTGAGAAAGGTTTGGAATCGTGACGACAGCGTCTTCGATGGATTCAACACGCCGTGATTTCCTTTTTGTTGCAACGGGCGCCGCCGCTGCGGTCGGCGGACTGGCCACCCTCTGGCCTTTCGTTTCCCAAATGAATCCGGACGCCTCGACGATTGCGGCGGGCGCGCCGATCGAAGTTGATCTGGCGCCGATTGCCGAAGGGCAGGACATCAAGGTGTTCTGGCGGGGCAAGCCGATCTACATCAGCCACCGCACCAAGAAGCAGATCGACGAGGCCCGCGCGGTGCCCGTCGCAAGCCTGCCCGATCCGCAGGCCGACCAGGCCCGGGTCAAGGAGGGCCACGACCAGTGGCTCGTCGTGATCGGCATCTGTACCCATCTCGGCTGCATTCCGATCGCCCATGAAGGCAATTACGACGGCTTCTTCTGTCCGTGCCACGGCTCGCAATACGACTCCTCGGGTCGCGTTCGCCAGGGGCCCGCGCCGGCCAATCTGCCGGTGCCGCCCTATCAATTCGTTTCCGATAGCAAAATCCAGATCGGCTGAGCCTCGGACCAGATATCCGAGACTTGGAGCCATCGCGTCGTTTTATTCCTCAGGATCGCATCATGAGCGGACCATCCGACTTTCAGCCGTCCCACCCCGCCTTGAAGTGGATTGAGCGGCGCCTCCCGATTATGGGTCTCGTCCATTCCTCGTTCGTGGCCTATCCGACGCCGCGCAATCTGAACTACTGGTGGACCTTCGGCGCCATCCTCTCGATGATGCTCGGCTTGCAGATCCTGACCGGCGTGATCCTGGCGATGCACTACACGCCGGAGGCCACCATGGCCTTCAAGTCGGTCGAAAGCATCGTGCGCGACGTCAACTACGGCTGGCTGCTCCGCAACATGCACGCCAGCGGCGCCTCGATGTTCTTTCTCGCCGTCTACATCCACATGTTCCGTGGCATGTACTACGGGTCCTACAAGGAGCCGCGCGAAATCCTCTGGATTCTCGGCGTCATCATCTACCTCTTGATGATGGCGACGGGCTTCATGGGCTACGTGCTGCCGTGGGGCCAGATGAGCTTCTGGGGCGCCACCGTCATCACCAACCTGTTCTCCGCCGTGCCGTATTTCGGCGAGAGCATCGTGACGCTGTTGTGGGGCGGCTATTCGGTCGGCAACCCGACACTGAACCGCTTCTTCTCGCTGCATTATTTGCTGCCGTTCGTGATCGCCGGCGTCGTCGTGCTGCACGTCTGGGCGCTGCATGTCGCGGGCCAGAACAACCCGGCCGGCGTCGAAGCCAAGACCGAAAAGGACACCGTGGCGTTCACGCCGTATGCGACCATCAAGGACCTGTTCGGCGTGTCCTGCTTCCTGATCTTCTACGCCTGGTTCATCTTCTACATGCCGAACTATCTCGGCGATGCCGACAACTTCATTCCCGCCAATCCCGGCGTGACGCCCGCGCATATCGTGCCGGAATGGTACTATCTGCCGTTCTACGCGATCCTGCGTTCGATCCCGAACAAGCTCGCCGGCGTCATCGCGATGTTCTCGGCGATCATCGTGCTGGCGTTCCTGCCCTGGCTCGACAGCGCCAAGACCCGCTCGTCCAAGTATCGTCCGCTGGCGAAGCAGTTCTTCTGGATCTTCGTCGTCGTCTGCATCCTGCTCGGCTATCTCGGCGCCCAGCCGCCGGAAGGCATCTATGTCATCGCAGGCCGCATCCTCACCGTCTGCTACTTCGGCTATTTCCTGATCCTGCTGCCGTTACTCAGCCGGATCGAAAAACCGCGCCCGGTGCCGAATTCGATCGCCGAAGACGTGCTGGCAAAGAGCGGCAAGGCGATGGTCTCCGCGGTAGTCGCGCTCCTGATTGCCGGCGGATTGCTGCTCGGCGGTGCGCAGAACGCCCGCGCCCAGGAGCATCAGGAGACGCCGCCGTCGGTGAAGTGGTCGTTCTCAGGCCCATTGGGTACGTATGACCGCGGCTCACTCCAGCGCGGCCTAAAGGTCTACAAGGAAGTTTGCTCGGCCTGCCACAGCCTGAACTACATCGCATTCCGCAACCTGGCGGACGCCGGCGGCCCCGGCTATTCGGTGGCGCAGGCCTCGGCGTTTGCGTCGGACTACAAGATCAAGGACGGCCCGAACGACCAGGGCGAGATGTTCGAGCGGCCCGGCCGGCCGGCGGACTACTTCCCGGCGCCGTTCCCGAACGAGCAGGCGGCGCGCGCATCCAACGGCGGTGCGGCGCCGCCTGACCTGTCGCTGATCACCAAGGCGCGTTCCTACGAGCGCGGGTTTCCAAAGTTCATCTTCGACTTCTTCACCCAGTTCCAGGAGCAGGGCCCGAACTATGTGAGCGCGATCCTGCAGGGCTTTGAAGACAAGCCGCCGGCCGGCGTCACCATTCCTGACGGCTCCTACTACAACGAGTATTTCCCTGGCCACGCCATCAAGATGCCGAAGCCGCTGAGCGACGGTCAAGTCACCTTCGACGACGGATCGCCGGCCACCGTGGCGCAATATGCCCACGACGTCACCACCTTCCTGATGTGGGCGGCGGACCCGCGCATGGAGGAACGCAAGCGGGTGGGCCTGCAGGTGTTCGTGTTCCTGATCCTGTTCGCTTTCCTGATGTACTTCACCAAGAAAAAGGTCTGGGCCAACGCGCACTGAGCTGGCCGGGTGAGTTTGCGAATTCGGAAAAAGCCCCTGCGGGGCTTTTTTTGTTGGGCCCGTCATTGCGAGCCAACGGGTCGCGCGAATGCGCGCCCGATGACAGGCTCCGCGAAGCAATCCACCTATCCGTTGTGCGGCGATATGGATTGCTTCGCTGCGCTCGCAATGACGGCTAATGGATTGCGTATTGGCCTGACTGCGGCCAAAATAGCCGCGAACCGAACCCCTCAAGAAAATTCCCGGAGGAACCCATGGGTACCAGCATCAACTTCAAGCGCCCCGACGGCAAGGATGCCAGCGGCTATCTCGCCAACGCCGCGCGCGGTAACGCGGCTGGCGTGGTCGTGATCCAGGAATGGTGGGGCCTGCAGGACCAGATCAAGGGAATGTGCGATCGCTTCGCGCTGGCCGGCTTCGATGCGCTGGCGCCCGATCTCTACAAGGGCAAGGTGGTGCCGTATCACGACACCGATGCGGCCGGCAAAGAGATGAACTCACTGGATTTCATGGACGCCACCACCCAGACCGTGCGCGGCGCGGCGCAGTACCTTGCCAGGAACGGCGCCAAGGTCGGCCTGACCGGCTTCTGCCTCGGCGGCGCGGTCACCATCATCGGCGCTACCAAGATCCCGGAACTCACGGCGGGTGTGGTGTTCTACGGCATTCCACCGGAGCAGGCGGCCAAGCCCGCGGACGTCAAAATTCCGCTGCAGGGCCACTTTGCCACCAAGGACGACTGGTGCACGCCGCAACTGGTCGATGGTTTTGAGAAGGCGATGAAGGCCGCCGGCAAATCGCTGGAGCTTTTTCGTTATGACGCCGAGCACGGTTTTGGCAACGAGCAGCGCCTGTCGGTACACGACCGGCAATGTGCGGAGCTGGCCTGGGGCCGCGCCACGGAGTTTTTCAGGAAGCATCTGGGGTGACAAGCATCGTCATTGCGAGGAGCGAAGCGACGAAGCAATCCATTCTTTCTTTGTACGGAAAGATGGATTGCTTCGCTTCGCTCGCAATGACGGGGATAAACCGACTCGCGGCGTACTTATGTCGTCTGCTTCAGCCCTTGCCGCTCACCCCGTCCCACCACGCGCAGGTGCCCGACATCAGCTTGTAGTTGCCTTCCATGACCTGCACCGGCGCTCGCAGTCCCGAAGCCGCGGCGCGCATCCGCATTTCGCGTGCGACTTCGCGATCTTTCGGTTGCAGCCAGACGCGCTCGTGGCCCCACAGGCTCGGGCCGTCGTACATTTCGACCGGCTGCCAGGTCGATGGCTCGATCTCGCGACCGCCCCAGCCGCACTCGACCATGAAGGACGACGGCGTCTTGGCGTAAAACGAGGTCATGAGGTCGTTGGTGTGGCGGCCGAGCGTGACGCCGATGCGGTCGGCTTGCGTCAGCGCGATGTCGTAGGCCTGCCCGACGTCGTCGAGCGAGAACAACTCGACCATCAGATGATGCATGCCGTTCTTGCCGCTCTCGATCAGGGCCAGGCTGTGATGCCGCGCGTTGACGTGGAAGAAATAGGCGCGGAACGGCTTTTCGATGTAGTCGGAAAGCCCGAAGCCGAGCAATTCGACATAGAACGCCATCACCGGCTCGATATTTTCCACCGTCAGCACGGCGTGCCCGAGGCCTTGCGGGCCGGTGCGGAATCCCGAGATCGAACGTCCCGGCTTGAACGGCGTGTCGTCGATCTCGGCGCCGTAGAACGCCTCCAGCCGATTGCCGGCGGGATCATGGAATGAAATCAGCCCGCGCACGCGCCTTGCATCGGCCAGCGCTCGCGGCTCCGCGACCACCGCGACGCCTGCCTGCTCCAGCCGCGCTGCGAGCTGGTCGAGCGCTGCCGCGTCGGCGACCTCCCAGCCGAAGAAGCGCGTGCCCTCGGCGAGGGCGCGGTCGATCACGATGCGCTGCTTGCGGTCGTCCATCCGGAAGGCGAGCAGCGAATTGCCGCGCTCCACCGCCTGCAGCCCGACCAGCCCGGTGCCGAACTGCCGCCAGTCGTCGAGCGCGTCCGACCCGAACCCAGCATATCCAAGACCCTGTATTGCCATGCGCGCCTCCGCCTTTTGTTGGTTTCGTTAACGTTACATTGCCACGGCCAGGACCAAATCCTACGCGTATTTTCGCGCCTTCAAACCCCAAAGTGGGGCCCGGAGCGGGCAGGGGCCTCGGCCGATCCCTTGACATCGCCGCTTCCGGATGGTGTTTAGCCCCATGAACACCGTTGTCCGCCCATCCCGTCTTTGGTGGCGCACCTCTTAAGAGGTGGCCGGTGCGATTTCATTTTCCAAAATCGTCGAAGGTCGCCATCGCAGTGCGACGGTCCCTTCGTTTGTCCTGTGTGGCGCTCCCTCGCTAAGTTTCGTAAGAGGATCACATGAACAGGACAGCCTTCTCCCTGCCGGCCAAAAGCGAGTACCGAACCAATGGTGGGCTGGCGGTCGCGCGTCTGGTCGAGCAATTCTCCGGCGGCGCCAATAGGCTCGATGATCTGATCGATCTGCTCGATCGCCGCCGCGGCGTGGTGCTGTCGTCGGGCACCACGGTGCCGGGCCGCTATGAAAGTTTCGATCTCGGCTTTGCCGATCCGCCGCTGGTGCTGGAGACGTCAGGCACGAATTTCTCGCTGTCGGCGCTCAACCCGCGCGGCGAGGTGCTGATCACCTTCCTCGGCGACGTCTTGCGCGAGCCCTGCGTGGTCATCACCGAGAAAAGCGCGGCGCGTCTCGCCGGTCATATCGTCCGTGGCCCGGCACCGGTCGAGGAAGACCAGCGCACCCGTCGTGCCAGCGTGATGTCGCTGGTGCGCGATATGGTGGCGGCATTTGCCGCCAACGCCGATCCGTTGCTCGGCCTGTTCGGGGCCTTCGCCTATGACCTGGTGTTCCAGATCGAGGACCTGGTGCCGAAGCGCACGCGCGAAAGCGATCAGCGCGACATCGTGCTCTACGTGCCCGATCGCCTGCTGGCCTACGACCGCGCCACTGGCCGCGGCGTGGTGCTGAGCTACGATTTTGCCTGGAAGGGACAATCCACCGAAGGCCGGCCACGCGATACCAGAGAGAGCGTCTACGCCAAAACACCGCGGCAGGGATACTCCGATCATGCCGCCGGCGAATATCAGGCCACGGTAGAGACCGCACGCGCGGCGTTTGCGCGCGGCGATCTGTTCGAGGCGGTGCCCGGGCAATTGTTTGCCGAGCCCTGCGAGCGCTCGCCGGCGGAAGTGTTCCAGCGGCTGTGCCGGATCAATCCGTCGCCCTATGGCGCGCTGATGAATCTCGGCGAAGGTGAGTTTCTGGTGGCGGCCTCGCCGGAAATGTTCGTGCGCTCCGACGGGCGAAGGGTCGAGACCTGTCCGATCTCGGGCACCATTGCCCGCGGCGTCGATGCGATCGGCGATGCCGAGCAGATCAGGCAATTGCTGAATTCGGAAAAAGACGAATTCGAACTCAACATGTGCACCGACGTCGACCGCAACGACAAGGCGCGGGTTTGCGTTCCGGGGACGATCAAGGTTCTGGCGCGGCGCCAGATCGAGACCTATTCAAAACTGTTTCACACCGTCGATCATGTCGAGGGCATCCTGCGCCCCGGCTTCGACTCGCTCGACGCCTTCCTCACCCACGCCTGGGCGGTGACGGTGACGGGTGCGCCGAAATTGTGGGCGATGCAGTTTGTCGAGGACCATGAACACTCGTCGCGGCGCTGGTATGCCGGAGCGATCGGCGCCGTGAACTTTGATGGCAGCATCAATACCGGACTGACCATCCGCACCATCAGGATGAAGGACGGCCTCGCTGAGGTGCGCGTCGGCGCCACCTGCCTGTTCGACTCCGATCCTGCCGCCGAGGACCGCGAATGCCAGGTCAAGGCCGCGGCGCTGTTCCAGGCGCTGCGCGGCGATCCACCAAAACCGCTGTCGACGTTTGCACCTGACGCCACCGGCT
>Ga0137415_10003814_pt1 | contig 14963 bp, 11 predicted proteins | sample CZODoug3_1_1_16f_FD_183082 | JGI IMG/M metagenome (GOLD analysis project Ga0137415, IMG submission 183082) | Vadose zone soil fungal communities from Angelo Coast Range Reserve, California, USA - CZODoug3_1_1_16fungal (Hybrid Assembly) | ecosystem: Environmental > Terrestrial > Soil > Vadose... | reverse complement strand
GCCGGCGTCTCGCCGGCGGTGTTTTTAGCAGCCAGCTGAGCACAAGACCGCCGGAGAGACGCCGGCGCCACAATCTGCGGCATGCCGCATTCACGATGCGCTAGCGGGTCGCCGTCACTGCCTTGCCTCGTTTTGACCCCGTGCGAATATCTTGTGGGCTCAAACTCGGGCCCGCATCCCCACCCGTCGCCAAGCGTAATTCTTGTTCCAGCAAAAGCTGTTTGCGATGCAGCCCCCAACGATAACCGCCGAGTGAGCCGTCGGTACGAATCACGCGATGGCAGGGAACCACGATCGACGCGGGATTTGTAGCACACGCGCGCGCCACGGCTCGCGTGGCCGTCGGCCGTCCAAGCGAATTCGCTACTTCACTGTAAGTGCGCGTCGCGCCGAAAGGTATAGCGCGCAGGGCTTCCCAGACGCGGCGTTGGAAAGCCGTAGCGGCCACGTCGGTCGGCAAATCAAGCTGCGGTTGCGAACCTGCCAGATGTCGAACGATCGCGCGCACCCATTGAGAATGCTCGTCCGAATTGCGGCTGATATCGGCCCGCGGATATTCGCTGCGAAGTGCGGCGGCCAACGGTTCGTCCTTGTCGCCCAAATAAACGGCAGAGATACCACGATCCGTGGCGGCGACAAGCACACGGCCCAGGGAGCAATCAGCAATCGTGTAGGAAATCCGCATGCCGCTACCACCCCTGCGGTATGTGGCGGGCGTCATGCCAAGTTGTGCGTCAGATTTTTCGTAGAGACGGCTCGGCGAGCCGTACCCGGTTTCATAAAGTGCGGTTGTCACGTCAGTCCCCTTTCTTAAATTGGATTTCAGCCGCGCCACACGGATCGCGTCGGCATATTGCCGCGGCGTGATGCCCATCGTTTGACGGAAGCTGCGTTGCAAATATTGCGCGCTTAGGCCCGCGGCGGCAGCGAGGCGGCGAAGGTCCGCGGGGCGATCCAGGTCCGTGCCCGCATCGATTTCGCGGCACACGCGGCGTACCAACTCGGACTGCGCGCTACGCGGCGCGTTTTGCGGGCGGCAACGCAGGCAGGCGCGGAAACCCGCGCGTTCGGCAGCCTCCGGGATAGCGAAGAACTCTATCTGCTTCGGGCGCGGGCGGCGCGACGGGCACGACGGGCGGCAATAGATTCCTGTTGAGTGGACGCCGTAGACGAATGCGCTGTCCATGCGTGGGTCGCGCGAAGCGATGGCAGTTAGGCATCGTCGTCTTGACAGTGTTTGAAGAACGGGATCCGTATTTGCTCGCTTCGTCACGGCCGTACAATTCCTTTCGCAATCAACATATCGAATTGATCCCCGGTGCGCTATCCGAATCTTGCGATCAAACTAAAATTGAAATGGATCGCAGGGGGCGGGTTTTTCATGATGGGTTCATATCATATTTTCGTATGGTTGAGGTCCTTGTGTCACCCCTGCGGGGTTTTTACGACGACGTCGGCACATTTTCCCACCGCTTCCGCGGTGGGCTACGTTGTTTCGTCCCTCTGGGACTTTTTTTGTGGAGAGGTTGAATCCCCAGAGTGTTCTCGCATGGAGTAGACGACCGAAGTAAAGAACCGTAGCGATAAACTGAAGCAAGAGACCGAGGCAAAAGACCGCGGCAAAAGTACGGAGCAAAAGATCGAAGTAGTACGACCGCATGAGCAAGCGTGTTGGCCATTCCGGGAGGTATGCATTAGGACAATCTACCTGGAACGTTAATTGACGGAAGAATTCGCACAGAGGATATTGACTGCGCGCGGTGCCAGTAGCAAAGGAGCCAGGGACACCTATGCCCACTGCGCGAAATCGAAAAGTCATGAGCCCATCCGAATCCAGCCGCGGCGAATCCGCGACCATCAAGAAAATGTCAGCACGCGCGGCCACTATGGTGGTGGACGCGCCGTCGTGGACCACGCGGGCCAAGCCCAAGGGCATTTCGCGCGTACCAACGCATGCGGTGCGTCCGGTCGAGGAGAGGCGCGCCTATGCGCGCGCCAAGCTTAGTTTGCCATTGCGCGTGAAACGTATCGCGGGACAACGCGAGCCCAAACAACAGAGCTTGTGCACCACAAATATCAGTTCGAGCGGAGTGCTTTTCCTGTGCCTGCGGCGGATTGAGCCGGGAACTCCAATCGAAATTGAAGTTTGCCTTGTGGACCGGCCGCTGGGCCGGGGTACGGTGCGGATGATGACCGAAGCGCACATTGTGCGAGCCGAGTTGTCCTCCAAGCCGGGCTGGCACGCACTGGCGGCCTGTTTCGACGACATTACCTTCCAGAGGGATGAGCCTTTGCCTCCTCGATTCGAGAAGTGTTAGTCCGGATGCCCGCGGCTTTTTGCACTTTCCCTTCATCTGGGGTTTTCAAAACTTTATAGTTGATTCTTGCGTTCTCTAACCATAATGTAATGCCGTCGGTTGCGCGGGGTGCGCAGCCAATTGAGACTCTGTCGGTCTCGCCACAGGTATTTATCGCTGGCTATGTCGTCCAGTCGCCAAATCACGAATAATGAGGGGGTGTCCTGATGCGCAGATTCTTGATGATTTTAGCGTTTGCATTTTCGTCTTTTCTCGTTGCCGGGAATGCTTTTGGGCAGGTACAGATCACAACCGGAAGCATTCAAGGCACGGTTATGGATGAGAAAGGCGGAGCCGTAGTCGATGCAAGCGTTGAGGCAAGAAACCTCGACACAAATTTGTTAAAGAGCACGACGGCAGACTCAGAGGGAAGATTTGCGTTCCTGTCGCTTCCCCCGGGAAATTACACGATCACGATATCGAAGACAGGATTTGCAACGATGGTGCAAACGGGAGCTGTACTGACAGTTGGTCAGACAATGACGCTGCCGGTGACAATGAAGGTGTCCTCAACGGAAGAGAAGATCGAGGTGTCGGCTGCGCCGGAGGCTGTCGATACCACCAGCACGTCGTCCAGTTCGACGCTCAATGAATTGGCCGTGAGTCAGACACCAATCTTAGGAAGAAAATTTGAAGACTTGCTGACACTTACTCCCGGTGTGAGCATCGTTCAAGGGCCGGATGGGGACGAGATCAACTTCAACGGGCAGCGAGGAATCTTCAACAACATCAGTCTGGATGGCGGCGATTACAACAACGGCTTCTTCGGCGAACAAATGGGCGGACAACGCGCCGCGATCGATATCACGTTGGATGCTGTGAAGGAATTCCAGGTGGTGGCGAGCGGTGCGAATGCGGAATTCGGGCGAACGGCCGGCGGCGTCGTGAACGTGATCACGAAATCAGGGACCAATGACGTGCACGGCAGCGCGTTCTACTACCAACGGCTGGAAGCGCTGACCGCAGCTACGTCGGATGGAAAGCCGCTTGACGGATTTAAGCGCAACCAGTTCGGCGGAAGCATTGGAGGGCCGATCGCGAAGGATAAGTTATTCTTCTTTGCCGCCGCTGAGGGAATTCGGGAGGATCTAAATCGCTCAAACCTCAGTGCGCCGCTCGGACCTGCCTGCTCGGTTGCAACGCCACTTGTGGGAATTGATGATGCCGTCATCGCCGCATCCCCTGAATGCCAGAGAGTGGCATTGATCAATTTCTTCAAGACTGCTGCTTTTCCAGCTCCATTCAAGAACACTGATGAAGGTCTACCGGTGGTCCACCAGCAAAGGAACGCTTCCGTCTTTGGCAGGGGCGACTACACGGTGAATAGCAAGAATCAAATATTTGTTACTTATAGTTTCGATTGGTCCAAGAACCCCAATCAAACCTTCGATGTACCGACCTACGGTTCCAGTGCCAACGGCATCGAGGGTCCCTCGAAAATTCAGGGCATCAGCGGCAACTGGGTGACTACCCTCTCCAGCGCGCTGCTGAATGAGGCCCATTTTACGTACGCAAGAGAAAGCCGGCCGCGCAGCGACATCAATCCGAGTGCGGTTCCTGACACTGGGATAGGATTTGCTCCCACTTTTCGGTTCGGTCAACCTTTCTTCCTTGAACCAAATTCCGACGAGCTCTTCTGGCGCACGGACATACGCGACAATTTTTCAGTCGCGAAAGGGAAGCATACCTGGAAATTCGGTGGTGAATGGATTCACAGCGTGAATTCACAGATTTTTCGAGGATTCTTTTCGGGGCTCTACCTCTTTGACAGTCCAGTTGGCTTCATGCACTACGTCACAGACGGACCGACGGTCAAAGAGTGCCAAGGCGCAAGCGCGATTACCTTTGTCACCACCCCCGCCTGTCCGGCCGGCACGAAGTCAACGGCTGGGCCTCTTCTCCTCTTTTTGCAGCACGGTCCGGCGGTGCAAGGTGAATCCTTTGATGCATCCGGCGCTTCAAGCATCACCAATCAAGACTATTCTCTCTTTGCTCAGGATACGTGGAAGATCTGGCGGAATTTTACTTTCAACTATGGACTGCGTTGGGATGCGCAGATTTTCCCGAACCCTACGATTCCACCGAGCCAAACCGCTTATGCCTCGAATCTCAGTAATCCCAATTTTCCCTCTACTGGCTTCATTCCAAATCAAAAGAAGATGTTCCAGCCCCGCGTTGGTTTTGCCTGGGACATTCGCGGCAATGGGAAATCTGCGCTTCGTGCAAGTTGGGGCATCTTCAATGCGCGTCAGAACATGCTCACGCAGGTCGGCGCGATCACGACCAACGGTGTTCAGCAGCAGGCTTTTGCCGCCGGGTCGGCCTTCGGTACCCCGCCCGCCTACGGCACAAACGCCGGCCCCATTCAAAATCCTCCCCCGGCAGGGACTCCGCCTCCGGCTGGAGTCGCCGTGACTGTGTTTGACAAGAACTATCACAATCCGCGCATCTACTCGACAAACGTGGGGTATGAGCAACAAGTGTACGGGGAATATTCCGCTTATTTGGACTTTACGTTGTCCAAGGGCGTGTACCTCACCCGTTTTGTTAACCCGAACAAGGGTGTCAGTACCGCATTTGATTGCGTCCCGCTGGGTGCCGTGAACATCTCTCCCGGAGTATGTCAGCCGGATAATGGTTCGGTAGTTATCTACCCGAGCGATGTGTTTGGCTCCGGGGTTGCCGCTCCTTTCTCTAATCTTGGCGCCATTACTGACACCGCTAGTTCCGCCCGGTCACTCTACCGGGGATTTACGGTCGGCATGCGCAAACGCATGACTCACAGGTTCCTATTTGACGCGAACTACACCTACTCTGTCGATCGGGACGATGACTCCAACGAACGAGATCCCTTCAGTTTCCGTTACGCAAATCTCTTCAATCTGGCCGCAGAATATTCTCTGTCCGACCGCAATGAGACGCACAAGTTCAATGCCTACGCCGTGGCAGACCTACCTTGGGGATTTCAAGGGAATCTCCGGATGCAGGCGCATTCGGCTCAACCGATTACCCAGAATCCTAACGGAACCCGTACCGGGGCACCTTGTAGTGTCAACAATTCGCTAACGCGCTTCGTGAATGGTATCGATTGCGGACGCAACCATCTCCTGAAGGACAATGCCTTCTTCACTTTCGACTTCGGAGTCGCCCGGACATTTCATATCGGCGAGCGTATTCGGATCATTCCGAAGGTTGAAGTCTTCAATCTATTCAACAACAAAAACAACGTGAACCCGCTGACTACGCCGGCTCTATTCAACTTTGACGGCTTTCTCCGCCAGGGCGTAGGCGACCCGCGTCAGGCGCAACTGTCGGCGCGGTTCGAGTTCTAACTCCAGATAATCAATATTTCAAAAGCAGAGAGGGGCGCAAATGAGCGCCCCTCTGCTTTTTCTAGGTGTTTAACCAGCCGCGACGATATGTGCTATTTTGATTTTTACGAGAATGAAAAACCGAAACAAGTGCGGGCTCTGCCAGTGCCCATGAATGGAAAAAGCGTGACCGAATGTGTGCTGCTAGACTGGGATGGAACGCTGCTTGATTCCTTCAAAGCTGACGCGCAGGCGTATATCGATATGTTTGCCGCGTTGGGATTGCCATGGAGCGTCGCGGAATTGAAGCGGCACTATTCTCCGAACTGGCACCGCGTTTATCGCGCAGCGCGACTGCCGCGATCGAAATGGGGCGAGGCCGACCGCTTGTGGATGAAATTTTATCGCACGCACCGGCCGGAGCTGCAACCTGGGGCGCGCCGCGTGCTCTGCGCGCTCGAGCGGCGCTTCACGCTGGCTCTGGTTTCAAGCGGAAGCCGGGCGCGAGTGCGGCGACAGTTGCGCGAACACGAAGTGTCGGCGATGTTTCGCACGAAAGTTTGCAGCGAGGACGCGCCACGCCGCAAGCCGCATCCCGCGCCGCTACGAATGGCGCTCGAGCGGCTCGGGCTATCTCCGAAAGTTTGCGTGTATGTGGGCGACGCTCCGGAGGACATCGAGATGGCGCACCGGGCGGGGATGCGCGCCATCGGTGTGCTCGGCGGATCGCCAGTGCCCGAGCGGCTTCGTGGTGCATCGCCTGACGCAATGATCGAAACGATTCGCGAACTGCCGGCGCTGTTGAGAAATTTTTAAGGATTGCCCTTATTGTCCGAAGGCTTTGCGCCACCCGGCGGCACGGATGGTTGAGTGCCGGCGGGCGTGTAGTCGGTCCAGCGAATGATAATGCGCACCGGCAGCGTTGTCTTGTCCACAGGAATGGTTTCGTCCGACCGGGAATATGCAGGGAACCACAAATTCTTGCCCACTTGTTGCCGGTAAGTTTCAAAGACAGTGAACGGCAGCATGGGGGAAGTGACATCACCGGTTTCCATCACCCACTTGCCGATGGTTTTGACGATGACCATATCCTGTTCGTCCACCCAAACCACGCCTGAAAAATAGGCGTGCGCGCGATCCACCGCGCGAGGTTTCACGGCAAAAATGTATGCGCTCAATTCGTCGAGAGGCTGCTTTCCCTGAAATGTGATGTCGTATTTCGGAAGCTGGGAAGTGGTCAGCGGGAACAGAGGTGTCGAGGCAATGAGATCGGAATCTCCGCGCTCGACTTGCAAATGTTGCAGCGTGGATGCGGCGCGGCGAACGGGCTTTTCATAGCGCCGGCCGTCAGGGCCGACAAATTGTTGCGTGACGATTTCTACCTGCCCGGAAGCTTTGTTATCGGGACCGATTTCTTCGAGGCGCACGCTCTTCTGGAAGCCGTAGCTCATGCTCTCGCGAAGCATCTCGTCCTCTTTTGCCGCGAAGCGACGGATAATTTCTTCCGGAGGCACGGGTGGAGCTTCGGGCTTATTTGCCGGGATGGGAGTGGGACGCGCCACCGGTGCAGCCGGGCTCAGCGGGCCGGCCTGTTGCGCATGTGCAGGCATTTTGGCGGAAGCAAATAACGCCAGGATGCAAGAGACAGCGGTGATGATGGAGTCGCGACTCATTTCAGGTGCGTTAATCCACAATTCATTTGATGCAATTCACGCCTGTTTCGTAGCATGGACTCCCGGAGGTAGACTGCATGCCCGGTGCTACCTGCTCGGCTCGCCCACAGTGTACCGCAGAGTGAATTCAGAGGGTGCGGAACCCGGTAGAGGAGCGGGAAGAGCGAATTGAACTTGGGCGGAAAATGTTTTTGGAACGATGCTTGCATTTACGCCGGTCCATTCCACCGTAAGAGTGCTACGGCCGGACGTCTGGACTTCAAGGTGCGTAATTCCCACCGGAATCACAACAGGTTTGCCGGATGCAATAAAATCTTCGCAATGCACGCCGGACGCGGACTTTGCCGGTGCTGAATTGATTGGGGACGCCTGCGAATTGTCGGATGGCCAGCAGAAGTGCGTACTTCCCTCTTCCGAGGCGGTGGCTGGAACGGAAAGCCTGGAAATGAATGACTGCTTCGGTCCCGGAATATTCGCAGGAGCCATGGGCGGCGTTACAATCGAGACGCGGTAAGAAGCCTCGACCGTCTCAGGCGCAGTAACACGCAAAGTTTTTTCGACGTGAAGGCCCGCAAGAGAATTTTCATGTTCGCTGAAGCTAAGTTGTAAGCCTGTTCCCTGTTTTTCCTCGACCCAGGTGGCGCGATACGCGCGGTTGGAGGCGAAATCCGCGGACGCAGGCATCGCTGCCGGAACACTTGACGCGGGAGTCAGAAAATCATGGAAAGCGCCGCCCAGTGTAATCAGGTCATCGTTTGTCGATTTGTCTACAAGCGCGAGAGCACGGCCTGCATCCGCGGGTGAGACGATAATTCGCAGGCGATCGTTTTCCAGAACCCATTCGGGTTCGCCATCGCGGTCAAAATCATATTGATAATGCGTATTTCCCGCCTCATTTGGTGACACGAACAGAATCGGAACACTCCCGCGCTCACGGCCGGAGCGAAGCGTGAGATCACCTTGCAGCAGACCGTTACTCACAGCGGTTGCGGTTGCGTCGGAGGAGCCGGAATTGTGGGTGGGCTGAAATCTGAGTCGCGTGAACATTTGTTCTCCGGGAAAAGATCTTCCACCGACCGAACCACGGAAAGCGCCGTCTAGATTGATATCCACCGAATGCAGGTTGTCAGTGTGATTCCAGGACGTAATTGTCAGGTGGCCGCCGCCGGGTCCCGTGAGAATCAACGGTGGGCCTGTTGGAATGGAGGCGTCGGAGGCGAGAGGAAGGCGGATCGAATCGAACACGTCGTATTCGGATGCCAGGCGATGTTTTTTCCCCGGATCCGATTTTTCAGTGACGTGTGGCGTGTAACGGAGATGGACGCGCACGACACGACGATAATCCGGCGCTGCGCCGCGCAACAACGAAAACTCGAGTTCGCTGGTTTCCTGCTTCCACTGATTTTCGAGACGAAAATCTTCACCGAGATCAATCTTTGTAGGCTGGCCCTCGAGGCGCAGACGGACTGTCGCGCGTGCCGGCGCGTAAAATGTCAATTCTAGCGTCCTGCCGTCGCGTTCGGCGTCCAGCAATTCCGCTCCTGCGGAGATGACTTCGTCGGTGCAACGCTCTTCCACGGCAGCCGAACAAAGCGGAGCATGGATCGGAAGCAAAAGCGATTCGTGCGCTGGAATCGTGATATCGAGTGGGATCATAGCCGCAGTGATTCCAGAGTGCGCCACAGGGTCCGTGATTTCGAACGATTCCTCCGCGGATTGATCCACACTGAGATTTGTGATGCTGATGAGGCCTGCGGCGCAAAGTTGCTCCTCAGCACACGCATGTGGGCGCGCCAACGATGAGGGATCCTGGTTCGAAACCAGCTGTGAAACGAATAGTTCCGGGTTGATTTTGCCGGCGCCTGTGCGGCGAAGGCTTTGCGGCGTCCCGGCAGTGACGAGAAGTGACGTGAGGCTGTCGATGGCCGCGGAACTTTCGGATTGCTCCCGATTTTGCTCGAGATCCTTTGCAAGTGAGACCCAGGAATAGAAATCGTTCGAAGACGCGATCACACGGCCGCCCTCGAAAGGCCAATCGATCCGTCCCTCGCGCGGTGCAGACTCGGTTGGCGCGGCTCGCCACAACGGTTCAAAGAGAGAGCCCGGAGGACGAACCGGAAAATAAATCAGAACGCCGCCGCGCGCGACAAATTGTACAAGCGCCCTCTGTGTTTTTTCCGTGAGCGAAAAAGTTCCAGTTCCTTCGGGGACGGGAAGCAGAATCACATGGTTGCGCAGAAGGCGTTCGACTGATTGTGCGGCTGGGTTGAGCAATTCCGGCGTGTAACCTGCCAACTGGGAGACTCGGGCAATTTGTTCGATGGTTTGCGACAGCCGCGAAATCACGGCTTCGTCGGCACGCGTTGCACCGAGAGATGCGCCGATGTCCACAATGCCAAAATCCGCGCGCTGATGCGACGAAGCGATCATGGCGCCCCATGCGGAAATGAGTTGACCGTTCCGTATCACTCCGGTCGTGTGGGGCGCCGGATTTCCTGCAAGATCGAGCGCTGCATCCCAACGAAAGTAGCGGGCTGCGGACGGCGTTCCCCAACCTGCTGGTGTGAGAGTGTCCTGAAGAGGCGTATAGCTGAAACCGCGCAGACCACTGCCCAGCAGGAGGCGCGATGCGAGCAGCATATTTTCTGAAGCCGGCTGCGGCGCGCGAATATCGTCGGCAGGGGCAACAGTCGTGGTGGCGAGATTAGAAAGCAGCGGAGGAAAATCAGGCTGCGTGCTGAGGGAATTTGCCAGGAAGGAAAGGGAAGACGCGTCGCGCGTCGTGAGGCGTGCGTGATCGCGCGTTTCAATTGTGGAGTTTCCTGCACGGCCTGTTCCAGGGACGCTCATCGGAGGCTTGAAGAACCATTCGCCCGCGAGACCCACTGGTTTCGGATCCTCGGCCGCAATTTTAGTGAACAATGAAGGGGAGCGCTGCGCCACGATGTCCGGCACGATCATGAAAGCGGCCGCGTCGAGTCCGCCTCGCTGCAGTCCTCGGCGAAGCTCGCTGAGATATCGCGAGAGCCCGGTCGTATCAGAGCCGTTCCCAAGCGCGACTGCATCGTCAAGGACAACGAACAAGAGCGGACCGTTGACATCTACTTGTGTTTCTCCTTCTCGCTCTCCGGGCTCGTTGATGCGCAACGTGTTTATTGAATTAAAAGGGACAAGTTCGCTGGCGAGCGCAGTCATCCAGCGGCGGGCGTAGGTCATGTGGATTTCGTTGGCCAGCCAATCGCGCGCAGCCGATTCGCCATCGTGCGTCGCAAGTTCTGCATCCTGCGGCGCGAGACCCGTCTCGATGGCGGACTCCTCCATTTTATAAACGGAGTACTTCAGCAGCCAGGCAGGATAGCCAGCGTTGCGCCAGTGATCGCCGATCAGCGGCCCGGGCCGCACGATTAATCTCAAACGTTTTTCGGCGATGAGTTGCAGTAGCCCTCGCAGATTTCGGCGAGGATTTGTGTGACCGTCAAAATCGAATTCCGCATCGTGAATCTCGTGCCAGTTCCAGGGAATGCGAAGGTCAATAGTATTGATGCCCAGTTCCCGGTAACGGTCGAGCGAACGGAACCACAGGTCGGCCGGAATGCGAAAATAATCGAACTGCGCAGCGTGGATGAAAAACGGGACGCCGTCGACGTGTAGTTCGGGTTCGTTCGCGCTTGAAACGATTTGGACGCCGGCGGGTGGCGCGATCGGCTTCTGCGCCGGAACCTTTTGGGCCGCGCTCCGCGCGTGGAAGCATGTGAAGAACAGAATTGTGATACCAACTACGCGCCATGTCCGCCGCAACATCGTGAACTTTCTGCTGGACGCAAACCGCGGGAAAACCTCGCCTCCGAAGAGGCGAGCTACAGTTCCTTCCGGCTTGAAGTGGCTGCACAGCATGGGAGATGAATGTTACCTGACCTCTAGCGACATTTCGATCTTTGCGAATCAGAGCCAGTGATTCCGCACTGGGCCCGTAGTTTCCACACCTCGACCTGAGTGTCCTCTGCTACAATCGCGCGGCTGCGGGAAGGAATTTGCAGCAGGCGTGCCGTCGTGGAAACTTTGGCCAAGCGATTTTACGTGTCAGGCGCCGTGCAGGGCGTGGGGTATCGTTTTTTTGTGGAACGCGTCGCCGCCAGGCTGGGCATTGCCGGATACGTTAAAAATTTATTTGATGGGCGCGTTGAAGTATATGCGATCGGCAGCGCGGCCCAGCTTGACGCGTTGAAAAGCGAACTGCGGCGCGGGCCGGCTATGGCCAGCGTGGAGCAGGTTACGGAAAACAATGCTGGAATCCTGGGCGAATTTTCGCGCGGTTTCAGCATCGAACAGGATGACTGAATTCTTGGGAGTGGAGTAAACGGAATGAATCATTTGAAAGAATTGATTCGAGCGATTCCCGATTATCCAAAGCCGGGAATCCTTTTCTACGATCTGACGACGCTGCTGAAGGAGCCTCGCGGATTTCACGCGCTGGTTGATAATCTTTGTGAACACTACGTCGGAAATGACGTGGATATTGTCGTCGGCGTTGAGGCGCGCGGATTTATTCTTGCTCCCGCGCTGGCATTCAGGTTGAACGCAGGCTTCGTTCCGGTACGCAAGCCGAAGAAGCTGCCGGGGAAAACGGTTGCGGTTACCTACCAACTTGAGTACGGCACCGACACACTGGAAATTCACGAGGATGCCATCAAGCCGGGACAACGCGTTCTGATCAGCGATGATTTGCTGGCTACCGGAGGCACCGCCGCCGCGACCGTCGAGCTGATCCGCAAACTGGGCGGCGTGGTCGTCGGCGCATCGTTCGCGGTGGAACTCACCTTCCTGAATGGCCGCGCGAAACTGCCCGGGATCGATGTGTTCACGATGATTCAGTACGATAAATAAAGCAGCTTTCGGAAAATCTGCCGCCATTCGTCATTCCGAGCGGAGCGAGGAATCCCTCCTTTTAGTGAGCGAAAAATCAAGAGGGATTTCTCGCTCCGCTCGGAATGCCGCTGTTTGGGAATTTTTTGGAAATCTGGACCTGGACCAACAGCGATAATTATTCGACGATTTCAATTAACGCAACCGCGGACCGCCATTTATTCTTCGTGTTTCAAAGCCGCCGGTTTTGCAATCGTCACGGCACGTTGGCGCACGGCTTCAAACAGCACGACTCCGGCTGCGACAGACACATTCAATGCACGCACCGGACCCGTCGTGGGAATCGAAACCAGGAAGTCGCAGCGCTCGCGGACCAGCGCGTGCAAACCTTTTCCTTCGCCGCCTAACACGATCCCCACTGGAATTCTGAAATCCACTTCGGTATGGCGCTTTTCGGCGCGCTCGTCGAGGCCCACCAGCCAGTAGCCTGCCTCTTTCATTTCTTCCATCGCGCGAGATAAATTTTTGACACGCGCAACGGGAAGATGCGCCAGGGCTCCAGCCGACGCGCGCGCGACGCTATCGGTGAGTCCCGCGGCGCGACGTTCCGGGATGACCACGCCCTGCGCGCCGGCGGCCAGCGAAGTTCGCACGATGGCGCCGAGGTTTTGAGGATCTTCGACGCCGTCGAGAAGAACGAGCAGGCCTGGTGACGCTTCTGGATCGCGCGGTTTCAGCAAATCCTCGAAGCTCGCAGTCGGCGATGCGGCTACGATCGCGACCACGCCCTGGTGCTCCCTCGTGCCGGCCGTGCGATCCAGCTGAATGCGTTCTTCAAAGCGCACAGGAACGCCGTGCTGCCGCGCCAGACGCACCAGTTCTTCGATGCGGTTGCCGTGGCTCCCTTTCGCTACGATCAGGGAATCGAGCGGCTGACTGGCTTCGAGGGCTTCGCGTACGGCATGAATGCCGGTTAGACGATTCATAGACTTGAAAATCTCCTGTTCAATCCAAAGCGGCGCAGAATGCCAGAATGCGAGTGCGAACGGTTTTCACGGGTGCGAGCCCTTCAGCCTGCGCGGCGCGGTCGAGCAGCAGGACAACGCGATCCAATTCGCCCCCGCCGAGCTGCCCGGTAAGCGCCACTCGCAATGGGTGAAAAATTGCGCGGCTCGAATAAGGGAGCGCGGCTTTGACGGCTGCCACAATTTCTTTGAGGCGGTTTGAATCCACCAGGCCGCCTTTTAATATTTCGGTCGCGAGGACGCGAATAACTTGCCGTGCGCCCTCCCGCGCCAGAACTTCCTGGCATTCGCGCGCGGCGAGCGTGGCGCGCGCGTCGTACTCAAATATCAATTCCAGCAGGCGGGCCAGTGCTTCGCGATTCTCCGCGCGAGGACCAAGGAGCGCCGCAGCTTCCGCCATCCACTCCGGTGCGGACACTAACTTATTCCTACCGCCCGAGGCGGCGACTTCATTCTCATGGCGCAGCCATCCCCGCTCACGAAGTATTGCGGCCACATCTTCAGCCGTGAACGGATTCACAGCGGCGGGAATTTCAGGTGCGCGCTTCGGAAACATGTGAGGAGCAGTGTACCGCAGGCTCAGCCTTCGAGTATGACGATGGCCTGCGCGGCAATCGCGTCGCCATGGCCAATCGCGTCTACGCCTTCGTTTGTTTTCGCTTTCAAATTGATCGCGGAAGTGGAAATTCCCAGTGACGCGGCCAGAGCTTCCCGCATGGCCGGAAAATGCGGCCCCAGCTTCGGTTTTTCGGTGATGACCACTGCATCCATGTGCGAAATCTGGAGCCGCTTTTCAGCGAGAAGTTCGCGAACGCGCTCCAAAAATCGCAGGCTGGAGACGTCTTTCCACTTCGGATCGGTGTCCGGAAAATGTGTGCCGATGTCGCCGAGTCCCGCGGCGCCGAGCAGCGCGTCGCAAATTGCGTGGGCCAGGGCGTCGCCATCGGAGTGCCCCACGGGTCCCTTGTGAAATGGAACTTCGATTCCGCCGAGGATGAGTTTGCGTCCTTCCGCGAGGCGATGAAGATCGTAGCCGATTCCTGCGCGCGTCATCGTGCCGCGCGCTCTTCGCGAAGATAAAATTCGGCGAGTTGCATGTCACCGGGGCGGGTAATTTTCAAATTGCGTTCCGAGCCGGCCACCACGTGAACATCGCGGCCCATGCGTTCAATCAGACCGGCTTCGTCGGAGGCCGACACTCCATCCTGTCGCGCCTTGGCAAACGCTTCGAGCAGCAGGGAAGTGCGAAAGACCTGAGGAGTCTGCGCGAGCACGACGCGCTCACGGGGGATCGTAGCCGTGATGAGCGCGACATCGCCGGGCAAACTCGCCCGCTTCACTTCCTTCACGGTATCCATTGCGGGCACGCCCAGGATGGCGGCGTCGCAGGAAATAGCTTCCGCGATCACGCGGTCGATCTGGTCGCGCGTTACAAGCGGCCGCACCGCATCGTGGACCAGGATCAGGTCGGCGTCAGATGAAACTTCCGCAAGGGCGTTGGCCACCGAATCCTGACGGGTATCGCCGCCGCGGACAACGCGAACCGGGCGTCCAAGATTTTCCTTGGCGATACGTGCGGCCATGGAATCCACTTCGTCCGCCCGCGTGGAGATCACGAATTCAGTGATTGCCGGACTAGCTGCGAGGCGACGCAAAGTGAAGATCAGGACAGGCACGCCGTCCAATGTAAGAAATTGCTTCGGCGTCTCCGCGCCCATTCGGGTGCCCAGTCCG
>Ga0137415_10003813_pt1 | contig 14964 bp, 13 predicted proteins | sample CZODoug3_1_1_16f_FD_183082 | JGI IMG/M metagenome (GOLD analysis project Ga0137415, IMG submission 183082) | Vadose zone soil fungal communities from Angelo Coast Range Reserve, California, USA - CZODoug3_1_1_16fungal (Hybrid Assembly) | ecosystem: Environmental > Terrestrial > Soil > Vadose... | reverse complement strand
AACTGTGTCGTCAACGGCAGCGGGAAACGGATGCTCCGGAGCAAGCCGGTAAAGAATGGAAACCACCTTCGTCTGTGTCAGATTCGCAATCGGAACTGATTCCATCAGCGATCCCGAGTCGACATGAAACCCTCCGCCATGCACATTGATCAGCACCCGGTCCTTCTTCGTATTAGGAATGCTGAGCGGACTGACAATCCGCACCGGAACACCGGCAATCGTGCTTTGCTCCACATTTACAGGATAAAGTTGCTTCGATTCCTCTCCCGCCCGCGCTTGCCACGCATCTGTACCCTTGCGCTGATCAGTAATAGACTCATGCGTCGCAGCATCGGAGGCCGGCCTCGCCAGCCATTTCTGCGCCTCCGGACTGATGGTCGTGGGCACAGGAACGACCCGCGTGACATGTGCCGTACCATTCGGCGCAATGTAGCTGGAATCCGTTTTTGGAGCGCTTGCGGCCACAGTATCTGCCGTTTGCTGCTGCGCTTTAGCGCTAGGCGCAGCAATCAAAATAATTGCGAGAATAGGAACAGCTACACGGGATATCATCAGAAAAGCCTCCAGCACGATGCGCAAACCACCATACAACATCTGCAACGTCTCATCCGTTCTGGCATCCTAATATCACTCCGTTTTTGCAGGCAGAGTTCGAGGACCCCTGATATGTTCAAGACCTTGGTGAAGACCACCGCTGTTGTCCTTTTCCTCGCATCGCTTTTCAGTATCTCCGGCTGCCGCAAGCAGCCTGTGCAGCCTCCAAAGCAGGTAACAGAAGATATCTATCCTGACCCGGCCAGCGCCAGCGCTGAGATACAAAATGCGCTCGCCACCGCGGCCCGCGAGTATAAGCGCGTCATCCTCGACTTTGGCGGCAACTGGTGCGGCGACTGTAAAGTGCTCAACATTTATTACCACCAGGAGCCGAACGCCTCTCTGCTCGCTGCCAACTATATCCTCGTCGACGTAAATATCTGCCGCATGGATTGCAATACGGATATCGCGGACAAGTACGCAGTTCCGCTGAAAAAAGGAGTTCCTGCGCTTGCCGTCCTCGATAGCAACGGAACCCTGCTCTACAGTCAGCGTAATGGCGAGTTCGAGTCCATGCGTCGCATGGACCCCGCTTCTGTGACGGAATTTTTGAATACCTGGAAGCCTAAGGGCTAAGCATCATTTTCGAATAGATCGGCCAGAGAAGATTCGCCATAGATGTACCTAGAAACTACGAAGTGTTGCGTGGCTTTTCCGTTGAGAGGCGTAGCTCTGGTATCCCCTGGAAGGGGTACAGCCATGGTCCATTCGCTCTATTTGTTGTCTTGTTTCTTCTGAATCTTCTCCATTGCGAGTTTCTCAGCAGTCGTCAGAGCATCGTCTGCTGACACTTTTACATCCGGTTCCACGCCAGTCCCCTCCCAGTTCGTCTTCGTCACCGGGTCGAGTGACTTCGCGAACGGCACACCAACCATGAAGTAGTCAGCGACCGGGTGTCCCGACACAGGATGCGCGCCTCCGCCGGTCGTCTCACCCACAATCGTGGCGCGCTTCTGATTCTTCAGATCAAATGCGAACTCCTCGGCGCCCGAGAACGTCCGCTTCGAGGTCAACACAAACACCGGCTGCTTTGCCAGTCTCGGTCCCGGAAGGTACGACAGCGTCCAGTTCTGCGTCGTCGAGTCTTCTTTGCGGTTGTATATGTCGATCAAGTGAGTCGGATGATCGAACAGGTAGCTAGCAATCAGCGTGACCATCGCCGGCTGGCCGCCGCCGTTCTGCCGCAGATCGAAGATGACCGCATCGGTATGCGCCACAAAGCCCATTGCCGCTACTACCGTCTGCCCGCAGAATGACGCATCCATGAATCCGTCAAACTTTATATAGCCGATGTTATTGGGCAGAATCTCAACCTTGTCGAATGCGCAATTGGAGTGTTCCATCTGCTGATGAAACCGCGCCTCGTCCTCCGGAGTAGGTTCGGTCCGAGGTGGCACTTTGAAGGGGCTGAAGTCCACGCGCAGATGCTTGTCATGACTCACCGCTTGGAGATCTTTGGTCAGTTGTGTTGCAAACGCATCGCCATCTGAAATGGCATCATAGTCACCCTTGCTCTCGTGCGTATTCAACGCATCGGCCATCTGTTGGGCCACTGCGGGTTCGATGTAATACTCCTTCAGATTGCTATCCACGCCATCGATCACCTTCTTCCGTTCGGCGGCGTCGACAACCACATTCTCCAATGCCACTCCTGGAGGCAGTGCTCGTAATCCAAAGGTTTCTACCGTGGGAGGCTGACCATCCTTCACCAAAAGGTTTCCAAGTGCGATTGTCGGCCCGCCCTTTTCTTTCACTCGGAAGCGGATGTGCAGCGGCTCGCTGCTCTCGATCGACAACAACTCGAATCCGCCCGTCTGGTTACGGAATGAGATCATCCCGTCGACTGATTGTGACTGGTCCACAGTCTTGACATAGGTCTCTATCTTGGCGCGATCGCCGCTATCAAAGGCATTGAGCCACGCCTGAAGTGTATGTCCGGCAGGAGTATCGGGAACAGTCGCCTGAGCGAATCCATACCCAACTACTACAAGGATTAGCAAGACGAGTCTGCAAAGCATTCTGGAAATCATGCGAACTTAGACGTCCTTTCTCCACCACCGCTCAAGAAAACAGCATGCGCGATAAAGATATCTAAATAAGTATTTGTCAGCTATGCAAAAAAAGTTCCAGAAATTGCACGTACGAAGCCAACACCCTGGTTATCACCAGTTAGAACATTCGCCTTCCATTCCATGCAATCGTGGCTGACAATCCATTCCGGCTCAAGTACTCTCAAGGCGTATGCTGTTGCGCATATTGGATATGCTGCGCCGGGCCATGTGGAAGGCTTTCGGCCATAGCGCCTTTACCATGGCGAAGGCGGCGGCCTATTCGGCGATCCTCAGTATTTTTCCGGCGCTGCTGGTGTTCACGACGCTGCTAGCGCTCATCCCAGACACAGACACCACCAGTGGAGAAATTCGTTCCGGTTTTGAGCAGGTTCTCCCAGCGGACACCATGTCGCTGATCCAATCGTATTTCCAGATCAACCATACCCGTTCGGTGCGTCTGGTGTGGTCTGCAGCGTTTGTCATGCTTTTCGCGGCGATGGGTGTCATGATGTCACTGATGGAAGGCCTGCGGCGTGCCTATCATTTGCCCCGTGGTTCATGGGGTTTCTGGCGCGAACGTTTGATAGCACTCGCGCTGGTGCCGGGAACGCTGGTTCCCATGGTCTTTGCCACATTTATCGTGGCCTTCGGCCATACCATCGAGAACTGGATGATCGACAATGCCGACCATGAGTTGCGCTCCTATGTTTTGCTGCTCTGGCGCATGATTCGCTGGGCCATCGCTGTCCTTACCAGTATCACCGTACTTACTGTGATCTATCACTTTGGTGTACAGCACAAGCGCACCTGGAGGCACGTGCTCCCTGGCGCTGTCCTGGCCACCATTACCTGGTTCTTGACGACATTGCTTTACGGCTGGTATGTCACTCGTTTTGCAGATTATTCCGTCGTTTACGGTTCGCTCGGCGCAGGTGTGGCAACATTGATTTGGCTCTATATGGTCTGTCTTAGTATCCTCATTGGCGGCGAGTTCAATGCGCAGATTTTCCCCATTGCAGGTATAGCACCGGCCGGCGAACAGGAAAACAAGGTAACCCTTCACGATCCGCAGACCGTGTAACGGTAGAGCAGATTCACCATGGTGTACCTGAAGCCATCCAGTACGGCGCGGCTTTTCCGTTAAGAAAAGCCGCTCTGAGATGCACTTGGCGAGGCATAGCAATGGTGAGTCTGCGCTAAAACGATTCACGCGGGTTAAAATTGAAATAGCTTCAAACATGCTGTTGGGGGATGGATGAATTTCACGTCTGCTGGTTCGGGTCTGGTTTCGGGCAGTAATGCCCGTCGCGCCAAGATCGTTGCAACACTTGGTCCTGCTTCAAATAACGAAGTCACGTTTCGCGAATTGGTACGCGCTGGCCTTGACGTCGCTCGTCTTAACTTCTCACACGGCACCCATCCCGAAAAGCTCAAGCTCATCGAGATGGTCCGCAAAGTCTCCCGCGAGGAAAACAAGAACATCTGTATTTTGGGTGACCTGCAAGGACCGAAGATCCGCACCGGGCGCCTGAAAAACCGCACTCCTGTACAACTCAAATCTGGTCAAAAACTCACCATCACGCCTCGCGACATCCTTGGAACCTCATCCGTCATCGCAACGACTTTTCCCACTCTGGCCGAAAACCTCGAAGCCGGAGCGCGTATTCTGCTTTCCGATGGCCTCATGGAGCTGCGTGTGGTCGCCGTGCACGGCGAAGATGTCGAGTGCGAAGTCATCAACGGCGGCATGCTGGGTGAGCACAAGGGCATCAATCTTCCCGGCATCCCCGTCCGCGTTCCTTCGCTGACGGATAAGGACGCCGAAGATCTCGAGTTCGGCATCCGCAATGGCGTAGATGCGATCGCTGTCTCCTTCGTCCGCACTGCGGAAGATGTTCGCTTAGTGAAGAACCGTATCGCCGCCCTCGGCGCGGAAACCTGGATTGTCGCCAAGCTCGAAAAGCCGCAGGCTATCGAGCACCTTGACGCCATCCTCGAAATCGCCGACAGCGTCATGGTAGCCCGCGGTGACCTGGGCGTCGAAATGCCACCTGAAAAGGTTCCTGCGATTCAGAAGCTCGTCATCCGCCGTGCAGCGGAGTATCGCAAGCCTGTCATCACCGCGACGCAGATGCTCGAGTCGATGATCGAGAACCCGCGTCCTACGCGCGCCGAAGCCAGCGACGTCGCCAACGCCATTTACGATGGTACCGACGCCGTCATGCTCTCTGCCGAGAGCGCCGCAGGCAAATATCCCGTCGAAGCTGTCAAGATGATGGCCAAAATCGTCATCGAGACCGAGAATCAGCTTCGCGAGCTGCCAGCACATAACGTACATCCTGCACACCGGCGCCTTTCCATCGGTGAAACCATCTGCGAATCAATGGCTCATGCCGCCGAAGATCTTGATGTCAGCGCTATTGCCGTTTTCACTGAAACTGGTACGACGGCACGCCATCTTTCGAAATATCGTCCCAAGTCGCCCATCTATGCGCTTTCCAGCGTCGATGTCGTCATCAACCGCATGGCGCTTCTTTGGGGCGTCTATCCCATCAAGTGTTCCAAGGCTCATACCACGGAGCAGATGGTCGACATGGCAGAAGCCCTGCTAGAACTAGGCGGCCATGTCAAGCCCAAGGAAATTCTCGGCATCGTTGCCGGAACGCGGACCAAGTCCGGTTCGACCAACTTCCTGCGCCTGCACGTTCTCGGAGACCGCCTGACGGAAACCATGCGTCCCAAAACCGTCGAAGCTCAGGCAACGTCAAAGCGCCATCGCGAGGCTCCTAAACCACGCCGTTCTAAAGTGGTTGCCAAGACAAAGCAGAGGTAGTTCACAGCCGCGCATAAACTACATCTCCCTGTATTCGAAGACCCCCGCCATGAATAAATAAGGCGGGGTTTTCCTGGTTATCAACCATGAGAGCTATGCATTCCTGCTAACGTATATCTCTTATGGGTCGCATCCGAATCCTCTCTGACCAGGTGGCTAACCAGATTGCCGCTGGCGAAGTCGTAGACCGTCCTGCGTCGGTCGTGAAAGAGCTACTAGAGAACTCCCTCGATGCCGGGGCCACGCGCATCCGCGTCGAAGTAGAGGCCGGAGGCCGCAAGCTCATTCGCATTGCCGACGACGGACACGGCATGGGCCGTGACGATGCCATGCTTGCTTTCGAGCGCCACGCCACATCAAAAATCCGCTCCAGCGATGACCTGCTCTCCATCTCCACGTTAGGATTTCGCGGCGAAGCTTTGCCCTCCATCGCCTCCATCTCGCGGCTCGAACTCATCACACGAGCTACCGCAGAACCCTCTGGTACACGTGTCGAAATCGCCGGAGGCAAAGTCCTAAGCGTCGATGAAGCAGGCGCGCCTAACGGCACCACCCTCACCATCCGCGACCTCTTCTTCAACACTCCGGCCCGCCGCAAATTCCTCAAGGCCGAGTCGACCGAGCTCTCGCATGTAACAGCATTGGTCACACATTACGCGCTTGCCCACCCCGACAAGCACTTCGAGCTGCACTCCGCCACGCACGCTCTGCTCATAGCGCCACCAGTAAAGCACGCTTCCGAGCGTATCTACCAAATCTTCGGCAAGGACACGCTGGACCAGCTCATCCAGCTCGCCGCAGAGCGTCCCTTCGACCGCGCCGGATTACCCGAACCGCCACCCTGGCGCCGTGACGAAGACTACCAGCCACCCGATCCGGGCCACCTGCGCATCAGCGGATTCGTCTCCAAACCCGCGCTGCAGAAGCTCAATCGCAACTCCATCTATGTCTTCGTCAACCAGCGGCTCATCCGTGACCGCCTCATCTTGCATGCCGCTAGCGAGGCCTACCGCAACATCATCCCGCCAACATCATTCCCGGTGGTCCTGATGTTCCTCGAAATGCCTCCGCACGAAGTCGACGTCAATGTGCATCCCTCGAAGACCGAGGTCCGCTTCCGCCAGCAGGCTCTGGTGCACGACTTCGTCCGCGACAGCATCCGCAACACGCTCATGAAGGCTCGCCCCGCAGCCGACTTCCTCGCCGCGCTCGACAGCCACGCGCACGCCTCGCCTTCGCTCATGCCAGCCATCTCGCCGCTACCTGGCGTGGCTCTCCCTGTGCCAGATTCCGAACTATCAACGACTACCATCGAAACCGCAGCCTTCGATCTCATTCCGCCCGCGCCACGCCCGGAGGAAGTCAAGCTGCCCTTCGCCACAGCGCCTGCGGAAAGGGCGGGCAATGGTCTCTCCGTCGCGGCCACAGCAACTCACGCATGCGAAGAACAAATCCTGCCGGAAGCAGATGAAGTCAGCAGCCTCAACGCCTTGGCCTCGCTCAAGCCGTTAGGCCAGCTCAAAGAATCCTTCATCCTCGCCGTCAACGACGAGGGCTTCTGGATCATCGATCAGCACGTGGCCCACGAGCGCGTCCTGTTCGAAAAAATCCTCCGCGAGCGCGAAGTCGAGAAAATCCAGCGCCAACGCCTGCTCATGCCCATGTTGATCGATCTTCAGCCGCACCAGATGATCCTCTTCGCCAGCCTAGCCGGAGAACTCGAGCGCAACGGCTTCGAAGTCGAACCCTTCGGCCCGCATACCATCGCCGTAAAAGCCGCCCCCATCGGCTTGGAAGGTCGTGAGCTCGAACGCATGCTCATGGAAGTCCTCGAACAGCCCGGCACGACCGCGCAGTCTGAAAACCTCGACACCGTCCGGACTCGCATCGCGGCCTCGATCGCATGCCATTCGGCTATCAAGATCAACACACCGCTTGACCCTATCCGCATGGAGTGGTTGCTCAAGGAACTCGCCCGCACCGAGCACCCCACAAGCTGTCCGCATGGCCGCCCCATCGCTTTACGGTATTCTTGGAAAGACATCCAGCGGGCATTTCATCGCATTTAGGCCCGCAACAAGAAGGACATCTTTGACAACAGAGCAGCTACAAACGGCGCGCCTCGCGCATTGGCATCAGAACGCCAATCCCATTCTCACTCTCGACGACGCAACCGCCTGGCTCGACCAGACTGGACTCTGCCTCTTTCTGCCGCGCCCCACCCAGTTGCCCGCTCCCACGCCATCGTTCGTGGAAGCCTGCCTCGGTGAAGCCAATGCAACCCCGGCGCGCCCCGCAATCGAGACAGCAACGGAACTCGTCACACGCCTCGTCAACAATCGCGCCCTCGTACCGCTAAACCTGCTGGGCCTCGTCTCGGAACAGCCGGATTTCCTGGTCACGCCAGAAATCCTACCCTACCTCCTCAGCCTGCGCGGCGACCGCGACTGGAAAGCTGCCCCCGCAGGGCGCACCAGCCCCCTGGTCACCGAAATCTGGAAGCTGCTCGACAAGAAGGGCTCGCTTGAGATCACCGAAATCCGCGGAGAGCTAGGCCGCGAGTTGACCGAAGCCGCCGTGTTGCGCGGGTTAGTCGAGCTCTGGACCGCCTTCCGTGTCCTGCCCACGTATGAAGCAGGCCAGCCTACCCGCTGGAATCTTTTCAAGGCCGATTACGCAAAGCAGCTCGCCACCGGAGCCAACACCGCACAGACCACAGCGCTCTCCCTCCTCATTTCGCTCTATCTGCAATCGGCGCTGGGCGCGACTGGCGAGGAGATCGAAACTTTCCTCTCCCCGCTCGCCTCCCGCTCCCGCATCCGCGAAGTGGTTCATGGACTCACAGCAACACGCCAGCTTGCCACCATCGCCTTCGGGACAAAAACGCTGATTCATATCGAAGGCACTCTGCCGGAATTCGCAGAACCTGAACCGCCTGCCGCACCGGAGGTGCCGCAGACATACGAAGCCGCCGCCGATCAGCCACGGCGAGCGCCACGTTCTGACCGGGGCACAGATCGATCCAGCAGCGAGCGCCGTCCACGCCCGTCTTTCCAGCGCGATGATCGGCCAGCGCGAAAAAGCTTCGGCGAGCGCTCAGCGCCAAGAGATGGTGAACGTCCCCGCCGTGCGGATTCTGATCGCCCGCGTTCGCAGCGCTTTGCCGCAGATGGCGAGCGTCGTCCCGCCCGTCCCGGCGCTTGAAGGCCCAGCTTCGGCAAACCTCGCCCAGCTTTTGGGCGAGGAGATCGTCCTGCTTTCAAGAAACCCTTCGCGAAACCTGGTTCAGGAGAAGACCGGAGGCCCTTCCGTCCACGCGAAGACCGAGCCGAAGGCGGAGAATTCAAACGCCGTTCCACAGGCGACTTCCCCAAGCGCAAACCCTACGGCCAGCGCAGCGAGCAGGGGGATCGTCCCTTCAAAAAGCCTTTCGGAAAACCCGGCGAGGGTGGAGAACGCAAGCGCTTCGGCGCACGCCCCAGCTTTGGCAAGGGCCCAGGATTCAGTAAGGGTGAAGATCGCCGCCCCTTCCGCCCCCGCGAAGACCGCGCAACAGGCACAGGTGAATTCCAGCGGAAACCGGCAGGGGATTTTCCGAAGCGCAAACCCTATGGTGAACGCAGGGAACAAGGTAGCAGGCCTCCCTTCAAAAAGGCCTTCGGAAAACCCGGCGAAAGTGGAGGGCGCAAACGTTTCGGCGCACGCCCCAGCTTCAGCAAAGGTCCCGGATTCGGCAAAGGAGAAGATCGTCGCCCCTTCCGCCCGCGTGAAGACCGCGCAACAGGTACCGGCGAATTCCAGCGGAAACCGGCAGGGGATTTTCCGAAGCGCAAGCCCTACGGCCAGCGCACTGAGCAGGGTGATCGTCCGCCTTTCAAAAAATCTTTCGGCAAACCCAGCTTTGGGGATCGCAAGCCCTTTGCATCCAAAGGGCCGCGCAAGGAGGAAGGCACACGCCCATCTTCCGGCGAAAGCCGTGGCAAGAGCTTCGGACCACGTACCGGGAAAAGCTCGGCCCCACGCAGCGGACGTCCGAGCTTTGGAGGCAAGCCAGCTTCCGGCCGGCCTTCAGCAGGGAAAGGTGGAAGATTCTCCAAGCCAGGAGGCAAGCCATCTTTCGGCAAAAAACCAATGGGAGGCAGCCGTCCACCCTTCAAGAAATCGAAGCCACGCCGTAAGGAAGACTCCGAATAATGTCGCATCAGGGACTCATCATCGCCATCGATGGCCCCGCAGGAGCAGGCAAGAGCACCGTAGCCAAGCACCTCGCTACGCACTTCGGCCTGCTCAACCTCGAAACCGGAGCCATGTACCGCGCCTTCGCCCTCAAAGCGCTAACGCAGGGCATAGACCTCGACGATGCAACCGCGCTCGAACAGCTCGCCGCAACGACCACAATCACGCTGGAGCCGACTCCCAACGGCAACCGCGTCCTGCTCGACGGAGAAGACGTTACCAGCCGAATCCGCGATGCCGAAGTTACTCAGGCCGCCTCGCGCGTCAGCGTGCATCCAGCCATCCGCTCCTGGATGGTCAATCTGCAACGCAACCTCGGCAAAAATGGCGGAGTAGTTATGGAAGGCCGTGACATCGGCACCGTAGTCTTTCCCGACGCCGACCTCAAATTCTTCCTCGACGCTTCACCGGAAGCCCGCACACAGCGTCGCTACGAGCAGGCACCCGCTGTAGCGATCAACTCAGCGGCCATTGCCAAAGAACTGCGCGAACGCGACGACCGCGACCGCAACCGCGCCCAGTCCCCGCTACGCCCAGCTCCCGACGCCATCATCATCGATTCCACATTTCTCGGTCTCGAGGAAGTCCTGAATAAGATCGAGTCCATCGTGAAGACCGAGCTCCATCGAACACCGAACAGATGATTTTCTACACCCTATCCCCTACACCCTGCTTTATCAGCCGCGTCAACAAAACTACCTGATTTCCTGTAACAATAAGCCCCGTGCGGCAACTATAGGGAACAAGGAGAAAATATGTTTGCAGCAGTACCCACGGAAATAGAAAATCCTCGTTCACTGAAGACGCCGATCGGAAGCATAGAAATTCTGGCGACCAGCGAGGAAACGCAGAACAGCTTTGCCATCATTGAATTATCCGTGCCATCCCAGTTTCCCGGAGCACCTCTGCACTATCACGAGCACATGCCGGAAAGCATGTATGTTTTAGAGGGCAAAATAGAGGTATCAATCAACGGACAGGTACGAGTGCTCGGTGCAGGAGAACTCGCAGTGATGCCGCCTAAGTCCGTGCACGGATATCACAATCCATTTGAAGAACAAGCCCGCTTTCTCATTATCGCGCCCGGACACGACCGTTTCTTCTTAGAACTGATCGCATGGATGAAACAGTCCCCAGTTTGGCCGCCGAAAGACCGCAGTGAACTCGTCTCGTTCGGCCTGCGCCACGACACCATCTACGTTTAATCACAGACCTAAGGATTGTGCAGGTCCCGCAGAAACCGTGCTGGGACCTGCTCGCCAGTCAAAGTCTTCAAAAACTTCTTAAGCTGCTCCTTCTCCTCGCTTGAAAGATGCAAAGGCCGGATCTCCTTCGGTCCACCCTGGAACGTCCCCGCCGGATCGCCGCCACGGTCATAGAAATCAATCACATCATCGAGTGTTGCCGCCTGACCATCCCGGAAATACGGATCCGTCTCAGCAACCTGACGCAGACCCTTTGTTCGCCAAAGTCCTGGTGGAATCGTCTGTCTGCAGAAGTTTCCGTCACGCGTTATCGCCGGATGATCGCTGAAATGCCCATTCACGTTGAAGTCGCCGCCGGCAACAGTGGGATCGCAGATAAGCGCCTGGTTGGCCGAGCGTCCCGCCTCATTCGGATCGGCATGCGGCGACAAACTGGTGTCGATGCGCAAACCAATCACATGAAAATCATCATCGGAAAATAGCGGCGTGTTATGGCAATGGATGCAGCCAGCCTTGCCGATAAAAAGCTTGAGCCCCTTCTTTGCTTCATGGCTGATCGCATCGCGATCGCCCGCAACAAAGCGGTCAAACGGAGCATTTCGGCTCACAAGTCTTCGTAGATATGCTTCGATCGCCTTGCCATAATTCACCAGAACGCGATTGACGATCTCTTTGTCTTCCGTGCTCAGACCGTTCCAGTTCGCGCTGTCGGTATACGGCGAACCGGTCGCAGGGAAACGCGTATAGTCCGCCAGCGCCGGATCAAGCGGCCAATCGGGAAATGCGTTGTTGTAGTCGTCGCGATAATGCTCGAAGATTACGTGCGCCAGTTGCAACCGGCTGCCGTTTTGCACGGGAGGCCCTTCCGGCTCGCTCTGCGCATCAAACCACTCCGAATCGGAGTAGCCGTCATTCTCACGCCAGTGTGCACCTGACCCCGGATGCACGTAGAAGACCGTATTTACAATGCTGCTCACGTTGCGCGTCATCCAGTTGGAGCCGAGAGCCGTTGCATTCGGAATCGCCCCACCGTTATTCGAGCGAATATCAAAGAGCCACTTCGACTCCGGCATGTGGCAGTTGCGGCATGCAATCTTGCCAGTCGCGCCGATGGGCCCAAGCTGCCCTTCCGCCGGCGTCCCCACTTGAATCGGTCCCGAGAGCCGAGATTCAAAAAAGAGCTTTTGCCCCAGAAGGGCAGCGGCTGGAGAATCGCGGTATTTGTTCGTTGGGTCTACAGGCAGAGCAGGCAAAGGAGAGAGAGTCCGGATAACCGCCCATTCCTGCCGCGAGAAATTCTCGCTATTAAAGTTCGCCAGAGAATCAGCATCCTGATTGCTGGTTGCTGCATGGGTGGAATGTACGGGGGAAACCGCAAATACCACAGAACCAAGAAGCAAGCCGAAACAGAGCGTGGGCATCCGCATCGAGCACCTCCGCGGCGCATCTTATGCCATCCAGCCGCCGTTTGGCGACAAGAAATGCAGGATGAAGTACCGCCACTTTCGTGTCAAGTCGAAAATGGGTTAACCCATACATTCCAAAGGTAATATTCTTGGCATGGAATTTGCGCGAAATCTCTAAAATAGAAATAGGGAGAAAATATTTGAAAATATGGTCGGGCATGGAAGGAAACAAGCAAGGCAGGAAATATAACTAAACAGCAACTAGTGTACGGTTAAACCCAACAGAATCAGGCGAATACTCGCAAAATCTTTAGAATCCAACGCTTACAAATTCGCGATCCTTTATTTTCAAATACTTACAGGAGAGGGGGAGGAGTACCCCCTGATGATAGAAAGATAACCCCTGTAAACAGAAACTATCACTGCTCGATCGGTTGGACCTCTTTTGCGGGCGCCTTGAGGTGTTTCACGCTAGGTGGAGGCGCAGGAGGCTCCAGGCGTTCTGGCCGCTCCGGTCTTTCAGGCCGTTCGGGAGGCTCAGGTGGCGCGACAAGCTCTGCCCCGCCTTTACGCAATTCCAGACTCCCGTGATCTGTAGTCAGTTCGACTCTGCCGCCGCCATCGCCCACAGTGCCGCTCAGAGTCTGCCGTCCGCCGGTAGTTGCCGCTTGTAGCGGGAAGTCTGTTCGTACTTCCTCGTCGCTGCTGGTGCTTGCAGTTACCCTGAAGCTCGCATTGTCAGGAACGCTCAATGTCACGCTGCCTGTACGGTTGCCAATCTGAATATTGCCAACAGGAGCCACAGCCGTCACATTCACGTCGCCATTGCTGTTCTGGATCTTTGCATCGCCGTTCAATTGCGATATATCGATATCCTTCGATCGGGTCACAATGCGTACCGGGCCATTCGGCTGGTTCACATGCAAATCGCCTGAATTCATCGTCAGGTCACCCCGCAACTGCGGAATATCCAGATCTGTGCGGTTGGAGTGGAAATGTACAGTGGATTTCACCTGCTCCAGGTGCGTATCGCCAAAGAAGTCACCGTCCAGCACCACCTGTCCCTTGATCTCGGACAGGGTGACATCATTTGCCCGGCCATCCACAAACGCGTGACCGCCAATCTGATGCGCCGAAAAATCTCCGTGATCCATACGCGCATGCACATCGCCGGCGATGTCGGAGAACTTCACATCGCCATGCGAAGAGGTCACATCGACGCTGCCTTTCAGACCTTCCAGAGTGACATCGCCGTGACTGGTATTCACGGTAGTAAATGACTGCGGCGGCAGCTCAATCGTCAGGTCAACACGAGCTCCATTGCGGCTCGGAACCGTGATTGTAGCGCCATCACTCGAAGTGGCAATTGCAGGCTTCAATGCATCAAAGAGCTTCTGCGTCTCGTTGTCGGAGGAACTATGCACGATCTGATGCCCGCGCACATGCAACTGGCCGTCCGTCGACGCGGTAATCGTCACATCGCCGCGTGGGTTTTGGACATTGATGTTCGGCTTGGCAGAAGAAAGCGGTTGATCCAACTGCACATCGTTGGCATGCTCTTCGCCCATCCAGGAGAAGAAATTGCCATTGTCGTTGTCATCGGAGAACTGCCAGGCAAACGGTCCGACCAGATGTCCGTTACGCGTTACCCAGCCAAACGAGCCCAGCAGGATAATCAGGAAAACAATGCCACCAATGGATCGGCGCCCGGCATAAGGATTATTGCGGTCCAGGAAATACTCAAGCAGGGAAAAGACACCGAGGGCAATCAGCAGGACAGGCCACCAGTGCGCATACCATCCCCAGAATCGCCCAGCGCTGAGCTTTCCCGTCTCGATCAGGAAAGCAATGACGCCGATGGCCACCAGAACAAGCGGACCAATGAACGAAGGCCTGCGGTAAGCGCGCCAGTAGTTGCGATAGTACTGCCGCTGCGCGCGCCATTGGTCACGCTGCGCCCTGGCATAATCGCGAGCCTGCTGCCGTGCATCGCGTGGAGGATACGGTGGAGGTGCGGCTGCCATACTTACCTCCGTTCCTCGCCTGGCATAGGCTCTTGCACTGGCACAATGGAAGTCGGTGTTGTCGGGGTAGTAGGAGCCGTGCCCGCAGGGTACGCCGGCGGTGGCTGCATCTGTGCGATGAATGCCCGCTCCGCTAGCATCAGAACTCCAAACACAATTAGGTAAAGCGGCCAGCTCCTGCCATAGGAGATCACATCGTACTCATCCAGCAGAGCCGTAATCCCAAAGACCAGGAGCATCGCGGGCCACTTGATGCGGTGAATGAAGAGGTACGGATTCATTGCACACCTCCACTAGGCGGTTGCTGTGGCGGCGGTGGTGGCGGAGGAGGCACACCCCGCGTTCGCTTAATCAGCAGCCATGCGCCAATCGCGATCACTAACAATGGCCAACCATGGCCAATCCAGTCAAAGCTCAATAGTCCAAGCGTGTTGAACAGAAACAGCATGCCCAGCCCGATAAGCACGATGGCCCCAATCGGCTCGCGCCTTGCTGCCTGCAACTCTGCCTCAGGAGGCATCGGAGGAGGCGCATAAGGGTCATATACCGGAGCAAACGGTTGAGCACCAGTTGGTGGCGCTTGAGCGTCTTGTGGCGTAAATGGAGCCTGATACG
>Ga0137415_10003812_pt1 | contig 14965 bp, 15 predicted proteins | sample CZODoug3_1_1_16f_FD_183082 | JGI IMG/M metagenome (GOLD analysis project Ga0137415, IMG submission 183082) | Vadose zone soil fungal communities from Angelo Coast Range Reserve, California, USA - CZODoug3_1_1_16fungal (Hybrid Assembly) | ecosystem: Environmental > Terrestrial > Soil > Vadose... | reverse complement strand
TATTGCCGATGTGGTTCCGCAAATCGCTATTCGCGGGTGCGCAACAGGTCCCGACGGCGAGCAAGTAATACCACTAAGTGAGTGAGCCAAGGCTTCAATGGATCTTGCTGCTACAATCCGGGGCCAAGGGCAACGGGTCAACGGGCCGAAAGAGGTATCAATGGCCCGAAGACGCTACCAGAAGGGGAGCCTGCTTCCCAAGAAAGGGCTTCCCCAAAATGGGCTCTGGGTTGGTAGGTGGCGAGAAGACGTGATTCAGCCGAATGGAACCATCACGCGGCCGTACAAGTGGGAAACCTTGGGGACGATCCAAGATTATCCGACACGGAAGCTCGCCCTACGTGCTCTCGAAGCCCGTTTGTCGACCATCAACAGTCCAACCTACAGGGCGAGGCCGACGGCCACGTTTGCGGAATTTGCAAACCGTTGGGACGCTACGGTCCTTTCCCAGCACAAACCAAGCACACAAAGCGCTATTAAGAGCCAATTGCGGCGGTGGCTGTTGCCTGAACTGGGCAGCTGCGCGCTTAAGGACCTGGACGCGCAACGGTTGCAGGCGTTTGTTTCTAAATGTCGCTGCAACTCGAAGACGACCAGAAACCTCGTGGCAACCCTTCGCATGATGTGGAATAGCGCACGGGCGTGGGGTTATGTCGCCCACGACCCATTCAATGGGTTGGTTTTGCCGAAACGGGGGTTGGTCCGAACCTTCACCTTTTCGCTGGAAGATACGCAACGCATCATTGCCTCAGCCAGCGAACCGTACAAGACGTTCTATTCGATTTTGGCCGAGACCGGAATCCGAGGGGGTGAGATTTGCGCCCTACGGGTTGCCGACCTGGATTTGGAGAGCGCCGTTATCCACGTTCGTCAGAGCGTATGGCGGGGCCAGATTCAGACAGTGAAGTCCCCCAAGGGCAATCGCCGCTTCCCGATCTCCGCGGAGTTGGTAGAACGCTTGCGTGCGTTCTTGGTGGCCTGGAGGCCGAACGTACAAGGGGTGTTGTTCGCTACCAGGAGCGGCACGCCATGGGATCACAGTCTGGTCCGGAAACGTAAATTGCATCCCTTGCTGAAGAAACTTGGAATTCCGCAGTGTGGGTTCCATGCCTTTCGGCACGGCAACGCGACGCTTCTCGATCAGATGGGTGCACCGATGGCAGTTCGGCTCAATCGGCTAGGACATGCCGAAGCGCAGACCACGATGGGATACACGAACGCGGTCACGGCAGACGAACGCAGAATTGCAAATGAACTTGGGAAAATTCTGCACGCTACTGCACGAAATGAACAAAACGAACGGCCAGCGGAACCTCCGCTGACCGATATGATTCAATGAATTAGGTTGGTTGCGGGGGGTGGATTTGAACCACCGACCTTTGGGTTATGAGCCCAACGAGCTACCAGACTGCTCCACCCCGCATCAAGATCATAACAACCAGCACCGGGCGCGTCAAACGCGCACGGAGTCGACACCAGCGAGAACGGAGCGTGGCGGTCTCGTGGGGCTCTCGGTTTTTTGGTTTCACCGTCGATACTCACGAAGCTGGGATCGCAACACCCGACCGCGATTTGGCGTTGCCTAAAGGCATGCCTAGCCGCTACATTTCTAACAACAGGCGAGATCATCCCGACCCATGCTCTACATGTCACCGACGTTCGGTCTTCCTGTGGCGCAGGGATGCGGGCTATGTCCTCATCTGGGGCAGCCTTCTGCTCCCTTTCCTGCCTTTGACGCTGCTGCCCCTGTGATTCCTCTTGTCTCCGGAGATCAGCGTTCGGGATGAGCCTCGCAACCCTCAACGACATCTTCTTCTCCATCGTGGAGCGCAACCGCGAGAGGGTGATGATGTATCGTCAGGCCCTTCAATGGGTGCCGATCTCCTCGCGGGAACTATATCGAGGTGTGGCAGGCGTCTCGCATGCACTCGCAGGTTGGGGTCTTTCCAAAGGCGATCGCGTCGCCATTCTGAGTGAGAACCGACCCGAATGGACCATCACCGACTTTGCTTGTCAGTTGCTCGGGCTGGTCTCGGTTCCCATCTACTCGACGCTGACGGCCGAACAGTCCGCTTTCATCCTGCAAGACGCCGGGGTTCGCGTGGTCTTCGTTTCCTCGGAGCAACAGCTGCGCAAAGTCCAGGCGATCCTGAGTCAGACTCCAGTCGAAAAGATCGTGGTCATGGATCCGGTCGAAATTGCCCATGTTTTCCACATGGAACGGCTCATGCGCGACGGTCCTACCAATCGCGAACCCGAACTCGATGCTCGATCCTGCAGCATCGCTGCCGATGATCTCGCGACTATTATCTACACGTCTGGGACCACGGGTGTGTCCAAAGGGGTGATGCTGACCCACCGAAACCTTGCCTCCAATATTGAGTTTTCCCTCAAGGGCTTTGACCTGGGCGGAGACCATATCAGCGTATCGTTTCTGCCCTTGTCGCATGTGACGGCGCGGCACGTGGACTTCGCTCTGTTGTTTCACGGTGTCACGCTAGCGTACTGCCCCTTTATCGATCAGTTGGCCCCAACGCTGCTCGAAGTGCGGCCTACTTTGTTTGTCGCTGTCCCTCGCGTCTACGAAAAGATTCACGCGCAAGCGGAGTTGAAAGCCAAAGACTTCGCCAAAAACCTCGTCTTTCGGTGGGCGCTCGCCGTCGGCCGCGAACATGAACCGGAGATCCTTGCCGGCAAGACCCCAAATTCGCGGAGTTGGAAGCTGGCGAACCGTTTGGTCTACTCGAAAGTGCGCGAAGGCATGGGTGGACGGGTCCGGGTCTTTATCTCAGGGGGTGCGCCGCTGGGCCGCGAATTGGCCGAGTGGTACGCGCTGATCGGAATTCGCATCCATGAAGGTTATGGCTTGACAGAAACCTCGCCGGTCATCGCCGTGAACACGCCTCGCAATCACAAGCTCGGCACGGTCGGACAACCGCTGGCCAACGTGGAGGTCACAATCGCGGACGATGGTGAGATCCTGGTACGTGGCCCCTCTGTCTTCAAGGGATATTGGAAGCGGCTGGATGAGACAGCCACCGCCTTTGTCGACGGCTGGTTCAAGACTGGCGACATCGGCAAGCTTGACGCTGACGGCTTTCTCTCGGTCACCGACCGGAAGAAAGATCTGATCAAGACCTCGGGAGGCAAGTTCATCGCGCCGCAGCCCATTGAGAACTCGCTGAAACACAACGTTCTGATTGCGGAGGCGATCGTGCTGGGGGACAAGCGCAGGTTCCCGGCCGTGCTGATTTCTCCGTACTTCTCATTGCTCGAAGACTGGGCGCGCAGCAACCAGGTCGCATTCCGTTCACGCATCGAGCTGGTGGCAAATCCAAAGGTGCAAGCTTTGTATGAGGGCATCGTCGAGGACCTGAATCGGAACTTGGCTCGGTTCGAGAAGCTCAAGAAGGTCCTCCTTATCGCCGACGAATTCTCCGCCTCCGACGGTACTTTGACACACACCATGAAAGTTCGCCGGCGCGCGATCGAAGAACGCTACCAGAAGGTGATTGACGACATGTACGCGCACGCCGAGGCGGCACCGGTCGCAGGTCACATCTCCGGGTAATCGTTTGTGTGCCGGCCGGACTGTATTTCATTACAATGAAAACATGTTGGACCCACTGATCGTTGCCGGTCGTCAGTTGCGCTCGCGCCTCATCGTCGGCACGGGAAAATACAAGTCATTCCAGGAAACCGCGCGCGCCCTCGAAGCCAGTGGCGCGGACATGGTTACCGTTGCAGTTCGGCGCGTGAATCTTGACCGAACCAAGGAATCGCTGCTGGACCATATCGACCCGAAGAAGTATTTCCTGCTGCCGAATACTGCGGGCTGCTACACCGCGGACGAGGCGGTCCGCGCCTGCCGCCTGGCCCGCGAAGTCGGGCTTTCGGATTGGGTGAAGCTCGAGGTCATTGGCGATCAGGCTACGCTCTACCCGGACGTGCAAGCCACGCTGGAAGCCACCCAGGTGCTTGTGAAGGAGGGCTTCACCGTGCTGCCCTACACGTCTGACGACATCGTTTTCGCCAAGCGTCTGCTCGATGCGGGTGCTGCTGCGATCATGCCGCTGGGGGCGCCGATCGGCAGCGGTCTGGGCATCCAGAACCAGACCAATATTCGGATTTTGCGGGAGCTGATTGCGGGCGTGCCGCTGATCGTCGATGCGGGGGTTGGCACAGCGTCGGACGCGGCCATCGCGATGGAACTCGGCGCGGATGCCGTTCTCATGAATACCGGTATCGCCAACGCGCAGGACCCGATCCTGATGGCGGAAGCGATGAAAAACGCCGTCTTGGCCGGTCGCCAGGCTTATCTGGCCGGCCGCATGCCGAAGAAACTGTATGCGACGGCGAGTTCTCCGCTGGAAGGCGTCGTGCGCTAGAAAGGAGCCAGCGCCGACGGACGCACCGGCTTGTTGTGTCGCCGGCTTGGCGTCCCCGGTAGGCGGAAACCCGCCGCAGCAAGCAGAAGGGCGACCCGCAGGCCGCCCTCGCAGATCCCAGGAATTCAATTCACAGCATTTTCACGCTCATCACGTGAATGTTCTCTCCGCTCACGTGTCCGCTTACAGCGACGTGATGGCCTTCATGGCCCTTCAGCGCATCCGGATTCTCGACGGCCAGGATCTTCTGATCGCCGTCCGTTACCACCACCATCTTCGCGCCCTTCTCCAGGCACTTCTTGGTGCAGTCAGCGGCACCGGCATTCGCGCCCTTGACTCCGCACTGCGAGTCACTTACCCAGCCCTTCACGGTATCAGCCTTGTCATCGCCCGCGGACGCGAACGACACTACGAAGAACACCATGCTGAGCAGCAGACATAACGAAAGTACTTTCTTCATGACTATCCTCCTTGAAATCCAAAATCCTCAGTTGCGTTGATTGCGGCAACAAACCCGAGCCCACACAGCCATTTTCCCACCGCTCCTCACGAGCGACGAGAACTTCCCTGTAGCTTTTCTAGCGTGGCGTAGCAAGAATGCTACCACACCCATAGGCAAAGGATGTCGCCAGAAGGTCATCCGGGTTGTTCACTTGTGGGCTGAGTTGGTGGCCGGCTTTTGCGGATTGGGATCCACATAGACAATCTCCCCGGGGCGCGTGTAGTGCAGCTGTTCGCGGGCTTCCTTCTCGATCGCCTTGGGGTCGTTTTGCAAAGCCTTGATCTGCTGGGTGTACTGGTCGTTTTCTTTCTGCACTCTATCGATCTCGAACTGCAGCCTCTGGTATTCCGCGCGCTTTGAGCGGTACACCACCATGCCGTTCGCGCCAAACATAACGTGCAGGAACAGCCAGATGGTCATGAGCACAACGCCACCGGTGGCCAACCGCCGGCGGGCGGCGTAGACCGCGCTTCGAAACGGGCGGGACCTCTCCAGCCAGCGCTCCGCCAGGGCTTCGGCCTGGGGGGCTTTGTCGACCACGGCGCGCAGTCCATCTTCCGGCCGGGGAAAAGCTCGAACTTTGGAAAACTGTTTCAGTCGAAGATCCATTGCTTGGCGGCGGCGCTCAGTTTGCCCAATTCAGCTGCATTCGATGCTTCCGAATAGACCCGCACCACAGGCTCCGTTCCGGAAACCCGGTAACAAACCCATGATCCGTCCTCAAAAACCAGTTTGAGGCCGTCTTTGCGCACCACCTCCCCGACCTTCCGGCCGAAGAATTCGCGCGGTTCGGAGTGTAACTTTCTAGTAAACTTCCCTTTCACTTCCTCCGTCAAGCGGAAGTTCTCCCGCTGGGGGCAAAAGGAACCAACTTTGGCAAATAGCTCCTGGAGTTGTTTCCCCAGGGACTTCCCTCTCCGCGCGACCATTTCGCAACACATCAGGCCGGCGAGCACGCCATCCTTCTCCGGAACATGATGGCGGATGGACAGCCCCGCACTCTCTTCACCGCCAATGCAGATCTTGTCCTGCTTGATGAGTTCCCCGATGTATTTGAATCCGACTGGAGTCTCGTGCAATTCCACTTTGTGATGTTTGGCCAGAGCGTTGATGAGGTTGGTGGTGGCCACCGACTTTCCGACCCCGTTCCTCCATCCCCGGCTTTCCACCAGGTAGTCGAAGAGCAGCGCGATGATGTAGTTGGGCTGGAAGAAGGTTCCGTCTTCGTCGACGATGCCGAAGCGATCCGCGTCCCCGTCGGTGGCAATGCCGATGTGGGCGTCGGTCTCGCGCATTTTTGCGCGCAGATCTTCGAGCAGGTGGTCGTCAGGTTCGGGAGCATGCCCGCCGAAGAGCACGTCGCGACAGTCATGCGCGGTCGCGACTTCGACTCCGGCTTCGCGCAGAAGCGCATCCGGGTAACCCCGGGCCGCGCCCCAAAGCGGGTCGAACACGATCCGTAGGCCGGCCTTGTGAATCACACCTAGGTCGACGATCTCGCGGAGCCGCGAAAGATACATGCGCCGCGGGTCGAGCGGTTGCGATTTTGGAGGGTTTGGCGTTCGGCCGTTCTCACCGGACGCATCCGCTGCAATAATCTCAGCTTCGATCCTGTTGGTGACCTCCGGAAGCGCGGGAGCCCCGTCGGGGGTCGAGAACTTGATTCCGTTGTATTCCGGTGGATTGTGCGATGCTGTGAAATTGATGGCGCCATCTGCATTGGCTTGCACCACCGCGTACGAGATCGCCGGGGTCGGAGCAGCTTCCGCGATCACCAGGGGTCGAATGCCGTGCGCAGAAAGAATCTCGGCAGCCATCGAGCAGAAGGTTTCTCCCAGGAAGCGCGGATCGCGGCCTACGATGACCTTCGCACCTTGGGACTTTTGAGAGACAACATAGCGCGCGATGCCCCTCACGGCGCGCCGGACGTTGGCAAAGGTGAACTCCTCGGCCATCACCGCCCGCCAACCGGCAGTGCCAAACCTGATCTGGGTTGTCATGACTGGGATCCTGCAGTTTGTCCGGCGACTTGTTTCGCTTGGCCGAATGCTTTCGCGTTGCTTATTATGAACCACTCCCTGAGTTCGTGCTGCGTGGGGAGGGGTCAGCAACCTGCCGCAAGTGCGTTCGAGTTTCCCGAGCCGAGGCCCGATTTTATATGACTGACAAGAGACTCGTCCTGACAACAACGGCTTCGCAGGAAGAAGCCCGAATGATCGCTCGAGGACTGGTGGAAGGGCGCCTCGCCGCCTGCGTGAACATCGTTGCGAAGATCGAGTCCGTTTACCGTTGGGAAGGCAAGGTGGAGGAAGCGGAGGAATACCTGCTGATCATAAAAACGACGGAGGCGGCTTCAGCCCGAGTCCAGGGTGCCATCCAGGAGATGCATTCCTACGACCTTCCCGAATGCATCGTAGTCCCGGTGACGGATGGCAGCGTTCCCTATCTCAACTGGATCGACGATTCCGTGGATTGAGGGCTGTGAAGGGCTGTGGTTTCTTTCGGTCCTCCGGGGCTGGGTTATCTTCCGGACTCCCACCCACGGTTTGCGCCGTGGGCTTCATTTTTTGCCTTCTGCACGGCCTCCCCTTTCGCGGCTTCCTTTCGGTGCACTCCGAATTCGCCCAGGGCTGGCCGCTTGGCGGCTGAGTTTTGAGGGCTCGGTTGCAAATGTTCGATCCCGCTCCAGTTGTGTCACAAGCTTTGCAATTCCCGACGAGAACCGAAGCCAAGGCGGCGAGTCCGGCTCGCCGCCCAGGAGAGGCTACATCGATTACTTGCCGTGTTTGTCACGGCGGATATCGCGACGATCGTGCCGAATGTCCCGGACATCATGGCGCGCGTCACGACGATCATTGTGCAGGTCGCGGCGGTCGTGGTTGATGTCGCGCTGATCCTGGCGGACATCACGGCGATCATTGTGGAGATCGCGTTGGTCGTGGCGAATGTCTTTCCGGTCGCGCGCGGCGTAGGCTGTATCATGGTTCGCTACATCGCGCCGCAGGTCGGCACGATCATGGTTGATGTCCCGCTGATCGTGGCGTATGTCGCGAACACCCTGGTTGCGGTCCACGCGATCCCGATTGAGGTCGCGCCGGTCGTTCCGGATGTCCTTGTGATCGTGGTTCAGGTCACGCTTGTCCTGACGCAGATCTGGTCGGTCGTGATTGATGTCCCTTTGATTGGCATCCTGGCCGAAGGCAAACAGGCCGGCTACCAGCAGAAATGTCGTTCCCAGTAAATGTCGTCGCATAGATCGCTCCCAAGACTAGAGTTTTTTCTAACGGGCCCGAAGCAGCAACATGTGCTCAAACCCAGTGCTAGATGGAAAGTTTCGCGGGACCGGGTGGGGGCTCCGGCCTGCCGAGCAGAATTGCGACCATAATCTCCCGAAAAGCGGCCTGGAGAGCTGATTTCGCGCGGGAGTGAAAGCCACTCGCAGATGATGCGATGTGAAATAGGTGGTGAGATTTTTCCGATCTCGATACGTATCCTGTAGGACTCTAAGAATCGCTGACTACAGGTAGAATGCCAGGATCAAGTCCGGGTTCTGGGCTCGAAGTCGAAGGACTGAACCACACGTGACTTCATGCTCGGGGATTTTGAAAGACACACAGTCGTGCCCTCACCGGATGGCACGAAGCATGTTCAGTAGTTCGGCGGACCGGAATGTCCAACCACTGGTCAAGGTCCATGGTTTCCCTGTGAGAGGAGAGAAATGAAAATCGGAACACTGATTGCACGCATCCTGCTTGGCCTGATCTTTCTTGTGTTTGGGTCAAACCCGTTCTTGCATTTCCTGCCGGCAATCTTGCCTTCGGGGCTCGCAGGCCAGTTCCTGACTGTACTCATTCAGTCGCACTACGTACTCTTTATCGGCGCTGTTCAGGTTGCCGGGGGGGCGCTCCTGCTTGTGAACCGTTACGTTCCGCTGGCGCTCGCCCTGCTTGGACCAGTGATCGTGAACATCCTGTTATATCACCTGCTTTTGGACCACGCGGGGGCGGCGTTAGCAATCATGGTGGCGATTTTTTGGGGAGTTCTGGCTTTTCATCACCGTCAGTACTTCTCTAGCCTGTTTGTGCAGCGGACTTCCTGAGCCTTCACCATCGAGCTCCACGCTTCTGGGATAAGGACCAACTCCCCTTTCCAAACAGCGCTTCGATTTCAGGCGCTGGGTGGAGGTCCGAGGAGTTCCGAGCCGTACTTTGCGTAGATCTGTTTCAACTCGGCAAAGAACTGGGGGCTGCCATGCGGCAAATGGCGAGCTAGCACTTCGAGATCGGGGGAAAAACCTCAAATCCCGCAGGATTTCCCGAAACCAGAAAGCGGACCGGCTGCTTGCTACGGTTTCCCAGCGCGTGCAGCGTCCGCCGAGGCGCGCTACCACCAGCGCCCCGGTCGTGCCACTTGCCATCCAGCCATACGGAGAGAACACCTTCGAGTGCATAGAACTGCCGAGCCACCACGCTCCGCCGGACTGCTCTGCACTCACCAGAATACGGGCTTCCCCGCCTCCCATGTCAAACGTGCGAGCAACATCCGGAAGGACAACCCAAGGGTTTGCCTGGCGCTGAGTCCATGCCATCGGCTGGCGAAGCTACCACCGGTGCGACCGCAGCAAAGCCCACGAATTCGCGTCGACCCATGTCCAGCTATCTTCTAACTGCCCGGCCAGAGTGGATTCCTGGTCGCTTGTGCTCCTCGGAATGACGCCAGAAGGGGGCGGTTCATCAGGCCCTTAAATGGCTGCCAGGGCCTGATCAAGGTCGTCGATGATGTCTTCCACGTTTTCGATCCCGACCGAAATGCGGACCATGCCGTCGGTGATGCCGATCTCTTGGCGGCCTCTTACGCCGACTGCCGCATGGGTCATGGTGGCGGGATGCGAAATCAGGGTCTCGACTCCGCCGAGGGACTCGCCCAGCGAGCAGACTCGGACCTTGCGCAGCATCTTGTTGGCGTTGGACAGCGCTCCAGTTTCGAAACTAATCATCGCGCCGAATCCGGTCATCTGACGCTTGGCCAGATCATGTTGCGAATGGTCGGATAGGCCCGGATAGAAGACCTTCTTCACCTTCTTATGGCTGGCCAGGAACTGCGCCACCACGCGGCCACTCTCGTCGTGTTTCTCCATGCGGACCGCCAGTGTCTTCACTCCGCGCAGGATCAGCCAACACTCAAACGGCGACAGGATCGCACCGGCGGCCTTCTGCAAGAAGGCCAGTTTGTCCGCCTGCTCCTGGCGCGTGCAGACCACGACTCCCCCCAGCCCGTCGCTGTGTCCGTTGAGAAACTTGGTGGTCGAGTGAACGACCAGGTCCGCACCCAACGCAATAGGCTGCTGAAAGTAGGGCGACATGAATGTGTTATCTACAGCCAAGTCAATTCTGTTGGGGCGGCAGACGTCACTCACGGCCCGGATGTCGGTCAACGCCATCAGCGGGTTCGTCGGTGTCTCGATGAACACCATGCGGGTATTCTTCTTGAGTGCGCGTTGGACGTTCTTGACGTCCGAGGTGTCCACGTAAGTGAACTCCAGGCCGAAGTCGGCCCATACCTGGTTGAACAGGCGCGGCGTGCCGCCATACAGATTGTGCCCGCATACCAGGTGATCGCCGGCCTTCAGCGTCGTGACAATCGCATTGATGGCGGCCATGCCGCTGGCAAACACCTTCGCGGCAACACCACCTTCCAGGGCAGACAGGTTTTCTTCCAATCGAGTGCGGGTCGGATTCGATACGCGTGCGTACTCGTATCCCTTGTGCTTGCCGATCTCTTGCTGCACATAGGTGGAGGTTGCGAAGATCGGCGGAGCTACTGCACCGGTGGACGGGTCGGGCTCCTGGCCGACGTGGATGGCGCGCGTCGCGAACCCGGCAGGCTGGTTTTTCTTCGACATTTTTCCTCGGTTCCTGAGAGGCGTTTGAGGTAGAGACGCAGCTTGGCTGCGTCTTGGACGAGGCGAACCCGGTCTCTACCCTGCGGCTATATGCCGCCCTCAAAGATCTTCTTGGAAAGGTAGCGTTCCGCTGAATCAGGGACGATGGTTACGACCCGCTTTCCTGCTCCCAAGCGGCGTGCCAGTTCCAGCGACGCAAACACGGCAGCCCCGCCGCTTGAACCGGCGAGCACACCCTCCTGCGCGGCTAGTTCGTTCACCATGCCGAAGGCTTGCTCATCGGTCACCATCATGACTTCATCGCACACCGACCGGTCAAAATTCTTGGGGATGAAACTGGCCCCGATCCCTTCCACCTTGTGGGGGCCGGGCGGGCCGCCGCCAAGAATCGAGCCCTGGGTTTCGACTGCAACCGTGCGGGCGTGCGGCAGCCGCTCTTTCACGAACCGTGCAACTCCCGTGAACGTTCCCGCCGTGCCCGAACCTATGGCAATGCCATCGATGCGTCCCTCCATCTGCTCGAAGATTTCACGCGCGGTGGTTTCGTAGTGGTAATCCGGATTGGCGGGATTTTCAAATTGGGCGGCCATGAAGGCCTTGGGATCAGAGGCGGCGAGTTCTTTCGCGCGGGCGATCGCACCGTCCATTCCCTCGGCTTCCGGAGTGCGAATGACCTCGGCGCCGAGCGCCCGCATGATCATCACCTTTTCCTCCGAAAAGCGCTCCGGCACGAACAGGCGCACCTGGTAGCCGCGTTTTACACCGATCAGCGCCAGCCCGATTCCGGTATTGCCGGCGGTGGCTTCGATAATCGTCCCACCCGCTTGCAGTTTGCCCGCATGCTCCGCCTGGCGAATGATGCCGATCGCCGCGCGATCCTTCACGCTGCCGCCGGGATTCAGGTACTCCAGCTTGGCAAACACATCGGCAGCTCCTTCCGTGACCAGCCGTTTGAATTGCAGCATCGGAGTTTCGCCGACGAGTTGGGTGATGTCGTCGGCTACGCGCAGACCTGAGGCCGTGGTTGCGTTTCGCACATTACAGAGTAAGGAAGCGCACCGGTCAGCGTCAATCAGCGAAAGGACTAGCCCTTTCTTTGCGGCTGGCCGCTTCCACACTCAAGGTAGGATCCGCTCCGTCCCAGGTCACATCCGCGGTCGGTCCATAGGTGGCTGGCACCGACTTGTTCAACAATCGCAGGTAAACGGTTAGTTGCGTTCGATGATGGGCCGTATGTAACACGCGTCGCCAGAAAATCCAGATGCGCTGTCGCTCCGCGTCGAAAAAGTGCGCGGTCTCGAGCCACCACGCCTGATCGCGCTCCGCGAGGAACGCCAACCGGGGCAGCGCGAGTTGAAACATGCGCTCTCGCAGCCGAGCCATCGAGAGGTCCACCGGCAAGACCGCCGCGGCCTCAGGCTCGGGTACTCCCAGGAACTCTCCAAACAACCGCCGCTCCGAAAGGAGCTGGTGCTTCATGATTTCGAGAACGGTGCTAGACCTCCCGTGCGGACGAAAGGACAGGTCCGATTCAGAGAAATTCCCCCACACCGAAACTCCTTTATTGGTTTCACTGGCGTAGGTGTCCAGAATGTGCTGGAAACTAGCGTCTTGGGCCGAGGAATCTGCGCATCCACGATGGCGGAGAAGGCATATCTCATCGGCTGCACTCGCTGAGCGGCGTTATTTTCCGGAGGCCGCGGCCCGCTCCTGGCCAGCATAGTAGCCGCTCTTGGTGCGCACGGTCAGCTTGCCATAGCCCTTGCCTTTCGCGTCCACCTTGATGGTACGGTACCCGCCGCTGCTCTTCGGATTGATGGGTTTATACCCGATCGTGTACTGGTTGCGGATATCGCGTGCCACCGTGCGGCTGATTTCATCGACCTGATCGAGCGTTCTAGGAAAGAAGGCCAGGCCGCCGGTCTTCTCCGCCATGAACTGGAGCGCCTTGCGCGCGCGCCGCTGCTTCTCTTCCCCCAATAACCCGATCGCGTAGACGGTCGGTCCGTTCTCCTCCTGCAGGCGCCGGATGGCCTGCTCCAGAGATTCCTGACTCTCGTTATCTTCCCCGTCGGTCACGACGAAGAGCACTCTTTTTTCCAGCTTGGCGTTCCTCTTCAGGTGATCGGCAGAAGCCACCACGGCGTCATAGAGCGCGGTTCCGCCGCGAGTATCGACCTTTTCGAGAGCCTCGCGCATCTTGCTGATGTCGGCGGTGAAATCCTGGTCCAGGTAGTACTCGTCATTGAAGTTGACGATAAAGACTTCATCCTGAGGATTGCTCGACTTGACCAGGTTGATGGCTGCCTTGTTCACCTTGTCGCGTTTTTCGCGCATCGATCCGGAATTGTCGATCACAATTCCCATCGCGACCGGGATGTCCTCGTGCCGGAACGACACAATGTTCTGCGGCCTCCCGTCTTCGAGCACGGTGAATGCCCCCTGGTCGAGGTTCGTGACCATGCGCTGTTTGTCGTCCACCACGGTGGCGTGCAGGAGCACCTCGTCCACCTGCTTGTGGAAAACAAACCCGCCAGTGTCCTCCTGGCCGGATTGCTGTCCGGGTTGTGCCTGGGCGGAGGCATCAGGCTTTGACGAGTCCTGCTTTGATGAATCTGCCTTCGGTGGATCCTGCTTGGTGGGAGTGGGGGTCGGCGGTTGAGCCACTTGCGGAGGGAACGCGTCCCCCGGCGCCTGTGAACTCTGCGCTACAGCGACTATTACAAGGAAACCCAGGAGCAAAAAGGCCGAAAAAAACCGGCTACTCCGAAGGTGCATAGTATCCCGTCTTCGCATAAACCCGGAGCGGCGGCAACCCCTTTGGCGGTAGAAGTTTCACTTTTATCTTACGCCATTTGCCATCCCGCATCGGGTTAGTTGGACGGTACCCAAGCACGTACTGGTTGCGTAGTTCGATGCCAATTTTTGTGGCCACATCGGCCAAGTCGTTCGGATTGTCGATGGTGAACGCCCGCCCGCCGGTCAACTCCGTGACTTCGCTCAACAGGGCGGGCCCGAGCTTCTCTTCTTCGGTCGGAAAATAATGATCGTAAATGCCCACGGCATAGATGAGTACGTCGGCTTCCTTAACCATCGACTTGATCTCGCCTTCGGTATAGCGGCTGTGGTTGTCGCCACCGTCGGAGATGATCAACATGGCCTTCTTGGGATACTTCGCGTGCCGCATCTTGCTCACGCCCAGGTAGATCGCGTCGAGCAGCGCGGTGCGTCCCTTGGGGACGGTGTAGACCAACTTGCCCTGGATGTCCTCAATCGAGCTCGTAAAATCGCTGACTTCCTCGGGCTTGTCGGCGAAGGTGATCATGAAGAACTCGTCCTGGGGATTGGCCGTTTTGAAGAATTCCACGACCGCCTCGCGGGCGCGCTCGATCTTGGAGCTCATGCTGCCGCTCATGTCGAATATCACGCCCAGCGATACGGGCGCGTCTTCGCTCGAGAACGACTTGATCTCCTGCTGGCTCTTGCCTTCAAACACCGAGAAATTGTCCTTGTCGAGCCCGGTCACCAGCCGGTTCATCGGATCCGTGATGGTCACGGGCACGAGTACCAGTTCCACCGATGCCTTATACGGGCGCGTGTGCGATGCGAACCCAGACTCCTTGACCTCATCGACGTTCGCCGGTTTGGGTTCGATCCGAGGCTGGATGTGGACGTCGTCGGTGTTCTGCGCCCAAATCACTGGGCCTTGCAAACCCAGCAGCAGCATCGCGACGGAAAAGAGGGACACGTACAGGGAGAAACGGTTCGTGCGCAGCATTGTCCTGATCCCATTTTTGGAAGGGGCCGAGTAGAGAGTCCGAACTCGGGTCTTGGGGGAAGACCCGCGCCCACGTTGGCGGGTCATGCACTTACCTCGATTGAGCGGATCGTATCACAGTTTTCCAGGGCCCGACTGGAGGAAAATACGGTATTTTGTAACGCTTTTGTCTTTAGTCTTTAGTCTTTAGTCTTTCCCGTTCGAACTACAGGCGGCCCTCCTCGCGTCTTGCTAAAATGCTAGCTTCCCATGGCTTACATCGTTCCCTTTCGCGCGCTCCGTTATGACCCGCAACGGGTCCGCCCGGCATCGGTGGTGACGCAACCCTATGACAAGATTACGCCGGAATCCCAGGAGCGCTACTACGCCTCCAGTCCCTACAATCTGGTGCGCCT
>Ga0137415_10003811_pt1 | contig 14965 bp, 13 predicted proteins | sample CZODoug3_1_1_16f_FD_183082 | JGI IMG/M metagenome (GOLD analysis project Ga0137415, IMG submission 183082) | Vadose zone soil fungal communities from Angelo Coast Range Reserve, California, USA - CZODoug3_1_1_16fungal (Hybrid Assembly) | ecosystem: Environmental > Terrestrial > Soil > Vadose... | reverse complement strand
GAAGATGTCGTTCACGTCGGTCGGCGAGTCGGCGTGCGCCGACTCCTGGGGCAAGGCGCTCAAGACCGGCGAGCCCGCGCTCACGATCCCGTGCTATGCCGAGCGGCGCTACGGCGGCGTGGCCGACGACGAGCTGCTGATGGCGATTCCGCCGCGCTTCCTGCCGAAGGTGATCGAAGGCCTCGCCGCGCTCGACAAGAACGGCCTGCGCTACCCGATCCCTCCGTATGGCATCCAGTCCGACGCCGGCGCCGGTCTCGCCGTCTCCTACGCCGACAAGGAGACGAGCAAGAAAGCGTAGTCGCTGGCACAGCGCTCGCACGCTCCCGCGGGAGGAGGTGGAGCATGCCGGAGAAGCGAACGCTCGAACGGGCCCGACGCGACCGCCGCGAGGGCAAGAGTCCCACCACGCAGGCCGGCGAGTTCGTGCGCGAGGAGATCCATCACGTGCGCGAGGGCAAGCACGGCGCGCGCTCGGCCAAGCAGGCCATCGCCATCGGCCTCTCCAAGGCGCGCCGGGCCGGCGTCAAGCTGCCGCCGCCGAAGAAGGGGAGCACGTCGGCGCGAACGCGCCGCAGCGCCATCTCGGCGTACCGCGCCGGTCAGCACGGCAAGCGCAAGACCTCCGCGCGTCGCGCGCGAGCCACGGAGCGCGCGTTGAAGCGCGAGCCGCGGCGCGCGGCCTCGCGGACGGCGCTTTCGCGCCAGGCCAAGCTGAGCGCGCGGGCTAGTTGACATGGGGGGCCCCGACATGGCCCCCCACCCCCCCCTCGACCGGGCCTTGCGGCGCCGGCCGGTCATCTGTTACCGTTCCGGCGTTGTTCGCGCCCGGGCGCCCACGAGGGCCCCAGGGAAGGCGGTGCGAATCCGCCGCGACCCCGTCACTGTAATCGGGGACGAAACCCGCGAGAGCCACTGGCCGCGAGGCCGGGAAGGCGCGGGGAGTAGGACGATCCGAGAGCCAGGAGACCTGCCCGCGCGCGCACTTTTCGACTCGGTCTTCGCGGGAGGACCCGGGCGTGGCTTCGACGACTCTCGTTCTCGGTGGCGCGCGCAGCGGCAAGAGCCGCTTCGCCGTGGACTGCCACCTTCCGCGGGCACGCGTGACCTTCGTCGCGACGGCCCAGGCCCGCGACGGCGACATGGCCCATCGCATCGAGCGGCACCGCGCCGAGCGGCCGGGGCACTGGCGCACGCTCGAGGAGCCGTACGATCTGGTGCCGCGGCTGCGCGACGCGTGCACGGACGCCGACGCCGTGATCGTGGACTGCCTCACCGTGTGGGTCGCCAACCTCCTGTTGCGCGGCGATCCGGACGACCACATCCTCAAGCACGCCGACGAGCTGGCCGCGCTGCTCGCGCTCCACCCCGCGGAGGTGACGCTCGTCTCCAACGAGGTCGGGCTGGGCGTCCATCCCGCCACCGAGGACGGCCGGCGCTTCCGCGATCTGCTGGGCTTCGTCAACCAGCGCATCGCCGCCGCCGCCGACCGTGTCGTGCTGATGGTGGCCGGGGTTCCGCTGAGCGTGAAGGACGTCCGCGCGTGATCACCATCGCCGGGCTCCGTGACGCAATCGCCGCCCCGGCGCCCGAGGCCGCGCGCGAGGCCCGACGCCACCTCGACACGCTGACGAAGCCGCCGGGCAGCCTCGGCCGTCTCGAGGAGCTGGCCACGCGGCTCGCCGCGCTGACGGGCGTTCCGCCGCACGTGACGCAGCCCGTGATCTTCACGTTCGCGGCCGACCACGGCGTGACGGCCGAAGGCGTGAGCGCGTATCCGCCGTCGGTGACCGCCCAGATGGTGGAGAATTTCCTGCGCGGCGGCGCCGCCGTCAACGTGCTCGCGCGCGACTGCGGCGCCCGCGTCGTCGTCGCCGACTTCGGTGTCGCCAACCCGATCGGCGGCCTGTCCGAGATCGGCGGCGCGCTGGTGCGCTGCCCTCTCGGCGCCGGCACGGCGAACATGACGCGCGGCCCCGCCATGAGCCGGGCGCAGGCCGAGGCCGCGATCGAGGCCGGCGCGCGGCTGGTCATGGACGCGATCGACGGCGGCGCCGACCTCGTGGCGACGGGCGACATGGGCATCGGCAACACCACGGCGGCGAGCGCGATCACCGCCGTCGTCACGGGTGCCGCCGCCGAGGACGTCACGGGCCGCGGCACCGGCGTGGACGACGAGGGCTGGCGGCGCAAGGTGGACGCGGTGCGGCGCGCACTCGCCGTCAACCGACCCGACCGCGACGACGGTCTGGACGTGCTGGCGAAGGTCGGCGGCTTCGAGATCGGCGGCCTCGTCGGCGTCATCCTCGGCGGCGCGGCGCGCCGCGTGCCGGTGGCGCTGGACGGCTTCATCGCCGGCGCGGCCGCGCTGGTGGCCGCGACGATCGCGCCCGCGTGCGTCCACGCCCTCTTCGCCTCGCATCGCTCGGCCGAGCCGGGCCACGCCCGCGCGCTCGCGTGGCTCGGCCTGGCGCCGTATCTCGACCTCGGCCTCCGGCTGGGCGAGGGCACCGGCGCCGCCCTCTTCGTCCACCTCGCGCGTGCCGCCACGCGCGTCTACGCGGAGATGGCGACCTTCAAGTCCGCCGGCGTGGACGGTCCGGCGTGACGCGCGTTCTCGTGGTCGCGGGCACGGCGAGCGGCGTCGGCAAGACGTCGGTCACCCTCGGACTGCTGAGCGCGCTGCGCCGGCGCGGCCTCCGCGTGCAGGCGTTCAAGGTCGGTCCCGACTTCATCGATCCCGGGCTGCACGAGGTCGCGTCGGGGCGCGCGTCCTACAACCTCGACGGCTGGATGTGCGGCCGCGAGGTCGTGCTGGCCACCGTCGCGCGGCGCGCCGCGGACGCCGACGTCGCGATCGTCGAGGGGGTGATGGGCTGCTTCGACGGCATCGACGGCACCAGCGACGCCGGCTCGACGGCGCAGATCGCCAGGTGGCTGGGGGCGCCGGTCGTGCTCGTCGTGGATGCGGGCGCCCAGTCGCGCAGCGCCGCGGCCACCGTGCTCGGCTTCGAGCGCTTCGATCCCGCGCTGAACGTCGCCGCGGTGATCGTCAACCGCGTCGGCAGCGACACGCACGCGCGCTGGGTGAGCGAGGCGATCCGTGCGGCGTGTCGCGCCGTCCCCGTCGGCGCGATTCCCCGCGACGACGCCTGGTGGGCGATGCCGGAGCGTCATCTCGGACTGCTCACGGCGGCCGATGGCGTCCTCGCGGGCGAGCGCCTTGTCCGCATGGCCGACACCGTCGAGCGCAGCGTCGACCTCGAGCGGTTGCTGTCACTCGCCAGTCCGTTGTCGTGGGGGGCCGGGCCCCCCACGTCACAACTTCGGAGCACCCCGGGGAACCCGGGGCGCACCTCGATGCCGCGGGCGACGATCGGGATTGCCCGCGACCACGCGTTCCAGTTCTACTACGCGGAGAACCTGGATCTGCTGCGCGAGGCGGGCGCCGACCTGGTGGAGTGGAGCCCGCTCGCCGACGGCGAGCCGCCCGACGTCGACGGGCTCTACTTCGGCGGCGGCTACCCCGAGCTCGATGCGCAGCACCTCGCCGACAATGCGCGGTGCCGCCAGAGTGTGCGTCGCTTCGCGCTGGACCCCGGCCGCCCCGTCTACGCCGAATGCGGCGGTCTCATGTATCTCGCGGAGTCGCTGGAGGACGCCGACGGGCGCGTGCACGAGATGGTCGGCCTGCTGCCGGCGCGCGTGACGATGCGGCCGCCGCGGATGTCGCTCGGCTATCTCGGCGTCACGCTCACGGCGCCCACGCCGCTCGGCCCCGCCGGCACGGTCGCGCGCGGCCAGGAGTTCCACTTCTCGACGCTCTCGCCCGTGCCGGCGAGCGTGCCGCGCGCCTACGGCGTCACGGCGCCCGGTGGTGCGACGCGGGCCGAGGGCTACGTGGTCGGCCGATCGCTCATGAGCTACGTGCACCTGCACTTCGCGTCCAACCCCGCGCTCGCGCGCGGCTTCGTGGACGCGTGCGCGGCCGCCCGGCGGTGAGGCTCGCGGTATGCGTGATGGTGCAGGGCACCGCCTCCGGCGTCGGCAAGAGCCTGCTCGCCGCCGCCCTGTGTCGAATCTTCGCGCGCGCCGGCCACCGCGTGGCGCCGTTCAAGTCGCAGAACATGTCGCTCAACGCCGCCGTGACCGCGGACGGCGGCGAGATCGGCCGGGCGCAGGCCGTGCAGGCGGCCGCCGCCGGCATCGAGCCCACCGTCGACATGAATCCGATCTTGCTGAAGCCGGAGACCGACGAGCGCTCGCAGATCGTCGTGCGCGGCCGCGCCGTCGGGAGCCTCGACTGGCGCGGGTATGGACGCCTGGCGCCGACGCTCTGGCCCGTGATCGTCGAGAGCCTCGACCGGCTGCGCCGCGCGCACGATCTCGTCGTCATCGAGGGCGCCGGCAGCCCCGCGGAGATCAACCTCGAGTTCGATCTCGCCAACATGCGCGTGGCGGCTCTCGCGGGCGCGCCCGTGTTGCTGGTGGGCGACATCGATCGCGGCGGCGTCTTCGCCGCCCTCGTCGGCACGCTGGCGCTGCTCGCCCCCGACGACCGCGCGCGCGTCGCGGGGCTCGTCGTCAATCGCTTCCGCGGCGATCCGAGCGTGCTCGGACCCGGGCTCGATCTCCTCACCGCGCGCACCGGCGTGCCCGTGCTCGGCGTCGTGCCGCATCTCGGCGAGGCGCCGCTGCCGGAAGAGGACTCGCTGGGGCTCGAGAGCGTCCCGCGCGACGTGGCCGACGCGTGGCTGAGCGTGGCCGTGCCCCGGCTGCCGCGCATCGCAAACTTCGACGATCTCGAGCCGCTGGCCGCCGAGCCGGGCGTGGCCGTGCGCTTCGTCGCACACCCCGAGGCGGTCGATGGCTCGGACGTCGTCGTTCTTCCCGGCAGCAAGACGACCGTGGCCGATCTCGCGTGGCTGCGCGCGCGCGGGCTGGACGCGGCGATCGCGCGCGCCGCCGCCGACGGCCGCGCGGTCATCGGCATCTGCGGCGGCTATCAGATGCTCGGCGCGCGTCTGGACGATCCCGAGCACGTCGAATCGGACGCCGGGCGCGTGGCCGGGCTCGGCCTGCTCCCGGTCGTCACCACGTTCGCGCGGGACAAGACGACGTCGCGCGTGCGCGCTCGCGTGCTGGCCGGCGGGCCGTTCGGCGCGGCGGCGGGCGCGGAGGTCGCCGGCTACGAAATCCACTGCGGGCGGACGACCGCCCACGGCGGCGCGCCGGTCTTTGCGCTGACGGAGCGCGCGGGCGCCCCCACCGATGCCGTCGACGGCACCCGCGCAGGCAGCGTGGTCGGGACCTATCTGCACGGCTGCCTGTCGAGCGGTGCCCTGCGCCGCGCGCTGCTGACCGCGGCGGCGGCGCGTCGCGGCGTCGTGCCGGATCCGCGCTGGGGCGCCGCGGTGCTGGCCGATCGCTACGACCGTCTGGCGGATCGTGTGGCGGCGTCGCTCGACCTCGAGGCGCTCGGCCGGATCGCGCGCCGCCCGCTCGGCGCGATGGCGCCATGATCCGCGCCGTGGCGCTGGTCGTGCTGCTCGCGCTGACGTCGCCCGCGCAGGCGCTCGTCCTGCGCGACATGCTCGGCCGCGAGATGACGCTGGCCGCCCCGCCGGCGCGCATCGTCTCGCTCGTGCCGAGCGTCACCGAGAGCGCGTTCGCCGTGGGCGGCGAGGACCGGCTCGTCGGCGTGAGCGACTTCTGCGACTGGCCGCCGGCGGCACGGCTCAAGCCGCGCGTGGGCGGGATGGTCAACCCGAGCCTCGAGGCGATCGTCGCGCTCAAGCCCGATCTCGTCGTCGGCACCGACGAGGGCAACCGTGAGGAGACCTTCCTGCAGCTGCGGCGGCTCGGCATCCCCGTCTACGTCGTGCACGCCCACCGCGTGGCCGAGATGTACGATCTCATCGAGCGCGTCGGCGAGCTGACGGGTCGTCAGGCCGCGGTGGCCCCGCTCGTCGACGGCGTCCGGCGACGCATCGACGCCGTGCGCGCCGCCGTGAAGGCGCGGCCGATCCCGCGCGTGCTCTACGTCCTGTGGCCCGACCCGTTGCTCGTGCCGGGCCGCGACTCGCACCTCACCGAGCTCATCGAGCTGGCGGGCGGCCGCTCGATCACCGCCGAGGAGAGGGTGCAGTACGTGCGCTTCAGTATCGAGGCGGCCGTCGCGCGCGCGCCCGAGGTGATCGTCCTGGCCGATCACTCGAGCGGCGCCTCGACGGCGGGACGCGCGGCGCCGGAGCGGTGGCAGGCGCTGACCAGCGTGCCCGCGATCCGCGCCGGACGCCTGTACTCGGTGGACCTCTCGATCCTGCACCGCTACGGACCGCGTGTGCCGGAGGGGCTCGAGATCCTCGCGCGGCTGATCCATCCCGAGGCGTTCCCGTGACCGACGCCCGGCGGCTCGCGGTGGTGCTCACCGTGCTCGGCGTCGTCCTCACGGGGGTGGCGCTCGCCGCGCTCTTCGTCGGCAGCGCGGGTCTCTCCGCCTCCGCCGTCGCGCGCGCGCTGGCGGGCCGCGCCGAGGCGTCGTCGGTCGAGGCCATCGTGACGCTGAGCCTGAGGCTGCCCCGCGTGGCGGTGGCGGTGCTGGCCGGCGCCGCGCTGGCCGTGGCGGGCGTCGGCTTCCAGGCCTTGACGCGCAACCCGCTCGCCGAGCCCTCGATCCTCGGCGTGTCGAGCGGCGCCGCCTTCGGCGTCGTGCTCGCGCAGATCCTCGGGTTCCGGACCGGCATCCTCGCCGCCCTCGGCGTCGCCGTGTTCGCATTCGGGGGCGCGCTGCTCGCCGCCGCCGTCGTCTACCTGATCGCCGTCGCGCCCGGCGGCCTCGCGGTGCAGACCCTGCTCCTGGCCGGCGTCATCGTCGGGATCTTCTTCTCGGCGGCGATCACCGTGATCATCTCCGTCGTCGACTTCAACCGGCTGAGCGGCGTGATCCACTGGCTGCTCGGCAACCTCGCCCCGATCCCCGCCGCCTCGCTCGCCCTCTTCGCGGCGCTGGCCGCCGGCGGCGTGTGGCTCATCCTGAACAGTGCGCGCGAGCTGAACCTGCTCGCCCTCGGCGAGGAGGCCGCGAGCCAGCTCGGCGTCGACGCCGAGCGGCTCAAGCGGCGCGTGTTCGTGGCCGCGGCGCTGCTCACCGGCACCGTGGTCGCCTTCACCGGGCCCATCGGCTTCGTCGGGCTGATCGTGCCGCACGTGTTGCGCAGCCTGGTCGGCCAGGACAACCGCTTCCTCGTGCCCACGGCGGCGCTGGCGGGCGGCGCGTTCCTGCTGGCCGCCGACACGCTGGCGCGCAACGTGGTGGCGCCGGCCGAGCTGTCGGTGGGCGTCATCACCGCCTTTTGCGGGGCGCCGTTCTTCGTCTGGGTGCTGCGCACGCGGATGCGGCCGGTATGACGCCGCTCGTCGAGTTCCAGGACGTGGCCTTCGCCTACGCGCGGCCGGCGCAACGCCGGGCGCGGGCGTTCGCGTTTCCGGGGCTGTCGTTCGCGGTCGAGCGCGGCGAGGTCTTCGGGGTGATCGGCCCGAACAGCGCGGGCAAGACCTCGCTGCTGCGGCTGCTCACGCGCGTGCTGGCGCCGCAGCGCGGGGAGATCCGGCTCGGCGCGCGGCGCGTGAGCGAGCTCGCCGCCTGGGAGCTGGCGCGTGAGGTGGCGGTGGTGCCGCAGGAGGCGCCGCGACCCTTTCCCTTCACCGTCGAGCAGCTCGTGCTGATGGGACGCTATCCGCACGCGCCGCGCCGCTTCTTCGAGAGTCCCGCCGATGCGGCGGCGGCGCGCGCGGCGATGGCGGCCACCGAGACGCTCGAGCTCGCGCCGCTGCCGCTCGAGCAATTGTCGGGCGGCGAGCGCCAGCGCGCGCTTCTCGCGCGGGCGCTGGCGCAGGAGCCGAGGCTCCTGGTGCTCGACGAGCCGACGGCGCACCTCGACCTGCGTTACCAGGCGGAGACGGCGGCGCTGCTGCGCCGGCTGAACCGCGACCGCGGCATGACCATCCTGCTCGTCTCGCACGACCTCAACCTCGCCGCCGAGCTGTGCGATCGCCTGCTGCTGCTCCACGGCGGCGAGATCGCGCGGGTCGGCGCGCCGGGCGACGTGCTCGAGCAGAGTCTGCTGGAGCGCGTGTTCGGCTGTCGCGTGACGGTGGACAAGAGCGCGAGCGGACGTCCGATCGTCCATCTCGCGTACGAGAGGGGGTGAGCGGCAGCCGATCGCGTGCAACGCGCTCCGGGTGCGAGGGAAGCCGGTGAGAATCCGGCACGGTCGCGCCACTGTGAGTGGGGAGCGCCGTCCACGTCCCGTGCAAGCGGGAGCCACTGTCGTCTGTATTGCGAGCCGCAGGACGCCCGCGGAGCCGTAGGCGGAGCGCGTCCGAGGCGAGCCCGTGTAAAGGACGATGGGAAGGCATGGACGGCCGCGTCGATCCACGAGTCAGGAAACCTGCCCGGAGCGGAAGCCTTCAACCCTTTCGCGAAAAAAGGAGTCGGGCATGCCTCGGACGTCGTGGATCGCGGTGGTGGTGCTGGCAGTCATGGTGAGCACGGCGCACGCGCAGGAGGTCAAGCACGCGGAGCCGGTGGTGGTGACGGCGACGCGCACGGAGACGCCGGCCGAGCAGCTCGGCGCCTCGGTGACGGTGATCACGGGCGAGGAGATCGACACGCGGCGGTATCCGACGGTGGACGAGGCGCTCCGTGGCGTGCCGGGCGTCGACATCCGGCGCTCGGGGAGCTTCGGCAAGACGACCGCGATCTCCATTCGCGGCGCCAACCCCAACCAGGTGCAGGTGCTCGTGGATGGTATGCGCGTGAAGAGCCCCACGCTTGGCCAGGTGGATCTCTCCGACCTGTCGCCGGACCTGATCGAGCGCATCGAGGTCATCCGCGGCCCGCAGTCGACGCTGTACGGCGCCGACGCGATCGGCGGCGTCGTCAACATCATCACGCGCCGGGGCAAGGGGCCATTCAGCGCGTGGACGACGCAGGAGGCGGGTAACTGGGACACCCTGCGCTCGGCGGCCGGGGTCTCCGGCTCCAAGAGCGTCTTCGACTACTCGTTCGGCGTGAGCCACTTCGAGTCGAACGGGCGCGGAAAGAACGACGGCCTGAACCAGGATTCGCTGGCGACCCGGCTCGGGCTCTCGCTGCCGGGGCAGACGACGCTCTCGCTCGCGATCCGCCTGAACCAGAGCGACATCGGCGTGCCCATCAAGTTCGTCGAAGACCCGGCGCCGATCGTGCCGACCATCGATCCCAACGCGCGACAGGAGAGCGACACGGTCATCATCAATCTCGGCGCGCACACCCGTCCCGTGACGTGGTGGGAGAGCGAGGTGCGCGTCGGTCGCTACTGGAACCGGTTGAACTTCATCGACCCGCCCGACCCGTTCGCGTGCCCGCCCAAGACGCTCGGGCCGCCGTGTAATTTCCCCGGGCTGTTCAAGGTCGAGCGGCGCGAGGTGGAGTGGCTGAACCACTTCCACGTCGGGACGTGGTCGACGAGCACCTTCGGCGTCGAGTACCGCCGGGAAACCGCCGACGTGCAGGGCACGAACGCCTTCGGGCCGACCACGGAGACGGTGTCGGGCCTCTTCCAGCAGCAGCTGCGGTTCTTCGACCGGCTCTTCATGGCCGCCGGGGTGCGCGTCGAGGACAACGACGTCTTCGGCCGCTCGGTCACCGAGCGCGGCTCGCTGTCGTTCCTGATCAAGGAGACCGGCACGCGGATCCACGGCGGCGCCGGCTCGGGCTTCCGGGTGCCGACCTTCAACGATCTCTTCTTCCCCGGCTTCTCCAACCCGGCGCTCAAGCCGGAAGAGAGCTTCTCGTGGGACGCGGGCGTCGGGCAGAAGCTGTGGGGCAACCGCATCCGCCTGGACGCGACGGTCTTCAAGAACTCGTTCACGAACCTGATCGCGTGCTGCGTGCCGCTGAGCGTGTTTCCCTTCGCGACGACCGTCAACATCAACCGCGCGCGCAGCGAGGGGCTGGAGTTCACCGCCGAGGTGGACCTGCTCGCCAATCTCGCCGCCGCCGTCAACTACACGTACACGGAGACACGCGACTTCGCGGCCAACACCTGGCTGCCGCGCGAGCCGCGCCACCGCTGGAACATCCGCCTGGCGTGGGAGCCGGTGAAGCGGCTGTCGCTCTGGAGCGAGGTCCACGTCGTCACCGAGCAGTGGGAGCCCCTCGGCGCCGTCTACAACAGCGGCTACACGCGGGTCGACGTCGGCGGGGCGTACCGCCTCCTCGAGCGCTGGGGCCACCTGAAGTCCGTGGACCTCACGGCCCGGGTCCAGAACCTCCTGAACGAGCATTACGCCGAGATCCGCGGCTTCCCCGCCCTCGGTGTCACCGGCATCGCGGGCATCAGGGTGGCGTTCGAGTGAGCCTCGACGGCGTCGCGACGCGGGTGGGGCCGGAGGCGGTCGTGGTGACGGCCGAGCGCGAGCTGATCGTGCTCTCCTCGGCCGTCGTCGGCGGCGGCCTCGCCCGCGCGCGCGCCGTGCTGAACGTGCATGTGCCGAAGAGCTTCGCCTGCGCCGACGCGGAGGGCACGGTCGCCGCCGCCGCCCTGCGCCTCGGCGTGCCGGCGCCGTGGGTCGGCCTGCTGACCGGCGCGTCGACCGAGCGCGCGGAGATCGCGACGGCCGCCGCCGACGACGTGCGCGCCCTCGTCGTGGCCACGGTCGGACTCTCGAATCGGAGCGCGGCGGGGCTCAGCGCCCGCGCGGCGTGGCTGCCCGCAACGATCAACACGATCGCCGTGGTGGACGCCGATCCGGAGCCCTCGGCGCTCGTGAATCTCGTGGCCACGCTCACGGAGGTCAAGACGGACGTCCTGCGCGCGGCCGGCGTCCACTGCGACGACGGCCGGGCCGCCACCGGCACCTCCAGCGACGCGATCGTCGTGGCCGCGACGGGCCGCGGCACGCGCTGTCGCTACGGCGGACCCGTCACCGACGTGGGCTGGGCGGCGGCCAGCGCGGCCCGCGGAGCGCTCGAGGCCGCCGTCCGCCGCTGGCTCGCGGAGCACGCCCGGTGAGGGGCGCGCGCGTGATCCGCCCGGTGCGGTGGCTGCCGCTCTCGCTGCTCATCCACGCCTCGCTGCTGGGCGGCGCCGTCTGGCTCGTGCACGGCGTCGGCGAGCGCGCGCTGCTCGTGGACCTGACGCTGACGGAGTCCCCGGAGCGCGCGAGCTCGCCGCCGGGTGCTGCGCCCGCCGCCCCGGCGCGCAGGCGAGACGCATCAGCGCCGGCGGCGCGTGCCGCCGCTCCGGCCGCTACACCCGCAGCGCCGCCCGCGCCCGTCACACCCTCTCCCGCGCCGGCCGCGGCGCCCCCGACCGCCGATGCGCCCCCCGCGGCAAGCCCCGCGCCCGACGTGAGCGCGCCGGCCGCGCCCCCGGGCCCGGCGGACTCGGTGGTCGCGAGCGAGACCCCGATCGCGTCGGAGCCGCGCGGGGGCGGCACCGCGGGTGGTGAGGGGGCGACGGGCGGCGGCGCCGCGGCCGTGCCCGCCGCCTCCCAGGCGCGCGGTGGCGCCGACGGCGGCGGCACGCTGGCGCTCGCCATCCCGGGTGACGGCGGCGCGGGCGCGTACGGCCCGTATCTGGCGGCGCTGCGGCGCCGGCTGCAGGAGGCGCTCGAGTACCCGGCGGCCGCGCGGCGGCGCGGGCTCAGCGGCACCGTGCACCTCGAGATCGCGCTGGAGGCCACGGGCCACGTGAGCGACGTGCTGCTCGTGCGCTCGTCCTCGCACGCGGTGCTCGACGCCGCCGCCCTGGACGCCGCCCGCAACCTGCGCCGCGTGCCGTTTCCGTCAGACGTGCGGCCGCGCGCGCTGCGCGTGCGCCTGCCGGTGGTGTTCGAGCTGCGCTGACGCCCTCGCGGATTTCGCGCTACCATGCGCGGCATGACGGTGCCAGCGCTCGAGCACGGCCCCGGGGGCGGCGTGACCGAGTACGACGAGATCTCCGTCCGCGGCGACACCGTCGAGCGCCTGCTCAGCGAGCTCTTCAGCCGGCACTGGGCCGAGATCTTCGCGGGCCCGGTGATCGAGGGCGCCGCCTACGAGATCCGCTTCACCGCGAAACCGGCCGTCTCGATGCTCGATGGCTACCTCACGGTGGACGTGGGGCCGTGGCACTTCCACCTCTGTGTCGGCGAGCACCACGGCGCGGCCACGCCCGCGCAGGCGGTGATCCGCCGCGTCGCGCGCGCCGCGTTCTTCCACACCGACGGTGGCTCGTGCGTGCCGGGCTCGTGGGGGCTCCGCCTCTGGAACGGCCTCGGCGAGCAGATGATCACCGTCTTCTTCCCGAATCCGTGGCTCGACGACGAGCAACGGCGGACACGCGAGCCGCGCTGGGAGAAGCTGGCGCTGTGGGAGAGCCTGCGCCGCCGCTACACGGGCGACCACGCCGCCGACTGACCTACTCCGCTGAGGCCTCCGCGAGGAGCCGCCGGTAGAGCGCCTCTATCCGCTGCGCCTTGACCGCCGTCGAGAAGTTGGCCTCCACCCGGCGGTGACCCTCCATTGCCATCGCGCACGCCCGAGGCCGATCGGTGATGATCTCGAGCAGGGCGCGCGCCAGGGCATCGGCGCGGCGTGGGGGCACGAGAAGGCCGGTCACGCCGTGCGCGACCAGCTCGGGATTGCCTTCGAGATCCGTCGCCACGACGGGCGTACCGACCGCGAGGGCCTCTCGCAGCGTGCCGGTGAGACCGAGGCCGGCGTAGGAGGCGTCGACGCAGCAATCCGAGGCCGCGAGGATCTCGGGGACGTCCTCGCGGTAGCCGATGACGCGCACGCGGCCGTCCAGTCGGTGTCGCCGGGCGCGCTCGTAGAGCGACTCGGGATTCCGGGCGCCGACGATCAGCAGCCGCGCCGCCGGCGCCGCCGCCGCGACCGCCACCATCGCGTCGATGACGTCGTCGTTCCCCTTCCAGCTGCGCACACCGATTTGCGTGATCACGAAGTCGCCGGGCGTGAACCCGAGCTCGCGCCGTACGGCCGCGCCGTCGACACCGGGATGAAAGCGGGTCGTGTCGGTGCCGGAGTAGATCACTTCGATCTTCTTGCCGTCGACGCCGGAACCCACGAGCGCCTGCTTGATGGACTCGCAGACCGCGACGATGGCCGTGACCCGCCCCGTCGTGTAACCGAGGCGCTGGAAGCGATCGAGCGGAAAGCTCACGCCGCGGTTCAGGATCAGGACGGGGATCCTCACGAGCAGCCCGGCCATCAGCGCGAGCGTGCGGCCCTTGCCCTTGTGGGCGTGGACGACGCCGATCCGGTGCGTTCTCAGGATGCGGGCGAGGCGCCACGCCGACGCGACGTCCACCTCGGACGTCATCGGCACGCCGTAATGCGCGAGGCCCTCCTGGCGGCAGAGCCGGGCCCAGTGCTCGCTCGGCCGTGTGGCCACGACGACCTCGTGCCCGCGGCGCGCGAGCTGCTGCGCGAGCTCGCGCAGCTGGATCGCCGCCCCCGTGAAGTAATCGTCCTTCGGGTAGACGTGCAGGATCCGCAGGCCGCTCACGACGTCACCTCCGGCGCGGCGTCGGGCGCCGACCGGGCGGCGATCAACGCGTAGACGACCGGCAGCACCAGGAGCGTCAGCGCGGTGGAGGAGACGAGCCCGCCGATGACGACGCGCGCCAGCGGGCGCTGGATCTCCGAGCCGATGCCGTGCGAGAGCGCGGCCGGAAGGAAGCCGATGACGGCCACGATCCCGGACACCACGATCGGTCGGAAGCGCAGCAGGCACCCGCGCAGCACGGCCTCGCGCACCCCGAGGCCTTCCTCGCGCTTCTGGCGGATGGAGGAGACGAGGACGACGCCGTTGAGCACGCTCACGCCGAAGACGGCCACGTAGCCGACGGCGGCGGAGATGTTGAAGTGCGTCGCCCACAGGAACAGCGCCAGCGTGCCGCCGATGAGGGCGAAGGGCAGGTTGAGCATGATGAGGAGCGCGTCGCCGATCGACTGGAACGCGCCGAAGAGCAGGATGAAGATGATGAAGATGACGAGCGGCACGATGACGTAGAGGCGCGCCAGCGCACGCTGCTGGTCCTCGAAGCGCCCGGACCAGACCATGTGGTAGCCCTCGGGCAGCTTCACCGCCGCGTCGACCTTGCGCATCGCCTCCGCGACCAGGCTGCCCATGTCGCGCTCGCGCACGCCCCACTTGATGCCGATGCGGCGGGCGCTGCCCTCGCGCAGGACCTGGCTCAACCCCTCCGTCTTGATGAACTCGGCCAGCTGCGTGAGCGGGATGCGCTCGCCGCTCGGGGCGCTGACGGTGAGCGCCTTCAGCGTCGGCAACGGCTCCTGGCCGCCCGCCAGCCGCACGGCGAGATCGAACCGGCGCTCGCCCTCGAAGATCTGGGTCACGACCCGGCCGCGGGTGGCCGCTTCGATCGCGTCCTGGATGTCCTGCACGTTGATGCCGTAGCGCGCGGTCGCCTTGCGATCGATCACGATCTGCAGCTGCGGCTGGCCGACCAGGTGGTCGTAGTCGAGGTCGGTCACGCCGCGGACGCCGGCGAGCACGCCGGTGATCTCGCGCGCCTTGCCCTCCAGCGTGAAGAGGTCGGGCCCGTAGAGCTTGATGGCCAGCTCGCCCTTCACGCCGGCGAGCGCCTCGTCGACGTTGTCCTTGATCGGCTGCGAAAAGGTGGTGCTGATGCCCGGAATGTCCGCGATGCGCGTCGCCATGGTCTCGACGAGCCGGTCCTTGTCGCGGATGCGCCACTCGTCGCGCGGCTTGAGCCCGATGTAGAACTCCACGGTGTCCGGGCCGTTGGGGTCGGTGCCGTCGTCGGGGGCCCCCAGCTGGGAGACCACCACCCGGACCTCGGGGAAGGTGAGCAGCCGCTCGCGGATGTCGTGGACGTACGGGTTGGCGTCCTCCAGCGAGATGCCGATGGGGAACTTCACGCGCAG
>Ga0137415_10003810_pt1 | contig 14970 bp, 9 predicted proteins | sample CZODoug3_1_1_16f_FD_183082 | JGI IMG/M metagenome (GOLD analysis project Ga0137415, IMG submission 183082) | Vadose zone soil fungal communities from Angelo Coast Range Reserve, California, USA - CZODoug3_1_1_16fungal (Hybrid Assembly) | ecosystem: Environmental > Terrestrial > Soil > Vadose... | reverse complement strand
CCGCGCTCCCGCTCTTCAGGCGCGTTGTCGATCGTGTCGAACGAGCGGAACTTGTTGTTCGGATTGTGCTTCGACAATACCTTCGTGATCGCCGCCGTCAACGTCGTCTTACCGTGATCGATATGACCTATCGTCCCCACATTCACATGCGGCTTGCTGCGGTCAAACTTCTCCTTCGCCATTGCCTTGTCCCTTCTCTCGTTCCTGCTAGTGCTTAACTTTGTCCGGAGCCCTCACGGACCCCACTACTGAAAATCTTTTACTTACCCTGATTCCGTCCGATGATCTCTTCCGAAATCATGCGTGGAGCTTCTTCATACCGCGCGAACTGCATGCTGTACGAAGCACGGCCCTGCGTCGACGAGCGGATGTCGTTCACGTATCCGAACATCTCCTTCAGCGGAACCATCGCCTTGATGACCTGCGAGCCGCCCGAGTGCTCCATGCCCTCGATACGTCCGCGGCGCGAGTTGATATCGCCGATGATCGTACCCATGTGCTCTTCCGGAACGGTGACCTCGACCGCCATTACCGGCTCAAGCAGTACAGGATTTGCTTTCCTTGCAGCTTCCTTGAATGCCATGGATCCGGCAATCTTGAATGCCATTTCGTTCGAGTCGACGTCGTGATAGCTGCCGTCATAGAGCGTCGCCTTGAAATCGACCATCTCGTAGCCTGCCAGAACACCCGCATGCAACGCTTCGCGGATACCCTGCTCGGTCGGCTTGATGTATTCCTTGGGAACCACGCCGCCACGAATGGCATCGATGAATTCAAAGCCCTTACCAGGCTCATTCGGCTCCAGGCGAATCTTCACATGTCCATAGTTGCCCGAGCCACCGGTCTGGCGAATATACTTGCCTTCCGCCTCGGCAGTCTTGCGAATGGTCTCACGGAAGGCAACCTTAGGCTCACCCACATTGGCCTCGACCTTGTGCTCGCGCTTCATGCGGTCGACAAGGATCTCGAGGTGAAGCTCACCCATGCCGCTGATGATCGTCTGACCCGAATCCTCGTCCGTGTGCACCTTAAACGTCGGATCCTCATCCGCCAGCCGTGCCAACGCCAGGCCCATCTTCTCCTGATCGGCCTTGGTCTTCGGCTCAACCGCAACGTGGATGACGGGCGCAGGGAAGGTGATGGCACTCAGCGCGATGGGATGCTGCGGCGTGCACAACGTATCGCCCGTCTTGAGATCTTTCAGTCCCACGCAAGCGCAAATATCGCCCGCATAGATCTCGGCGATGTCCTCGCGCTTATTAGCGTGCATCTTGACCAGCCGGCCCACGCGTTCCGTCTTACCCGTACGCGGATTCAAAACCGTGTCCCCGGTTTTCAGTGATCCGGAGTAGAGCCGGATAAAGCTTAACTTGCCGAATGGATCGTTGATCAGCTTGAATGCCAGCGCAGAGAACGGATCATCGTCCTTGGCTTCACGAACGAGTACAACACTCGGATCGGAAGGATCGATACCCTCAACCGCAGGAACATCCAGCGGGCTAGGCAGATAGTCCACCACCGCATCGAGCAACGTCTGGACACCTTTATTCTTGAAAGCCGTTCCGCAGAGAACCGGGAAGACCTTCATATCGATGGTGGCCTTACGCAGGGCCTTCTTGAGCTCTTCCGGCGTCGGCGTCTCACCCTCGAGGAACTTGTGCAGCATGTCGTCGTCGTTCTCGGCGACGGTCTCGATTAACTGCATACGGAAGGCCTCGGCCTTCTTCAACAAGTCAGCCGGAACCGCTTCGATCGAATACTTCGCGCCCATCGTTTCGTCATGCCACAGAATGGCGCGCATCTCGATGAGGTCGATCACGCCCTGAAACTTCGCTTCTGCGCCAATCGGAATCTGAATCGCGACCGGACGAGCGCCGAGGCGCTTGCGGATGGTCTCGATCACGTGCTCAAAGTCTGCGCCGGCCTTGTCCATTTTGTTGACAAAGCAAATGCGGGGAACCTTGTACTTGTCACCTTGACGCCAGACGGTTTCCGTCTGCGGCTGCACACCTGACACCGAGTCGAACAGCGCCACCGCGCCGTCAAGCACGCGCAGCGAACGCTCCACCTCAGCCGTGAAATCCACGTGACCGGGCGTGTCGATAATGTTGATGCGGACATTGTTCCAGGTGCAGGTGGTTGCGGCGGACGTAATAGTGATGCCGCGCTCCTGCTCCTGCTCCATATAGTCCATCGTCGCGGTGCCTTCGTGCACTTCGCCGATGCGATGCGTGATGCCCGTATAGAAAAGGATGCGCTCGGTCGTCGTCGTTTTTCCGGCGTCAATGTGCGCCATGATTCCGATGTTCCGGCAACGATTTAGAGGTACCTGACGAGCCACTTTATCTCTCTGCTTCTCTGCGGATCTTCCGATCCGCCGTTAATGTTTATCACTTCCATCAGGAACCGAATCCTTGATGGCTAATCCCTACTTCCCGCCTTACCAGCGGTAGTGCGCGAATGCCTTGTTGGCTTCGGCCATACGATGAACATCTTCCTTCTTCTTCATCGCAGCGCCACGGCCATTGGCGGCATCCAGAAGCTCGTTGGTGAGCTTGTCGATCATGCCCTTTTCGCCACGGGCGCGGCCATAACTTACCAGCCAGCGAATTGCGAGTGAGGTGCGGCGCTCGGGGTTGACTTCGATCGGTACCTGATAGTTCGCGCCACCTACACGGCGGGTCTTCACTTCAAGCAGCGGCTTGCAGTTCTCGACAGCCTTCTTGAAGAGCTTCAGAGCTTCGTCGCCACCCTTTTGTTCCAGGTTCGTCATTGCGGTGTAGAAGATTCCCTGCGCGGTCGACTTCTTTCCGCCCCACATCATCGAGTTAACGAACTTCGTGACCAGCGTCGATCCGTAAACCGGATCGGCTGCAACTTCACGCTTCGCGATATGACCTTTTCTCGGCATAATTCCTTAATCTCTCTTATTCCAGGGCTTCGCGGTAAACCCGCTCTCGCCCTCTTGCTTTGCTCGCGCCTTCCCAGCGCTCGCTCCGCAATTCACCCCTACTTCGCGCCGGACTCAGACGCCCGGCAAACGCGGCTACTTCTTTTTAGCCGGAGCAGCTGCGCCACCCTTGGCGCGCTTTGCTCCATACTTCGAGCGGCTCTGCGTACGCTTCACCACGCCTACCGAATCCAGCGTGCCGCGCACGATGTGATAGCGGACACCCGGCAGATCCTTCACGCGGCCGCCGCGGATGAGCACAATCGAGTGCTCCTGCAGGTTGTGGCCCTCGCCCGGAATATACGACGTCACTTCGATACCGTTCGTCAGGCGAACACGGGCAACCTTACGGAGCGCCGAGTTCGGCTTCTTGGGCGTCTGCGTGTAGACGCGGGTGCAGACTCCACGGCGCTGCGGCGATCCCTGCAATGCGGGAGAAGCCGTCTTATAGCGCGGCGCGGTACGTCCCTTCCTTACCAACTGACTAAATGTAGGCAAACCTGACTCCTTACCAGCTTCAAAACTGTCTTCACCACTCAAGACACGCAGCAGCCGCGCCCGCACGCGAATTTTGGCCAGCAGGCAAAAGCCGCCAACCAATCGCGCGAAGTCTACGATCCTGCTTCGCGTCTAGTACAACTCTCAATCCCAGACGAGAACCCCGACGGTGGCCGCACGTTTCTTCGACCTCAAAAAACTGAGGTCCAGAAGTAAGCCAGCTCCGTTTCGCGAGTTCCGGCCCGCATAGCCTTCAAAGGTAGAAGGTGTCGCAGGCACCGATGCGATTCGCCCATCCCGAGAGTTCGATGGGGTTCGCAGATTCTATTTCAGCCATGCCGCCAGATCACTCCAGCCCAGGCTCAATCTGCGAATCTTTTCTTGTCTAAAACAGCACTCACCCTTACAGACAGATGAAATGCACTCTCGGAACCTTCTAAGAGTAGCAACAGCAGCGTCCAGAGTCAACATTTGCAGTAATTTTTCGCGCAAAAATCGCTCATTATGGCAGTTTCTATCCCTGCACCTCAAAAACAATCTTAAGGGGACGGCGATCACAGCCTCAACGCCCCAGAAACGCCCTGAGGAAAAAACCACTATGCGACTTGAGGTCGAAGAAAGTACTCTATGAAGCACGGCTTGGCCGTGCAGCCGCAATCAGGCGACCAGACGCGATGCTTTGCGCCCGGGAGCTGCTTGGGGCTACCTGATTTTCCAACATCTGCGCCATCCCTCCCCCCGAAGATGCTGTGCTGAGGAACGCTTTGCCCAAAGGCCAGGCACCCAGAGGAACATCTGAAACCACCGTCGTCCGGTAAGCGGGAGTGATCTGCACCAGATATGAAACACCTTGAAGACCACCATTTTGTAAGCAGCACGCATTACGCAGCTTTTCGGAGTCAAAGATACTTCCCTGCATTGGATGGCCTGCGGGCCATCAGCATCCTGCTGGTGCTCACCTGGCATGTAAGCGAGCGCCAATGGTGGTATCTCAGCGGATACACAGGCGTTATGATCTTCTTCGTCCTCAGCGGTTTCCTCATCCATACCCTGCTGTTGCGCGAAGAAGAGACGGAAGGGAATGTATCGCTTAAATCGTTCTATCTGCGCCGTTCTTTCCGCATCTTGCCGCTCTATTTTACGGTCCTGGCTGCTTACATCGTCCTGGCGCAGGCCCCGATGTTCAGAGCGCAGGCTCATGCCTTCCGGGCAGCCTTGCCTTACTATCTGACCGGCTTCAACGATCTCGCCCCCTATGCGCCCTTCAATCAGAGCTGGTCACTCGGCGTGGAAGAGAAGTTCTATCTGGTTTGGCCGATCCTTGCGTTTCTTGCTCTAGGCACAGCCAGATTCCTGCGCATGCCCCTCATGTGGTTGCTGGCTCTGTGCCCGTTCGTCGCCGGAGCGTTCGGCCATCTTGGATGGCTCGTGCCTTACGCGATCATCATGGTGGGCTGTACGCTCGCTGCCTGCCTGGACATGGAGCACGTTTATCGCAGGCTGCAGCGCTTCGCCAGCGGCTTTGGATTCGTGATCATCCCTGGACTGTGCCTCCTCTTCCAGATCATGCTCGGACTGCATCCCGACCGTACCCGCCCAATCTACGGCTGGCTGCTGATGGGATATGTGTTCTCCATCGCACTGCTGCTCTTGTGGGGAGTTGCCTGCTGGTCGCCGCTGCACAGCCTCTTGTCGTCGCGCGTAATGCGGTACATTGGCCAGCGCTCCTACGGCATCTATCTGGTCCACCTGCTTTGCCTCTCCGCGACGCAGCGAATCCTGCCGCCGAGAAACACAACACGGACATGGCTTCTGCTGGTGATGACTACGGCCGTCTCGCTCGCCGTCGCGGAGGTGCTGTACCGGCTGGTTGAGCACCCTGCAATTTCGCTGGGCCGGCGCTTGCAGCAGACCTGGCTTCACGATAAGAGGAGACTTCCCATTGCCACTCCGGCCCTGAGCGACGAACCCGTGGAGACGTCGTCCGAACCGCATGCGGCCATCGACATAATCGCCGAGGAGCTGGTGCCGCCCTCTATCTGATCGCCAAATGTATGCCCGAGAAATTGGACCCCTATATCCCTGCGCTCTGCGCCTGAAAGCATATAGCATCCCTAGTGATGAACAAGCGCCTTGCACGAAACCCCTTCGCTCTTCTCCTCTGCCTTCTCTGCGCGTTTACCGCACTTAGTCAGACGCGCGATCCCCGTATCGGCCAGATCATCCACTCGCTCGAACAGGTCCGCAATATTCACGAAACAGCCATCGCGCCCGATGGCAGCCTCGTTGCATGGGTGGTCGATGGAACCAGTGGCGGGACCGAAATCGACGTTGCATCTCTCAGCAATCCCAGCCAGGCGCATCGCATCACGGCCTGTGCTCAGGGTTCGACCGGGCACGAGGATGGCCTCGCCTGGTCGCCCGACTCGCGACGGCTCGCTTTCTTCTCCGATTGCACAGCAGACCACCAGCATGCTGTCTTTCTCGCAGAGCCGGCGGTGACCGCTGTGCCACGCCAGTTGATTCAGCTCCACGGCTATGCCGACTCGCCCCAGTGGTCACCCGATGGCAAATACCTGAGCTTCCTTTATGTAGAAGGAGCTACGCGTCCCTCTGGCGCGCTGGCGGCTATGAAGCCGCCCTCCGGCGTCATTGGGGTGGAAGGTCTTGAGATTCAGCGAGTTGCCGTCGTCGATCCTGCCAATGGCAATTTGAGCCAGATCACCCCCGCGAAGCTGCACGTCTATGAGTTCGACTGGTCGCCGGATTCGCATAAGCTCGCTTACGTAGCTGCTCCACCGCCGGGGGAGAACAACTGGTGGGTCGCCAAGCTCTACACCCAGCCGTTTATGCCCGGTAGCAGCCCTATCGCCGGTGGGCGTGCTGCCTTCGATCCTGGCATTCTGGTTGATTCGCAGACCGTCTCCGGCTCGCTGCATGGGTTGCAGATTGCTGTCCCTCGCTGGTCGCCTGATGGCAGCCAGATCGCTTTTATTGGCGGGATTATGTCGGACCAAGGTTCGACCGGGGGCGATATCTACATCATCCCAACCGCTGGCGGCAAGCTGAAAAACATTACCGAAAACCGTAAAGCGAGTGCAGCCTGGATCACCTGGGTCGACGACAATTCCCTCGGTGTGGCAGAACACGTTGGCGGTTCGAGTCATCTTACCGTTCTCGATGCGGCTAGCGGACAGATCTCCCATCACAACATTGACCTGACCTTTCCTGAATCCACCGGCTCAGGCCAACTGGCCATGAGCGTCTCCGTATCTAAAGGGAGGGACGTCGCAATTATTCGTAGCTCATTCGAACATGCTCCTGAGGTCTGGGCTGGGCAAATCACCGATCTCAAGCAGATCACCCACTACAACGATGCCCTGAAACCTTCCTGGGGTAAATCCGAATCCGTTGAGTGGGAGAACGAAGGCTTCCACGTTCAGGGTTGGCTGCTTTATCCCGCCAACTATGAGCCAGGCAAGAAGTATCCGATGATCGTTGCCGTCCACGGTGGTCCATCTTCAGCCGTTATTCCTCATTGGCCGTCTGTTGGTTACAATCCCGTCGCCTTCTCTGCACTCGACTATTTCGTCCTCATGCCCAATCCGCGGGGCAGCTATGGGCAAGGCGAGAAGTTCACGCAGGCCAACGTAAAAGATTTCGGCTATGGCGATCTTCGCGACATTCTCGCTGGGGTCGATGCTGTCGAGAAGACGCATCCTATCGATGACAGCCGTCTTGGGCTCACTGGCTGGAGCTATGGCGGGTTCATGACCATGTTCGCTGTCACGCAGACGCACCGCTTTCACGCCGCTGTCGCCGGAGCGGGCATCTCCAACTGGCAGAGCTACTATGGCGAGAACTCCATTGACCAGTGGATGATTCCCTTCTTTGGAGCCTCGGTTTATGACGATCCCAAGGTCTACGCCAAAAGCTCGGCCATTGAATTCATCAAGCAAATCAAAACACCCACACTGGTTGTCGTGGGCGACCGGGATGGTGAATGCCCTGCTCCGCAGTCGTTTGAGTTCTGGCACGCGCTTAAGGCGCAAGGCGTGCCGACTGAGTTGGTAGTCTATCCTGGCGAGGGTCATCATTTCAGCTCGCGGGAACATCAGCGGGATGTGCTGGAGCGGGCTTTGGATTGGTTTGAGAAGCAGGGAGTAGGGAACAGGCAGTAGGGATCAGGTTCCTCGGCTTCGCTCGGAATGACAAGGGCTCAGGTAAAGCAAAAATTTATCTTGTAAGAGCATTGCTGGCCGCTTTCCACAGAGTTACCGACCCGCTGACCGGTTCATAGCTGACCGCTTTTTAGCTAACCGGACCATAGCTGACGGCTCCTTAGCTGCCTCATTGCTTTATACTCAATCTTCGGACCCATATCCTTAGGGATACCCACTATTTCGGCGGTATTAACCGTCCAGCCGCAATAAGGCCGGGCGGGGAGGTTTCATGCAGCGGTATTTTGCCCTGATTGCGTTGTTCGTATTTTCGCTTCCCATTGGTCTTTCCATCACAGGCTGCGTCACCAACCAGGGCGCTTATTGCAACGGCGTCGGCTATGGTCCCAAGCTCACCGATGTCTCTTACATCACGCTAGGGCCGCAGAACACCGGCATCTCACTTTCATGGGGACAGACGGGGCAGATCGGCTCGCCGACCGCGTACAACTGCAAGGGCTCTACGCAATCGGTCTCGAAGTATACCTATGGAAGCACAAATATCAGCATGGCGGATATTTCGCCGACAGGCGCTCTTTGCGGCGGCACCTGGAACCGCAATAGCCAGGGCGGCATCGCCGATTACACCATTTGCAGCCCACCGAGCGGCGCTTCCACTTCCGCTGGCTGCACCTCTACTACCTGCGGCGTGGTTCAGATAACGGCCACTGGAGCGGCAACCACCAGCAATCCGGTGAATATCTATGTGCATCCACCGATCTCGAGTATTGTGGTCAATGCAACGAAAGCCGGCCAAGATAGCTATCCGGACTATTGCATCTCACAGGGCAATACACTGCCTCATCCACTCACCTATTACACAACCGTCACTGGAGCTAACGGTAATACCATCGATAGCAGTTATGTGGGTACGGTCACTTACACTCCCGTAACTTCAAGCATCGTCACTATCGACAACACCTCGGACACTACCGATACAACCGGCAATCCCAATGGAACGGCCACTGCAAACCTGCCTGGCTCTACAGTGATCAATGCCACGGTTTCCCAGGTGACTTCCGCAGCCGGCTACTTCTTTACCTGTCCGCCTAAGAGCATCGCGCTTGCGATCAATGGGAGCGACAGCGCGACGATTACGGCCTCTTCTCCGCAGACAATTACGGCGACCATTACCGATACGAACAACAAGTCGCTTACTGGAGTTACGCTCGATTACGCATCGACGCAACCGCAAAACCTCTCCGTCAGCAGCGCGGGCGTAGTTTCGACTACGTATCCCAGCACCGCTACGGTTACGGCCATGTGCCAGCCCAGCACCTGCAATCCATCACCGGTCAATATCCTTGGGCAAAATGGCAATGGCCTGCCTATTACTGCGAACCCTCTCTCTGTGAATTCCAGCGGGCGCAGCAGCAACCTGCTCTGGATGGCTTCGCCGCAGTCTCCTTATTTCAGCCAGGTTGATTTGACGACTGGCGCGATCGCTTCTCCGGTCAAATTGCCCTACACGCCTAACTCCATGGTTGCCGACCAGGCTGGAACCAATATCTACTTCGGCAGCTATCGCGAGCTGATGGTTTATGGCGCTTCGGGAAATACTCTATCTAAGGAAGACACGAACGTTCCTGGAGTTGTGCTGGCTGTGTCGCCTGACAGCACGACCGTTGTCATCAATGACCAGCTTCGTCAGGTCATCTATCTTTATACGAATTCCTCCGGCGCTTATACGAGCATTGGCGGGCTGGCGACACGCGCCCAGTTCTCTCCTGATGGCAAAACCGTCTACATTATCGGGCCGGATCATCTCTACATACACAATGCAAATACGGGCTGGAGCACGGGCAACGAATATGACATCTCATCGATAGAGCCCAGCAACACGTGCACGCTGAACAACAACGTAAGCCCAACGACGGTGACCTATGATCCGTTCTGCGGGCCGAATCTCACGGTCACGGTGCCGAGCGTGGCTGCGTTCCTCAGTGGTACTTCGACGGTAGCGCGAGGATTCTGCGCGGATACCAGCGGCACTACTCCGGTCTACTACCCATCAGCGGCGAATGTTGGGACCACGACCACGGCTCTGACCGCCACGCCGAATGGCAAACACATCCTGGGAGCGGACACCAGCACCTTCTCCGACATCTTGCTCTATAGCGATACGAGCAACAGTACTACTGGCGCTCCTACGGGACCATGCCCTTCGGCGAATACCGGCTTCACTATTGGGACAACATTTACCCCGTCGAGTCTCGGCGTTTCACCCTCGGAGATCGACCAGGTTGTGGCTTCGCCCGATTCGAGCACAGCCTTCGTGACCTACACGGCCAGCTCGGCCAGCGGTGCATTGCCGTACTATCAGCCTTCGACGGGAACGCTCAAGACGCTTCAGTTATCCTCGGGCGCTGTCGATCCCATTGCCGGCATCTTCAGCCCGGATGGATCGATATTCTTCGTGAGCACTACTGGCGACAATCTGGTGCATCAGGTCACCGTCAGCAGCTTTGTGGACTCGGGCACGACCATCAACCCGAAACTTACCGACGCTACTGGAAATGCCGTGGCTCCGCAGTTCTTCGCGGTGAAGTCGCGTTCGGCGCCGTAGGGTTATATTGCCGGTGCAAAACAAAAAGCCCGTCCAACTGGACGGGCTTTTGTTGTCGAAGATATTGTCGTCCCCCAACGGCAACACCCCTGACGTACTGCAACTTATAAACTTAGCGGTCGGCGAGTCTCGACAACTTTGAAAAGACTCTGCACACAATGGAATAGTGCAGCTTGCTGTCTTTTCGTTTCAGTCAAACCTTACTGCCTCTCGACAATGTAGAGAATCTCGCAAAAACGCCTTTTGCTGAATAGCACTTCTCTGGAACGGCGCAAACATCCGTGGCAGGCCGGCTGCCGCTTAAGTGTTAGAGCCTTTTCCCTAATACTGTGATTTTGCAAAGAGCAACGCAGTGTGGCCGTCTTTCAACGAAACGGCCATGTTGGCTACCACATGACCCGCTATCTCATCAGGGAAAATACTCCATCGAATAGGATAAAAACGGGAGATATCATGTCCATCTTTTACGACCGCCGCGATGAGCTTGAAAAACATGAATTCATGATGGGAGTTGCACGTGGCCGTCTTGCAGTGACTCTTGATGTACTTACGGACGCGTTGATCTTGATTGGCCAGCATGGCGTTTACTGCGTTTCAAATCGCAATCCTTCGAAACCTGCGCTTGATCTTGAGACTGTCCTCGGAGAGATTAAGGGCGCGAAGGAGCTGATTCAATCTGTGATGGAAGAGTTACAGCGGGAACGCGAAGTTGTGGGTTAGGAACGCGCAACATTCGTAATAACGGCACACGGCTTCCTTTTGTTCGATACTCAAATGTCTGGAAGACGCTCTCCCTAACTAAAATGATCCGCACGAGGATATTGGGAATCTATAGCTTTGCAAGCCTTCTGTTTAGAGGTGATTTATGCAACTCAAGCCTTTCCTGCTCGACGCCTGGCTGGATACCTACGAACACGGAATTGAATTCAACCTGGCAGCGAGCACCGGGCCGGTGTGGACCGTGAACGAGCTGCTCTCTCTGGCGGGCGATGAAGATCGCCAGCACTTCTTGAATCACAAACTCACCTACAGCCGCCCTGCGGGAGCCGACAGCCTGCGCCAGGCTATCGCCGAGATGCAAAACGTGAGCGCCGATGCCGTACAGATTGTCACTGGCGCTTCCGAGGCTCTAGTTGTCCTCATGTGGCTCGCGGCAGAACCTGGCGCTAATGTCATCATTCCTCTCCCTGGCTTCACTACGTTCTCCGCGCTGCCGGAGTCCCTGGGTGTGGAAACCCGATGCTACCGTGTCCAGCGGGAAAACGGCTTCCAGATCGATGTGGATGAGATCAAGCATCTCGCCGACTCGAAGACCAAGCTCATCCTGGTGAACAGCCCGCACAATCCTACCGGGGCAACTATGAGCGACTCTGAAATGGACGCTCTGCATGAGTTCACCGCGCAGCGGGGCATCCAACTGGTGAGCGATGAGGTTTACCATCCCATCTACCATGGGCGTGAGACGAGATCGGCGGCCCGGCTTCCCCATGCCACGGTCATCCACGATCTATCGAAGGCCTTCTCAATTGCAGGTGTACGCACCGGGTGGATGATCGAGCACGATGCCAAGCGCCGGCAGCAATACTGGAACGCGCGCGCCTTCTTCTCTATTTCCAACACGACGACCGGAGAAATTCTTTCGGAAATCGCGATCCGCAAACGAGAGCTCGTGCTGGGAAAAACTCAGGAAACAGCCACTCGCAATCTCAAAGTCCTCGACCGCTTTATGGCCGAGCATCGCGACGTGTTGGGCTGGATTCCGCCGCAGGGCGGCATGACCGTTTTCCCGTGGCTCATGAGCGGCGAGAACGCACGCCCCTTCTGCCAGGCGGCTGCCGAACGCGGAATTCTGCTCGCCCCCGGAGACTGCTTCGATGCCCCCTCGCACTTACGGCTGGGGTTCGCCGTCACGGGAAATGATTTCCCAATAGGCCTCGACCGCCTCAGCGAGTTCGTAAAGAGCTGGTCCCCAAGAATGGTTACGGCATGAATTTTAAGGGATCTGGTGCGCCCGGAGAGATTCGAACTCCCGACCTAATGCTCCGGAGGCATTCGCTCTATCCAGCTGAGCTACGGGCGCACTATGTTCAAGATACTATATGCGGTCGGTGTTGGCACGTTCTGAGTATCTTCGGTTGTGAACCAAGCCTGAGTGGATGAAGAAAATCATCCCTCAGCAGCTGAAGCCGCATGAATTGCAAGGATATTACGGCCCGACTGAAGTCGGACCCTATCCAAAAACCGAACTTCTTCTGCAACCTGTAAAGCCTGTTTCAAGCCATGCGAAATTTAGATATGGCAGCTTATTGCGCCGCGTTTCTCCAGATATTTCTGGTGATACTCTTCCGCTTTCCAGAAAGTCTCCGCTGGAACTACCTGCGTCACGATTGGCTTGTCGAACCGCTTCTCTGCTGTCAGCTTCTCGATAAATGATTTCGCGGCGGTTTCCTGCTCTGGCGAGTGATAGAAGACCGCGCTGCGATATTGCGTGCCCCAGTCCGGTCCTTGCCGGTTCAGTTGCGTGGGATCGTGCAGTGCGAAGAACTCTTCCAGCAGTTGCTCATAGCTTATTTTTGCTGGATCGAACTCGAGATCTACCACCTCGGCGTGCCCTGTCAGGTCTGTGCAGACGTCACGGTAGCTGGGGTTTTCAAGCTTGCCGCCTTCATAGCCCACGGCTGTCTCAATCACGCCCGGCAATTGCTGGAACCGCGCTTCCACTCCCCAGAAGCATCCTGCGCCAAATGTTGCTTTCGCCATTTTCTTCCCCTTGTCTATTGATCCTATTCCAGGCCGTATCGATTCATGAGAGCCGGTATCAGACCCCTACCCCATGCCGGATGTAACCGTTCGGTTCTAAAGGGGATCGGGTTTTGATGGTCTGTAACTGTTCGATTCTAAAGGATCATGCCTATGACCGTTTCATAACAAAGCACTTAATGAGTGTTTACATTCATCTATCAAAGTAAAAAGGCCTGCCTATAACGGCAAGCCTTTCTTCTCTATTTCTATTTTAGCGGAATGTGCCCTAGCGGGTAGCCAGCGACTCTTCCTCTAGTGGGGTACTGCCACTCTGCGGCTTCTTCTTGCGAGTGAACGGAGCGAGAATCGTCTGCAGAATCACGTACAGCACTGGGATGAAGGACAGGTTGAGGATCGTTGACACCAACATGCCGCCTACGATGGTTGTACCTACGGAACGCCGTCCGAGAGCGCCTGCGCCTGAGGCGAAGCACAGTGGCAGCACGCCCAGGATGAATGCGAAAGACGTCATCATGATAGGTCGCAAGCGAAGCTCGGCGGCTTCAAGCGCGGCTTCCATAATCGATTTCCCCCGCCCGCGAATCTGCTCGGCAAATTCGACGATCAGAATCGCGTTCTTCGCCGAAAGGCCGATGAGCATGACCAGGCCGATCTGGCAGTAGACGTCATTGGTCATGCCGCGCAGCATCACTGCGCCTAAAGCTCCAAGGACCGCCATCGGCACGGCGAGCAGAATGATGAACGGCAGCGCGAAGCTCTCATACTGCGCCGACAGTGTGAGGTAGACGACCAGGATGCCCAGTCCGAAGATCAGGATAGCCTTTCCGGCTGACTCGACTTCTTCGAGCGACAATCCCGACCATTCGAAGGCCATCCCTTGCAGCATGTGCTGTTTCGCGAGCTTCTCCATTTCTGACAAGCCTTCGCTCGAGCTGAGGCCAGGGGCCTGCGATCCGTCAATTTCCGCTGAGCGGAAGAGGTTGTGGTGGTTGATGACCTGCGGGCCCGATTGCTGTTGAATACTGACCAGGTTATCGAGCGAGACCATCTGCCCGGAATCGGATCGCACATAGTACTTGCGCAGATCGGATGGGACCATGCGGTCCTGCTGCTGCGCCTGCACATAGACACGATAGGAGCGGTTGTTGAAGTCGAAGTCGTTCACATATGACGACCCCATGAAGACGCCCAACGCAGAGCTGATCTGACTGATCGGCACAGCCATCGCCTTCGCCTTTTCGCGATCAATGGTCACCAGCAATTGCGGATCGTTGGAGGTGTAACTCGTAAACAGATTGGTCAGCGTTTTACCTTGCCTGCTTGCGCCGATCATTTCGTGCGCTACGCGGTCCAGATCCTGCAGTGTGTTTCGTCCCAGATCCTGCAGCTCAAACGCGAATCCGCCAAAGGCACCGAGACCCTGAATGGCCGGCGGCTCGAACATGGCCACCAGTCCACCGGGTATACCAAACAATTGCGGCGCGAGTTTAGCCTGAATCTCTGCCGCCGAGTGTCCCTTGCCTTCTTTCTTGCGAATGCCTGCATCCTTCAACGGAACAAAGATGATTCCATAGTTGGAGGAGCTGCCGCCGCTCAGACTGAAACCCATGACGGAGAAGGTTCCAAATACGTCCTTATCTTGCCGGATGAACTCCGTGGCTTTCTCCGCCACACTGCTCGTATAGGTAAGCGAAGCGCCTGGCGGCGTCTGCACGACGCACATCAGATAGTTCTGATCTTCAGAGGGCACAAAGGCGCTCGGCACATGCTGATAGAGATACACCGTCACACCTAATCCGGCGATGAAAATCAGCACCACCAGATAGCGCAGTTTTAATATGTACTCCGTTGTCTTGCCGTAAGCACGTGAGTTCCACTGGATGACGCGGTCGATGAAACCAAGCACACCGCGCTTCTCTTTCTCGCCACGGAGGAACAATGCCGCCAGCCGACGCGGGTCTTTGGTCAGTCCT
>Ga0137415_10003809_pt1 | contig 14971 bp, 15 predicted proteins | sample CZODoug3_1_1_16f_FD_183082 | JGI IMG/M metagenome (GOLD analysis project Ga0137415, IMG submission 183082) | Vadose zone soil fungal communities from Angelo Coast Range Reserve, California, USA - CZODoug3_1_1_16fungal (Hybrid Assembly) | ecosystem: Environmental > Terrestrial > Soil > Vadose... | reverse complement strand
GCCCACCAGCGGGATGCCAAGAAAGACGAGGACCGACTTCGCGATCTGCCACGGTAACGTGGTGACGGTGGCCCGTTCGAGGCCGAGCCAGCCGGGCAGCGCCGACAGGTAGAACCACCCCAGCACCGCGAACATCAGGACCTGGAAGATCGAGTTGAGCGCCACCAGGACTGCCGCCGCCTCACGGTCACCGCAGGCGAGGTCGTTCCAGATGATCACCATCGCGATGCACCGGGCCAGGCCGACGATGATCAGGCCCGTGCGGTACTCCGGTAGATCCGGCAGCAGCAGCCACGCCAGCGCGAACATCAGCGCCGGACCGATCAGCCAGTTCAGGACGAGCGAGCTCAGCAGCAGCTTGCGATCGCCGGTCACCGTATCCAGCCGGTCGTACCGCACCTTGGCCAATACCGGATACATCATGATCAACAAGCCGAGCGCGATCGGCAGCGAGATGCCATCGACCTGAACGTGATTCAGGACCTGATTCACTTGCGGGACAACACGACCAAGCAGTAGCCCACCGATCATCGCGGCGCCGATCCACAACGGCAGATAGCGGTCGAGCGTCGAGAGCTTGCCGACTACCGGTGCGGTCACCCCGCAGCTTTCGGGCCGCAATCGCAGACGTCGGCATCGGCCTGACTCGGATCGGACGCGCCGAAGGTCTCGGCATCCGCCAACTTGGTGTAGACCTCCCACTTCTCGTCATCGGGCGCGGTGACCCACACCTTGTCCTGCGTCGCGAAGCAGCAGGTGGTGTTCATCTCCTCCTCGGTGAACAGTCCTGCGCCCGCCAAACGCGCGATCTCGGAGTGCACGGTCGCGCTCGAATCAACCTCCACGCCAAGATGGTTCAACGAGCCACCCTTTCCAGGGTTCTCGATCAGCACCAGCTTGAGCGGCGGTTCGGCCACGGCGAAGTTCGCATAGCCCGGCTTGACCTTGGCCGGTTCGGTGTTGAACAGCGTCGAGTAGAAACTGATCGCCTCGGTGAGGTCGTCGACGTTGAGCGCGAGTTGAAGACGGGACATGATGACTCCGTACCTGTGAGACATATATCGAACTGACGTCTTCGATCATGCGATACCTCTTCGACATATGTCAATGTCTATGGCAGTATCGAGTCCATGCCGAAGACGTTGCCGGTCGTCGATATGTCTGCGCCGGTGTGCTGCTCGCCCGTCGCCGCTGGGCCGCTGGACGACGTCGCCGCGTTGGAGATAGCACTGCGACTCAAGGCACTGGCCGACCCGGTTCGCGTCAAACTCGTCTCGTTGCTCTTCAGCTCGTCAGCGGGCGAGGTTTGCAGCTGCGACCTTGCCGAGGCAGTCGGGCTCAGCGAATCGACGGTGAGCCACCATCTTTCGCAGCTGCGCCGCGCGGGCATCGTCGAGTCAGAGCGACGTGGGATGAACGTCTATCACCGACCACGGCGTGATGCCTTGATAGCCCTGTGCACCGTACTCGACCCAAACTGCTGCAGTTAGGTTGGCGCACAACGGAATCACCGTCTCCGCGCAGTCCGCCCGGCGCCGATCGGGCTAGTGACCGACGCCCTGTTGGTTTGGGTTCGCACCGGAACCGGGAAGCGGTATCTGCGGAACGCCTGGAGTGCCGATACTTCCGGCTAGCCACGGCAGGGCGTCGGCGAACTGCTGCGCCCCGGACGGCCAGTCGTGCTTGGTCGGCTCGGCCACCACCGAACACTCGATGCCGTTGCTGCTGGCTAGCGCGCACAAGTAGTTGGCCCCCTCCGAAATTCCGCCCGGAGCCTCGGGCTCGGCCTCGGTGGGCGCGCCAACCCCCACCGCTCCGTCGTGGTGCACGCTTGGGACGTTGGGATCCGACACCCCGAACCACCCAGCCACTCCGGTGTAGGGACCATGCGCGGCCATCACGGTGGTCGGATCGAACGCCGCCCAGGCCTGCTCGTCGCCGCCGTAGAGCCGGAAGATGGTCTGGTCCTTCTGGCCGGCATTCGGGAACACGTCGCCATCGATGTCGACGAATGCGCTGAACAGTTCCGGATGCGTGACGGTTAGCGTCGCCGCGCACGTGCCGCCCATCGACCAGCCCGCAACGCCCCAGTTGGCGGGATCCGGGCTCACCCCGAAGTGTGAGATCACATAGGGCACGACGTCTTTGGTCAGGTGATCGGCGACGTTGCCCCGTACGCCGTTCACGCACTCGGTGTCCTTGATGAAGGAACCTGCCGTGTCGACGAACACCAGCACTGGCGCAATACCCGCGTGCTTGGATGCGAAATCGTCGATCGTCGTTTGCGCATTGCCGCTACGCAACCAGTCTGCGGGGGTGCCGAACTCGCCGCCGATCATCATCACTGCCGGCAATTTCGGCGGAGGATTGGTGGCGTACCACGCCGGCGGCAAATAGACGTATTCGTCTCGGTGCGTGAAACCCGACGCATCGTCTGGGATCGTCACCGTCACGATGGTGCCCTCCGTCGGCTTGTCGCCACGCTGGCGCATCGCGTCAGCGGACGCCTCGTCGGTCTGGCCTGGCAGCCGACCGCCGGTGAGCTGACCCCAGGCGCTCTGCACCGTCGGGAGGTACCCCGTCCACACATTGACGGTCGACCCCGCGCACAACACGCACAACATCACGGCCAGCACGGAAACGCCGCGCTGCCACCATCGAACTCCGCGCCACCCGAAGACCAGCACTCCAACGGCCAACCCGGTCAGCGCAATCCAAATCCACAACATCGACGGCATGCCACGACCAGCAATGCCACTGAACTCGCCATACCAATGCGCGATCGCCGCAACGGCAGCTCCGAACACTAGGAACGCCGGTACCCAGAGCAGGCGCCACCGGCCCGTGCGCCATCCGATCGCGAGCACCAAGGTCGCCGCGGCGATCACCTGAAATGCGATCGGTGCCCAACCGTGAATCAGCGAGATCGACTGCACAGCTAGTGTCACCCTGCTAGTCCCTGCGACTCTCCGAGCCGGTCGTTGCCTGCGATGAACGTCGGACAGTCGTTCTGCGCTTCACCGCCGTTGAAGCGTGCGTCGACCCACCCATCCGCCACGGACGCGTCGATGTCCTCGGCCCCCTTGTCGGGTTGGGGCTGAATTTGAATGACGTCGCCCATCCCGCAGGCCTTGTCCAGTGCCTGCTCCGTCCACGCCGGGGGGATCAAAGCATCACTCCCGCCGTAGATTACGAGCATTGGTGCCGCAGTGGGCCCTTGCGGCAAGCTGGACTTGTCCAAGTATCCACGGAGGGTGTCCGCCGCGGCAAGGCTACTGGGTCGCAGATCATCCGCAGTAATTTGACCCGCAATCTTCGCGCGCTCTTCGGCCGCCGGGCCGCGGCACGCCGACAGCACGTCCCACTTGTCGGCGACGATCCCCCGTCGGTAGTCGTCGAGGTTGAGGTCGGGATACTGGTCCTTGAGTGAGGCAAGGAGCCACTGCAGCACCGGCGTCTGGTCAGGGGTCAGCGTGCCGGCCGCCGCCGCGTCAGCGAACCCGTCGATATCGGCAGGCGGTGACACGCTGACCGTGCCAACCAGCGTTAGCCCGCCGGCATAGTCCGGCGCCAACTCGTTGGCCGCCCATGCCGCCTGCGCCCCTTCGGACGTGCCGAATGCCAGCCATCGATCCGAGGCGTCGGGAACGAGTTTGCGAGCGGCCTTCACCGAATCGATGATGTTGTAGCCCAGCGTCGTCGAGTCCAGGTACGGATGACGCCACCGGTCGAGCCCAAGCCCTTGATAGTCGGACATCGCGACGACGTAACCGGCCCGCACCAGACCTGCGATCGGCGTCGAGAAATGGAGCAACGTCGCATCGAGGGACGGTGCGCAGTCGGACTGAATGCCGGTGGTGGAGTGGCCATACGCCACGATGGGCCAACCTCCATTGGGAGGCTCTCCCTGCGGGACGAAAACCGTTCCGGAGACTTGCGTCGTGCCGTCGAACGCGTTGGTGGACGCATAGGTTATCCGGGCAGCAAGCGACGTCACCTCCAAGAGCCGTCGATCGAGCGTCGGCATCGTGCTGGCCGACAACAATGTTCCCGCACCGGACCCGCTGAAATCCCCCTTCAACGGCACGCCGGACGCGGCTACTGGCGCAGGGGGTGGAGCTGAAGCCGTCGCGTTGTGCTCTCGCCCCATCGCGTAGAGCACGATCGCCGCGACCACGCACACCAACGCCGCTGTTCCAATCACCCGCATTCGCACCCGGCGACCTTGGTCGACATCGCCCGTGCGTGGTTGAGTGCCCGCTTTGCTCGTGTAGCGGTGGGTCATCGTCGACAAGGCTAGCGCGGCCGCCTGGCAGTAGCACGAGTCAACGTCGGCGGCTGGCTTCTCCCCCAGCGCCGAAACGACGAGTGCCTGTACGCGGCGCGGACTCAGTCCTTGACGAAGTAGTACATCCGCCAGGAGAACTCCCCCGATTCCAGGTCGCGGTAGAACCGCGAGCCCTTCACGTGGTAGGCCTCGCGCCCTATGCCCTGCAATGGCCCTGGCAGCTGGCGGCTGAGCACTTCCAGAGACCCTTCCGATCTCTCGTCGAGAGCGCGCAGGACCTCGGCATCGATGACCCTTTCCGACACCATCCGCAGCGGGGCGCCTGCTAGCGCCGCCTCCCAATCTGCCGTGCCGAGCCTCGGGCGGAGATCGGTGTACAGGAAGTGCCCTCCCGGGCGCAGCACGCGGGCTACCTCGGCGAGGAAACGGGAGAAGTGTGGGTAACAGTGTGAGGATTCGACGTTGACCACCGCGTCGAAGGATTCGACGGCAAACGGCAGGTCCTCTGCGTTGCCGTGCACGAAGTCCAAGCCGGGCACGTCATGCCGCTCCCGGCACGACGCGATGGCGGCCGGGTTCAAGTCGAGCCCCGTGTAGGAGGCTGGTTGCAAGGTGCGGGTGAGGTAGGAGGCCCCGCCTCCGTGCCCGGAACCGACCTCCAACACCCGTTTGCCGCTGAGATCCGCCTGGGTCGCCGTGCGGTGGTAGAGCTGGATGGGAAACCGGTTTGGCTCGTCCGACGCCGCCAGCGGCAGAGCCATCGGCGGATCTTCCTCGTAACCGTCATTGAGGAACTGCCCGTCCCCTGCGACCAAGCGGGTGAAGAGAGGGTAGAAGACCTTCGCGAAGGCCTTCATGACGTACGGGTTGAATCCCAGGCGGTAGACACGAGCGGTTACCCGGCTGGAAACAGTTCCTTCGTTCACAGACATTGCGGGAGTATGCAGGAAAACTGGGTTGCATTTGTGGCAAAACGGCGACGTTTTACTTGAACCCGTTCGATCCAGGGCATCTGGCAAACTCGATGGGATTCTGTTCAATCCATGCAGCTCGACCTATGCATGAATCAGTGCTAGAGGGCTAAGAAAACTCGACGAGACCTAAATGTCGTCCGAGTTAAAACGGAGTTGCTGAATTCACGTCAGCATCGTCCGTGCCGGGTCCGGGATACCGAAGCGGCGAAATCGCGCTCAAGCGACGTCGATGTCGTCCCCCACGTGAAGCGGCGTCCGTACTCGGCTTTGCGCACGCTCAGGGGACGTTGGCCGAAGTGCTCAGCCCAAGAGCCTCGGTCACCTTGCAGGCACCGTCGGCACGACGGGGGTACTCGGCCAGCAGCCCAGCGGACTGATCGCCGCCTCACGCGCTGAGTCGAGGCACTTGCTCACCAGAACGTTGGGATCGTTGGACACCGACGCGGCCAGGATCTCGTTGGCCCGGGCCTCGGCCGCGGCGGTCTTGGCACGCTGCTCGGCCACCCGGGTGTTGGCCTTCTCCACGTTCAGCGCATTGATCCGATCCTGGGTGGCCCCGTCGTAATTCACCAGCGGCACAATGACATTGATGATCTCGATCTGCTCGCCCACCTTCGCCCGGAGCTTCTCGGCCACGTCGTCGCCAAGCGCCTGCACGTTGGCACCCTCGGAATTCTCCGGGGACAGCGGATCGAAGTTGGAGAAGACTTCGTTGAGCGCGGCCCGCAGTTCCCTGGTGACCAAGTTGTCGCGCACGTTCTCGAAGTCGCGGTAGTCCAGGAACAGTTCGTCGGCCGCGGCGGGCTGGATGCGCCACCTGACGCTGTTGTCGACATTGGCGGTCGAGTTGTTGCCCAGCCGCACGGTGGTGGCCAACTCGCCGGTGTGGTTGTCGATCTGGATGGTGCCGTTCATCTCGGTGACGTTCTGCCACGGAGCCTTCGCGTGCAGTCCGTTGGTCAACGTGCCCCTGGCCGACCGAACGTGGTGACCACGCCGATGTTGCGGGTCGACACGATCGTGGTCGAGCCGAGCACCAGGACCAGCAGGGTGAGCCCACCGGCGATCACGGCGATGCGCAGGGAGCGCGTGCGCGAACCCGGATTCTTCGCGAACACGCGTGCGAGGACGGCGAACACGGTGATCGGCAGGAGCACGATCACGGCAACCATTTGCCACGGCATGGGCAGATCCCTGTCGGTCGGGGCCGCTGAACGATTCACGGCGAGTTCACAGGATCGTATGATCGCCGGCGATGCTGCACCACGATTACGTGCCGTTTCTTTTGCCGGCAGTGTCCACCAGGTCCGGCGGACTGCAGAGCGGCTTGCGGCGTGGTCGGGACGTCGTCGCGAGAAGGTGTATCCATCCTGATCGGCGACGTGTTCCCGTCGAAGTCGACCCGTCTCGCCGAGGATGAGGATTGGTACTTCGAAATCCGATTGCACACTACTTGATTTAGAAGTATCGTTTGAATATGTTCGGTTCCGTTCCTGCGTCGGTGGCCATTCCCGTCGGAATCGTGTTGGTTGTCCTCCCCTTCAGCGTCGCCGCCGTTACCCGCGTCGGGGCACGCTGGGTCGGCGACTCAGGCGCGGATCGGCTATTCGTGGCGGTCTTCTCGGGCTTCGCGCTCTGGCTCCTTGGCGTGGTCACAGTCGTCGAGCTGAGGCCCGCGAGCATTGCCCAGTGGAATCCGGTGCTCGGTCTCTTGTCGTGGGCGGTCCCAATTGCCGTCATACTCTTCGGCCTTCACCGGAGCGTGCGCATGCAGGCTGCGCTCGCAACGCGATTCGCGCTGGCCGGACTCGCGGCGCTGATGACCTGTCGCATCGTCGGCGCCGTGTTCCTGATCCTGCACGGTCGCGGCGAGCTTGCCGGCCTGTTCGCCTACCCGGCGGCCTATGGCGACATCCTGGTCGGCGTGACCGCGCCGATCGCGGCGTGGGCAGCGTGGTCGCGCTTCGATGAAGTGCTGACCGCAGGGTCAGTCTGGCGGGCGGTGTTCGTCGGCTGGAACGTCGTCGGCCTCGCCGACATGTTCATGGCGGTGACTCTCGGACTGACCAACCTGCCGGGGATGTTCCGCCTCTTCCACGGCGAGATGGACACGAGCATCATGGCGCAGCTGCCGATGACGCTGTTCCCGGCATTCCTCGTTTCCACCGCCACTGCCCTGCACTTCGTGATGCTCGCTGCGGTCCGACGGTCGCCAGTCCCGAATAATGCACCGGCGTGACCCGCCGAAGCTACGGACAGTACTGCGGGTTGGCGCACGCGCTCGATCTGGTGGGCGAGCGTTGGACACTGCTGGTCGTCCGTGACCTCGCGCTCGGGCCGAAACGTTTCAGCGACGTGCTCGCCGGCCTGCCCGGGCTGGGCACCAGCCTCCTGTCCGATCGCCTGCGTCAACTCGAGAACAACGGACTTGTCGAACGCGCGCTTGCCGATCGTGCCGTCGGTGTCGTGTACCGGCTGACGGAAGACGGCGAACAGCTGGCCACGGCGCTGGGGCCTCTCACCGTCTGGGGCGCCGCGAAGCTGGCCGACGAGCCCGCGCCGGACGAGTGGCGTCCCGAGTGGCTCGCCTTCGTGCTCACGTCTACCTTCCGGCACGACCAAGCCGCCGGCATCGACGATTGCTACGAGTTTCGGCTGGGAGACGCGAATTTGTTCGTGATCGTCGCCGACGGGACAATCGCCGTCTCGGAAGACAAGCGGCGCGAGCCGGATTTGGTAGCGACCCTCGATCTGCCGACACTCGCCGCAATCGGCTCCGGAAACATGTCCGTCCACGAGGCGATCAACTCCGGAAAGGCACGCTTCGAAGGCGATCCGGACGCGGGTGCGCGGGCAATGCAGGTGTTCGGAAGTTAAACGCGACGTTCTCTTTTCGAGTATCGGCGGACGGACACCGATTCGTGTCCAGCTCATGCGGTGGGATCGTGGGAACCATATCCTCGATGACCGGCAGACAGGTCCGACACGCCCAGGATCGTCCCGTTCGGCAACCGCGAGTGGGAACCGGGTCTTGCGAGCAGTTTCGCACCCCGGTGACGGCTGCGCGTGGACGGCCACATCGCGGCCAGATGAGTCAGACCTTCGGGCAGTAGTGCATGCCGTTGTCGCGGTGCCCAACCGGCGGCAGATTGCGCGCAGGCGTGTGCACCAGTGGCGCGTCGGCTGGAACCCGGCCGGTGGCGCGATCCCAACCGCCACGCGCCCGCGGATGCATCCGGTGCCGCGAGGGGACCAGGCTGAAGACCTTGCCGATGACCTTTCCGAGCAGTCGGTGCCGGTGCTCGTCGCGCTCGGACCAGGTGTAGCCCATCAACTCGCGCACCGCGGGGTGGTACAGGCCGACGGTGAACCAGACGAACAACGGGTGCACGACGTACTTGCGCTGCAGTGCCCACATCCAATCGGGCATCTTCGCCGCGAACGGCGGCTTGGGCAGCTCACTCAGATCGAGCACGTCACGCGCGGCCTTGTTGTTCTCCAATACGTTGCGGCACATGTGTTCCCAATACACCTGGAATTCCTCCCAGGTGTTGGGCACCGGCCGCATGCTCATGCCGTACATCGAGTACCACTGGACGTGCTCGTCGAACATCTGACGCTTCTCGGCCTCGGTGATACCGCCTGCGAGCCGGTCCGCGACGATCAGGGTGCCGACGAAGAACGTCGAGTGCGCCCAGTAGAAGACCTCGGGATTCAACGCGTGGTAGCGCCTGCCCTGAGCGTCGACACCCTTGATGTCGACGTGATAGTCGCGGACCTCGGCTCCGGTCTGCGGCGCACGCTCGCCGTCGAAGACCACCCCGCCGATCGGGTACAGCGAGCGCAGCAGTCGCGGCCAGCGTTCCTGGAAGAAGATGGAGTGCTCCTCGACCGCCGCGCCGAGTTGCGGGTGCATGTTCTGCATCGACCCGGCCCACGGACCTTGCAGCATGCCGCGCCAGTCACCGAAGTACTTCCAGGTGATCGAATCCGCGCCGAGCGGAAGCGGCGGAGCCTCGTATCCGCCGGGCGCGACGGGGCAGCCAACTGCATCCGCAGGGCTAGCTACCGGACACACCTCAGACGTATCTTGTGTCACTGGCGAGATTCTCCTGAATCGTCAGGCGGTTTACTCTGACTACGAGCGTTGTCACTTGAAGTTTAGGAGCCATGTGCCTTCCGGTCAACGACAGGGCCGATGGTCCGGCGTACCACTGCAGGACCGTCAGATGCTGCGGCGCGACGAACTCGTCGCGGCGGGCGTCGGATTGCTGGGTGGCGAAGCGGGGCCTGCCCTGACCGTGCGCGCGGTCTGTCGTGAAGCGAGCCTGACCGAGCGCTACTTCTACGAGAGCTTCACCGACCGCGACGAGTTCGTCCGCGCCGTGTACGACCACGTCTGCAGCACCGCGATGGCAGCCCTGACCTCGTCGGACACCCCGCGCGACGCCGTCGAACGGTTCGTCGCACTGATGGTGGACGACCCGGTCCGCGGCCGGGTTCTCCTCATCGCGCCCCAACGGGAACCGGTGCTGACGAAGTCGGGCGCCGATTGGATGCCGACCTTCATCGACCTGCTGCAGCGCAAACTGACCCGGATCACCGATCCCGCCGTGCAGGCCATGGTGGCCACGGGTCTGGTCGGCGCATTGTCGGCGCTGTTCACGGCCTATCTGAACGACCGGTTGGCGAGCACCCGCGAGCAGTTCATCGACTACTGCGTCGACATGCTGCTCAGCCGGGCGTCAACCCATTAGTTACTGGTTGGGGGTGGAGACCGCGGCGAGCGCGGCCTCCTGCTCGGATTCGGCCTCCGCTGCGGCCTCGTCTGCGGCCGCCTTCGCCGAGCGACCCTCAGGACTGCCCAGGGAGGGGCCGGGCGTCCCGGCGGTCGCGTAGCCGCCGTTGCAGTTCAGGTAGAACTGCACCGTGCTGGCGACGTGCACGCCGTCGTTCGCGCTGGCGAAGGGCGCGGTCTGAGACCGCGTCACCATGCAGTCGTCCTGCGAGACTTTGTCGCCCACCCTGGCCGCGACGACGACCGTCTGGCCCGCATCGCTGGCCGCCGACGATGCGTCGGAGTACTTCTGCCCCGCATAGTCATCCGCCGCAGCGACGCCGGTGCCGAAAACGGTCGAGAGAGCCAGCGCACCAATCGCGCCGGAACCAAAAACCATGAGCTTCTTCACGGTAGCCCTATCTGCCAGTCGAAACAGCCTTGCCCGACGGGGATAGTACCGCTGACAGACCCCGTGCGCAGTGTTCGCGCAACTAGCCCGAGGGAACCGCTCAGGTGATGAAACTGGGTCTATTCGCCAGCCTGCTGGGCGTCGACCGCGGCGAGCTGGTCCTGTTCTTGTTGCTGGGCAGCGGCCGCAGCGGCGGCGGCGTCCGCCTCTTTCTTCTTCTTTGCCGCCATATCGGCCTCCCACATCTTGCGGCCCTCGGGACTCGCCAGCGAGTACCCCGGCCACAGTGCAGTGCCGTACTTGGAGTAGCAGTTCAGGTTGACGAGCATGGTGTTTCCGGACTTGTTGCCGGACCCGTCCAGGAAGGACGACTTATTGGCGCTCTGGACGACGCAGTTGTCCCAATCCTTGCGATCGCCAACGGTAGTCGCGACGACGGGGGTCATGCCCATCTGGGCGATCTTGCCCTTGGCGTCCTTGTAGTACTGCCCGACGATCCCATCGTCGGCATTCGCCACCCCGCCACCGACCATCGTCAGCGCGACCGCCGCGGCACCACACGCACCTGCACCGAGAACAAGAAGTTTCTTCACGTCGGTTGCGACCTTTCGTCAACGCCGAGGCGGATTGGTTTGCCGGAGAGCCGGGCACCCACAGGAATCGTACAGTCCCGAGCGGCAGATCAGGGATAGCTAGGCAACACCCGTAACATCCAAGTGTCCATAGACTTGATGTCACTGGGATACACAGATATATTGAGTGCTACCAACAGGTACAGATAACTGGGAGGTTCCATGTCGACGGAGTTGACAGACCTGCAGCTACTGCACGAACTCGAGCCGGTGGTCGAGCAGAACATCAACCGCCACCTGACCATGCGCAAGGACTGGAACCCGCACGACTACATCCCGTGGTCCGACGGCAAGAACTTCTACGCGCTCGGCGGCGAGGACTGGGATCCCGAGCAGTCGAAGCTCTCGGAGGTCGCCCAGACCGCGATGCTGCAGAACCTCCTCACCGAGGACAACCTGCCGTCGTACCACCGCGAGATCGCGATGAACTTCAGCATGGACGGCCCATGGGGCTGGTGGGTCAATCGCTGGACCGCCGAGGAGAACCGGCACGGCATCGCGCTGCGCGACTACCTCATCGTCACCCGCGCGATCGATCCGATCGAGCTCGAGGAGCTGCGCGTCGAGCAGGTCACCCGTGGGTTCAGCCCCGGCCAGGGCCAGCAGGGCGAGATGTTCGCCGAGAGTCTCTTCGACTCGGTCATCTACGTGACGTTCCAGGAACTCGCCACCCGGGTCTCGCACCGCAACACCGGCAAGGCCTGCAACGAGCCCATCGCCGACCAGCTGCTCGGCCGCGTCTCCGCGGACGAGAACCTGCACATGATCTTCTACCGCGACGTATCGGCCGCCGGCCTGGACATCGCCCCCAACCAGGCGATGAAGTCACTGCACCGCGTCTTGCGCAACTTCAAGATGCCCGGCTACACCGTGCCCGAGTTCCGTCGCAAGGCCGTGATCATCGCCGTCGGCGGCGTGTACGACCCACGCATTCACCTCGACGACGTGGTGATGCCGGTACTCAAGAAGTGGCGCATCTTCGAGCGCGAGGACTTCACCGGCGAAGCCGCCGAGTTGCGCGACGACCTCGGCAAGCTGGTCGAGGAGCTCGAGGACACCTGCCAGAAGTTCGAGCTTGCCAAGGAGCGGCGCCTCGAACGCGAGAAGAAGGTGGCCGAGAAGAAGGCCATGAAGAACCTCCTGGTGACGACATCGGCATCGGCAGCGTCCTAGACACAGCTCAGCCCGCGTCAGCGCCGTCCGAGCTGCAGATCGGGCCGATCGCTTTGCGTAGCCCCGTGGTGCTGGCCCCGATGGCGGGTGTCACGAACGTGGCGTTCCGCACCCTGTGCCGTGAGCTCGAACTGGCGCGGGCGGGCACCGTCAGCGGGCTGTACGTATGCGAGATGGTCACGGCCCGCGCGCTCGTCGAGCGGCATCCGGTCACCATGCACATGACCACGTTCGCGCCCGACGAGTCCCCGCGGTCGCTGCAGCTGTACACCGTCGACCCGGAGACCACGTTCGCCGCGGCCAAGATGATCGCCGACGAGGGCATGGCCGACCACATCGACATGAACTTCGGCTGCCCAGTACCCAAGGTCACCCGGCGGGGCGGCGGCGCAGCGCTGCCGTTCAAGCGCAGGCTGTTCGGCCAGATCGTGGCCGCAGCCGTGCGCGCCACCGAGGGCACCGACATCCCGGTGACGGTGAAGTTCCGGATCGGCATCGACGACGCCCACCACACGCATCTCGACGCGGGGCGGATCGCCGCCGAGGAGGGCGCGGCCGCCGTCGCACTGCACGCCCGCACCGCCGCCCAGCGCTACTCGGGCACTGCGGACTGGGATCAGATCGCCCAACTCAAGCAACACGTCACCGACGTTCCCGTGCTGGGCAACGGCGACATCTTCGACGCCGACGACGCGCTGGCGATGATGGCCGCCACCGGGTGCGACGGTGTCGTCATCGGCCGCGGCTGCCTTGGCCGGCCGTGGTTGTTCGCCGAGCTGTCGGCCGTGTTCACCGGCACGACGCCGGCGACGCCACCCACTCTCGGCGAGGTCGCGGCCATCATGCGGCGGCACGGCGAGCTGTTGGCCGCGCATTTCGGCGAGGACAAGGGCATGCGTGACATGCGCAAACACATCGCGTGGTACCTGCATGGCTTCCCCGCCGGCGCCGACCTGCGACGGGCATTAGCCCTGGTCAAGACGCTGGACGAGCTGGACGCGCTGCTCGATCAGCTCGACCCGCAGGTACCGTTCCCGCAGGTCGCTGCGGGTCCGCGGGGCCGACAGGGGTCGCCGGCGTCGGTGGCCCTGCCAGCGGGCTGGCTGGCCGATCCCGACGACTGCACAGTGCCCGCCGGGGCGGACGTTATGCACTCCGGAGGCTAAACCGAGACGTTCTCGGTACCGTCAGTGGGCTGGCCGTCTCTCAGGATGTCTCAGTACGATATGAGTCTCGTTGTATCTGGCTCCAATGGCGGAGCCCGCAGGGTGCTGCTACACGAACTAGAGGCAGCCAAAGACACTGCATAAGCCCATGCGCACCGACGCGCACGATGCCTTAAGAGTCGGAGGCCGGTAGGAACATGAGTGACGGCGACAACGCCACTCCTGGCCTGCCCAGCCGGCCTGGACCACCGGACGCTGGCGGCGACAATCCCTGGTTTACCCGAAGTCCACGGCCATCGCCAGGCGCCGCGCCGTGGGAGCGCAGCGGCAGTTCGGAATCCGAGGACTCGGGATCCGAGGACATAGAGAAGGCCGGACAGACCGGCAACCACACCGACGGTGTCACGGTCGCCGACCTGATCGCCAAGGTGCACGGCGACTCGAGTGTTCCCGAGGAACTGAGGCGCACTCGCCCCGAACCCGAGGTCGAGCCACCGGCATCGCCCACCGAGGTCTTCGCCGCGGTCAGCGAGCCGCCGCCGCGCTACTCGCGGGCGCTCGATCCGGATAGCGTCGACACCGACGTCATCCCGACAGCGTCGGTGCAGCCGTCCGACCTTCCCGACCTGGCGTCGGTCCACCGGCCCGGCCGGGTTCTGCCATCCCGCGTCGGAACGGGTGGCGGCACGGACAAACCCAAGCCGCGCCGCCGCCGCAGCAAAACGATGGTGGCCGGCCGCGTGGCCGCCGCCCTGATCGCCGTGCTGGCGCTGGCCATGACCGGTGCGGCCTGGCAGTGGCAATCGTCGAAGAACAACATGCTCAACAAGGTTTCCGCGCTTGACCCGAATTCGCGCGACATCGTTGATCCGACTGCACAGTTCGGTGATGAGAACTTCTTGATCGTCGGCGTGGACAGCCGATTCGGCGCGAACAGCGACATGGGCGTCGGCACCACCGCGGATGCCGGCGGATCCAGGTCGGACACCGTCATGCTGGTGAACATCCCGGCCAGCCGCAAACGCGTTGTCGCCGTGTCGTTCCCGCGTGACCTGGCGATCACACCGATACAGTGCGAAGCGTGGAACGCGGAGACCGGTAAATACGGCGCGCTGTATGACGACCAAACGAAAAGCTATGGGCCCGAAAAGGTCTACACCGCGACCAAGCTCAACTCCGCATACGCCGTCGGCGGTCCCAAGTGCCTGGTGAAGGTGATCCAGAAACTGTCCGGCTTGTCCGTAAACCGTTTCATGGCAGTTGATTTCGCCGGGTTCGCGAAGATGGTGGACGCCGTCGGCGGTGTCGAGGTGTGCAGCACGACACCTCTGGATGACTACGAGCTCGGCACCGTGCTGGCCAACGCCGGCCGTCAGGTCATCGACGGGCACACCGCGTTGCAGTATGTGCGCGCCCGCCAGGTGATCACCGAGAGCAACGGCGACTATGGCCGCATCAAGCGCCAGCAGCTGTTCTTGTCGTCGCTGCTGCGCTCGCTGATCTCCAAGGAAGTGTTCTTCTCGCTGTCCAAGCTCAACAACGTCGTCAA
>Ga0137415_10003808_pt1 | contig 14971 bp, 17 predicted proteins | sample CZODoug3_1_1_16f_FD_183082 | JGI IMG/M metagenome (GOLD analysis project Ga0137415, IMG submission 183082) | Vadose zone soil fungal communities from Angelo Coast Range Reserve, California, USA - CZODoug3_1_1_16fungal (Hybrid Assembly) | ecosystem: Environmental > Terrestrial > Soil > Vadose... | reverse complement strand
GCGAGCTCGACGAACCAGATGCCGTCCGGGATGTCGTCCACGAGCGTCGAGCCGGCCTCGATGGCCAGGCGCGTCTTGCCGGCACCACCCGGGCCGACCAGCGAGACCAGGCGACTCTCGTCGAGCAGCTTGCCGATGCGCGCCACCTCCTCGTCGCGTCCGACGAAGCTGGTGAGCTGGGCGCGCAGGTTGGTACGGGGGACGCGGCCCGGCGGCGGCGCGGGTCGCGCGATCGTGTCGCCGCGCAGCAGGGCTAGATGGATGGCCTGCAGCTCGGCGGACGGGTCGATGCCGAGCTCGTCGGCGAGCCTCGTCCGGATGCGCTCGTAGTCGGCGAGCGCGTCGGCCGGCCGCCCGGTGGCGGCGAGCGCCGAGAGCCGCAGCCCGGCCAGCCTTTCGTCCAGCGGATGCTGCTCGCACAAGACGTCGAGCTCGGCGACGACCTCGGCGGCGTGACCGAGTGCGAGAGCGGCTTCGATGCGATCCTGCGTGGCGGTAAGCCGCAGCTCGTCGAGCCGGGTGGTGGTCGCCATGGCGAAGGGCGCACCCTCGACGTCGGCCAGCGCCGGACCCCGCCACATCGCCAGCGCCTGGCGCAGGGTGGCCGCAGCCTTGCTCTGCTCACCTATACGCATCGCTGTGGCTCCGGCGCGGGCGAGCTGCTCGAAGCGCGTCGCGTCCACGTCGTCGGGCTCGATGGCCAGCCGGTACCCGGTCGGCGACTGACCGACCGTCGCTGCCCCGCCCAGTGCCCGGCGCAGTCGCGACACCAGCGATTGCAGGGCGTTGGCCGCCTCGGCCGGCGGCTGGTCGCCCCAGACCGCGTCGACGAGCGCCGCCGCGCTCACCGGGCGGCCGGGATCCAGGGCCAGGCGGATCAGCAGGCTGCGCAGCCGCGACCCGGCGACGTCGACCAGCACGTCGCCGTCCCGCACCTCGAGCGGGCCGAGGATCGCGATCTGCACGCGTCTACTGTCCCAGACATGCGCAGCGAGACGATCCATATCTAATCCGGCCCAATTCGGACCAGCGCGGATGCGATCTGGGCCGGATTAAATCCAGTATTCGGCGCCGGGCTGGGCGGCCTCGACCGATCCGGTGAACGTCGTCGCCGCCTCGGCGACTGCGGCCTCGCGGGAGTGCCACGGCGGCACGTGGGTGACGATCAGCCGATCGACGCCGGCGCGCGCGGCGTGCTCGCCGGCCTGCTTGCCGGTCAGGTGCAGGTCCGGGACATAGGTGTCATCCGGGCCGAACGACGCCTCGCAGAGCAGCACATCGGCACCGTGCGCCAACGACACGAGGGCGTCGCTCTCGCCGGTGTCGCCCGAGTACACCAGCGTGCGATCGCCCACGCTCAGGCTGATCGCGTAGGCCGGAACCGGGTGGTTCATCGACGCAACCGAGACGGCGAACGGGCCGAGCTCGCCGCTGCGGGGCGTCGAGAAGTCGAACAGCTCGTGCAACGCCAGCTTGCGCGCGAGCGGGTCGTAGGCCGTCTCGATCCGGTCGCGGGTACCGGACGGGCCGATGACCGGGATGCGACCTTCGGGGGGATTCGGCCCGTAGCGCAGCACGTTCACGTAGGCCGTGAGGTCGATGCAGTGGTCGCCGTGCAGGTGCGACAGCAGGATCGCGTCAACCTCGTACGGGGCGACGTGTCGCTGCAACGGCCCGAGCGCGCCGTGGCCGAGGTCGAGCACGATCCGGTAGCCGTCCTCCTCGACGAGGTATCCGGACGCGGGCGAGTCGGGGCCGGGCAGCGTCCCGGAACAGCCGAGCACGGTGAGCTTCATACCACCACCACGTCCATGATCTCGGGGCCGAGAAAGCGGCGACTCAGCCGGGCGAACGACTCGAACTGACCGGTAGACCGGAACACGTGTCGGGGCGCTGGACCGTCGTCCGGGCGCAGCAGCCCCGCGTCGAACAGCACGCGATACACGTCCCTCGCGGTCTCATCGGCGCTGGACACCATCGTCACGGCGTCGCCCATGACGACCGACAGCAGGCCGGTGAGCATCGGATAGTGCGTGCAGCCGAGCACGAGCGTGTCGACCCCGGCCAGCGGGGCCAGATACGACTCGGCCAGGCCCAGCAGTTGCCGCCCGCTCGTGACGCCCCGCTCGACGAACTCGGCGAATCGCGGGCAGGCCGCCGCCGAGACCGACACGTCGCGCGCCGCCGCGAACGCGTCCTGGTAGGCACCGCTGGTGATGGTGGCCGTGGTACCGATGACGCCGACGCGACCGTTGCGGGTGGTGGCGACCGCCCGCCGCACCGCCGGCAGGATCACCTCGATCACCGGCACGTCGTAGCGTTCCCGTGCGTCGCGCAGGCACGCGGCGCTCGCGCTGTTGCAGGCGATGACCAGCGCCTTGACGCCGGACGCGACGAGCTCGTCCATCAGGGCGAGCGCGTGGCGGCGCACCTCGGCGATCGGCCGCGGGCCATAGGGGGCGTTCGCGGTGTCCCCGACGTAGTGCAGCGCCTCGTGCGGCAACTGGTCGAGGACGGCGCGGGCGACGGTGAGCCCGCCGACGCCGGAGTCGACCATGCCGATCGGTGAAGCGACAGTAGGCGGCACGCCGTCAGGATAGTGAGGTGCGCTTCTCAGCTCGCGCACCGCGCGGATGCAGCAGCCATCCAGCGACGATGCCGGCCGCGAAGCTGCACACGTGCGCCTGCCACGAACTCTTCGAGTTGATCGACGGCAGCAGCCCGGCGAACAGCCCGCTGAAGAAGAACGCGACCGCGACCGCGGACACGATCCACAAGATGCGCCGGGTGAAGTACGCGCGGGCGAGCAGGTAGCCCATCCAGCCGAAGATCAGCCCGCTGCAGCCCAGGATCAGCCCGCTCGGCGCGATCAGCCAGGTCGCGATCCCGCCCAGAAGGATCACCAATCCGGTGACCGTCAGCCAGGTTCGCATGCCCGACAGCAGGATCACCCAGCCGATCAGGACGAACGGCCCGGTGCTCGAGATCAGCTGCCAGGCATTGTTGTGCAGGAACGTCGTGGTGAGGACCCCCCACAGCCCGTCGACCTCCCGGGGACGCAGGCCGAACCGGTCGAGGCGATGGTCATCGACGGCGTTCGCGATCTGGACGGCCCACAACACTGCGGCGCAGAACGCCATGAAGGCGAGCGCACCGCCCCAGCTGGTCGGCTCGAACGGGGGCTCGGTGCTCTCCGACTTGGGGAACGCCCGCAGCTTCGGGCTCTGCGGTTCGGGTGCCTCCTCGGCTGTGCTCACAGTGTTTAGCCTAGGTCAGGCATCCCGACCGGTGACGAGGATCTGGTGGTAGCCGGTCGCACCGGACGGAAACGGGTCTCGGGGCTGGGCATCCTGCACCACACCGTGACCGTCGAACGCCCGGACGCGGATGGTGTGCTGGCCGCTGCCGCCGACCGTCCAGGGCAGCACCCACTGGCGCCACGTGTCCACCGAGGGCACCGAGGCCAGCCGCGCCTGCTGCCAGGTGCCGCCGTCCACCTGCACCTCGACCTTCGAGACGCCGACGTGCTGGTCCCACGCGACGCCGGCGAGCGGCACCACGTCGCCGACGGTGACCTTGTCTCCGGAATGGGGCGTGTCGATGCGCGAGGCGAGGCGCACCGGTCCCCGGGCCGCCCACCCGCCCTGCACCCAGTACGCCTGGGCGCGGGCGAACGTCGTCGCCTGCAGGTCGACGATCCACTTGCACGCCGACACGTAGCCGTACAGCCCGGGAACCACCATCCGCACCGGGAATCCGTGGTCGACCGGCAGCGGTTCGCCGTTCATACCCACGGCGAGCATGGCGTCGCGGCCGTCCATCACCACGGCGGTGGGCGAGCCGATCGTCATGCCGTCCTCGGACGTTGCTAGCAGTTGGTCGGCGTCGGGGTGCACGCCGGCCTCGCGCAGCAGGTCGGCTAGCGGCGCGCCGAGGAAACGCGCATTGCTGATCAGGTCCCCGCCGATCTCGTTCGAGACGCACGCGAGCGTGATCCATCGCTCGATCAGCGGCCGCGCGAGAAGCTCGTCGTAGGTGAGCGTGACCTCGTGGTCGACCAGACCGTGGATCCGCAGCCGCCAGCCCTTCGGATCGATCTGCGGGACGGTGAGCGCGGTGTCGATGCGGTAGAAGTCCTGATTCGGCGTGACGTAGGGGTTGGCGCCCTTGCCGAGGTCGGCCCCGGCGAGGGCCGGGGCGGTCGAGACGGGCCTGGGCAGCACGACCGCCGCGCGCTGCTTGCTCACGCCGAAGTGCGCGTGCTGCCAGGCCCGTCCGCCGAAGCCACCGATCGCGGCGAAGCCGGCCGTCGCCGCACCGGCCTGCAGGAACTGCCGCCGAGTCGGATGCGCCGAACCGTCGTCTGATCGGACGCTCCGCAGCAGCCCGACGAGCACGGCACCGCCCGCGATCACCCCGAAGATCGCCGGGATCACGTCGGTGCCGCGATGCGCGTTCGCGGTCAGCGCGCAATAGACGGCGAACGCGCCGAGCAGCGCCACACCGGCCAGCCCGGCCCACAGCCGCCGGACGGCGAGGACGCCGATGCCGATGGAGGCGACGGCGAGTATCGCGTAGATGCCGGTCAGCAGCACGTGCTTGTCGTTCGTGCCGAATTCCCGGGTCGCCCACCGCTTGATCGATTCCGGGGTGAGCAGGATGACCCGGTTGCCCACCGCGATCACCGGCGCGGCCGCCGGGCGGACGGCCACGGCCACCAGCTCGCCGACCGCCACCGTCACGCCGGCCGCGAGCAGACCGACCGCAGCACCGGCGGCGAGATCGGCGCGCTTCACCCGTCCATACTGGACGATCCCGCGCGTCCTTGACCCTTACGTATCGCGAACGCTATTGGTCGAACTCTCCGTTCTTGACCCCGTGCAGGAACGCGAACCATTCCATGTCCGTGTAGTTCAAGATCGGCCCGCCGGGATCCTTGGAGTCGCGGACGGCCATCCCTCCCGCGATCGGTGCCACCTCAACGCACGAACCGTTCGATGCGCTGTAGGCGGCCTTGCGCCACACCAATGTGGCCCGGTCGTACAAGGGCTGAGTCATCTCAGGCTTCCTCCTAGGTTCTCGCCGACCCCTTAGTCGGCGAAGTTCTGGGCGATCTCTTTGAGCCGGGCCATGGAGTCCCGTGGCCCGAGCGCGATGGCGCGCAGCTGATCGAACACCCGCCGGTACCGGGTGAGCTCCTTAGTGCCTTCCAGGTAGTGCTGTCCGAGCAGCCCCTCGACGTACACGACGTCCGGCGCAGCTTCCTCGAAGTGCAGGATCTCGAACGTGCTGTTCATGGCCGCGTGAGCGCCCATCTCGAACGGGATCAACTGGATGTCGACGTTGGGCAGGGCGGCGCGCTCGACCAGGACGCTCAGCTGTTCGCGCATGATCACCCGGCTGCCGACGACGCGACGCACGACAGCCTCGTCGAGCACCGTCCAGAGCTGCACGCCGGGCTCGCCGGTCAGCAACCGCTGCCGTTCCTCCCGGGAGGTGGTCAGCTGCGCCACCCTGTCCTCGCTCGGATCGGGCAGTGTCGCCTCGATCATCGCCCGCGCGTACGCCTGCGTCTGTAGGAGGCCGGGCACCACATCGGCCTTGTACTCGGCGATCGAGGCCGCCCCGGCCTCGAGGTCGATGAAGGTTGTGTACTCGGTGTCGTCCTGCTGCCACCACGATGGTTCCCGACTCTGCCGGGCGAGCGTCATCAGGCGCTCACGCTCGTCGTCGCTCACTCCGTAGATGCCGCACAGGTCGCGTACGTCGCGCGCGTTGACGCCCCGGGCTCCGGTCTCGAGGCGGCTGATCTTCGTGGGCGACACCATGAGCGCCTGCGCCGCGTCCTCCGCGGTCATGCCCTTGTCCAGCCGCAGCCGTCGCAGACGTGCCCCGAGTTCCCGACGCCGCAGCGTCGGCGTAGGCCGGCGCGCCATTGTGAGGTCGCCCCTCTCCGGGTGTCGCTCTACCGGTGTGATGCCTCAGGCATTCACGTGAAGCACACGCAAATGGCACTTGCCAGCGGCACGTACAAGGTGCACTCTTACACCATGGGTGGACCACAGGTCAAGGCGACAGGCTGTTAGCGCCTGAATTTGATCATCTGGGTACCGACGGGCCACCTCTAGCGCACGATCGCGCGGGACGGAGGAGGCGCTGGCCGAATCCGCCACCACGCGTCGTCGCCCGTGTCACCCAGGCATTGCCGCCTGGTTCGCGACCGGCGGCGGAGCACCCCCGGAAATCGATTGGCAGCGACGCCGGGGGCACCCGCATTCCTTCGACGAACCCGACGCCTGACGCAGGCTTCTGCACAGACGGGAGACCGTCAATGTCAACGCTAACCCTTCACCTATCCGCCGCGCGAGCCCCGACAATCGCCGACCCGCCGAGCGCCGCCGGCTCGCACGACCTCGCGACTCCCCTGGTGCTGGTGATCATCGTTGCGGCGATCATCGCCATCGCCGCGATCAGCGCGGTGTTCCGATCGGCGACGGCTGCGATCTCCGTGGTCACCCAGCCGACGATGGCCGTGTTCCGCATGCTGATCGCGGCCCTGATCGTCATCGTGCTCCTGGTCGCGCTGCTGCTCTCGCGGCCGGCCGACGCCAACCGGCAACCGAGCCCAACCCCGACGCCGCGTCCCGCGACAACAACGCCCGTTCAGCACGGCGGATAGGCGACTCCCCCATCCGTTGAGTGGTGCGTTACGACGCGAGTGGTGCGTTGTAACGCGCCACTCGACGGATAACGCACCACTCGACGGAGCTGGCGGGTCTAGGCAGCCGCCAGCTGGCGGGCGAGTTCGCGTCCCTTGGCCTGCGCATCGTCGTGCGCCTCGGCGAGCGACACCTTGTGATGCTCGATGAACTCGGCCAGCGCCGGGTTGACCTCGGCCAGCGTCAGCTCCGGCGTGATGACGTGCAGGTCGAGCCCCAACACGTCGCCCAGGATGCGACGCAGGTAGGGCTCGGCGTGATCCCACCCGTCTCGGGGCGTCCCCGGCTTGTAGGAGCCGCCGTGGGCGTTGACGATCACGGCGGTACGCCCGCGCAGCAGGCCCTCCGGGTCGCGGGTGCGCGCATCCAGGAAAAGGTAGTCGATCCAGGTTTTCACCGACGCCGGCGTGCCCCAGTTGTAGAGCGGGACGCCCAGCAGGATCGCATCGGCCGCGAGCAACTCGTCGACCAGTGCGGTGGCCCGGACAACCGACGCCTGCTGCTCGGACGTCCGCTCGTCCTCGGGAACCATCCGGGCCAGGTGATCGACTTCGGTGATGTACGGGAGCGGCTCTCGGCCCAGATCGCGCACACTCACCGTCCCGGTGGGATGTGCCTCCTGCCAGGCGGTCTGGAAGGTGTCGGCGACTGAGCGGGAGAACGAACCCTGCGCCCGGATGCTGGCGTCGATGCGAAGCAGGTGAGCCATGTCGGGGGACCTCTCGATTCTAGGAAGTAGACGCACGGTCGAACCTAGCAGATCATTGATGTATTCCAACGATTGACTCCCGGTGATGATCGCCCCAGCGAGGTAACATCGACGTCGTGCGAGTTGACGAGGTGCCGGCGACGAGGGAACGCCTCGGGTTGCTGCTCGCCCGGCACGGGCAATTCGTCAACATCCAGATCCGCAAGGCGATGGCGGCCACCGGTCTTACGCCTCGCCACCGGGCGGTACTCGTCGACCTGGCCGAGCGCGGCCCGACCAGTCAGCAGTCGCTGCTCGAGACGCTCTCGGTCGATCCGAGTGTGATGGTGAGCATCCTCAACGATCTCGAACGGCAGGGCCTGGCCGAGCGGCGCCGCGATCCGGCCGACCGGCGCCGGCACATCGTCGAGATGTCGGGCAAGGGCTGCGAGGTCTTGCGCCGCATCGAAGAGGCGGTGTCGACGGCTGAGGCCGAGCTGTTCGCCGACCTGGACGACGACGAGCGCGACCGCCTGCACGACATGCTCAGCCGGGTACGCACCGTCCCCGACGACCAAGCCTGCACCGAGCAGTACTAGGAAACCTCAAGCCCAGAGCTGGCCCTCGAGCTTCTCCGCGGCGTGCTGCAGCGAACCGTCGTAGGCGCCCGTCGACAGGTACTTCCAGCCGCCGTCGGCCACGATGAACGCGACGTCGGCCCGCTCGCCGGCCACCGCCGCGCGATCGGCGATGGACAACGCCGCGTGCAGGATCGCCCCGCTCGAGATGCCGGCGAAGATGCCCTCGTGCTCGATCAGGTCGCGGGTACGGCGCAGCGCGTCATAGGACGTCACCGAGAAACGCGACGTCAGGATGCTGTCGTCGTACAGCTCCGGCACGAAGCCCTCGTCGATGTTGCGCAGCCCGTAGACGAGCTCGCCGTAGCGCGGCTCGGCGGCAATGACCTGCACGTCGGGTGCCTTCTCGCGCAGGTAGCGCCCGGCGCCCATGAGCGTCCCGGTCGTGCCCAGCCCGGCGACGAAGTGGGTGATGGTCGGCAGATCGCGCAGGATCTCCGGCCCGGTGCCCTCGTAGTGGGCCTGCGCGTTCGCGGCGTTGCCGTACTGGTAGAGCATCACCCAGTCCGGGTTCTCCTCGGCCAGCTTCTTCGCGGTGGCCACCGCCTGGTTCGACCCTCCGGCGGCCGGCGAGGAGATGATGCGGGCGCCGAACATCTCCAGCAGCTGGCGTCGCTCGATCGAGGTGTTCTCGGGCATCACACAGACCAGGCCGTACCCGTGCAGCTTGGCCACCATCGCCAGCGAGATGCCGGTGTTGCCCGACGTCGGCTCGAGGATCGTGCAGCCCGGCGTCAACCGGCCGTCGGCCTCGGCAGCCCGCACCATGTAGAGCGCGGCCCGGTCCTTGATCGAACCGGTCGGATTGCGGTCCTCGAGCTTGGCCCACAGGCGCACCGGGCTCTCACCGGACCAGCGCGGCGAGAGCCGGGGCAGCCCGACGAGCGGGGTCTCGCCGAGCGCGTCGGTCAGCGAGTCGTACCTCATGGCGCCCTCAGCCGCCGGCGACTGCCGGCAGGATCGTCACCGAGTCGCCGTCCTTCAGCACCGTGTCCAGGGAGCCGGTGAAGCGGACGTCCTCGTCGTTGACATAGACGTTGACGAACCGGTGCAGGCTGCCGTCGTCAGTGATGAGGCGGCCCTTCAAACCCGGGTGGTTGGCGTCCAGGTCGTCGAGCAGTGCGGAGAGGGTGTCGCCCGCCGACTCGACGGACTTCGCGCCGCCGGTGTAGGTGCGCAGGATGGTCGGGATCTTGACCTCGATGGCCATTACGTCGTGCTCCTGTCGTGCGAAGGATGTGCGTACTGGGGTCTGCGTACTGGGATCAACGAAACGAGCTGGCGTTATCGTCACGACAGTCGTAGTCGAGGTCGATTCGGGAGTGCGCCAGCAGCACCCGCTCGATCGGCACGTCAGCCATAGGACTGCACCACCGTCACCGGCTCTTCGGTGACCTCGCCTTCGACGATCCGAAACGACCGGAAGTCGGTGGTGTCCGGCGCGCGCGTCGACACCAGCACGTAGTGCGCGTTCGGCTCGGACGCGTAGGCGATGTCGGTGCGCGACGGATAGGCCTCGGTGGCCGTGTGCGAGTGATAGATGACCACAGGCTCCTCGTCGTTCGCGGCCATCTCCTTGTAGAGCGCCAGCAGGTCAGACGAGTCGAACTCGTAGAACGTCGGTGACCGGGCCGCGTTCAGCATCGGGATGTAGCGGGCCGGCCGGTCGCTGCCCTCGGGGCCGGCCACGACGCCGCACGCCTCGTCGGGGTGATCCCGGCGGGCGTGCTCGACGATCGCGTCCCGGGTGGCCCGGTCGATGGTCAGCACGAACTCAGGCTACCTACTTGCTGATGACGGCTTGGACGAGCGAGTCCTGCAGGGCGGTGAGCCACTGGTAGATCGCGCGTAGCTGGGCGTCCGGATCGGACGGGTCGATATCGGGATCGTCGTCCTCGGACACGGAAAGGCGGGTGCCGATCGCGAGCCGCAGGTCGTTCAGGACGGTGAGCCAGCGCTGCACGGCCTCGTCGTCCAGATCGATGTCGCCGTCGCCGGACGGCAGCTCAGCGCGGCACTCCCCCAGCCGTACGGCCTTGCTCTCGCGCAGCGAATCCTCGGTGAGCGAGCGGAACTCAGCCGCCGCCTCCTCGTCGGTGCGGTACCCGGCGGGGAACAGCCTTTGCCGGACGGGGTCATCGTCAGGCAGCGTCTGCAACGCCCCATCGAGGTCGTCGAACAGGTTCGCGAGCAGGCCGGCCTCGACTGATTCGAGACGGAGGCGAGCGTGGCCGCGACGTCGAGTGACGCGCATCAGTCCTGCTGCTGCAGAGTCGCCCACAGGCCGTAGCCGTGCAGGACGTTCACGTCGAGTTCCATGCGCTCACGGGTTCCACTCGATACGACCGCTCGGCCCCGATGGTGCACGTCGAGCATGAGTTTCTCGGCCTTGGGCTTCGGATAACCGAATACCGTCATGAATACGTGCGTCACGTAGCTCATCAGGTTGATCGGATCGTTCCAGACGATCGTGATCCACGGTCGATCGGGTGCCACCGAGGTGTCCACGTCCTCCGCGGGCAGCGTCTTGCCCGCGGTCTTCAGCGGTGGAGACAGCGTGCCTGGCATCAGTCCATGGTGGCACGGTCACGGTCTGGTCACGACCCCGTCACCGCACCGTGATCACCGCTGCCCGCAAGGCCGATGACATCAGTGGTGCTGCTCCACTAGCGTCTTGCGCCATGAGCGCGCCATACAACCCTGGATCGGGCGAGCAGCCCGGCGAGGCGCCGCAGTGGGGCGGTCCCCCCGGCGGCGCGAGCTATCCACAGCAGGAACAGCCGGGCTACCCGGGGCCGGAGGGGTACCCGCAGGGGGGATATCAGCAGGGGTATCCGCCGCAGAGCGGGCAGGGCGGGCAGGGCGGGCAGGGCGGGCAGGGCGGGTACCAGCAGGGCGGGTACCCGCAAGGGGGATATCAGCAGGGCGGGTATCAGCAGGGGAACTATCCGCAGCAGGCTGACTACCCCCAGCAGCCGAGCGGGTACGGCTACCAGCCGGGCGCTCCGTCCTGGGGCGGCGGCTACGGCATCCAGCAGCAGGCGCGTCCGTCGGTCGGCATCATCGGCCTCATCGGCGCAGCAGTCGGCGCGGTACTGCTCATCCTCGGTGCTACCGCGCTGAAGTGGTACGGCATCGCCGGCTCGGATGCCAAGTTCAGCGACCTCAACAATGACCTCCAGGATGCTGGGTCGGCCGCGCCCGGGTTGCCGAAGGCCTACTTCGGCTGGCTTGCCTGGGTTCTGCTCGTGTTGGTGGTCATCGCTGCGGTGGTGGCCAGCTTGCCGATCGGTTCGTCGGCGGTCATCTTCCGAATCATCGCTCCGGTGATCGGCGTCCTCGGCGCGGTTCTGACCCTGCTCGCGCTGAACAACTACTGGGACAAGGCCAAGGACAGCCCCAATGCACAGGGGCTGGATCTCGGCATCTTCAAGCACAGCGAGATCGGGCTCTATCTGACTCTGGCCGGGTTCCTCGTTGCCGGCATCGCGGGGGTCTTCGGACCACGACGTGCCTGATCGGTCGGGCAGCACGGGGCTGCTGACCGACCGCTACGAGCTGACCATGCTCGACGCCGCCCTGCGGGATTCGACCGCAGAGCGGCAGTGCGTGTTCGAGCTGTTCGCGCGACGACTGCCCGAGGGGCGCCGCTACGGCGTCGTGGCCGGAACGGCGCGGCTGCTCGACGCCGTCGGTGACTACACGTTCGACGCCGCGACCGTCGCCTGGCTGCACGACACGGGTGTCGTCAGCGACGCCGGCGCCGCGTTCCTCGCCGACTACCGCTTTCGGGGTGACATCGACGGCTACGCCGAGGGCGAGCTGTATTTCCCTTATTCGCCATTGCTCACCGTGTCCGGCACGTTCGCCGAAGCGGTCGTCCTCGAGACGCTGGCCCTGTCGATCTTGAACCACGACTCGGCGATCGCGTCGGCCGCCGCGCGCATGGTGAGCGCCGCGGAGGGACGTCCGGTCATCGAGATGGGGTCGCGCCGAACGCACGAGACCGCCGCCGTTGCCTCGGCCCGAGCTGCGTACCTGGCCGGGTTCGCGTCCACCTCCAACCTCGCGGCGGGCGAGCGGTTCGGGGTGCCTACGGCCGGCACCGCCGCGCACGCATTCACGCTGCTGCACGACGACGAGGCGGCCGCGTTCCGGGCGCAGGTCGCTGCGCTCGGCAGCAACACAACCCTGCTCGTCGACACCTACGACCTCACCCGGGGCATCGCCGCCGCGATCGAGGTCGCCGGGCCCTCGCTCGGGTCGATCCGCATCGACTCGGGCGATCTGGGCGTGCTGGCCCGCCAGGCCCGCAAGCAACTCGACGATCTCGGCGCCACCAGCACCCGCATCGTCGTCAGCGGCGACCTGGACGAGTACGCCATCGCGGCGCTGGGCGCGTCACCCGTCGATGCCTACGGTGCTGGCACCGCCGTCGTCACCGGATCCGGGGCGCCGACCGCCGACATGGTGTACAAGCTCGTCGAGGTAGACGGGCGACGGGTCGCGAAGCGGTCCGAACACAAGGAGACCCACGGCGGGCGCAAGACCGCCTACCGCACGCACAAGGACACCGGAACGGCGGTCGAGGAGATCGTCGCCACCGGGCCGGTGCCCCAGCTCGGCGAGCACGACCGGTTGCTACAACGCCCGCTGATGCGCGGCGGATCGCCCGTCTCCGACCTGCCGGTGCTGGACGACTCGCGCGAGCACCTGCGCCGGGCGATGGTCACGCTGCCCTGGGACGGCCTGAAGCTCTCGCGCGGCGAACCGGCGATCCCGACCCGCCTCGTCACCGCCTGATTTCCTCGATCGTGCAACTTCTGGCGTCGTAGCGACGCCGAGGGTTGCACAATCGGGGACATGAGCAGCGCCGTGATCGTGGTGGACGTCCAGAACGACTTCTGCGAGGGCGGTTCGCTGGCCGTCGCGGGCGGCACCGAGGTGGCTGGGAAGCTCACCGAACTGCTCGCCGACCACGACTACGACCACGTCGTGGCGACCAAGGACTACCACATCGATCCGGGCACCCATTTCTCCGACGAGCCCGACTTCAAGGACTCCTGGCCGCCGCACTGCGTCGTCGGGACCTCCGGCGTCGACTTCCACCCGGCGTTCGATCCCACCGCGGTCGAGGCGGTGTTCCACAAGGGGCACTACTCCGCGGCCTACAGCGGATTCGAGGGTGCGTCCGCGGACGACGGCACGTCGCTGGCGGACTGGTTGCGCGCCAAGGGAGTCGACGCCGTCGACGTGGTCGGCATCGCCACCGACTACTGCGTCAAGGCCACGGCGGCCGACGCGGTCGCCGCCGGCTTCACCACCAGGGTCCTGTTGGACATGACCGCGGGCGTGTCACCGACGACGACCGACGAGGCCGTCGACGCACTGCGTGCCGCGGGCGTCGAGATCGCGAGCTAGCCGCGCACCTGGGCGGCCGCGGCCACCAGGTGTTGCAGCGAGGCCGTCACCTCATCGGTGGTGCGGGTCTTCAATCCGCAGTCCGGATTCACCCAGAGTCGTTCGGCGGGAACCGATTTCAGCGCCTCGTGCAGCGACGTCGTGATCTCCTCCACACCGGGAACGCGCGGCGAGTGGATGTCGTAGACACCGGGACCAACACTGTTCGCGAACCCGACGGCGTTCAGGTCACCGAGCACCTCCATGTTCGAGCGCGCCGCCTCGATCGACGTCACGTCCGCATCCAGATCGGCGATCGCACCGATCACCTCGCCGAACTCCGAGTAGCACAGGTGGGTGTGGATCTGCGTGGAGTCCGCCACCCCTGACGTCGACAGCCGGAACGCGTCGACCGCCCACTTGAGGTAGGCGGCCTTGTCCTTCGACCGCAGCGGCAGCAGCTCCCGCAGCGCGGGCTCGTCGACCTGGATGATCGCGATGCCCGCCGACTGCAGGTCCACGGTCTCGTCCCGAATCGCCAGCGCCACTTGGGCGGCCGTGTCCGCAAGCGGCTGGTCGTCCCGCACGAACGACCACGCCAGGATCGTCACCGGGCCGGTCAGCATGCCCTTGACGGGCTTGGAAGTCAGCGACTGCGCGTAGGTGATCCACTCGACGGTCATCGCCTTCGGACGGGCCACGTCGCCGAACAGGATCGGCGGCCGCACGCAGCGGCTGCCGTAGGACTGCACCCAGCCGTTGTGGGTCGCGAAGAACCCGTCGAGCTGCTCGGCGAAGTACTGCACCATGTCGTTTCGCTCAGGCTCACCGTGCACCAGCACGTCGAGGCCGAGCTGCTCCTGCAACGCGATGACGTCGGCGATCTCGGCCTTCATCCTGCGCTCGTACTCGGCGGCGTCGATCTTCCCTGCCCGCAGATCCGCGCGTGCGACGCGGATCGCCGACGTCTGCGGGTAGGACCCGATGGTCGTGGTCGGCAGCGCGGGAAGGTGCAGCCGCTCGTTCTGCGCGACGCGACGGTCTTCCGCCGGACCGCGCGCGGTCCCCGACGCCGTGATCGACGCGATGCGGGCCCTGATCCGACCGTTGGACAGGCGCGGGTCGGCGCGACGGGATGCAATGACGGCGTTGGACGCGTCGACCTCCGTCGCGACGGCATCGCGCCCCTCGCGCAGGCCGCGCGACAGCGTCACCACCTCTGTGACCTTCTCTGCGCCGAACGCCAGCCAGCTGCGCAACGCGTCGTCGAGATCGGTCTCGGGGTCCAGCGAGTAGGGCACGTGCAGCGTCGAGCACGACGTCGAAACTGCAACGCTGCCAGCCAATCCCAGGAGTGTCGCCAGCGTGCCGAGGGCTGACTGGAGGTCGGTGCGCCAGATGTTTCGGCCGTCGACGACGCCGGCGACGATCGTCTTGCTCGCCAGCTCCGGCACGGCAGCCAGTGGTGCGACGCTGCCTGCGACGAGGTCGACGCCGATCGCCTCGACGGGCGTGCGCGCCAGCGC
>Ga0137415_10003807_pt1 | contig 14973 bp, 4 predicted proteins | sample CZODoug3_1_1_16f_FD_183082 | JGI IMG/M metagenome (GOLD analysis project Ga0137415, IMG submission 183082) | Vadose zone soil fungal communities from Angelo Coast Range Reserve, California, USA - CZODoug3_1_1_16fungal (Hybrid Assembly) | ecosystem: Environmental > Terrestrial > Soil > Vadose... | reverse complement strand
GGAGAGGTTTTGCGTGTGCTGGGGGAGGGCGTAGCGGAAGGAGCCGGGGGCGTTGCCGCAGGTTTCTGATTCTCTGGAGCCGACTGTGCCAGAGCCCCAGAGAGCAACAGGCTGCTCACCCATAGACCCGCGATCAGAAACCTGCTTTGGCCTTGCACTGACTGCTTGAGCATTCTCTTATTTTGCGGCCACGCCGTTGTTCCGGTCAATGGGACCAACGTGCGGGCACAAGCGCAGTCCTATTTGTCGCCTTCAAGAAACGCCGTGCAGGCCTCGACCACCTTCTCTTTCGGCACCTTGCCCAGTTCGGCGCTCACCGCGTCGTAAGCCTCTTTGTATTCTTGCGTCTGGCGCGCCTCTGCGACTTCTTTCTCCGGGACGTCCCGGACCAACGCCTTCTTCCGCTCCTGGTACTTCGGAGCCGCCTGTTCGTCGGTTCGAGCACAGAAGTCGAGCGTTCCTTCTACCTTTCCGAAGGAGTCATTCGGGAATGGCAGCTTGGCCAGCGCGAGTTGTGGGATCACCAGGGCCACGCCCAAACAAAGGATTCGATGGATTCTCATAGCCGTCCTCACCTCGGGTTCTATCAATTCCGGACCTGCCTGTGCAAGTCTCAATCTAAAACGATGCTGCTCGCGGGAGACCCGCGAGCAGCATCGAGGTTTCCTTGACCCACCCTCGACTACGGGTTTGCCGTTCCGGTCAAGGTTGACGTTTGCGTACCGGCCGCGTCGGTGACAGACACGGTCGCGTTCTTTACGCCCGTCGGTTGCGGTGCCGCACGCGGCCGGAACTGCACCGTGACGACGCAGCTCGCGCCCGGAACCAGGGTTGTCTGAGGCACCAACTGGCCGCCACCCGCCGGACCGCAGGTCGACAACATCCGCACCACGAAGTAGTCGGCAGTATTGGTGCCACCGAGCGCTCCTTGTGCGATTCCCGTCAGCGTTACGTTCCCCGTGTTGGTGAGCGTGAACACCTGCACTGGGCCCGTCGTACTGGTTCCTCTGGGCACAGTTCCAAAGTTGCGCGTTGAGGGAGCCAGAGCGGCACTCACGACTGGAGCCACGCCCGTACCGCTGAGCGAAACCGGCGACCCGGTGACCGCAACGTTCGCTGTGATGGTCAGCGTCCCGGTGAACGCAGCTAGAGCGTTCGGCGAGAACACCACGTTGATGGTGCAGGTGCCCAGTGCCGGCGTCAAGGTTGCGCCGCAGGTGCCACCCGCCGCTCCCGCCGGCCGCGTAAAGCGCGGCGCCGCGGTGCCCGTCGAGGCGAAGGCCGGTGTGATACCGGTCAGGTTGGCGTTGCCGGTGTTGTGCAGTACCAGCTGCTGCGATGGACTGGTCGTGCCGTTCGCCACGTTCCCGAACGCCAGTGGTCCACCGGTCACGCTGGCGACTGGCGCAGTTGCCACCGCCAATTCAACCGCTCCGATATCGAACGCGCCCCCTTGCGGCCGCGTGGTACCGAAGAAGTCGTGGTTCGGTGCACCGGTTGCGCTGGCGGCGTTGATCGCCGGCGAACCCGGGGCGATGGAGTAGTTGCCGAGTGTAGCGCCCGATAGATTCGACAACGTCAGTGGACCGTAGGCCATGTTGACCCAGTTGTTGCCCTCATCCACCGTCGCCGCTGGAGTCAGGTTGAAGACCGGGTTGGGCAGGGTCGCGTCGGAGATGCCCGGAGGTACGTCAAAGCCGAACCCTCCGTTTTCCGGCGGGACGCGCGCCCCGTTGCAGTATTGGGTCACAACGCCGGGACTGGCTGGCGCGATGTTCCCGTTGCCGGCATAACTGCCGCTGAAACTGGTCAGAATCGAATTCACCGGACCGAGGGTGAATCCCGAGCCATGGTTGGTCGGTGCCGTGTCGCCACGGATGCCGAGGTCCCAGTAGCTTGGCCCAGCTCCACCGTTAGCGCCCGTCGTCGGGCACTGACCGGTCGTAGCCTGATTCAGCGTGGGAACCAGTGTGACCAGATGCTGCTGGTTCAGGGTCCCGGCGCCGAAACCGCCGACGGTAATGTTAAACGCACGGTTCTGCCAGAACATGTCGTTTCGCAGCACTGGGTACGAGACGCTCCGGCAAATGCCATTGACGAGAGGCGTCGGATACCCTGCGGGGCAGGTCATCGTCGTCGGCAACGATGCAATCAGGTTCGAGGTGTGTCGCGCCGATACCAGTCCAGCGGCCTGTGGGGTCGAGGTCAGAACCGGGTTGACACAACTTGGATCCTGCGGTTGGGTCGGGTCCGGGTTCGGAGAGCAGCCCGGAGGCGGAGTATTGCCGGCGGCGGCTCCGATCGTGTTGAACAGCACTCCCGCCGAAGCCGTCGCATCGTTGGAAACCACCGTGTTGTTGATGAAGGTCACTCGCAAAGCATCCTGGAGCGAGATTCCGCCACCATCCCAGCCAGCCACGTTGTTCGAGATGATGTTGTTGGTGACGGTCACTTGGTACCAGTTGCCCGGATTGCTCGGGTTGCGGGCAATCTCGGTGCCATTGACGCTCTGGAAGCGCAGGCCGCCGCCGCTGCCGCTCTCGGCGGTGTTGCCCATGATCAGGTTCGAATCGATCACCAGGCCGGGCCCGGCGCCGTCGGACAGCTGCGGCGGGCAATCAACGTCGACAGTCTGGTTGGCCTCGCAAACCGGTCCATCCGGGGGCGCGCCCATAACGATGACGCCGCCGCCGTTGGTCGGGATGGTCGGGTTGGCACTCTGGTTGAACAGGAACCAGTTGTTCGAGATATTGCCGTTGTAGGTGAGCCCGAACTGGGCGAAGCCACCTCCGTCACCCGTGCTCAGGTTGCCGCACACCCAGTTGAAGTTGAAGCGGTAGTTGTCAGCACCCGTGCAGATCGTCACACCTCCGGCCGCCTCCGGCGAGGTAGAGTTCAATTCGTCGCCGAAAGAAGCGTTCTGTGTAACCGAGTTGTTATGCACGCGCACATTCTGGTTGTATCCGAACGCCTGTTGCTGCGTGCCCACGATGGTCCCGTCTGTGGTCTCCATCTGGCCGATGGTAATGCCACCCGTCAGAGTGCCCACATTGGCGTAGACCCGATTGTTGGAGACTTCCATCAAATGGTTCCAGCCGTGGACGAAGATAGCTCCGCCGCCTGCCGAACTGTTGACGAAGCTCATGCCATCGATACGCGCCGGGTTGCACAGGAAGTTGCTGTGCCAAGCGTTGCAATCGGCGTTGCTGGCGGTGAGCGGAGTGCAGATACCGTTCAAGCCGAAGCAGTTAGGATCGGGCTGTACTTCCCGTACACCTTTCGCGAGGACCGTAATGCCCGCTCCTTCGTAGGCTCCCATGAGGGTGGGCTCCTGCAAGAGTTCGGCAATATTGCCGTTGAGGGTGGGGTCCCAACCGACTACGGGTTCTCCCGGTATCGGATCCACCTGACCCCGCATCGCCGTCGAACAAGAGAAATTATTCGCTGGATCGAACGGGTTGTCGGCACCGATGAGACCACCGTTCAATGACAAGCCAAAGAGGCAGTCCACTTGCCTCCGCCAGGTATCGATTCTGCCGGAGGGGTGGGTGTTGGCGTTTACCTTAACGGAGGCCGCGCCCACGCCTTGCAGCCGGACCGGCTTCCACATCAGCAACATTTCGTTGTAGGTACCCGGGCCCACGATGATCAGGTCGCCCGCGACGGCGCCATCGATCGCGGTCTGGAGCGCGTTGTTGGAGGCATTCTCCCCATTGATGTAGGACGGAGCCTTGCCGGCGACGGTGACGGTTACGGCATCGATCGACTTCTTGCCGTTGCCGGCCGTGATGAGCAGCTCACCACACCGGTAGTTAGCAGCGGACGTGCCAGTCACACCACGTTGCGCTGTCGTGCAGGTTGACTGGGCGGGCGTCAAGGATGGCACGCTGACCACGATCTGCGTGTCGCTCCATGAGCTCACCGTCGCATTTACGCCGCCGATGGTGACGGATCCGGTTCCCTGTGATGCACCGAAGCCATAGTGGCGCGTGATGGTCCTCTGGTTGAATGGAGCGGCAGACGCGCGGGGTCCCGAATATGCGTTGTTGTTGACTAGCTGGTCGCCCAAGGCATTGATGGTCAGGCTATGGCCCGCCACGCTCACCCAGGGTCCGGCACCGCCGCCGTTCGAATCGCCAATCACACTGGCAATCGCCGGGGTGGCATCCGGATAGGCGCAGTCGACCGGGTTGTAGCCTTCCGCGAAGGCCGCGGTGGGTACCACCGGTGTATCCATGTAAGCGGTCTGACCCGGCATGAACGCCCATTCATAGCAGAATTGGCTGTAATGCGGGTTGTACGCAGGATCGGTGATCATGGTGCCATTCGGACCCGGAATCGGACCCGGATCGTTCATGCACGTAACCATCATGGTGGGCGCGTAACCCGTCGGATTGGGCGGGTTGACTTCCCACGTCGAGTAGTTCAGGCCATCGAAGAATCCCCACTGGTCGCTATACGTGCGGGAGATTTCATACCCATTGAAATCCTTGAAGGATATCGGCAGGTTGGGAACGGCAAACTTCTCGCCGAATTGCGGTGAGAACGGGTCGAATTCCGAAGAGAAGTCGTCCGTGATGATGCCGGAGAAGTGGGCGGCGACGTGCGTCGAGCTGAAGACGTAGAACTTCGCCAGCACCGACATCTGGTCCTCGAGCGTCACTTCCTTGCGGTCGCAAAGATTACGAGTGGCTCCCGCGAACGGTGAATTTTCACCAGATCCTGGGAACAGGCTGATGAAGTCGGGGACCACACGCGCCTGGCCCACGCACGGCCAGAAAGTCTCGACGCTGCCTGTGTCACCCTCGTGCCTTGGCTGAACCCCTAAATCGGTCGTCGCATTTATGGGGTTGTTCGGATTGTAGGCGCTGCCCACCGAAGCCTGGTCAGGCAGGATGAAAATGGAACCCAAGCCTCCGAACTGCTGCGTCACCGGCGCAATGTAGTTGTCGCCGATCAGGATGTTCTTGTCCTCTTCCTTGACCAGCTCGAGGCCGGGAGGCACCACAACTTCGACCACGTACTTGCCAACGGGCAGCATCGGCAGGCCATCGACAGGGTTCGCTGCGCAGATAGTGCAGTTGGTACCGGCGGTTCCCGCCAAGGGTCTGCCAGTCGTCGTGCTGGTGCCAGTAACACTGGGGAATTTGTACATGCCGTCGTAAGGCGCCGGCTGTACTTGGTTAAACATGTGCATGCCGTCATAGCACTTGTACTGGCTGCTGTTGGGCAGGGCCGGCCCGGGGTTGAGCCACTGCGTGCTGTTCTGCAAGGTAAAGAAGAATGGGGTGGCGGCAGCCTGGCCCGGGCAGTTCATGTTGGGTATGCCGTCGGAGCGGAAGCCCTGCGCCCAATCGTCCCAGCTGCTGGTCTGTGTGGTGTCGACCAGCTTGAGGCTGTCGGTGCCGTCCGGCGCCGTGCCTTTTTGGTAGAGGTTGATGGTGACATTGGGCACGCCCGGCGTCCAGCTCAGTTGCAGGAGCAGTGACGGATCATCAAACGGCCGGGTCGACATGTAATGCACGTTGCCGTGGATGCCGCCATTCTCGCCGTCGGCGAAGGGCTGCTTGCCGAATTCGACAAACTCGCTCTGGCCAATAAAGCCCTGCCAGCCCTCGGTCGTAATCCAGGGAGGATCAATACGGGCGGTGGAAGGGGTGGAAGAATTGCCGGCACCTGTCGCGATCGATGCTCCAGAGCAGTCCGCGTTGGCGCAATATACCGCACCCGGAACCCGCAGGTTGCTGGGGAGATGGACTGTTTCCAGCGTGTTGGCGAGGCCGGCGGCAACGGTGGAAGTACCGCCACCGGGCGTACCGTCCGCAGGCCCGCCGGCGTCATAGACTACGTGGACACCCGTCTGTTTGTAACGCGTGGTGTCAGCCTCGACCACCAGCCAATTGAAGTAGGGAAAGATTTCGTTGAACCCAGCAGCCCCGGCCAGGTCGGTATTGTTGAAGTTGGAAAAGCTGCCGTCCCGGAAGCGGACATTGATCGGAACCAGGGGAAGACCGGGCTCGCCGTCGTCGGGGACGCCGTTCCCGTTCGTGTCGATGTAGGTCCGGTTGTAGAGATTCGTGCGCCATTGTTGCATGGGCACGTCGCCCATATTAACCGTACCGCCTGACACAGCTACTGGCACGGAAAGGCCGTCGACGAGCAGGTCGTTCCACTGGTCGAAGATCGTTATTCTCCAATTGCCATCGGGAATACCACTAAAGCTGAAGGCGCCGTTGGCATTGCACTTGGTGAACGCGAAATCTTCCTCGTCCGGGTCGCCCAGGCTGACGTAGCACTGGGTGTAACCGTTGGCATCGTAGGAACCGCTGCTGTAGATTCTCTCGTCCGGCGAACGGCTTATGCGAGCGGTCGTGACCCTACCGCTGACCGTATTGGTGCAGTGTGCCGTTGCGCTGGCGCAGATTCCGGGCTTGCGGCTATTGATAATGGCCGGGTTCGCGAAGCCGATAAGGACATGGTATCCAGCCGGCCCGAACTCCTGGAAGTACGCCGGCTCGCCTGCCTTGACGAAAGCTTCGTGGCTCTTGGTTCCGTCCAGGGTATTGGTCTGCAGCCACTCCTCTCCTCGGCCGATGCGGTCGGCTCCCGGCGTCGCCACTACTTCGTACAGGCCGGGGTACAGATTAGAAATAACCGCCTGGCCCTCGAGGGGCGATACGGTCACACCGTCCGACTCAAAATGCGGACAGGTGACAATCATACCCACCAGGCCATCCGTCCTGCCGGTGATCGGGCAGGCGTCGTTCCCCGGGTGCTGAGGATCGGGCATTCCTGCCAGACTGTTCGACAGCGGCATGTTGAACATGTCGTAGGTGGGCTGGCCGGTCGAATCACCAAAGCCACCAGCCTGGTCGAGGAGCGTGATCTCGAACCCTCCCAGCCCAGTTTCGTTGACTGCCAGGGCATCGACTCCCCCACCGGCGTCATTTTCACCGTTGAGCGGGAAGTCATCCTCGAACACAAACACAGCGATTTTCGCGGTCGGGAGTGGGGTGGGTTCCACATTTATGGTCACAGCCAGCTGGCCGGGTGCGATGGCCGAGCCACCCATGGTGTGTCCGCAAGTGCCCGTCCCAGGTGCGAACGAAGCACAGTCTTTGGTGACATCGAAGGGTCTCTGCGAGCCGGTCGGATTAGCGGGATCGACCGGTACCGGGCCACCCGCACCGCTGATAAACCCGTTCGCACCATCGCCCGGCAGGATCGAGATGAAGTAGTGCTTCAGCGGGTCAAGGTGGACCTCTCCGGGGTTGACCGGGGTCTGTTGTGTTGTTCCCGGCCTGCAAACGCCATTGCCGTCGCACGCTGCTGGGGCATGCGTACCGCTATCGAGGACCGTTTGCCCATCTTGGCAAGCGACAACACCGACGCAGCCTGCCGCAACCAGCGGCATGTGGCTGGTATGGAAATTGGTCCCAAGGCTCGGAACCGGGAGGGGCGGACAACCAGCTGGCCTCGCCCCGGTGCCCGTGTTGATCTGGCATGCGGGATCGATCCGGAACGTGCGATCTTCCTCAATGATCCAGCGATAGTCATTAATTGCTAGACTGGGGTTTGTCGGATCCACCACTTGGACCACCAGGCCACTGGCCGTCGGGAACGTGATGGTAACCGTGGCCGGGCTGGCCGTATTCTGCGAGTTCACGGCGTTGTAGGTGAACGAGCACGTGGTCCCTGCGGTACGGGCCGTGAAGGAACCGTCCTCCTTCAGATCGACGGCGCTGCAGCTTCCTGCGCCGACCAGGACAGCCTTCAGCGGGTGCCCGTCGGGATCGCTGTCATTCGCCAGGACACCCGGGCGCCGGATCTGGATCTGGGTGGCAATCGCCGTGTTGGTCGAATCATAAGTGTCATCCTGCGCCACCGGCGCGGCTCCAAGACAGGTGCCCGTGCATGCGCCCAGGGTTACCGTTGCCGTGGGGCCTGTGCCGTTTGCCTGGTACACGAAGGAGTCTGTGGTCGTGCCTGAGTTCGGGACATAGGTAAACGTACCGTCAGCGTTCAACGTTAGCTGACCACTTGTCCCTCCCGAGACCAAACTCACCCCATAAACGTTAAGGTCGTTCGCGATCACGCCCTTGGCTGGGTCCGACACGGTCAGCGTGTTGCCCGCAACCAAGAAGTAGCTGTCGTCGACGGCCGCTGCCGTGACACTGCTAACCGGGACTGCGCCGCTATTCACACTAATGTAGGCCTGCATGCCACCGTCGCGCTGATTGTTGGTGGAGAGGCTCAACTGACGGTCAAATACCGGCAGAGCCGGGGCACCCGCAGCCGGGGCATTCACCATCACGTCGTGGGTCTTGCCGGCAGCCAGAAATACTTCACTCTGGACCCTGGGGGTCCCGGGAAGGACGTTGCCATCTTCGGCGATCAGCGAGAATCCTGGGACGGCGGGAGCACCGGTTTGCGCCCCGACGATCGAAGGAATGTGCATGCGCAGGCCGGCGTTCACAAAACGCACGAGAACCTTGCCGGTACCGGCGGGAGCGGCAACCGCGAACGTCGAGTTCGCCAGATTGGTTTTGTCAAATGCCACACCGTTGACCAGGTAATAGCGCGGATCATAATTCACTGCGGGGGGGTAGCAACTGTGCACCGTGGGATCTCCACATGCACCGGAGACTCCACTCCACACTGCTGTCTCGCTGAAACCCGTCGTGTGCACGGCCGAGAACACTGCGGCGTTTTGACTCGGATCAATTTCACTCAGAAGAAGCGGGAGATCGTTGTCGTACGTCACGCCGGTATAGGCCGTGGCGAGAGGAGTCGTAGTTGTGTCCGTTACGACCAGCACTCCATAGAGACCCATCGGGCCTTGGATGGAGGGGTGCGTTCCCGACTCAATAAGGTAGGTGCCGGCCTTGAGACCAGTCCAGGCTAATGCCGTCGTGGCCCCCGTCCCAACTTCTGTTCCGAACGACTGGACACGGTTTGCCTGATTCGGCGGTGCAAAAGCTGGACCGTCCGCAGCGCTTCCAGAGATCGGCCAAGTGGGCCCCTGTGGAGCGTGAACGGGACTTGGCACTCTCGTGGGAGTGGCTCCCAAACCGCCGCCCAATTGACCGACGATCACCAGCGACGTCGGCACGCCTGTGGGCAGGCCGTTGGTCAGATTGATCGTCAAGCTGTCCCCAGTGTGGGCGACGATCAGTGGCGGCTGCCAGGAGGCGCCAGTCTGTGCCGTGCCGTTCATGGCGGTGCAGGTTGCGCCCGTAGCGCTCGTGCAGAACAAACCCCACATCGAGACGATCTGGCCATCCGGCAGGGCGACGGTCGTCTCCTGCGCCGTCAAGGCGACCTGCGCAAAGGACGCGCCCGCTGCCAGGAGGAGAATTGTCACCGCGAATAACGCTGTCTTCAAGGTTGCTTTAAGATAGTTGGATCGCATTGCTCTTCTCCTCGTAATCAGTTCGCTTCGTTGATGACGAACGCCTGGGGATCAACCAGCATCATCATCATCATGCCGCCCGGGAAGACGTTGTTGGTGGTGATCTCGCGCTCGTTGTGTGAGTGCCACATGAAAGCGAAACCAGCCTCCGAACCAGGATCGTTCGCTACGGTTCCGGAGGGAGCAATGGGCGTGGTGCCCGCGGCTCTGAGGGTTGCGTCGGGACCCAGATACGGACTCCCGCCGTACCAGGCTCCCTGGGCCAGAATGGTCGCATCGGGCAGAGTTACGGGACCGCCGCTCCCCACATCGCCGAACGGAGCTTTCTCCAGGGCCTTGTTGTGATCCGGGCACCACTCGTAGTAGTTCGGGGCAAGTGAGTTTGATGTGTAGTAACCGTTGGCATCCCCAGTACAGATACTGCCGTCACCAGCCTTGTGGCCGTACACATCCCAGTTCAGGCCTTTGCCCGTCCAGTAGAAGATGCCATCCATCGCCAGGCCAGGAGTCGTGGTGGTGGTGAAAAGCAGAGGTCCGGCGAGCTTCGTCACGTCGCTCTGCGCCAAGATCAAATTCCCATCACGGCCCAGGATTCGCACGTGGTTACCGTGCTCATGGAAGGGGTGTTGCCAGCGTCCCGTTCCTACGATCCGCAGGAGCACCAGTTCTCCGGGATGCATATGGGGATTGCCGTTGTAGGGTTGGTGCGGATACTGGGGAGCGTAGTTCGCGTCCATGTCGTCCGGCATGGAGCGCCCGTTAATCATGAAGTACGCGGGATGATAGTTCTCGGTCACGACGTCCATGCACCCTGAAGTGGCGGTTCCAGGACAGACCTTGCCAGCCTGCTCTTCTGCCTGGCGATGGATCTTGGGGTCGATCTCGGAGAACTGGAACAGATATTCCCGGTCGTAGCACGTCGCCGCATGGTCGTACGCAGAAGACGCCAGCCTGTAATCGGTTTGGCCATCGGGCAGAGTCCCGCCGACCGATCGGCAAGCGCTGGAGCCGCCGCCCGCGGGCAGCACAATCACCGCCCCGTAAAGACCCATCTCAACCTGCAGGTCGCCTTGCGTGCCGCTGTAGTAGGCACGTGTGCCCGGGGAGCCGGCAGTGAAGGAGTAGGTGACGGTCCCGCCCGGAGCTGCCTCTTGCGTCAGCAGGCCGGCCACACCATTCGTGGTGGTCACCTGAAAGCCGGGAAACAGGATAGAGGTGTTGCCTGCTGCAGCGGGCAGATTGTTGGTGAGCGTCACCGTAACGTTTTGTCCTTCGGTGACGATCAACGTCGGACCCGGAACCTGCATTGAGCTGCAGCTAGCGCCGGAAACGCTGGCCGGGGCAAACCCAGCCGGCGAACCATTGCAGCCGTACCCCCAGGAGTAGATCATCGCCCCGTCCGGCTGGCTGATGAAACTGGGTTGCGCAGTCAGGGCGAAGCCGGGACCGGTTATGCCAGGAGCTGCAGCGTGCGCCGTAGCTGTGAGCAGCAAGGTCACCGCTATCATCACAACTGGAAGCAGTCGTGTCATCGAGATCGCTCTGTTCTTATTCATTGCACTCATTGCTGCTCTCCTAATTGATATGGACCTCGGTCATCAGCCCACCAAAGTTCTCAGCATCGTTCGACAAATGATCAAGATTGGGGGTGTAGAGATAGAAGACGCTGCCCGAGGGGTACTTGGTGGTATCGGTTGCATCCAGGATCACATCGATCGACTCGCCACCGGCCAGCGTGATCGAGTTGGTGTTGTAGTAAAGGTTGTTCCCCGCCTGGTCGCGCAACAGGCGCGCATTGATGGCAATCACTTGCATGGGAATTCCGAGCGACGCCAGCGTCTGATATTCCGAAACGTCCAGGTCGGAAATGCGCAGCAGGGCTCGTCCCCCCGCGGGAATGTTGATCAGAGCGGACAGGGGCTGCGCAGGACGGGCAACGCCGTCGACCGCCTGCGTGTAAATGGCGTGTGAAACCTGCGGCCGCCCTACATCGGGAGAATTGCCGGGAACGGCGTTGGGATCGACGTACTGGGCAGTTCGGATCGTGTCCGGATAGCTGCGACCGTTCAGCAGGAAATACTTGTCCTTAATGTCCGTGAACCCTTCCGGGTTGAACGTCATACCGACAAAGTGGAAGTTGGGGTCGAAGCCGTGAATCTGGATGGGGTACTCGACGTCGTAGCGGGTGGTTCCGTCGCCGTCGTTATAGGCGTACATGCCGGGGCCCGAGGCACCCGTGGCCACTGCTGGAATCGGGCTCGAGCAGAGGATGTCAGCAGCGCAATCTGAGCGCGTACGCGGATCGGTCTGCTGATTCTGGAGTCCAGTAAGGAGCGAGCCTGTCACCCGGTTCTGCCGTGGGCGCACATAGAGTTGTCCGACCATGCCCATCTGCAAGTGCTCGGGGGGCGTGATGTGGCAATGCCAGAAGTAGGTGCCCGCGTCCGGGGCGAGGTAGTAGTAGGTGAAGCTGCCGCCGATGTTGATGGCAACCGACGCGTCCGGCACGCCGTCATAGAAGGCAGAAGCGTTCGGGTACCCGTGGAAGTGAACGGTGTGCTGCTCGAACAAGTCCGGCCGCATAATCTGGCCGACGTTCGTCAAGGTGAGGAAAAACTCATCATCCTCGTCGATCGCCATCAAGGGCGCCGGGATGTTCCCATTCATGACACCCACGTCCATGATGGGGCGGGGATCCACATGTCCAGTGGCCGGATCGACCAGGCCAATGGCGCCGTTCGGGTCGGTCAGACTGTTAAAGACTGCAGCTGGCTCGGTTCCCGGCTGGCCATCGGCGATGGCCTGCAATCCAGAGAGGGGACCAAACGCAAACAGGTACGTCTGGGTCCCGTCGGCCATGGTGGCGAGACCGTCGCCACCTGAGATCTGCTGGCACTTGATCGCGCCTGGAACGCTCGCGCTATTGTGCATAGGCGTTGTACTGGGACATTGAACTCTGAACGACTGGGCGCTCGCAGCGACTGTCGCAAGGCAAACTAGAAGTATTGGCAACCAAACCTGGTGCGGCTTTCTCATGACTGTGCGGCCTCCTTCCGGACCTGGCGGCGCAAACAGCGCCTCGTTTCAACAAGTGAGGGATTGGAAAACAACAGAGGGACTGGCTGCACGCTTGCGGTCGTATGCAGCGTCAGCTCATCGGTCACTAGCATCAGCTGTAGTTCCCCACTGATTCGCATGCGGTGAGCGATGAATCCCTCTCCAGGGGACGGGCGGGCACACTTCGGGCCACGAGCGTCCTCCACAGAACTCTTCGGGTCAAAGGCGTTTACCGCCTTTTTTCTTCTTTATGCTTTGGTCTGCCGACACAGGATGAGGGAGAGCCTGCGCTGCAGCGTTTTGGGGGATTTCCAGCCAAATGGGGAGTTTGGCTTTGTTTGAACTGGAGAAAACTTTAGGCTAGACCGGAGTACCTGTCATCATCCAGATGCATGAGATTGACTAAAAAAACTGTTCTTGCCTGTCTCCATCCCCTCGTAGCGCGAAGGATGCTGGCCGAGGTAACCCAAGAGTTACGTGGTTGCCCGGTGCGGCCGAACCGCTATCATGATTTCTCGTGATCGCCGCCCGGGGCTCATTTCGAAACCATACCGGAAGCCTCTTCCCTGGGTCCCATGGGCGATGCGAGCTGGTCCGGCTTTTCCGAAGCTGAGTGACAGAATCTTGCCTCAGGAATATCTAAGATGGCCAAACAGGAACTGGGCTACCCCTTTACGGTCCCGGCGGACCGGGAGATTGTTCGCCGAAGGTATCGCGTTTGGACATCCCTCGTCCTTCTTCTCGCCCTGTGGTCGTCTCCGGGCTTGGGAGGCGGTCAAGCACCCACCAATAAAGCGTCCACCGACTGGCCAAGCTACGGCGGAGGCGCACAAAACACTCACTACTCGAGTCTTGCCAAAATCAATCGCAAAAACGTGAGTCGCCTCGAGGTGGCCTGGACTTTCGATACGGGAGACAGCTATCCAGAGTCGGAGATGGAGTGTAGCCCGATCGTGGTCGAAGGCGTGTTATATGCAGCGTCTCCCAAGAATAATATCGTCGCATTGGACGCTGCGACGGGAAAGCTCCTTTGGCGCTTCGATCCGAACGCAGGTCAGAAGATTGTGGGGAAATTAAGGAACCGCGGGGTGGCCTATTGGGCAGACGCGAACGACCGGCGGATTTTCTTTGCAGCGCGTCAATATCTATACGCTTTGAGCGCGGACACGGGACGCGTCATCGAAACCTTTGGACAACAGGGACGCATCGACCTGCGTGATGACCTGGGCCGGGAAACGAGAGACCCGGTCTCGATGACGAGCCCGGCTCTTATCTATAAGGACCTCATGATCGTCGGGAGCGCGCTGGCGGAAACCTTGCCCGCTGCTCCGGGAGATATTCGCGCGTACGACGCTCGCACGGGTAAGCTGCGCTGGTCTTTCCATACCATCCCTCATCCCGGCGAGGTGGGGTATGAGACCTGGCCGAAAGACGCTTGGAACTACACCGGCGCCGCCAACAATTGGGCCGGTATGTCGCTGGACGTGAATCGAGGTCTTGTTTTTGTGCCGACGGGTTCAGCCGCGTACGACTTCTATGGCGCAAACCGCCTCGGAGACAACCTGTTTGCCAGCTCTCTGATTGCTCTGAAAGCGGAGACCGGCGAGCGCGTCTGGCATTTTCAGACAGTGCGGCACGATATCTGGGACCGCGATCTTCCCGCTCCGCCGAGCCTGGTCACTGTAAAGCGTGACGGGCATCAAGTGGACGCCGTGGCCCAGACCACCAAGTCTGGCTACGTTTTTCTCTTCGATCGAACCAGCGGTAAGCCTCTGTTTCCGATCGCCGATCGACAATTTCCGAAGTCGGATTTGGACGGAGAAGCAACCGCAGCCACCCAACCCATTCCGCTCTCACCGCCCCCATTCGCGCGCCAGGTGTTGACGGCGGAAATGCTCACGCAGCGAACTCCGGATGCGCACCGGGCAGCAGTTGAGGCCTTCAAAGGCGTGCGCAGTTCCGGTCAGTTCGTTCCCCCCAGCCGCGAAGGCACCATCCTATTTCCCGGTTTTGACGGCGGCGCGGAGTGGGGCGGGCCGGCGTTCGATCCGGAAAGCGGACTGCTCTATGTGAACTCAAACGAGATGGCGTGGGTTCTGCGCATGGTGGAGCAGAAAGTGGGCACAAACCAGGCATCCGGGCGAGCCGTCTATAAAAAGGAATGTGCCTCTTGTCATGGCCCGGAGATGAAGGGGAGTCCGCCGGAATTTCCTTCGTTGATCGAAATCGGAAAGCGCTATGAGGATGAGGAACTTCTTCTCTACATCGCGCAAGGCTCCGGCCGGATGCCCGGCTTCAGTCGTCTGGGAAACGAAGGTCTGCACGCCATCGTCGACTTGGTCGCGCACGGAATCGATTCCCCGGTGAAGCAAACAGGCCCGTCGCCCTTCGATATGAAATACATGAGTGATGGGTACAACCGGTTCCTGGACCCTGACGGATATCCCGCGATCCAGCCACCTTGGGGCACTCTCAACGCGATTGATCTGAACACCGGACAGATC